>JFJP01001829.1_pt1 | contig 30580 bp, 28 predicted proteins | sample 431651 | NCBI WGS metagenome assembly JFJP01 (sample SAMN02602958, study PRJNA72255) | Microbial mat metagenome, whole genome shotgun sequencing project. | biome: fresh water; feature: sink hole; material: water; isolation source: purple microbial (photo- and chemosynthetic) mats found in... | reverse complement strand
GGCGTGCGCGATGTCAGTGTGATGCTGGAGGATCTTTCCGATTCGACGAAAAAGGTCAGTGCCGGCACGCGCGACATGATGATTTCGGCGATATCCGATCAAAATCGCCGCAGCCGGGCGATCGAAGTGATTGCCTTTGGCCAGGATGCCAACAACGCGGTGGCCTTTCTTTCCAATGCGCAGAAACGCAGCGCTTTCGCGGTAGTGCCTCGCTTCAGTCTGCGCGGTTCGATTACCCAGTTGGATGAAGGCGTACTCAAGCGTCAGGCCGATGCGGGCTTCTCGCTGGGCAGTCTGTTCGGCGCCGGCGCTTCCACCAGCCGCCAGTTCAACGTGCTGGGCCTGGATGTGGCGATGGCCGAAACCGAGCGTCTGGCAATGTTGCCCGGTGTGATATCGAAAAACTTGACCACCATTACCAAGGAAGGTGATGCGCTTGATGCACAAGCCACCTTCAGCAAGGTTGGCATCAACTTCAGCTCTTCGCTGCAACGCGCCGAGGGGACGGCGCAGGCGCTGCGCAATATGGTCGATCTATCGTCGATTGAACTGTTCGGCCGTCTGCTCAAACTGCCCTATTGGCGTTGTCTGGGCGCGGATGCCAGTAACCCGGAAATCGCCAACGAGATCGAGGACTGGTTCGTCGGCATGGAGCGCGCCGGCGAACTGACGCCGTATTTCCAGACCCAATTGCGCAATCGTGGCTTTTATGACGGCCCGGCCGATGGCCGCGTCACCCCGGCTTTGCGCCAGGCTGTGGGGGCTTACCGCGCGGCCGCGGGCATGGGTGATACCGCAGTGGTCGACCTCGCCTTGTTTACAGCCTTCCTGAACGGACCTTTCCCACCGCCGCCTGGCCAGCCCTTCCGTGATGTTGCCAGCGCACCGGCCCCGGTTGCCGCGCCGCAGATTGGACTGACACTCAAGGCCGATCCGGCGGCTGCGGTCGATGACAGTCTGGCTTTCAGTGTGCAGACCAATGCGCCGGCTTATGTTTATTGCTACGCGCAAACCGGACAAGGAAAGCTGCAAAGAATCTTTCCGAATCGCTTCATCAGCGATCCCCGGGTTGAGCCAGCCACGCCGCTGTTACTTCCCGGCAAGCAGGGTTTCAAGCTGCTGCCCGGCGACAGCGACAGCATTCCAGTCACCTGCTTTGCCGCGTCGCGCGAAATCTACAACGACATTCCCGCCGCATTGCGTTGGGGGGATTTTCAGAATCTGAATGCGATCAGCAAGTTCGAGGATGTCCACCGTATGCTTGAGGACGTGGCGCGAGAGCCTGTCGGAGAAGCCAACATCACGTTGAAACGGTCTAACGCCCGTTGAGCGGAACTGCCAGGGTAGTGATCACCCTGGCAGCTGCCGTTCAACCTGCCCGCATATGAGCCAGTCGGCTCATGAACCTGGAGATTTTGTCAGCAAAGCTGCTTTTTCCAGGTATTCGAGCAAGCTGGCCGAAGCATGACCATCCACCGGCAGACCAACTACTTTCTGGTATGCGCGAATCGCTTGCCGGGTTTTTGAGCCTGGCACCCCGTCGATGCCGCCGGTGTCGAAACCCATCTGGTTGAGTTGTTGCTGAATCTGCATGAATTGCTCACGGGTCAGACGTCGGTTGTCGGTATGTCGGCCGAGCAGCAGCGGCGGTAGACCATTCAGGCGATCGGACAGGTGCCCAACGGCAAGCGCGTAGTTGATGGAACGGTTCCACTGCATGATTACATCGAAATTGCGATAGACCAGAAAAGCCGGGCCGTCGTGGCCTTGCGGCAAGATGATCGCGCCGGTCATGTCGGCGGCTTTGGGCAGCGGCAAAGGTTTGCCATTCGCTTGCCGTACCCCTCGATTTGCCCAGTATTTCAGCGGTTTTTTCAGCTCCAGGCTGGCTTCGTCATGGTTGAATCCTTCCGGTAGGCGAACCTCGCGTCCCCAGATTTCACTCGGAATCCATCCGCTCTGACGCAAATAATTTGCGCCGGAGTGGAGCGCATCCGGCAGCGATTGCCAGATGTCCTTGCGCCCGTCGCCATCGGCATCGACGGCAAAGCGTAAAAAAGTGGAGGGCATGAATTGCATTTGCCCCATTGCGCCAGCCCAGGAGCCTTTCATCTCGGCGGCAGGCAGATGTTTTTGCTCCAGGATGGTGAGCGCGTTCAGCAATTCGGCGCGAAAAAAGCTGCTGCGTCGATTATCGTAGGCTAGCGTTGCGAGTGCGGCCGGGGTTGGAAAGCTTCCGGTAAAGCGGCCAAAATGGGTTTCCAGCCCCCAGAAGGCGACCAGTACCTGAGCTGGGATGCCATATCTGGCGCGCACATCCTTGAGCAGTTGTTGATGTTGACGCAGCTTTTCGCGGCCCGCCGCCAAGCGCTTTTCGTCGACGCCACGTTCCAGGTAACTCCAGAACGTATTGACGAACTCAGGCTGACGTTGATCCAGTTCGATGACGCGAGCAATCGGTTGCAGATCGTCCGTCAACGCCGCTTCGAGAACGGTTTGGCTGTGGCCGTTGGCGATCGCATCGCGTTTGAAATCTGCTAGCCACTTTCTGAATCCAGGGTCCGCCAAGTCGGGGGTTGGTACGGCAGTTGTGGATTCATCCGCTAGAGCAGCTGGCGCGATGAGGGACGTGGAAAGATTGAATACAAGTACACAGACCGCCAGGCGGCCGGATAAAAAACAAGATTGCACGCTTCAGCCTTTGTGATCGATTTCGTAAAGAGACGGGGTGACGCGCGCCGAGGCCAGATATTGGCGCAGATGTTTGACGTCTTCTCGCATCAATACATTGCTATGGTGCGGATGGTGCAAGATACCTTCGATGCCATTCAGTACGACACGAAAGCGCGCGCCATGAATCGGTTCCATGCTGGCGCCCAGGTGGTGCAATAGCGACTCGATTTCGCGCCAATGAATATTGCCGCTGATGGGGTCCTGGAACAGGGTGTTGATCAGATTTAAATGTTTGTGACTCATGGCGAATCCACAGTTTTTTGGGTTGTTTATTCAATATGGACAGTATGCCTGGGCCGTCAACTTATTCAGGGTGCTTAGTCGTCAGACATCCGCGCGGCCAGGGTCTCCCAGCGCATTTCGCGCAGGCTTTGCGCTAGCCGATGGACTTCGCCGGTTTCCACCAGACGGCGGCGTTCGCGGCCGTCCTTGATTTGGTGATGGCGCAGCATTTCGCGCAGCGCTTCGTTTTTCGATTTCAGGTCCGGTCGCAAGACATCGCTGTATCGGCTGTGAAAGGCATCTTCTCCGACCGCGCATACGGTATTGAAAACATTGAACTGGCGGCAGGCCATCGGGCGCAGTGGGTGGATGGCGCAAGCTTCGTCGAGCAGAAAAGGACATGCGCCAAGGTCGCGGTGATGCAGCAGTTGCTGTTGAACGCGTTGCCGTTGTTCGCCGGCAAGCTTTTCCGTGGCGTACCAGGCGATGCCCATCAATTCCAGTGGATAAACCGGGATATCCGTATGCGTGCGGCAGCAACTGGCGCAGCCTCGCCCGCAGGCGAGTTTGCGACCATCCGCCTTGATCGCGGTGGCGACGCCTTGATTGGTCAGATGCTGGATTTCAAGCAGCAGCGGTAACCACGGTTGGCGCTTTTCGTCATCTGGAAAACGCAGGCGGCCGGTTTGAATCTTCATGTTTTGCGCTTCAATCGCGGGCCGGTTCCATCACGGCGTCAAGATTGAGATTGTCGCAATACTCGAAGAAGTCGCCGCGCAGGGTGGGTAAATGCATGTCGGCGGGGATGCCGACGGTGATGTTGACCGAGAACATCGGGGTGCCGGTATGCGGCGCGGGGTAGGTCTCGGTGATCAATTCTTCGATGTTGATGCCTTGACGGGCGAAGAACTCGGCCAGGTTATGCACGATGCCGGGATGATCCATCGCCACCACGTTGACCCGATACGGCACCATCGGTGTTTTGCGCTCGGCCCGGCGGGTACGTTTGTGCATGATAGAGAGGCCAAGTTCTTCACCGATTTGGCCCAGACGGTCTTCCAGTTTGGTCAACGCATTCCAGGGGCCGGAGATCAGCATCAAGATAGAAAATTGATTGCCGAGCACCGCCATGCGTGATTCTTCTATGTTGCAGCCGACTTCAACGACGCGGCTGGTGAAGCGTTGTACCAGACCGATTTGGTCTTCGCCGGAGGCGGTAATTGCCAGATAGTCGATATTGCTCATGTATTTCCCGCAGTGAGTGATGTGCGGCGGATTGTAAAGCAGAGCGCCTTCCGGCCAATGAAACAAGCCCACCAGGCTGTCGTACTTGAAGTGTCGAAGCGTAAATTCGACTCGTCTGGCGCGGGCCAATGGCGCGTCCTGGCATAAGCATGGATCCGGTTTGGGTTGCTCTGACCCGATAAACGTCTACGGGCTCAATTCTTTCGTTCGCCGCTGAGCGAATACTTGATCATGGTGGAGATTTCTTCGATCGAGCGATGAGATGAATCGACGATGGGGATGCCCTCGCTGCGCATCAGCAATTCCGCTTGCTTGAGTTCTTTTTTGCAGGTTTCCAGCGAGGCATAGGGGCTGTTTGGTCGCCGTTCGGAGCGGATCTGCGCCAGTCGTTCCGGCGCCAGCGTCAGGCCGCGCAGTTTGGCGCGGTGAGGCTGCAACGACTTGGGCAGGCCGGGCTGTTCGAAGTTTTCCGGCGTCAACGGGTAGTTGGCAACGCACAGACCATATTGCATCGCCATGTACAGCGAAGTCGGCGTTTTGCCGCTGCGCGAGACGCCAACCAGAATCAGGTCGGCGCGCTGATATTTTTCCAGGCCGAGGCCGTCATCCGCCGCCAGCGCGAAATTCACCGCGTCGATGCGGGTGCGATAGGAGTTGTCGTCCGACATGCCATGAAAGCGGCCACGCAGGGGTTCCGGCGGATACCCGATTTCGTCCACCATCATGTTCAGAAAGTGCCCGTAAATATCCATCACGACCGCGCCGCAGGCATCCAATGCGGCACGAGCGGTCGGGTCGGTGAGTGTTGAAAAGACCAGTGGCTTCAGGTTCGAAAGTTTCCATGCATCGCACACTTGCTGCGCTGCAAAATTCGCTTTTTCGAGCGAGTCGACGAAGGGTAAACTCACTTGCGCGAACGCTTCGTCTGGAAATTGCGAAAGCAGGCTTTTACCAATGATTTCGGCAGTAATGCCAGTGTGATCGGAGATGAAATAGACCGGACGTGCAGTTTTCATTGGGAAGGAGCGCCGCTTGATCAATTGTTAAGAGGACATAAGGATGGACTACGCATTTGACTATATAGCGCGCTTTGAAACTCTGTCTATGCAGGATGTGGACAAGGTGGGCGGCAAGAATTCTTCTCTCGGCGAGATGATCCGCAATCTCACCGACAAAGGTGTGCGCGTTCCTGGCGGCTTTGCCACCACCGCCGATGCGTTCCGCGAATATCTGTCTCACAACGGACTCGCCGATCGCATTGCAGGCAAACTCTTGACGCTCAATGTCGATGATACCCAGGCGCTGGCCGAAGCCGGGCGCGAGATTCGCGGCTGGATGATGCAATCACCGCTGCCGGCCGGTCTAGAAGCCGGTATTCGCCACAACCATCGCTTGATGTGCGCCGAGGCGGGGGAAGATCTTCAATTCGCGGTGCGTTCCTCGGCCACCGCCGAAGATTTGCCCGACGCCTCCTTCGCCGGTCAGCAGGAGACCTACCTGAACATCCAGGGCGCCGATAATCTGATCGATGCGGTCAAACTCTGTTTCGCTTCGTTGTACAACGATCGCGCCATTTCCTATCGCGTTCACAACAATTTCGAGCATGCGGTGGTGGCGCTTTCCGCTGGCATACAGCGCATGGTGCGCTCTGATCTTGGCGTCGCCGGTGTGATGTTCACGATGGATACCGAATCCGGTTTCCGCGATGTGGTGTTCATCAATGCCGCCTACGGCCTTGGCGAAACCGTGGTGCAAGGTTCGGTGAATCCCGACGAGTACTACGTCCACAAGCCCAAGCTGCGCGAGGGCAAACGCGCCGTGGTGCGTAAAAAACTGGGTGAAAAGGCGATTCGCATGGTGTTCGGCCATGAGTCCGTCGCCGAGCGGTCGACCATCGTCGAAGACGTACCATTGGGTCTGCGTCATCGTTTCGCGCTGGACGACGACGAATTGCTGGAGTTGTCGCGTTATGCGCTGATCATCGAGGAACACTACGGTCGTCCGATGGATATCGAGTGGGGCCGCGACGGCATCGACGGCAAGCTGTACATCCTGCAAGCGCGTCCGGAAACAGTGAAATCGCGCGATGGCAATATTCAGACCCGCTTCAAGATGCTGGAGAAAGGGCCGGTCATCGTGGTTGGCCGCGCCATCGGCGGCAAAATCGGCAAAGGCCGCGCCCGTGTCATCGCCAGCATCGACCAGATGCACGAGGTAGAACCCGGCGATGTATTGATCGCCGACATGACCGACCCGGACTGGGAGCCGGTGATGAAACGCGCCAGCGCCATTGTCACCAATCGGGGTGGGCGCACCTGTCATGCCGCCATCGTCGCGCGCGAATTGGGCGTGCCGGCGGTGGTCGGCACCGGCAATGCCACCAAGTTGATACAGGAAGGTCAGCCCGTCACCGTGTCCTGCGCCGAGGGAGAGGACGGCTACGTTTACGACGGTTTGCTCGAATTCGAGAAGACCGACCGCGTGATTCAGACCATGCCGGAGATTCCGGTCAAGATCATGATGAACGTCGGCAACCCGGAGCAGGCGTTCCATTTCTGCTCGCTGCCGCACGAAGGCGTCGGCCTGGCGCGGCTGGAATTCATCATCAACAATGCCATCGGCATCCACCCGAACGCGGCGCTGGAATATCGCAAGATGCCGGAAGATGTTAAGGCCGCGATCGACAAGAAAATTCATGGTTACGGCGACCCGGTGAATTTTTATGTCGAAAAACTGGTTGAAGGCATCGCCACCATCGCCTGCGCGTTCTGGCCGAAGCGGGTCATCGTGCGGATGTCCGACTTTAAATCGAACGAATACGCCAATCTGATCGGCGGCCCGCAATACGAGCCGCATGAAGAGAACCCGATGCTCGGTTTCCGTGGTGCCGGCCGTTACGCCAGCCCGATGTTCCGCCGTGCGTTTCAGCTCGAATGCCGCGCCATCAGCCGCGTCCGCGACGATATGGGGCTGACCAACGTCGAGATCATGCTGCCCTTCGTGCGCACCCTGTTCGATGCCGATGCCGCCTTGGGCGTGCTGGCCGAGAATGGCCTTGAACGCGGCAAGGATGGCTTGAAGATCGTCATGATGTGCGAGATCCCGGCCAACGTGCTGCTGGCTGACGAGTTCCTGCAACGCTTCGACGGCTTCTCCATTGGCTCCAACGACCTCACCCAGCTTACGTTGGGTGTCGACCGCGATTCCAGCCTGGTGGCGGCATCGTTCGATGAGCGCAACCCGGCGGTGAAAAAACTACTGGCCGAAGCCATCGCCGCCTGCAAGCGCAACGGAAAATACGTCGGTATTTGCGGGCAAGGCCCGTCGGATCACCCCGATCTGGCGGATTGGCTGATGGAGCAGGGTATCGATTCGCTGTCGCTCAACCCGGATACGGTAGTCAGCACCTGGACCCGGCTGGCGGCGCGAAACAAGTAATTCAGCTCGGTTTTGCCATGGCTGGGGCCAGTCTCCAGCCATTTGAGGCAATTACCAGGAGGGCAGTAACCGCATCCTATGCAGTAAAAGTTTCATCTATCGGTTCACGCTCTGCCCGACGGATATAAACCACCTGAACATGATCCGTTATGCGGTAGAACACCAGAAAAGCCCCCTTGGCCACCACCAGTCGCCGCAGCCCTGGTGCGAGTTCATAGGCTGATGCGATGAGCGGGTTATCGGCAAGTACTGTTACGGCCTGGCGGATGCTGTTGACAATGCGTTGGGCCAGAGTTTTGCCGCCGAGGGCTTGGTAGTGACGCGTGATGTCCTTCAGGTCGGCTTTGGCTTCCGACAGGTAATTAATCCGCAAGGCTGGCCTCTAATTCATCAAACAAGGTGTCATGGTCTATCCACACCGTATTGGGGTCATCGGCCTCCCGAATTCTTTCCTCCAGTATCCGTTTCAATTCGGCCGCCTCATGCGCCGCTCGCATCTGGGCTGCGCTATCAGGCCGGGTCGGGCGGAGTTGATCCGCCTGTTCCGGTTGCCAGTCTTCGGCGTTGAGTTGAGCCTTGTGAATGCCAAATTCCTTCAGCAGCTTCAACGCCTTGCGCGGATCGGCGAACATTCGTGGTTGCTTTTTTCGGGTGTCGATCAACACCGCATGGCCACGCTGGGTTTCCGCCTGGACGGAGAAAGCGGGGCCTTGCGCTTTCAGCGTAACCGACAATATCCCGCCGGATTCGACGGCGGCCCGGAACTGCTCGACGTTGAGTTGTTGCATAAAAAGTCCAATATTGCTGTTGTGATATCCGCATACTAGGCATAAATCAGATCAAATAACAGTAACTTGTTCACCCTGAACCTGGCTGCGCGATGGCGTCTCTCGAAGTCTGGCATGGCCTTATGGTCGAGATGCGGCGAGTTTCTGGATGGCCGCATGAACTTTGTGCTTGACGCTGGTATCTTTCTTTTGAAGTCATCCGTGGAATTGTTTGACATGTTCACTCTGCCCAATTTGCTTACCGCATCGCGTTTGCTTCTGGCGCCGGTCGTTGCCTGGCGTTTGCTGGAGCACGATGTAAATGGTGCGTTCTGGCTGTTCGTCATTGCGGCGATCACCGATCTGCTCGATGGCAACCTGGCGCGCTGGCTGAATCAGCGCAGCGTCCTCGGGGCATGGCTTGATCCCATCGCCGACAAGGTGATGTTGCTGACCACCTTGAGCATGCTGGCGTTGACCGAACTGTTGCCGATGTGGCTGCTATATGTCGTGGTCGTGCGCGATCTGGTCATTCTGGCCGGGGCGGAAGCTTATCGACGCCTCACCGGCAAGCTGGATGTGCGGCCGACGATTTCCGGCAAGATCGCGACTTTCATGGAGTTTGTTCTGGTCTCCTGGGTGCTGGCGGATATCGCGCTCGATCTCGGGTGGGATCAGACCATTGAACCCCTGGCGCTGGTCACCGCATTGGCGGTGGGCGGCTCCGGCCTGCGCTATGTCTGGTTGTGGACACGCAAAACCAGTGCTTTCTTGCGCGAACAAGCGCGTGAATAAGCGTTTTCATCGCGGCTTGCCGCGATAATGCCCGGCCCTGGTTCAATATAAAGCATCTATGTCTATCCAATGGTTTCCCGGCCACATGACTTCGGCCCGCAAAAAGGCCGGCGAAACCATGGCCAATATCGACGTGGTGATCGAAGTCCTCGACGCCCGCCTGCCCGAGGCGGGGAGCAATCCGCTGGTGCATCAATTGCGCTTGTTTCGCCAGCGGCCGTGTCTGAAAGTGTTGAACAAATCCGATCTGGCCGACCCGGTGGTGACCAAGGCGTGGATCGATTTCTTCAACAGTCAGAAGGGCGTCAAGGCGGTGGCCTTGTCAGCCAAGAAAGTCGGCGAAGTCGCCCGCCTGCCAAGTCTGTGCCAGAGTCTGGCGCCGCACCGCGACGACAACTTCAAGCCGCTGCGGATGATGATCATGGGCATTCCTAACGTCGGTAAATCAACGCTGATGAATGCGCTGGTGAAACGCAAGGTAGCGGCAGTCGGCGACGAACCGGCGATCACCAAATCGCAACAGAGCATTACCTTGAGCCCGCGCCAGATTCTGGTCGATACGCCGGGCTTGATGTGGCCGAAGATCGAACACGACAGTGACGGCTACATGCTCGCCGCCAGTCACGCCATCGGCCGCAATGCGGTGCTGGAAGAAGAAGTCGCTACCTTTCTGGCGGGCATACTGCTGGAACGATACGGCGACTTGTTGACCGCGCGCTACGGTTTCTCGGTGCAAGGATTGGACGCCCCCGGTGTGCTGGAAGGCGTCGCCCGCAAACGCGGATGTCTGCTGAAAGGGCGTGGCGGCGAACTTGATTTGGACAAGGCCGCGATGCAATTGCTGACCGATTACAGAACCGGTGCGCTCGGCCGTATCAGCCTGGAAACGCCGGAAAGCCGGCGTGCAATGTTGTCTATCGCAGCCGAGATGGTGGCGACTGCGACAGTCGGTAATACGGCTGATGAAGGCCCGGTTGACGCAGCGTAAACCGGGATTTTTTTCGCTAGAAAATCCGGGCGCTGATGTCGCCCACGCCAACAAACGCCACCCCAACCTCGGTTGGTAAATCTACCGGATGCATGCCATTCCAAGCGCCGGTCGTGATGATGTCGCCGGCCTGCGCGCCTCCGTTGTGGGCCAACCACCAGGGCAGGCAATAAAACAGATCGTCGAGCGGTTGCCGGCCGATTGTTTCTGCCAGTAGACGCGTGTTGGCATGCACGCGCACCGTCAAGCCGGAGAAGTCCAGCGCGCGCCAGTTCGGTATCGCCGCGCCGATGACCAGCGCGCCATTGACCAGGTTATCGGCCAGGCGCCAGAGCGGGCCGGCGGCTTCAGGATCGGCCAGACGGGTATCGACCAGTTCCATCGCGATATGCACGCTGGCGATGGCGGTGACGATTTCATCACGCCGGTAGGGTTCGGTTTGTGCCGGTAGGGCGCGACCAAAGCGCACGGCAATCTCGGCTTCGATGCCTAGGGTGCGGAAGTCGTTGGCAGAAAAACGCGCCGGGCTGTTGCGGACGTGATGTGGAAAGATGGCGGCTGAAGTGGGTTCGCTATGTCGATTCGGCGCGCCAACTTTCCATGCGGCGGGGCGCGCACCCTGTGTAATTTCATGCCATACCGTGCGCTGCACGGCATAGGCCTGTTCAATGTCGATTGGGCCATTGGCGTCGCTGGCATTGAGTGGTGTGCGGTTTTTGCGGGCGTCGAGCAGGCGCGCGGCAAGTTCGAGGGTGGTTGGCATGTTTTGGGCGTGTGGGTGGTTTCCGCCGGGAGCATACAATCGCGTTCCTGTTTCAGTCCTTCAATCTATTCAAACTCGATATGGAAACTCACACGGTGCAAGACAGAATCAATGAACTCGAAGCCAAGTTGAGTTTTGCGGAAGACCTGATCGATGAACTCAACCGCGCCGTTTACCGCCAGCAGGAACAAATCGATCTGTTACAGCAGCAGATGCAACTGTTGCATCAGCAACTACAGACTGTCATGCCGGTTGAAGAGCGAGATCTGCGCGACGAGATCCCGCCGCATTACTGAGCCGAGCTTTGCTCGACTCGTTAATCGGGTTGCGCGGGTGTGGCTTGCTTCTTGTCGCGCAGGGCGATGCCTTTTTCGTTGTTGCGTATTTCGAACAGGCCGGTGGCCTGGAACAGATCCTTCAGTTTGGCGTAACCAAAATTGCGCGAATCGAATGATGCCTGCTTCGAGATGTGTTGGCCTACCGCCCCGAGCCCGGCCCAGCCTTCATCGTCAGCCGCCGCCTCGACAGACTTGCGTAACAGATTGACCAGTCGGGTATTCGTCTTGAGTTCCTTGCCGCTGACCTTGCTGACAGTTGTTTTTGCGGCCGGTGCAACGGCCTCCGCGACGGGTTTGGCTTTGGCTTTTCTCTTGGCCGGCGCTTTGGGGGCGGTCGGCTCGACTTCTTGCTCGGCGGCCGGCTCGGCTTCGCCCAGATTCTCCAGATAAAGAAACTTGGAACAGGCGTTGATAAAGGGTTCCGGGGTTTTCTTCTCGCCGAAGCCGAATACCTTTAGGCCGTTGGCGCGGATGCGCATCACCAGCGGGGTGAAATCGGAGTCGCTTGATACGATGCAGAAGCCGTTCAGATGCTTGGTGTAGAGCAAGTCCATCGCGTCGATGATCATTGCCGCGTCGGTCGCGCCCTTGCCCTTGGTGTAGGCAAACTGCTGCATGGGCTGGATCGCGTAATCGTGCAGCACGGCCTCCCAGCCTTTGAGATGTGGGCTTTTCCAGTTTCCGAAAGCACGCCGGATGTTGATCATGCCGTACTTGGCCAGCTCGTCGAGGATTTCCTCGATCTTGCTGGCAGGGCTGTTGTCGGCATCGATCAGCAGTGCAATGCTGGTGTCGTGGTTCATCTCGGGTCACCCGGTTGTCTGATTTATAAAGTGCAGACCGGCCGCCAGGGGCGCGGCGAGGCAACATGATGCTCAATAGAGCAGGTTCAGCATCAGCATCATCACCACCAGGAACAGCACGGTCATGATTCCGCCGGCGCGCATGAAGTCGGCCACCCGGTATCCCGCCGGGCCCATGATCAAGGCGTTGACCTGATGGGTGGGGAGGAAGAAGGAGTTGGAGGTGGCCAGTGCCACGGTGAGCGCGAACACCGCCGGGTTGGCGCCGGCGCCGATGGCGATGTTGACCGCCAGCGGCACCAGCAGCACGGTGGCACCGACATTGGACATCACCAGGGTAAACAGCGTCGCCAGCACAGCAATGGCCAGTTGCAGCACCCAGGTGGGTACGCCGCCAAGCAGGCTGAGGGTTTGCTGGGCAATCCAGGCGGCGGTACCGCTGGTCTCCACCGCGAGGCCCAATGGAATCAGGCTGGCCAGCAGGAATACTGATTTCCAGCTCACCGCCTGATAGGCTTCTTCGATGCGCAGCACGCCGGATAGCACCATGCCGATCGCGCCGGTCATCAGCGCAAGCGACAGGCGGACATCGGTGAACAGCAGCATGAACAAGGCGATGCCAAAGAAGGTCAGCGCTGGAACGACCTTGTGCGGGCGTGATTCTTCATGCGGATATTCGGTGGTGATCACTACAAAATTCTTGTCCTTCTCCAAGTGGGCAAGGGCTTCCCAAGTGGTGTGGACGACTAGCGCGTCGCCGGCCCGCAGCGGCAGATTGCGGATGCCATCGCCCTCGCGCATCGTCTCGCCATTCCGATGCAAAGCGACCATGGCGATGCCGTAGACCTTGCGCATCCAGACATCGCGAGCGCTCTTGCCGATCAGCTCGGAGCCGGGCGGAATGACAACCTCGGCGATACCGGCGCGGCTGGCGGAGAGGGATTCGGCAAAGGTTTCCAGTTCCTCGCGAACTTTCAATTGGTAGGTCGAGGCGAAGGCCGCCAGTCGATCCGGTGATGCCAGAATGCCGAGCACGCTATTGGCTTCGATGCCGATATCCCGCGCCAGACCGCCGGGGCCGATACGCAGATCCTCCTTGCCGCGGAGCACGGCGACCACGCGGACGCGTCCCTCCTTCTCGAAATCGTCAAGGAGCTTGCCGATGATCGGACTTCCGGCGGGTACCACCACCTCGAACAGGCCGTAGTCCAGGCCATAGAGATCCTGAAAGTACTGCAGGGTGTTGCTGGCTTGGGTCATGTCGTCGTGCTCGCCGCCGGGTAATACATGACGACCAGCCAGGACAAAGTAAGCAATGCCGCTGATCAGCAGGGCGATGCCGATCGGGGTGACCGAAAACAACGACCAGGTTTCCATCTGTTGTTCGACTGGCAGCGCCTTGTTGGAGGTGAGGATCAGGTCATTCAGCAGAATCAGCGGGCTGGAGCCGACCATGGTGATGGTGCCGCCAAGAATCGCGCAGAAGCCCATCGGCATCAGCAGACGTGACATCGGCAGGCCGGTACGCGCCGAAATCCGGCTGACCACCGGTAAAAACAGCGCCGCCGCGCCGACGTTCTGCATGAAGCTGGAAATGAAGCCCACCGTGGAGGATATGGCGGGAATGACGCGCGCCTCGGTGTTGCCGGCCAACTTCAGGATGACGCCGGCCAGTTTGCTCATCAAGCCGGTCTTGTCCAGACCGGCGCCGATGATCATGACCGCGATGATAGACATCACCGCGTTACTGGAAAACCCGCGAAACAATTCGGAAATCGGTACCAACGGCTGGCGTAGACCCAGCGCATCGCTGAATGAACTGATCAGACCGAGCAGCACCAGAATGCTCACCGCCGCCACGTCGACGCCGACCACTTCGAAGGCGAACAGAAACACCGTCAGCAACAGGATGGCAACCACCACGGCGATTTCGATGCTGGGCACAACTGCGGCGGCGAGGCCGGCGAGAAGCATGAAGCCGACTGCGACGATGAGCGTTTTGAGTGGGAGTTTCGGCATGGCGTTTTTTGCCTTGTGCGTAAAAAATCGGGACGAAACCCAAGCGGTGATGGGCTTTATCCGAGGTGTTTCGCGACCTCGGCGCAAGACGCAATGATAATACGGGCGTGCCAACTCTCTGTTGCCGTCATGCGCCGAGGAATTTCAGATGTCCGCCACAGCCCCTATGACAGTCCGAGGCGCCGAATCCCGCTACCGGAATCGCGCCCGGTGTCGCCTGGTTAAGCGCACATTCATCGGCATCAGAACGAATCACCTCGGTTATCGTCACGCCCGCCGCCACGAGCAGATAGTCGATATGCCAGCGCAAGGTTTTCTCGCGGCGAAGATGCCGCGCCACACGCGCCTCGAAATTGCGCTTGGCGGAGCCGGTGTAGACATAATCACCCGCAGCGAAATCGAACGCGCCGAAGCGGCCGATTTGCAGGCGCAAGGGTTGGCTGAGACGGATGTGGAGTTGGTAGGTACGCGGCAAGATGGTTCAGGCAGTGCGGCCTGGCTCAACTTTATCAGCCTGCGTCCCCGGTGTTTGGCCGCATTGAGGCGCGGTCAATTACTTCATCGCATCGGTATAGCGTCGGGTGACTTCGTTCCAGTTCACCACGTTCCACCAGTTGGTGGCGTACTCGCCGCGCTTGTTCTGATATTTGAGGTAATAGGCGTGTTCCCAGACATCCAGACCAAGAATGGGAGTGCCGCGCTGCACTTCCGGCAAGTCCATCAGCGGGTTGTCCTGATTGGGGGTAGAGGTGATGGCGAGTTTCTTGTCCGGGGTAACAATCAGCCAAGCCCAGCCTGAGCCGAAGCGGCCAATGGCAGCCTGATCAAAGCGTTTCTTCATCTCGCCGAGCGAGCCGAAGGCTTGATCGATATCCGCCGCCAGTGCCGTGCCGGGCGCGCCGCGTTGTCCGGCCGGGGCCATGAGTTGCCAGAACAGGTCATGGTTGAAGTGGCCGCCGCCGTTGTTACGCACAGCAGTGTTGAAGCGGGAAATCTGGCCCTGCATCGCTTCCAGCGAGAGATTCGCCAATTCCGGGTTGTTCTTGATCTGGGCGTTAAGGTTGTTGACGTAGGCGTTGTGATGTCGGCCATGGTGGATTTCCATGGTTAATTTGTCGATATGCGGTTCCAGCGCATCAGCCGAATAAGGCAGCGGCGCCAGCGTGAACTGCGCGGCGGCCAGACCGGGCAGGCAGGCTGCGATGAGGCCGATCAGCAGATTGCGGGGCAGCGGGTTGAATTGGGTTGCAGCAGATAAATGCATGGGGCGCTCCTGTTCGGTGTTGAATGAAATTGTTTTGCCGCTCGCTCCGGAGGGAGGAAGCACGCGCATTCTGGCATGACGGATTACGCGAAGGTTGTGCGGTTTGATTCAGGTCAATTGCCACATCGATTTGTCTGAAATATGACGCTGGGAGACGGTTCTGGCGATTCGGCGCTATGGGTCTATGGTTGATTGTGGTCTGCTCAATTACTCGATCATTCGATCATTCGATCATTCGATTGCTCGGACCACGCCAACCTGAAAAAAAGCCGCCTGTCAGGCGGCTTTTTAGCGGGCTGGAGCGATCAGTTCAGGATGTTGCCCAGTTTGATCAACTGAGTTTCACCGCTGCCGCCTTCGACGCCATCGTTGTCGTTGACGATGATGACACCACCGTTAGGCAGCACAGCGAGGCCTTCGATTTTCTCCGGCACGTTGCCGCCGGGGGCTTTCAGATCGGCGATCAAGTCGCGAATCAGTACCTTGTTCAGCGTGCTGCCATCGGCCTTGCCGGTTAGATCGATGCGATACAAGCGCTTGATGCGGGCATCGGGACCGCCCTGGTTGTCGCGTTCAATGACCAGGAACTGGTTGTTGCCCAGTGCACTGATGTCGGACAGACCGACCCAGCCGCCATTGGGGGAAACCACTTGGTCCAACGGGTAGTACATGAATTGCCAAGTGCGTGTGGTCAGGTTGAACACGCCGATGCGCGGATGCGCCTCGTTGTTCCAGGCGCGCTGGAACGCGACAACCAACTTGCCGTCAGCCTCGGTGACGCCCTCGAAACCGAAGCGCAGTTGCACTGCGTCGAGTGCGTCCGGCAAGCGGACCACTTCCTGAATCACGCCGCTGGCATCGACGCGGAGCAGCAGGTTGGCCTTGCTCACCGCACTGGTTGTGCCACCTTCGCCGGTGATGCTGCCGGCGCCCTCGGAGGCGATCCAGAAGCCGCCGTTGCTGGCCATGGCGATGCCTTCCGGATCAAGGTTGACACTGCCGTCGGCGTTGATCATGGCGGCCAGATCGACATCATCGAAGGCGGTCGCGGTCTTGACATCCGGCAAACTGGCGGCCAGGCCGGCCAGCACGTTGGCGGTATCTTTGATCGTGATCTCGGCCTTGATCTGGGCGGGCGCCTGGCTGATGTCAATTTCAAAGATGCGGTTGGCGCGATAGAAGCTGTCGTTGATCGAGTAAAGCGTGCTGTTCGAGGCAGCCGCCAGGCCGGACAGCGCGCTCCAGGGAATCGGCGTGCCATCGGCGCGATTGGCGGATTGCAACGTCGGGTACTGCGGCCGCGCCGTCTGGTATTGATAAATATTGACCACCGAGCGGACGACGCCGCCGCGTTCATCCTCCTCGCTGGCGGCAACCAGCAGATTGCGGCCGGGAATGGTCAGCACGCCTTCCGGGCCGACCCCGGCCGGCAAGGTCTGCTTGTGGATCGGGCTGTTCTGGGTGCTCAGGTCATACACGGCGACGACGCTGGAACGTTCGGAGGCGACAAACAGATAGTCGGTGCCCTCGAAGCGGGCGAACTCGGCGTTCTCCGGTTCATTGCCCTTGGCGTCAGAGCGCCGGTCGTTGTAGTGGCCGAGACGCGTCATCAAGTGTTCCAGTGCATTGCCCGAGTCGTAGGCGACGCTGCCGTCCTTGTTGAATACGGTAAAGCTGCGACTGCCGCCGTTCAGATCGCCTTCGTTGGCGGTGACGAACTGGGTCTTGGAAATCCAGCTGACACCATCCGGTTCGCGTTTCACGTCTACCAGCGATTCGACCAGACTGATCAGGCCGGGACGGTCGTCGGTTTTGTCGATTCCGTTCAGGCTGACCACCCCGGCGCTGAAGTGGGCGGTTATCGTCCCGGTCTTCAGATCGACCAGCGCAATGTGGTTGTTTTCCTGCAAGGTCACTACCGCGATGTTGTCTTCGTTGATATCGACATATTCCGGTTCCGGGTCGCTCGGGAACAGTGTGGCGATGCCGGTCAGGGCAACGTTGCGGGTTGTCCATGCGGCGGGTGCGCCCACCGAATCGACGATCACCAGCGAGCCCGCTGGCGCCTGAGGCGGTGCGCCGTCACCGAGATTTTCGTCACGCTCGTTTTCAATCACCACCGCAACATATTTGCCGTCCTTGCTCACCGCCACCGAGTCGGGCTGGCCGGGCAGGGCGATTTCTCTGACCATAGTGCGGGTGGCAATATCAACCACCGCCAGTTTGCCGGAAGTATTCACATAATCGGCCGAGGTGTTCACCGCCACCAGCGCATAGCCGCCTAGTACAGTCACCGAGGTTGGCTCGCCGCCCATGTCCAGGTGTCCCAATGCCACCGGCGTGGCCGGATTGGTGATGTCGACAAAACCGATTCCACCCTTCGGACTGTTGCTGTAGATCAGTGTCATGCCATCGCCGCTGGCGGCAACAATCTCGGCGGCGGTGGTGTCATCCGACTCGCATGAAGAACCCACCTGTGAACAGACCGCAAACGATGCTACGCGGTTGAAGTGCATGTCGGCATTCGCCTTTGAAGCCTGCTCGCCGTTGTCATCACTGTTGCAACCGAATAACAAACCCGCCATCAGCAGACTCATGCTGAGGGGTGTCAGTGTCTTTTTGATCATTTGAACGCTCCTGGATTAGAAAAAATGGCCGCCGCAACGGAAGCCAATTGTTCGAATCTAGTGCCGTCGTGTGACAGGTTTATGACGCCGAGGTATCGATATGGCGTGCAACCGCTTGCTGAGGCCGGTCACGGCTAGCGTCATCCAGGCAGCAATCTGGCCTGATCCCGCTTGCCGTGAAGCCCGGGACACGCGTTGCATCAGCTTGGCGACATAAAACTGCGCATGCCGCCAGCGCGGTTTCGCGTGTGTTTTTTTCATAACGACAGCGGCTTGCCGATGGAGCCGCCGCAAATCAGGTCAACCGGGACCAGAGTAGCGCAGGGAAAGAATGGTGATGTCGTCCGATTGTTCTGCACCCGCAGCGAATGCGGCAACCGAAGCGGTCAGGTCGGCGACCAAACGTTCCATCGGCTGGTCGGAAGGGCTCGCGTCGAGCGCGGTCTGGGCGCGTTTTTGGGTATACAACACAAGGTCTGGGTTTTCCGCCTCGGTGACGCCGTCGCTATACAGCACCAGACGGTCGCCGGCAGCGAGGGTGAGCTCCAGATTGCGAAACCGCACTCCAGGCATGATGCCGAGCAGCGCCCCCTTGGCTTCGGTTATCGCTTCGAAGGGTGCGCCGGCGCGAGACAACAACGGCGGCGGGTGGCCGCCATTGAACAGGGTGAGGCGGCCGCTGCGCACGGAAAGCACGATGACACAGAGGGTAACAAACATGTCGGCATCGTTGCCTTCGCAGAGCAGCCGATTCAGGGTGGGCAGGAAGGTGTCGCCAGGCAACTCGGCGCCGCCTTGAGCGCGCAGCAGCGTCAGGGTGCGCATCATGAACAAGGCGGCTGGCAAGCCTTTCCCGGAGACATCGCCTACCGCCAGAAGGATATGTTCGTCATCAATGGCAAAAGCATCGAACAAATCGCCGCCGACCTCCTTGGCCGGCAGCAGATAACCATGCACATCGATTTGTGCATGCTCGGGAAACAAGGGTGTGCGGTGTGGCAGCAAGCCCATCTGAATGTTGTGCGCAGCGGCCAGTTCTTTCTTCAAATGTTCAAACTTGAGTTCTTCTTCCAGGCTGCGGACGATGCGTTCGCTGTAGGCCCGCATGCGCTGAATCACTTGCCGGGTCATGTTGCGCAGCATGCCGGGCTGCGTTGCCAAATGTCGCCAGAAATCATCCTCATGAATCGACAGCACTTCGCAGTGACCCACTGCGTAGACGTGGGCGCTGGTTGGCTGGCCGTCGAGGATGGACATTTCACCAATCGCCTCACCTGCCAAGATGGTCATGCCCTTCAGCGAAGGATCATCGGTCAGGCGTGCTTCCATGCAGCCATCGAGCAGCAGATAAAGGTGATGATTGTGCTGCCCAGCCTCGATCAGCCGGTCACCATCGGTCAAGTGCAGGCGCACGCCAGTCGCAAGGATATCGTCGATTGTCTGATCGGCGACATCCTTGAACAGGGGGAAACAGTGGTAATCGAATGGAGCGGTGGACGTAAGTTTTCCTCAGGCAGTAGCAGTGTTTGCTTCGATTGGCAGGGTCATGCGCAGAATGTTCCGATTCTGTTCACGCTGAAACGCCATACGTGTGGTGTAGCGTCGCATCAAGTGTATGCCGAGTCCGCCGGGAGTGGCCTCCGCCAGACTGCTGGGTAGAACCGCTTCAGCGCGCGCGGTGGGGTCGAAGACTGGGCCATCGTCGCTCAACTCTACTTCGATATTGCCATCACGGACCACGCAGGCCAAGTCGATCCGACCGTCGCGATGCGCTCTGGGAGTATGGTCGATGACGTTGGTGACCGCCTCGGTCAATACCAGATCGAGTCGAAACGCCGAGGCGCTGGACAGCCCATTCTGCTCCACCCAGTTTTCCAGCCAGCCGGCAAGGTCATCCAGAGCGGCATGGTCATTAACCAGGGAAAGGCAGGCGGGCACTTCCGGTGTCTGCATGAAGGGTGTGTCAAATCATTCAGGCTTTGAGGCCTTCCAAAGCGCTGCCTTCGTCGGCAAAGGTGGGCATCAGACTGCTGATGCCGGCGGTATCGAGGGCCTCTTTGACCATGGGCTGCATGCCGAAAAGTACCATTTGTGCGCCGCGCGCCGACTTCGCCTTGGCGCAAGTCAGCAACATGCGCATGCCGATCGAGGCGAGAAAGTCGACTCCGCTCATGTCAACCAGGATGTCCTTGGCGTCGGTTGCGGTCAGGCTGGTAAAGCGCAGATCGATTTCACCCGATCCCTTCAAGTCGAGGCGGCCACTTAGGCGGACACATCGGGTATTCGGGTTAAGTTCATCGACGACGAGATTCATGGCGGTTCCGTGTTTTGAAATAAAAAAAAGATGCTAACGCAACGCTTGGCGAGTTTTTCGCAGGCGCTGCAGAATTCACGAAAATGTAATATTCAAGCCATCATGCCAGCATTCGAAGCCTGGCTGGCATGATGTGGATAGTCAACGTCAACGCGAGCTCCGCGGCGAGCGGTTTTTTGTATGGTGTAAAGCGCTGCCTGCATAGGAGATCACGAAGCAGATTTCTATGTGTTGATTGCCGAGGTTTGATGAGGCAGGGCAGGTGAGAACCTGTTCTCAACGCTACCCTTTGAAGCATCGCCCAATGGCAGGCCGATCACATCAGGCCAAAGCCCAAGTCACTGTTCTGTTCCACCTTGGATTCGGATTTCTCTTCCGGTATCGGCTCGCTTTTCAGCACCGGTCGACTGATCACCGCATTGGCCGCCAGGGTGTCAACCAGATAAGTAGTGGCGAAGATGATGGTATGTGCGGCAAGTTTGTCCATTTCCGGACTCTTGCTTACAGAGTGGCCGCCAAACAAAGCGCCACCCCCTACCAGACCTCCGCCAGAAACCCCCCAACTGGATGTTTTGTCATTTGAATTGAAGGACTTGGATGCCTTTACATTGGCTTTCTTGATGTCGATGACTCGGATATCCATAGCCAGATTGGCGTTCTTGCTGGTCTTCGAGAAGCCGCCAATGAGCGGGATCATCCCACCGCCGAAACTCGATTTCGAGGTTTCCATTCCGACCGAAGTAATCGCCCCGGTGAGCAGAAAATCAGCCGGCTTGACCTCCATTTTGAAACCGGAAAGAGCGGCCTCTTTCTGCAATTCTTCCATCGCCTCGCGCTCCTGAATGTCGAAGCAGCCGGTGGCTTTCAAGGCGGTGGTGAGGGCGTAAGCCATGCCATCGCCAATGCCGGAGAAATCCGCGGAGATGAGACCTTCCTTGGCTGCGGCCATCGCAAGGAATGCACCCATGCCGCCCAGATTGCCGCCAGTCTCGCTTTTCTGACAGCCGCTTGCCTTGCAGCTGAGCTTGCCGACAGACACGCTGGCGACCTGCGCGGCGCAATGCGGTACATAAGCGCCGATATCGTTTTCCTGGACAGTGGTCTCGCCAGCAAAGGCGCAGGAGGAAGCAACAAGCGTTGCAATAAAGGTCAGGTTCTTCATGGTTATTTCCGTTTCAAGGGTAAGAAAGGTACTGCTGAAAAAATGTTTACAGACGGTCAAGGAAGATTTGCCGGTCAGGCGCATAAGCGATCCATCTGGCGGATGATCAAGGTGCTCTGGCTGGTTTCCAGCACGCCCTCGTCCACCCAGGCCCGGATCTGTTTGTTGACGTTCTCGCGGGTTGCGCCGACCAGGCTGCCTAATTCTTCCTGGCTAATCTTGAAGTCGATGCGCACCCCGCCACCGACCACGGTCCGACCATATTCTTGGGCAAGCTGGCGCAACGTTTTGGCCAGTCGATCTTTCAGGTCGAGGAAGCGTAAATCCTCGATCAGCACATCCATCTTCCGCAGACGCTGAGTCATCGCCATCAACAGGCCCATGCAGGCCTTGGGGTGAGCTTCAATGAACGGCAGAAAATCTTTGCGATGAATGACCAATAGCTGCGTGTCCTCGACCGCAATGACGTTGGCGCTCCGCTCCTGGCCATCGATGAGCGCCATCTCGCCGAATATTTCCCCATCTTCGATGAGGCCGAGAATGGCTTCCTTGCCAAATGCCGAGGAGGCACAGACTTTGAGCTTGCCGGAAAGAACAATGAAGAGTTCATGACCCGGTTCCCCCTTCTGGCAAACCACCTTGCGCGCCTTGCATGAGCGCTGGCTCGCGAGAGCAAGGAGTGACCGCAAATCTTCAATATCGAGGCCGGAAAGCAGCAGGCTGGAATCGCGGAGCCCTTCCACGTTAACAATCGCCTTGGCGGTCGCTCGCGGGGTAAACGCATTTTGGGTTGCTGCAACAACAGCACACATTCGAGACTCCATTTGGGTAAGAGCCGGAGCGCTGTGCACTTTGCCGGCAACTTCGTTAGCGTTGGCTTGGATACCGTTAGGTCGGTGGATTTGCGTCCCCGCTTCCAACGAGGTTGCTCTTTAAGCTGTGGCGCTTAACGGCGCTAAGCTGATGAACTTAAGGATATGGCGAGATTATTACCAACTATGCAGAGCCGGATCGCTGTCCTTTTCAGCAAGTAGCCGTAAATACTCGCTTGGCGCTTGGTAGCAATGCGTTGACGTCGACTGCGCATCCAGCGCCATTGCCGCGTACCGCAAGGGATGGGTTGCACTGACTCGGGCACCGATCGGTTTCAATATTTCGCGCAGATCTTCATCACAACCGCTGAAGTCGATAAGGAATTTCATGAATTTCTCCACTGTTTCTGTGAGCGGTAGCATATTGAAGACGGCAGAACCAAGTTATGACCTGCGATACATCTTCGGCGGCTTCTGCATTATTGTTATGTCAGGCCGTGCTTGGTTTTTGCTTTGCCGCACTGAAGCAGTCGACGCATGCTGGGTGCGCCGTGCGCATCATCAAATGCCATTCGGTGCGCGCGGCGTACCCAGCAGAATCAATGGCTTGCGATATGATTCTTGTGAGCTTCGACAATCCGCAAGGCCCGGCGGCCGGTACCTATTTGCAACAGCGCCCGCGCGACTGTCCTAGGAGCCTGTTGGACTTTGGTCGTCGATAGCGAAAATCGGCCTCGCCGAGGCCGTTTTTTTCCGGGTTCGCCGCAGCATGGTTGTTCCAAGGGCAAGAAACCGGCAAAAAAGGGGCCTGCGCGGTCGATTTGCAGCCGACGACTCCAAAGTCCGACAGGCTCCTGGCGTGCGAATATCTTGACCCGAGCTGAACTTTAAACGCAAGGAAACACCCGCCACCTTGCCTAGCCAATTCCGACAAGCGATTAAAGTGGGTTCAGAAGTGATTGGTTGAGCACTGGGTAGCTTTCCCAATCCTGATAGTCGAAATGCCACCACTCATTTTCGTAAACATTGAAGCCCTCCGCTTTCATTGCCCGAATCAGCAAGTCACGCGCAGCGATTGCGTTTGCGCTGCCACCGGTGAAATCGGGACGAGCGCGTTCACTGAATTCATCGTATTCACTCGGCATCGCGACCGCGTTTCCAGTGCTCAGATCGAACAGCGAGACATCCACCGCCGCCGCGCGATTATGGCGAGAACCCCGCAGTGGATCGGCTAGATAGGCGCGGGCCTTGGGAAAACGGTCCCACATCATTCGTGTGACTTGCCAGGGGCGGTAGGCGTCGAAAACGACCAATCCATAGCCTTGGGCTTGCAAGCGGTCATGGGCGCGCCGCAATGCTTCAGCCGCTGGTCGCTGAAGCCATGCACGGGCTGCAGGGTACATTTTTACCGACATGAAGTTGGTGTCAGTGGCGTAACGGATGTCGAGTTTCAAACGTGGGTCAAACGCGGACAAATCGACCAGATCCGGCGCGCGCGTCGCGGTGGGGGAGGGCGGCGGGGTATCCGGCGCTGGCAGGATGATGGTTTTGATCGTATCCGCGCCTTCCATGAAGACGGCGAGGACGCTTGCCGTTTCATTGCCGAGATTGGCTCCGATGTGCGGGACCGTCATCGCTTCCATGAAGGCATCTCCCGCTTTTACTGTCATGCGGCGCCCGTTCTGGTATTCGATCTCGAGCTCGCCAGACAACATATAGGCAAACATCATGGTGCCGTGACGATGCCATCCGGTAGTGGAACCAGGGGCAATGTCGACGATCACAGCGCTCACTTTCGCGGGCGCTTTGTCTGGATAACGCAAGGTTTCTCCGGCGATGGACTTATCAGCCTCCAACAAAACCCGTGACTTTGGATAGTCGGCTGCGGCGAGCGCGGCTGCGAAAACGAGGAAGAGCCCGAAAAGGACTTGCAGGTGGATGCGCTCGCGGTGGGGTAGGGCGGCTTGATTGAATAAATTCATGATTGAATCGACGCTTGAAGATTGCTGAAGGATGAAAGACTGCGATATGTCGAGCAAGAACGTATCTGATTTATTAAGGAACGAGTACGAAATAACGTGGATATTTCTGTTTGCACTGACAGGCGCGCTGTAGCGTTGACGTACCCTTGCAGGGAATGGCCATGCGGCGTGTTCGTCGCCTTGCATCGCATCCCGCCAGCACAGCCATAATTACTCAAGTTATTCCGTACTCGTTCCTTAGCGGTTCAGGTGGTTATCAACAAAATCAACACCGTCTCGGTTACTGACTTTTTGCAAATCAAAAGTAAAGGAGCGCAGCAATGTTAATGCCCGCCACGGCCAATATGCGTGATCGCTGTGATATTTCTATTCGCGGCCTGGAGCGGTCTGAAATGAAGTTAGCGCTTGACTGGGCCGCTGCCGAAGGTTGGAATCCCGGCCTGTTCGATGCCGAGCCTTTTTACAACGCCGACCCACAGGGATTTTTGCTCGGCGAATGCAAAACCGAGCCGGTTGCCTTGATCTCGGCTACCCGTTACGGCACCGGTTTTGGCTTTGTCGGTTTTTATATGGTGTCGCCGTCGTGGCGTGGTCAAGGGCATGGCTGGAAGATTTGGCAAGCAGCGATGCAGCGTCTAAATGGCCGAAATATTGGGCTCGATGGCGTGCTGGTGCAGCAAGATAACTATTGCCGCAGTGGTTTCAAGCTGGCTTGGCGGAACATCCGTTTTCAGGGTGTTGGTGGTGGATGTGAACCTGTCGCATTGGGGGCGGAGCAACATCTCGCTTCTCTCGCTGACCTGCCATTTGCGGCGCTGGCTGCATACGACCGCGATTTCTTCCCTGTCGAACGCGAAGCATTTTTACGCAGTTGGATAGGACAACCGCATACCGTGGCGCTCGGATTGATGCGTGACGGTTGTCTTGTGGGTTACGGAGTGCTGCGGGTTTGTCGCAATGGCAGCAAGATCGGTCCCCTGTTTGCTGATAATTCTGTAGCGGCGGAAATCTTGTTTGCCGCCTTGCGTGAGCGGGCGGACCCAGAACAGCCTGTTTTTCTGGATGTGCCGGAATGCCATGGTGCGGCATGTGCGCTGGCGGAGCGCCATGCATTGCAGCCGATGTTTGAAACCGCGCGTATGTATACCGGTCCGATTCCCGACATTTCAATTGCACGCACCTTCGGTATTACCAGTTTTGAATTGGGCTGATGTCCATTGTCAGGTAGTCGGCTTGTTCCGTATCCGCTCCACACGCCAGACTTTTGACTAGAAAAAATTCAGTGCGAATCACTTGCCGCCGCCAGGAAGAAACGATGCGACCGAGGAAAATGACCATGACGCGACCGGATGCAGGCCGCATTAAATAAGTAAAAACAGATATTGAGGTCTAAAGTTCTGTAGCCTTGGGTCGTAAAGTCCCATACTCAAAGAGGCTGTCGAGTTGATCTGGCAATCAAGATCAATGCGATCTGTGTTCAAACTTTTTAATGGGAAACCGGAATGCTGCAAGCCTTGAACCTGAAGCTGAAGCTGATCGTTTTGATCGGTGTAGTGGGTTTGGCGCTGATCGCCAATATCGTAACCGGGGCTATTGGTATCAATGCAGGGGCTGATGGCGTCAAGGAGTTAGGGCGCTACCGTCTGCCGTCCATTCTTGCGTTGCAAAAGCTGCAGGGTTACCAAACGGCTTTGCGATCGAGTACCTATGAGGTTGCACTTTGGGAAAACGATGCTGAAGCACAGGACATGTTCAAGACGATTGCCGGCGATAAACAACGTATCTGGAGTGAGGTTGATGGCGTTTTGAAGGAATACGAAAGCCTGCCCAAATCACCGGAAGAAGATGCGAAATGGAAGAGCTTCTTGGCGGAATGGGACAAGTGGAAGAAATTTGATCAAGACACGATAAAACTCATCAATACGTTATCGCAGAACACGGATTTTGAGCGTCAGAAGGCGCTTTATCAGGACTATTTCATGCTGGGCGGCCAGCAACGCGAGCCATATCAGGCCGCGCAAAAGTTGCTCGTCGAGGTGCTGCAAATCAATGCCGCCAATGTGCAGCAGGTCAGCCAGGCTGCGGAGGCGACGACTCAATTCGCCAGTCTGGCGATGACCACGGTGGCGGTGATTGCGGTTGTGCTCACCGGTGTGCTGGGTTTTTTTATCACGCTGAGCATATTGCGTGAGATCGGCGGTGAACCCAGAACCGTCGTCGCCATTACCAACCGTATTGCTGAAGGCGACTTGAGCCAGCCTATTGTTGTTGCCTCGGGCAACAAAGATAGCTTGATGGCATCGATTGCCAATATGCAGATACATTTACGAACCTTGATTGGACAGGTGCAAAACAGTGCGGTCGAGCTATCCAGACGTTCGCAAGCGTTGGCGCGTGACGTTGATCTGGTCGCTGAAAACGGATCAAAAGAGAGCCGTGCGGCAATGGATACGGCGAACGAAGTGTCCAGTATTTCTTCGCGCGTCAATCACATCGGAGAAGCCGCTGATCAGGCTAAGGCCTTGTCTGATCTTGCTGGAGACCTGTCACAAGGCGGCCAGCTTGTGATGCAGAACGTTGTGGGCGAGATGGTTAATGTTTCCGATGCAGTTCAACAGTCTTCTAATCTGGTTCAGCAATTGGGACGCCACTCGGATCAGATTTCCAACATTGTTTCCGTAATCAAGGAAATTGCGGACCAGACCAATCTGCTCGCGCTTAACGCGGCCATCGAGGCGGCACGGGCCGGTGAGCAAGGGAGAGGGTTCGCGGTGGTTGCTGACGAAGTCCGCAAACTGGCGGAGCGTACCGGTAATTCGACTGACGAAATCTCCGGGGTGATTCACACCATCCAGGGTGGTGTTGGCGATGCGGTTCGTGGCATGCAAGATGTCAGTCAGCGGGTTGAAAAGGGCGTCGGCCTGGTTCGCAATGCTGCGGACAGCATGGCGCGCATCCATACGGGCGCAGTCGATGCCAGCCAGGCGGTGAATGGCATTCACTCCGCCCTGAACGAGAGCATGTCCAGTCTGGGCCAGATCGGCGGCAGCATGAACAACATTGTTACGTTGGTCGACCACAACGGACGTGCCGTCGGCACCATGTCTGCCTCATCTCGTCGTGTCGAAGAGTTGGCTCTTGATCTCAATGCCGCGATCGAGCGGTTTCACCTTTAACCTCATCCAATACTGAAAGGGATACGTTATGCGTTTACCTGTCTTCAACCCGTCTCTTGCCTGCCGGGCTGCGCAGGGACTGATCGTCGGCCTGACCTGCATCAGCCTGTCGGTTGCCGCCGCCGACCTCGTTGTGATCGCCAGTTCAAGCTCGGGCGTTAGTTCGCTCAGCAAAGATCAGGTGTCCGACATCTTTCTGGGTAAATCGACTTCGCTGCCTAGTGGCGGCAAGGCGGTACTGATCGATCAGCCAGATTCTTCGCCTTTGCGCGATACCTTCTACAGCAAGGTCATCGGTAAGTCGGCTTCGCAGGTCAAGTCGACCTGGGCCAAGCTTTCTTTCACCGGTAAAGGCACGCCACCGAAGGAAGGATCGAGCAATGATGACATCAAGAAACAGGTTTCCGGTAATCCCAGCATGCTTGGCTATATCGACAAATCAACGCTGGATGGCAGCGTCAAGGTCGTCTTCACGCACTGAATTGCCCGCTTCAGCTTTTTCTCTTTCATTCACCATTACACGGAGGCCGTGTGAGTAAACAATTTATGTTCAAACCTGTCATGTTGGGTGTGCTGGCGATGACGCTTGTGGGTGGCGCGCAAGCCGTTGAATTTAATGGTTCGGGCTTTCTTACCTTGGCCGCCGCAAAAAAATTCGATAGTGAGCTAGCCGATGGCTATGCCGTGGTCGACTACGGTCAGGCCGGCATCTATGACGACAACAAATTGTCTATCGGGCCAGACAGCAAGCTGGGTCTGCAAGGCATGTTGACCTTCAACCCGCAGTGGTCCGCTACGGTGCAAGTCGTTTCACGTGGTGCGGATGAAGGCAAAATTAATCTTGAATGGCTTTACGCTACTTATCAGGTGACAGATGACCTGACCCTACAGTTTGGCCGCAAGCGCTTGCCCCTGTTTTATTTCTCGGAATCGCAAGACGTAGGTATTGCTTTGCCTTGGGTGCGACTGCCGCCGCAGGCGTATGGCTGGGACGTCGTTAACTTCACGGGTGCAAACCTGATTTACCGTGGCAATTTGGGAACATGGTCTTCAGTGGCTGAAGTTTTCTACGGCAACGAGAACCGCAAAGACAATCCTTATCAGGAAATCTACAACGGTCGAAATACACGTACAGATGAAAAATGGACAGATATTGTTGGCGCGGACTGGACCTTGAGTCGTGATTGGTTTGAAGCCCGGTTCTCTGTCGTACAGTCTGATTGGGAAGTCGATGGCGTCAGTAATGGCGGTCAAACTTTTTACTCTGTCGCCGCCATGGCCGACTATGAGAATTGGTTGCTCCGCTCCGAGTACAGCATTATCAAGCGATTAGATGCAGCAGAAGATGACTGGGCGGTGATGGTTGGCGCTGGGCGTCAAATCGGGAAATGGCTACCCATGCTGACTTATTCCGAATTCCACGGCACCTATACCGACGGCAGCCCTAATGAGCGCGATTCCAATATTGCACTTTCTCTGCGTTACGATTTATCCTCATCAAGTGCCATTAAAGTGCAATACGACATTTTCAAAGATGACAGTGATGTCGGGATTACGAGCTACAACGCTTCTGGCTACTACGGTGACTCCAAAATGCTCAGTGTTTCTTATGACCGAACTTTTTAACGCCGCGTTGCGGGCTCGGCGTTTCTGATCCCCAACTCATACCCGGTCTGGTTAATGAACTCTGAGGTTGGAAAAATCCCGGTCGAAGCTATACCGTGAAACCACTGGTTAATCGCCGCTTGGGTTATTGAATACGCGGATTGGTCAATTGGCTACATAACCAAAGGCTACGGATTTTCTCGTAGCCTTTTTTGTCCCCACGATAAACTTTGTGCCATTCCTTGTCTTGGCCAATGGGTTCACTTTGCGCTTCCCATTCGTGCTCGAAGCCGATTACGATGTCGTCGACTTAGCGCACGAGGATGTCCTAACGACCAAAACCACCTATCACATGGACTCACGCACGATGTGGCAGACTCCCGAACGGGGTTTTCAGCGCATATGAGCATATGTTTATCAATGCTGCGATTGACCAGAGTTCAATGGCCTCGAGTATTGTTGGGAAATGGCATTCGGATTTCTATTTTTTCCCTTTTTTGTTAGCGGAGTAACCCACGTCAGGATTGTTGATAATTGTCGATTTGAGATTAAAAAACTCAAGTTTCTCCGGTCAATGACGATGAACCGGAAATCGTATTTATTGAACAAGTGGGAGTTTGTACGTATCGCGGGGTTGCAGGTATCGCCGCCTTGAGTCTTACTGAATCAACAGACCACTTGTCCGAGGAGTCATCATGGATCGCAGGTCGATGCTGCAACTTATGGCCGGGTCGGCCATGCTTTCTGGATTCAGAGCCCATGCCGCCGCGCCGGATGCTGGCAGCACGATCATCCGGATCAACATTCCCGGTCCCAACATGTTGCCTTTTTTGCCGATCGAGTTGATTCCTCGCCTGGATATTGATAAGGCCTTGGGCGCTCAGTTGGCGATTCGTTACATGCCGAGTGGCGTGCTTGCGCTGGAAGACGTGGTTGCCGGAAATGGCGATTTTGCGGGTTTGGGGTTTTCCGTGCTGCCGAATTTCGTTGCCAAGGGCAAGCCGGTGGCTGCGGTGGCCACCCTCAGTAGCGGGGTGCCCCCCTATTCGATCCTGATTCGTCCCGATCTGGTGAAATCCGTGCGTGAAGTGCGTGACCTCAAGGGGCGCAGTATAGGCATCCCGTTGGGCAGCCTGACCTCCAAAACCTATCTGCAGACAGTGCTCGAACTCTGGTTGAGCGCGCATGACGTGCGCCGCACGGATGTCCGTTGGGTGCAGACCAATCAGAATCTTGACGGAATGTATGGGAGCCTGGCCAGCGGTGTGGTGGATGCCGTGTTCTGTGAGGAACCGCTGGCCGGGACTCTGGTGCGCAAGAAAGTGGGTAGGCGGCTTGCCAGCCTGACCGACCCTCGCGCACCGGGGCGCGAGTCCTGGGCGAAGCACTTGCGCGCGGTTATCGCAGCTCCACGAACAATCATCGACACTCATCCTCGACGGGTCGAGTTGATGGTGGGCATGTTGCAGCGCAGCCTGAAATGGATACGCAGCCACAAAGCGGCAGAGATCGTGGCGAAATTGGGCG
>JFJP01038429.1_pt1 | contig 30587 bp, 17 predicted proteins | sample 431651 | NCBI WGS metagenome assembly JFJP01 (sample SAMN02602958, study PRJNA72255) | Microbial mat metagenome, whole genome shotgun sequencing project. | biome: fresh water; feature: sink hole; material: water; isolation source: purple microbial (photo- and chemosynthetic) mats found in... | reverse complement strand
AAGTGTAGGATTGTTCACCCACTAACAGGGAACGTGAGCTGGGTTTAGACCGTCGTGAGACAGGTTAGTTTTACCCTACTGATGAGTTGGTCGTCGCGACAGTAATCCAACTTAGTACGAGAGGAACCGTTGGTTCGGATATTTGGTAACGCGGTTGGTTGAGCAGCCAGTGCCGCAAAGCTATCATCCGTAGGATTATGACTGAACGCCTCTAAGTCAGAATCCATGCTGGATGCGACGATATTCACCTTGACCAGTGTTGGAGTACGGATAGCCTTCGGGTCAACGCGTTATTTCACCGCAATGCAGAATGTTGGTCGAGTTAAATCCTCTGTAGACGACTTAACTGGAACGAGGTACTGTAAGCACGAGAGTAGCCTTTGTGCTACGATCTGCTGAGGTTCAGCCTTTGTTCCAAGATTTGTGCGACAAGCCAAGGTTTGCAGGAACGAACTTCCGACAAATCAACAAAGGCTCTGTTCGCCACTTCTTAAACACCACCCCCCTTTGAACCAAAATCAAAATCAAAATCAAATCGTATCAAAGAATACGGACTATGGACTGTACTCCTTACTCTACATTAATGCTTGCTTCGGTTCATACTTTGATTTCGGTTTTCACCCAACGTCAACGCATCCTCCTCGCTCGTCAAGAGCAATAAAACAATGTAACACGAACACCGTCGGTCTTGAACCGACGGCGACTCTGTCATTGCAACGCATCTCTTTTCCTCATGTTGGAAAATACATTCAATACAACAATCAACCAAAACATAACAAAAACAAAAACAAAAACAACGAGGATCTTGGCTCTCCTGCACGTCGCGTCGCGTTATCAACGAAAAGCCACAACAGAGGAACCAAAATAATGCCAAGGCAACCAAGTTTCACACTTCTTCCACTCCCGGTTACCGGGCTATCCAAAATCATTCATTTTATTGGACAAAAAAATCAGAGACAAACTCGATTCTTTCAAATTCAAATTCATTATGCTAAATCCGGGTTATACAAGCTTCACCTCAAACATATCATGTTGGTCAGTTCGTCGCACTTCTTTTCACTACTAAATACCACGTAGGTAGGTCTACTACCGCACTTTCAATTCAATTTTTGGGTGCGCGCCATAAGTGCGCCATATATGCCATATCCTAGGCTTGTCAGGGGTAATTCACGAGGCAACTGTTCAGGGGCAAACCACCTCAATATCTCTTGCCTGCTACAAAACCAAGAAATATCAAACAAAACACATTTTCACCAACAAAAGAGAACTACTGTACTACTCCAACTATTTTCACCAACAAAAGAGAACTACTGTACTACTCCAACTATTTCCATTTGCTACTCCTAAAACTATCATTCTGCTTCAATAAACTGTAAGTGCTCCAACGTGACATGCTGATTGCTAACTTAATGCAAGTAATCTGTTTGGACTTTTCGACTCTACAACCATTCAACCTTCCAAAGTGACAAGAAAGAAGCCCACTTGAATCCAATGAGAATCATTTACAACAAATTTGATACCTTTTGCTCACAATAGAATACAGATTGCCGACAAAAGAATCACTGTCACATACCAAACTTTGCCTGCTATTCTTGTCATTTGCTACTACTAAATACCTCATCTCTTGATTCAACAATCCACCCTCTTGTTGCATGAGATTGCTGTGCAACTGCTCAACCATAGTGTCTGCACCAGCATTGTATTCCCACATCAAGTACTTATTTGGTACAGTTGTTGTTGCTTTTGTGCTGCTGAAGCAGCAGTCACTGCCCTAGCCCAAACTACTACAAGAGTTCCATTTTTTACACTAGCAGAGAGCAATCCTCCAATTAACAAATTTCCATCATTCAAGTGCACCAAGCAGACCATGGGACATCTCAAAGACTTATTTGAGCTTTTGCAATTTGCAATCACAGTTGCTGGTTTTACAATGTCTACATGTACCTCTGGCACTTGGTTGATCACAGAGAGATGCCAACTGGTAAGAAACAGCACTGATTTTTTGTCATCTTTCTGCTCATATTGCTGTTTTCTGAACCCAATATTTTATGCTGCAGCATTGATGAGAATTTCTCTTTGATTGGAGAAGGAATAATGTGCATACTATTATATATTGCATTTTCTGTGGTACTTTAAAAACAAACATTACAGGGCCAGTCATTTGCAGTAGATGGGTGGGTATATCTGTAGCAAGGAAAAAAGGTCAAATAAAATATAATGCTCATAACACATAGTACTGTAGGACCTAATGGCAGACTATAGTAAGGCATATATAAACCAGGGTACAAAGCAAACTAATTGCAAGTGCAAGTCAGAAACCTTCTCAACAAAGCAAGGAGTCAAGCAGCATCAAATGCATTGACACACTATGCAATGCTCATTCTGTGCAAAGTGCTCCAGTGTGAATGTAGAGTTGAGCAAGCAAAACAAATACAATATGCAATCAGGTAGAACATAATCATTGATATTATATTATAAGAATTACCTACAAAATGCTGCCATCAGTGCAAGAGTGAAGGTATGTACATTTGCCTTGGTACAATCTAAAATGTGGAAGTTGGTGCCAAGCTTACACCCATTTTGATGCCAAACTCTGATGCCTGCCAAAAGGTGCAATGGGGGTGATTGCAACTTGGACTATCTGTCAATATCATTCTATTGCTGCCATAGGTAAACCCCAAGTAATGAATGTCCAGAATGCTCTATAGCCCTCCAAAGTACCCTGTTAGTTTACCAATCAGGTGGCAAATCAACATTGTCAATTTGATATTCAAACATAGAGATACAGCAAATTATAAATTGCAATTAAATAAGATTTTTCTCCAATCTGCTTGATTGATGAAATCTAGCCCAATACCAATTGTGGTAGTTTCAGCTTAGTACAACTTAATACAACAGTCTTGGCAAAATCTGCCATCCTTACTGCTATCCTCATTTTCATCCCTCTTGTTCTTTGTTATGTATTTAGATGCTGATATATAGTAGTTTAGAAGTGCCACAGCTCTGTAAGTTACTAGGCATTGCCTTACCATATTACCAATTGCTGTCTTGCTATCACTTGTATCAATGATATTCTGCTGCCTTGTGACTTCCTCCACAGTTAATGCCATCAAAATAGATGTGGGAACTCAAGGGCTCTGCAAATACAAGGAACCTGGTACACATGATCCCACCATGGTAACAACAAAAAATGAGAGGTTGCCAAGCCATTCACAAATGCTGCCCCTGATTTTTGTCATATTTTCAATTTGACCTAGTACTTTGCATCCAATTTGGCAAACTTTTATTTTGTCTTTATTTTGATCAATCATGCACAGGAATTTTTAAAAATAAGGAAAGTAAACATGTCAGTTTCCTTGACAATATTTCATCAATTACTCTTAGGGTGCATGCATTCTGGCAAGATTCTTATCTCAAAAAGAAAACAGCTAGAAAAGCAAATTACCTAGCTGTTACTGTACCAATTCTTCTTGTTAATTATTGCTGCTCTGAGTTGTAGTATTTCATGTACAACTTTAGCATGAAAAAGTTACAAAAAATTCATTACTTACCAATTGTCATGCAGCAGGAACTTTAATTTTCATGAAAAAGGAGTTGCTACAGCAAAGGAGAGCCATCCAGACCCAAAGCATACTGGACTGTAAATTCTGAAGCACAATAATTTTCAGGGAAATCATCTGAATTAGGTATATGATACTGCACCACATTTCCCCATCTGTTTAGCTAGTCCCTGCTTTGACTAGTAGCAACACCCAAGTAGAAGAAGCTAGGTAGCAACCAACCAACTTTGCAAATTAACAGTACATCTTACAAGAATTGATATCAAGTAATAAAGAAAGTAAACATATCATATTTTGTCCCAGCAAGTTACATGCGCATTGGATTATCTTGGTATTCTACAAATTGGACTGCTTGCAGGCAGACCTTTTTTGTGAAGCCTATCATGTTTTTGTGTTGAGAAAAGAAAGGGTGAAATTGCACTACAAGTTTTAGTTGCTTTCTTGTAGATCCCAGCTGCTCACACACATCAACTTTGTAGATAGTACTGTGCAAAGAGACCATGCAGGAATTCAAACTAAAATATGCATTTGGGTTGTCCCTCCTATTTTAGTTTTGATGGATGGATGTTGCTTGTATAGACTGAAGCAAGAGAGCTCTACTCCTGGAAAAGAATGTTGGAAACCATGAGCAAATACAGTACTATTTGTACATTTTTTCCATGTATAATTTCTTAATCCTCCCAGCAACAATAATCATGCAGGAGGTGTGCATCAGTCTGGCAAATATCTATACATGTTTTTTCCACTATGACCCAGACTAGCATGCTTCAAAATCACAAAAAATCTTCATTGAAGGCTATTGATCCCATTTCTATTTTTGTTCAAATATGATAACTATTGCTAATGCTGATATTTGTAGCAATCAGGTAATTGTTGACCACACATCCTTAATAGCAAGTTCACTTATCATCTACCATCCACTTCTAATATGCACCCTAAGAAACAGCCCATGACAAGGTATTTTATCATCCAAAAATGACAGACATCTTTGTAATTTGACTGCCCATAACAGATGCTGTAACTCAATATCAATAAGCAATGTGTCATAATAGCAAACTGTTTCATCTGGAATCATGTAAAAAACATCATACATGAAATAATGGCTATTGAGGGTTAGTATTCATTAATCAATCAATCTTACATGCAATATACCTAATTTGTTATCCTCTGATTACTGTATTTCACTGCTGCCTGATCATCTTATCATCATCCCATTCACTGTCTGCTTCATTATCTCCTTCCACTTCTCCAGTCCCAATCTTTCAAGTTGAGAATCTATGGCAAACATATGAAAGTAATGGGTGTAGTAGGCAGCCAGAGAAAATGTCCATGGGTATACATCATTTTTCAGTTGCAAGATCATCTGGCTTGTAGTGCTCATTGTATCCAATAACCCACCCACACAAGGCCTATGCTTTTCCTTGCACTTACACTACTTGGACCAAATCAACAAGCAAATACATATTCTTAACCATTTTACTATAAAGCTTTGCTTCAAAATTAGGACTTTCCTAGTGATGCTGTTTATGTTTCTCAAGTCCATAGTCAGAATGCACTTCAGTGTTTTCCTACTATTATCTTTATCACAATTGGCACCAAACTCTTTATTGAATAAAGACTCAAGTTATTCTTTGATGTAGTGCTAGATGTAACATGCTTGGTGCATTGGTTTCAAACCTGGTTACCTAGTTTTTACTCTATCTAATGAGAGACAGGATACTTACTTATCTACAGATGATTGGCATCATTACAGCATTTTTCTTTCTGCTGCCTTGTTGTATACTAATATTCCATCTGCAGACAACATTGAAACTGGCCAAAAGATAACTTTTGTAGATCTTGTGCTATGTATAGCAGTCTCTTTTTGTGAGGCATACATTCCAATCTTGCCTGTCCACATTTCACATATTCATCATGAAAAATATTTCACAGCTTTATGGGGAAAATAGCTTGTAATAGCAATTCTGCATATCAACACCTTGGCAGCATCACATCAGATATCTTGATCATCAAACATAACATTCAAAGATATGTAAATAAATTGACCACCATTTTTCAGCAGGCAAGGAGATTGGTGGTAAAGTGTTTGAGCCATTGTTGCAGCCTTCACCATATCTCAACATTGTGGTCTTCCTGGCCTTCAAAGTTATCATCCTTCAGCTTCTTTATAATAAGCAAACTCTTTGACTCTTCTATTGAATGAAGGGTGTTTCAGTGTATCCAATTGCTGAAGGGCCTTTTGAGACAAGAATATGGCCTATAGACATAATAGTAGAGAAGAGGGTGTGAACAATATTAGTCTCTTCAAATCTGCTAGGAGCAGAACAATATTCTAGGCCAGAGGAAAATGGAAAGTAGATAAACCTTGCAAGTGAACATCAAGCAACTGATATTTTACTTCTGGTCTCAAAGCTACAGTCTCAATTTTTGCTTTGAGTTCTCATTTATTTTTTCTTAAAGATTATTTGGTGGTCATGAGTAATCTTTTAAAAATAGTTAGTTTGACCATAAATAAGGGATTCTTATTCAATTATTGAATTTTAAATCTTGGAAAGTATTGTGTCACTCATAAAGGCTTTGTCCTATGTACAATTTCTATTTGAGCTTTTTTTATCCTAAGAGGAGACCAAAGCATTGTAAATGTTTAGTTAAGCTTTGTGAATGCATGCATTAATTGACATCCCTGTAGTACTGTGAAAAGCTTACCAATTGGCAGGGTAACTACCAGTAGAAAATTGTTTGCTATACTTATTTTCAAAAAATCTTTAGTCAGCTGTTTTGTAACCAAAATATATTCATTTGCCTTTTTGTTTGTATACTACATCTTTTTATATTTTTTGTGAATCATGGTGTGATTTCTGACCTTCATAGTCAACACACATTTTTGGGCATAACTATTAGAGGATTCTACATGGAGAATGGCAATTTGGAAGAAATTATTGCTGATGGATCACCATGATGACAAAAGGATACTGTAGGACTTCTTACTCTATACAAGTATGCTAACTAGTACCAGTACATCATTTTTGCTGCAGAACCTGGTACTTGCTTCACTGTAGGACTACAATAGCAACTGCCTGAAAGCAGAAAATGCAAAAATCTTGTGTGTCTACTTTCAGTGCTAAAGAGAACACACTCAAATACCCTATTTTTCTAGAATAAAAATGTATTGCTGGATAGAGAATTGCAAAATATTTTCAAATGATCTTGAATTAGAATCATAATATATTGTATTTTTCAAGTAATTAGTATTTGTAGGCAGTGTGATTTCATAAATAAAGCAATTGGATACAAGTATAGCAATCCATTTTTTACTGGTACTTTAATTGACAGGGGATATAGCTCTAAGCCCAAGCTAGCAGCATGATCCACAGCTGTAATTTGGAGATGGATTAGTTCAAAGTCTGTATCTTATCAAAACAAAAATTTCAATTATCCTTCTATATAGTCACTTAGTTGGAAAGCTTCATGATTGGTGCACTTGCTTCAAATTGTTTACTACTTTTTACTCTAATTGATGAGAGGCAAGATGCTTTCTCATTTTCATAGAGTTGATCTCAAATCAATTTTTCTTTCTGCTGCCTTCATTGCAGACAAATTCATGTGCAGATGGCATTAAACTGACCAAGATATTTGTGAAGCTTGTGATATGTCTAATGATCCCTTTTCTTGCTACATCTGCATGCCAATCTTACCTGTCTACAATTCACATTATTTGAGACAAGACATACTGTTCATCACATCTTCCCTTCTCTTCTAGGATTGCAGCTTTTTCAGAAATTCCATTTTTTTGCCATGTCATCATTAGTGAAATTTGTCTTGGTATCATGTCAAAGATCTTGAGCATTGGACATAACATTCCTGCATGTCAAAAATAGGTGAACCAGTGTCTTTTTTCAGCAGGTAAGGAAATGGTGGTAAATGCTGGAGCCATTGTCATGGCAGCCTTTGTATTCTCGTGATCATTTTCTTCGTCATTGTCTTTGTGGCTTTCATTGTTATCATCCTTTGTGGTGTCTTCTCTGCAATAAGCCAAGACAACTTGTTAGTTTTAAGAGTTTTTATGTCCTAAGATGACATTGAAATATTTTATGTTAATGAAGCTTGCCAATGCATGCATTAATAAATTACCATACAGAGCTATCATGGGAAAATATAATAATGATATATCTTATCAATTTGATTCTCCTTTTACACTAGATCTAACATTGGATGTTTTCCACATAGTTCATATGGTAGTTTTGTACTGACCAGGCATATTGGCTACTACCAGGGTGTCTAGCTCTAGTGCACAGCAGATACAGCTCTAAGCATTGAAAGCAGGCAGCATCCACATAAGTTTAGAGATGAATTTCTTAAGCTAAGAGAAATAGAAGCCCTCTGATGATGTATGAGCTGATAGGTAGATTCCAGGATGAGTTTGCATTAGCTGTCATATCAAGAACTTTTCTAATGTGTATCATGTTTGCTAGAAATTATTTGTATATGTCATATAGACCAATATTATGATGTGACCACCTATGTGCATGTCAGGTGGTCTGACTGCCACATATTTCATCCTTGATGTGTTGCTTTATATATTTAGTGAGATCAACTTCTAAACTATTTATATTTGCAGTGTAGGTCTTAGCAGCTCCTCATCATGGCTCTTGTGATAACACTTATAAAACAAAATTAATTTTTTGCAATGAGCTTTACAATTACCTGTTATGCAAGACCTTCTACATCTTTATAATACAAGACTATGTACCCTGGCACTAGCATAGTCTCTCCTGCTACTGGATACTATTTGATGCTACATTGTCAAGTGCTATACATCCCAACTAGTTTTGTTGTTCAATGTTAGTGTTGTCTTCCAAATATCAGATGCATACAGCAGAGTGTTAACACTTCATGTAAGAAAAATATGAAAACCAGTAATTTGAAGTTGTTTGTATGTCACTCATAACACTAGTATTCTTGTTGAAGTTGTGAAGCTTTTAACATGTTGTCACACAAATCCATCATTGTAAGAAAGCTACAAGAGCTAAATTTCCTATGGTAAAAGAGTGCAGATGGTGCCTACTTTTCTCTATCATGATTTAGACAATGTTCTCATGTCTTAAAAAATACATAATGTAAAAGTTCCTCATTCAGTATTTGTTTTTTTTCTTCTTAAGCCACAGTGGCTGATAAATCGTTCAGTTTACAACATTTACCTGCTGAAATATAAGTATGATGTCCAGTGTATTGTAAGTACTTTTTATCTCTCATCATGATATACATAGAGCAGAGCAATACTTGTTACTGCCCTAGAGGGGCCTAATATTATACAGAGGATATCTTATGCTGCTAAGTACTGAGATTAATGCACCCCTTTGCCTACTAAATGCATTACTGAATGCATGTCAAAATGGCATTAACATCTAGTGTGTATATTGCATGGTTATGCATGCAAGGGCTCTGATCAATACAATAAAACTGACAGTGTACAGCACTTAAATGACCAACTCTTAGGATCAACCTTTTGAAAATTTTCTGCTTTGCAGTACATTAATACATACTATACAATATGTTTATACCCAGTCATTTAATGAGTGTAATCTTGACTGCAAAGAACAAATAATGATAGGAAATATCAGAAAGAATCTTCAGATAATTATGAACATTTCTCTTCTAATACAGAATGATAAGAAAACTTGAACATTTGAAAGGGTATAATTGAATTTTATGCATATAAATTATGCACCCCATAAACTGGAAAGTGTACAAAATATTCAATGTACACAGCATAGTTGCAAATAGTCTGAAGAGACAGTAAGGGTCATGAGACCTATCTTGTTGCATTGTGCATATGATGAATAGTATGAGGTCTAAAGTTTATAGGGATTGGTAATCATGCAATGACATCTATTCAACAATATAATTCAAATATTTTTTTGGTATGATGATGATGATGTGGTCAAATCTTTGAGTCATTTCCAAAAATGATCACATTGACTTTCATTGATTATTTTGAATTACATGAAAATCAAAATCAAAATCAAAATCAAAAATATATAATATAATGCAATAAACTGCTACAAGTAAATTTCATCTTGATTGCAAGACTATGCACAAGTTAAGTATTTTAAAGTTGAAAGAAATTGCAATGCTCAATGACAATATTGTTATGAAACAGAATATGAATGAATGTTCAGATCACTAAAACATTTTTAGTGCACTTAGAACACTGCATATGGAATTTCTGAATGTATAAATGCAAAAGAGATAAAGCTGCAATTTACTTTGCCACAGTTTTCCATGACTAAACTCATTATCACAAAAATAAATGGAAATAAAAGTTTTATTAAACTATAGTAAACCAATGACTTATGAAATTATGCCTTGGTAATCATTTGCTTATATTTTTACTTGAAAATGACATGGGATGAGATTCAAAATCCATGAGCACATCCAAATAAATGAATGAATGACTCAAAAGTTAGTACAGATTGTGATATACTAAGTACTTTAGAGTGGCTGCCTGGTTGGAGGAAGAGATGACTTAGTCCTCAAAAGGAGGCATTAATTATGAACACATTCAAATATTATAATATAAATACTGAAACAAATACATGAACCAAGGGATTACTAATACTAATTATGAAGCAGTCACATAGAGATTAAGTATATCAACATGTTGAAACTCAATTTCTTAATACCAACCCTTTGAAAATTATGCAAAATTTTTGAAGAAATCCTTGTGAGAATCTGAGATCAACAAAAACAATGAAATGCAGGTATAAACCTTATTATTCCAATTCATTTCCTATTCTTGCTATTGGGGAAGATTGTTTTAATGAACAAAGTGACAGGTTATTCCAACTAGATACCTTTTTGATAAACTACAATGATATAAAAAGCAGAGTAGTACCACCATGCTTTATCATTTAGAGGCAGGCAAGGTGGATCAGTAAGATTCATTTTAAACTTCATGACTCTCAATGTATATGTCAAATCAATTAAGAATATATATAATCCCAAAGGTTCAGTGATATAAAGTTCTGATATAGAGCCTCACCTAAATCCAATAAGTGATATTGTTATTATATTAGTTGAAATCAACCTATGTTTATAACCTAGTTATCTTATAATGATTAAAACATTCATGCCAAAACCTTACTCTTGGGCCAAATAGAGCTAAAATATCCCAGTTCCTGCCAATGATCCATGTTTCCCCAGGTCAAAATTGGCAGGTCCTGGTATCCAATAATGACAAAAGGATTCCTTCAACGTGTTGCCGTAGTGACAAAAATCACTTTTCGTCATTTTTGTTTTCACAAGAATGATTGTTGTCCAGGACGAAAATGGTCAGGATGGAATTACAAAGAATCTAGAATAGTTGAAACTATCCATGTAAGAAACTTATCCTTTTGGCAGAATCACCAAGGATTGACCCCAGCCTGAACTCAAGGTTCAGACAATATTGAAATTGTAAAAGGACAACCATCAAAGCAACAAAAGTAGTGTATTGGCTTGGTGACTACTATAGAAAGAATGGGTCTAAGGATTTAAGAATCTTAGTTCTCTTAGCAGCTTTAACCTCTAAGGTATTTCCATAGAAGTGGAGAGGACCTTACAAAAATCTTACAAATGATAAAGTAACTATTGAACAAAAAATTCTTCTTGCCTATCTGTTTGTTAAAAGAACTATTGATCATGCACACTTTCTTAGGTTGTGCATTGACAGTGAACATGACCAAGACACTAAGCCTAAGCCTAATGCAACCAAATATAATTACAGCTGAAAGAACATTTTTAGCTATTGTCAACCATTGTTGAATCAACAGACATACCATTCTGGTCAAGAATGTTATTTCCACTGACCACTGAATTTTCACAACCAAGAATTGCATGATTGAATGAGTACTTAGATAAGTCCTTACATAAATGAGTAAGATCTTTAAGATTTAAATTGATTATATCAGGACACAACTATGTTGTGGTACCATACTATGTTGCTTGAGCATTGATAATGCCTGCAATCCTACAATTAAAGTGGACTAACTCTCCAACTTTTTATAATAGAGGCTTCTTAGCATAAAAACAAATTCTGCATAACTACAAAGAGATGCACTGATATGGCAAATATCAAATCCTTTTAACTCTGAATCTGAAACCTTCTTCAAAGGGTAAACAGATCTATGAGATGATTTGTTTTAAGGTACAATTTAAATCCCTCTTTATGATAAGAAAATAACTATAGCTATAGCATACCTACCTTATTATCTTGGTGATAGTACTAGGACAGATAAAATGCTCAATCAAAATCTTCCTGTGGATTAACCTAAGAATTACAAGCGAGCAACCTGCAAGAAGTGTCCAACACACCTTACAGAGAAGTGATATCATTTAAATAAACCCACAAGGAACATAGTTTATTCTAATTATGGAAATTGAAGTAGTTCCTTGGGAAAAGCTTTGTATCAACTGCAAAACATGTACAATTAAAGATGTAAAAATGATCAAAAATAAAAACTATTGGTTTCACCATGATCTATTCAGGCATGGAATGGCTAGAAATTCATTTGAGAATTTATCCAAGATTTGCAACATGACAGGGCAAGATTATGCATAAATTGAAAAACTAATCTTTAAGTAAAACAAAACATCCCCACCAATTCAATGTTGGAGATCATGTTCTACATCAAATCCAGTCCAAGGTACAAACCCTTATCATGGAAATAAAAGGTAACCCAAAATGGATAGTTCAATCATACATGGGGACAATCTAGTGCAACAGTAAACATAAGACCTTACAAGCCATGCTGTGATTAATAATGTATAATATACACCAAAATGAGTCATTCTGGTAAATATGTGCTTGGTTTAAGATGTCAATAGCTCATTCAAAAGACTGTGAGGTTTAATTTATTTCAAAAGACAAATTATAAGATTGAGAATGTTATCTTTTTCTATCACTAAATGGTTGCATGCCCAAGGGCAGATCTTGGAAAATTTAATTTTTAAGTGTCAAAATAAAAAACATTTTAACCCATTTATATGCCACCTTGTTCATGAGGGCTAGCACACTGAGCTAAATCCAAGTAGCTAAACCTTGAAGACTGATTTATTATTAGAAGCTCAGTTGGGGGTGTTTGAGTTTTGATCTAATTTGAAAGCAATTTCAACTGTAGTATTACCTTATTTACATTATACAGCTGTAATGGATACAAAAGAGTCTAAAAATCAACTACCAAATCATATGGGAACCTTAAAAATCTTGTACAGATCCTTCCAATTAGAACTACAGTTTGTAGAGAGTGGGTGTCTTGTATGGTTCCAATTGTTCATAGTGATAACACTAAAAAATGAAGTCATTTGTAAGAGCTTGTAGAGAAACATCAAAAAGTCTAAAGGAATAAGCTTTCTTTGGAATCCCATTCAAAAGTATATTAAATGTAGCATTTCAACATCAATGGCAAGAACTGAAACAAAACAATAATCAAAATCAAAACATACCCTGGGAACTTGAATGTCAAAAATTGCAAGTTTTACAATCCTTACTAGAAGGGATAGTAATATTCATTACCCCCAATAATTTATTGTAATAATCTTTTAGAAACTCTGAGCTTATTTTTTCCAATTATCAGAAGCTTGCAACAGTTATAAATAAACAGGCAATCCAATGTTTGATTGCTGGGTCAATGCAGATTTGCAAAGACTAGTTATGTAGAAAACCAAAGATGAACAAGGATTTTGGAGGAAATTACAGTCCAAACCTCAAAAGGATACTATTTTCTAGTGTCATCTCAATACACTGTATTATCTACAGCAATGTAATCTTGACCATCTTAAATGCCAACCATGCACTAGCATAGAGGTCAACAATTGCCCACAATAAAAGCAAACTCTATCTCTATAAGGAAAACCAAGGTTTTTGTCATTTTAAATACACACATGAATTGATTTTGAGATCATATTATGAATACAAGATCCAACAAGCTACTTCAACTACATTTCTGCTATGTGCTTTAGACAGCATGTTACAATGGACACTTTTGAATATTTGTGTATCTATGCCAGAGCAAAGTCCCTGTTATAGACTGGCATTGAAGTTGTGCTCTGAAGAGAGTGCAAACATATTGTTGCTATGATATTGAATACATGAGTGGTGTACTGATGGTAGACTTGAAGAAGTGCCCCAGATGGGAAGTCAGTTTGTAAAGATGAGCATATGAGGAGCACATTTGTAATTTGCAGTGTAAAAATTGATTTACATTACAATGTCACTGATGAACTCAAGGCACTTGAGCATCCCAAATGCTATGAAACCATGAATTTACTCTCCTACAATGAATCACTAATGACCAGGTTTAGAATGGCATATGAGAAATGGTGATATCTCCCAAGTGAATGAGCTAGGCTGTCTTAACAAGATTGAAGTGCTTGAATCTTTAATACTCAGGAATATTATTAAGAGATCCCATCATGGCTAAATATTTGGACAGAATTGGTTGAAATTTCATGACAGGAACATTTTATAGCAATCTCAGCAGGTTCAGACCACTGGTATAGTGCAATATAGGTTTAAACTATGTCATTGATCAAAAATACTGAGTGAGCTGATCAATGAGAAACTAATTGTCAACACTGGACTGTTTAGTATCCTCCTGATGATGCTCTCATGCATGCAAATGGTGTAAAAGAGTCTGGATATCAACTTGTTGTCTTAATCAAGGTTCATTTAAAAATTGATGTTTCCAATTATAGAGTCAAAAATCTATCAATGCATCACATACTATTTACTTAGGGTGAATTCAAAATTGTATTTGTTCAGGCTCCATTTGATCAACCAGTTTCCATTGTTTATTTCTAGGACTATACCATATTCCCTCATATTTAAGGATAAGGTGTCCATCTGGATCTTCACTCTTACAGTTGTCAATGAGCTATATTTTTATGTGATGGTTTGTGGACAAACTATCAATTTGTAAATCTGATTAGAAATCCTGAGTTCAGTTGATGATACTACATTGCTAAGGATCCAGAAATAGTTGTTTCCTTTGTTAAATGTATTGCATATCACAACCTGGAATGACAAGTAAGATGGAAGTTTTTTACCATATGCCTTCTTAGTATCCAAATCTGCACTTTGAAGGACCAATCTACCAGGGAGTATAGCTTACAATTGCAAAAGGCCAAATGGCAAAATGGCACCAGTTAAAAAGTCTATTAAAAATTACCATCAGAGTTATACAGACTGACACCAGAACCACAATTGTCCACATCAGAGAAAAGCAGCAAAAAGCCTGGATATTTACATCTTTACTACCTGTATTATAAAGTTCAAATAATCTGTCATAGATATCATATACTCTCTTGTAGCAAGAGGATAAACTACTCATGGACTACTAGTCAACAACAAAGCTGTCAAAGATTGATACATTGGACCTTATGTCAAGCAGAAAGAGGGTTGGGTATGAAGAGGAAAGAGAAGACAAGAGGTAGCCATGCTCACATTGTGGACAGCAACAAGTACAAGCTTGTGGTACAGACAGGATTTGGCAACAGCCCCACTGCAGTAGCAGATTACCCCTCATGCCACCAATGCATAGAAGCACTGATACATCTTCTTTATTGTGATCACCCTAACTACCAATAGATTTTGCACTCACTTCATATTGTACTCACCAAATTGTGCACAAAGTACCACATTGACCCCTACCTTTACCAAATATAGTGTTTAGGCTTGATTATTCCAGACCAACCACACTCACCCACATGTTAGAGATGTACCCCCCTCCATTTCAACTGATTTTCCAAAGTCAGAGCTAGCTGGGATGGAAACAATTATATTATAGATAAATAACCAAGCAATAGACACACTTCTTGGCAATCATGCAACCAGCACTTGGTCCTATCAAGTTCAATGCCCACCTTCTGACAGCAGTGTGGACAGCAGTTCTCAAGATATGGCAGTTCAGAAACATATACAACAATGTTGCCCACAATGTTTCTCACCTCATATGTTGTCCAATATAAATTAAATTTACACAGCATGCATACAACTTCCCAAGCACACCTAGGACCAAGATTTTAATTCAACCAAGGAAGAACTCCTCATCAAACCAAAACAATATATATTGAAAATTGGATCACCAACAGTACAAACTAAATCAAACTCAATCCTAGCAAAGCAGCAATGCACCCACTCCCATAATATCCAAACCTTTGTCATACCCCAGTAACAACCCCCTATCCAAAACAGTGCAGGTCTTTTCTATCTTGGCAAGTAACCATGCAGTACAATAATTAGAGATAACACTATAAAATACAAATTATCAACAAATCATAGTACAGACAGGATCTTGGAATCATGTACCATCTCCAGAAGAGAAGGAAGAATAATGTCAATTTACAGTTTTATCCCTAAGCCCAGCCATGGTTGGACAAAAGACTGCACCATTTCCAGAAGAGAAGAAGAAGATCCTAGCTCTAGAGGCTCAAAGAAGCAACTGGCTCAAGAAGCCAAAGAAGCATGAAACCTAAGAAGAGATACAAATCTTGAAAAAATGGTAAGGCAAGGAAAGATAGAGGTCACTCAAAACCAGCCAGGATGGCCACACTGCCCCCCTGAATCTGAAAAATACAAGCAAGAAGCTAATGGTGGGGTCTTGTTGGTACTCCAAACACTAGGTCAGAGAGTGCACATAGAAGCAAGTGGCATGTCAATGTAAAGAAATTAACAAACCCAAACCTAATTACAACCCAAAATTACCACTTCAGCCACCATAAAGTGCTCTGGGAATCAGCAAGATGTTGTCCACTGTCATGGAAGGCAATTCTACCCAGGGCATTTTCTGTTCTCTAAGATGTTAACAATCACATAAGCACTGTGTCTGATCATTATTGCAACCCTCCAGCCATTGTACATTGCTATTTGATATCAGGCTCCATACCAGGCCCATACATATGTGCAAGAGTCCTAAAGGCCTATCTTTTGGCAACTCATTGCACAATGGAGCCAGCTTTTCAATACATTAATCAGGAAGGAAGGGTTGCTCTTTGAACAATTGGAGAAGTACTTCGAATATCTTGGTGACATCAATCATACAAGATTCTTATATGGCAACACATACATCATTGGCAATCAAGACTAAAAGCACAGACATTAATGCTTGTTCAAATTTTGGCCTTAGCAAAAATTGCTGAATGAGTCAGAATTTCACTTGCTGAGCCAGAAAATCACTCATTCAGTCAGAAAATCACCCAAACAGTCAGGCCCCCTATCAAAATAATCTGGCTGGAAAGTCATTGAACTCCATCTTCATTTGAAACATGAAGATCCTGACTAATTATATTGGGTCTTTATATATATATGGTAGAGCATACCAGAACATAGGCCAAGATAAAAGGGGCCTAGTCATGGAAAAAGGGCCTCATTCATTTAGAAAGGGTATGTTTCAGTCCATTGATCACTTTCCAGAAAGTTGGTCTTTTTCTCTCAGTCAGGGGGCAGAGTTTAAATGAAATGACCCCTTGTCAAGTGAAAAGTGACCCTTACTTGTTTTCCAAGGCTTATTCTATTTGATAAAATACTGTTTATTTGGAAAAGGTCTCAATGAGATGGGGTGCACTCATTGAAAATGACCCCCCACTAAATGAGAGAGTGCCTTTCTCACTGATTTATCTAATTCACAACTTGAAAGGGTGCCAACTCAGTGAGTCAAGTTTGACTCATTGAGAGGGGCCCTGCTCTGTGAAACATCTCCTATTTGGTTAGGACTGACACTATGTAATGTTACATGTAAAGGATGGCTGATATTTGTACTACAAATAAATTCTAATGCACACAGTAGAAAAAATGTGCTCACAGCTTACAGATTATAAAATCACCATGATGATGGTTAAGCTATGCTGCACTTTGTTAAAAATATTTCACTCACTTGCCCTTTTTTATTTCTTGTCTATTTATTCATCACAGGTAGACAGCATCTTTCTTGTCTATTTATTCATCACAGGTAGCTAGACAGCATGTTTTTCTTTTGTTTTCATGAAGTTTCAGACCTTTTTCAAGGTCTGAAGGTATGTTTGATTGTTGATCTTTGTATTTTTGTATGCAGTCAATTTTTCCACTGAAAATACCCAAGAACTCAACCAAAATCACTTTTTTCTTTATCATTCTATTGTGCCATTGTGTTGAGGATCAAAGTAGACCATATGCAATTGATTGCAGCATTAGAACACGTATTCTGTCAAGAAAAGTAAGTTGAGTGACTTTTTTGTGTTGTATTTTTTGGTTAGAATTGACACAATGTTTTTTCATTCAAAAACTAACTGTTTTCTTTTTCTTCACTGGCTTGCTTGGTTACATGTACTGAACAATTCTTAGAAAAAGAAAAGCAGATCTCATATTTTTGTGAAGAGCCGTGTGTTCTTTGATCAGGGGCCACCATAGTGGTTCAGCAATGTTGATTGCTGTGGAGATGAGTTTCTTCCATAGCCTCAAATACATGGGGAAAGTGGGGACTTGTGCATTTTAGATTTCTAGCTTTCTTTTCTTTCTTATAAGATAAATAGAATGCTTAAGTGCTCACTTACTGTTTCTCTGTTGCCTTTTGTAGGGCATTTTTCATTCAGTCAGGGCCCTTTTTCATCCAGTCTAGGCCTTTTACACTGAATGGGATCCCTTCTTGAATAGGAAGCTCCACATTCTCTGATGGGGGCCCAGAAAACTGAAAATTTCAAACTATAAACCAATTGTTCAGTCCAGACTAGGGACTCCATAAGAGGGGGGCCCTTTTTGTTCTTTTTTGTTTTAATAGATGTATGCCACACTTTGACACTGGCTCTGGCTCTATGGTGTGGTATTGACAACAAGTGCACAGTGCTCACATACATCTCACACTGCATAGAAGACTTAATTGATATGCCACAAAAGAAGCCAGCAGGGGAATCAAGGGCCTTGGGGGTTCCAGGCAATGAATTCATCTATAGAGCTAAGAACCATTAAATGGAGATGGGAAGATGGCAATGAAATGGTGCATCATCAAACCACCCCTAATTCTTATTATGTCCCCAGAGATAGATGTCAGACTATGACTGTCTCCCCAGCAATGGATGCATTCTACCATGACCAGAAAGGGATCTCAAAGGCATTTGAGCTGCTGTGTAGCCTACCATGATGATGTAGTACTCATGTGGAAGAATGAGTTCCAATTGTCTGCTCCCCTTCACAAGAGCAATGTTGGAACTCTTCACTAGCTTTGGGTTACTTCAAATCCCTGGCCATTCTATACTGAAGCCAGAGCAGACTTTAGTAGGAAAGACATGCATCCACTTTGCATACCAGCATTTATGGAGTAATAATGAAAAGGCCCATACCAGCCAACTTTGATTTTATTGGGGCCAACAATCTCAGGCCAGGAATTCACCACCAAAGCCGAGGATACACAAATTAATGCTTCAGTTGAATTTCCTTGGTTTCATCAGAGATATGGGCACATTCAACCCAATGAGGACCTAGGCTGGGACAGAGACAGGCATTCTCCCAATATAACTTGCTACGTGCCCTGTACCAGTGTGTACAGCTTTCTATAGGCAAAGCTATTAAGAGACTATGGAGAAACAATACCTCAGATGAAGAGGTAACTTATACATAAGGCAAGCACACCTGCAAGTGATAGAAACACCTTACAGTCCATATGCAACAGGCCACAAGGTCATTGGGCTTTTACTTGGCTCCAAAAGTCAATCAAAATTCAACACACTATGGAGACAAGCAAGTATCTGAATACTTTTGCTAATCCCATAACAGCCAGTTTTAGTACTGCCATGCAGATTTTGGTAGCTCTGCTTCTAATGCTTAGAGCTTGTCATGGCAAGAACAATCCCTAGAACTATTCTTTGCAAGAGCTGGTGCACACCCAAAATGGTGTTGCACAGAGAAAAATCTAAGCATTGCAAAAAAGATTCAGATGATGTTGATCCATTCTCAGCATCAATGGCCCAGTGCTATTACAGCCAACATATGGTATTATGCTCTTGGAATGGCAGATTCACTCAATGCCACTTCCAATCTCAAGTTCAAGGGTTGAAGGACCCCATTAGAGTTGTTTGCAATACTAGAATAGCTAGTAATCCAAAATACTGGCATCATTTGGGTTGTCATCTGCCTATAATTTAGCACAAGAACTCCAAACTGGCACAAGAATTTATCACAAGTGAAAAGCTAGGCCTACAGTTGGAGTATACCTAGGATGGTAATTATGGTAGAAATGTATATCCTAAAGCTCAAAATGGCATGATGTCAACCCACTTCTATGACAGGTTAGACCATCTTCCAGATTTTGAAGTAGAAAGGCATCCAGGTGTCACAATCATATTGGTAGAACAGTTATGTTGTGTTGCCCAGGCACCATTAGCCAAAGGCTATCTCAGAGACTTGGTTCCAGAAACTGACAGACACACTACATGCTCTCTGTAACAAGAACCCAGTACTAGCCTCAGAGGGAACAGTCCCAGAGATCAGGACCCTTCACATAATTGGAGGATGTCTTCTGCACCAGAGCAATAGGAAACACTACTGATCATGTTACTTTGCTGGGACAATCAGCCAAATCTGGAAACTGGTGGATAGATTAACATATGCTATCCAGCAGAGTTAAGTGAAGTACTCAGATATCCCTGGTGAGTTCCTTTACTTTGGAAGCCATGTTTCTGAGCATATACTAAGAGCCCATGGCTTTTCTTGCATCAGCTGATCCAGACATCATGTATCTGCAGCAGGCCATGAAGAAACCAGACAAACAGGAGATCATCAAAGTCATGCTCCAGAAGAATGCTTAGCTACAATGGGACAAGTTTCAAAGGGTGTCAACATGATCTTGCCAGCTATTGGTAGATGAAGTGCAAATGAGAGCATGCACACACATGAAGTACAAAAAAGTGTATATGAGGTACATGAAGGCTAATAACCCATTTTGCACTCCAAATAGAAAAAACTCTTGCACATGTGAAGTGCATTTTATGTGCATCTGGAACTATAAATCAAAAAAATTGCACCTGGTTTTTCAGTGAATGTTTGCCAGATTTGAACCTCATTTACCAAGTGCAAATGGAGTGCAAATCCAATTGCATACAGTCAACAGTCAACAAGGCTCGACAAGACTCAGCACTCATGGTTTTCATTATCAATCACTCCAATCTCTTGTCCTCTCTTTAATTGACAATAAACCACAACCACTTTCTTCAAGAGGCTGACTAGCTACAGTAGTACAGATAACCATGGAAATGACTAATGCAGAAGCATTTGATGAAGCAGACAATTTTGATGAATGTTTTGAAGCATCCACAGCAACAGAGAAAGACTACAAGAGAACTACAGAAAGTATGGACCACAGTTACTGCTATGGAGGAACTGATGGTGTGCAAGGTGTGTATCAAGGACTCTGAAGATTCAATCCATGGAAGCAAATAGAAATTGTGCTATATAGAGTGCAGCTTCTAGTTGCAAACAATGATATCAAGAAAGACCAGGAGGATAAGGATGTATGTGATGCAGCAAAAGCATCACATCTTAAACCAACTTGATGCAGTATGTCTGTTGCAACTGTTGTATACCCAGAATACACAGACAGCTTGATTCATCACTTACCTACAAAGAAGATATCACCTGTGGTCATCAATATATATTGCAGTTATTAAGTAGTATGTATATTAATGGTCAAACATTTTATGAGCAATAATCTCTGTTACTCACAGCCACTATTCATAAAAAGAATCAAAAATGGTAAAGATGATGCAACATTCAATGCTTGCTTTGGTAGGATATACAAGGACAGATATAATGATAAATCCCACCCGGCTTCTCCCATCTTACTTCTTCCTGCATGATAAGCCCAAGTTCCTTACATTGATTGCAGAAAATGATCTGGAAGAAGAAGCTTTTAAAGTGCAGTATTGGATTAAAGGAAAGGGGTCTAATTAGCAAGAAATGTGCAAAACAACTGAAGAATTGAAGATATAAGAAAACATCTTGGGTCCAAGTTTTTCATTGTGAAGAAAGAATTACCAGGAGAGAAGCATTGTGGCAGCATATTGATCATGCCAGAAGCCTCATTGGGAGAGTTTTTAATAATCTCATAACATCCATGGCTCACTCAGGCTTTGAAAGCCAATAGCAGTTGATCTATTGTTCTCTTTTTAATGGACAATAACCACAACCACTTTCTTGAAGAAGGTCTGAGTAGATACAATAGTATAGACAAGGATGGAAATGATTATGCAGAAGCATTTGATGAAGCACACAATTTTGATGAGTGTTTTGAAGCATCCACAGCAGCAGAGAAAGACCACAAGGGAAATTGCAGCAAGCATGGACCACAGTTACTGCTATGGAGGAACTGGTGGTATGCAAGGTATGTATCAAGGACTCTGAAGATTCAATCCATGGAAGCAAATAGAAATTATGCTCTATAGATCTAGTTGCAAACAATGATATCAAGAAAGACCAGGAGGACAAGGATGCATTTGATGCAGCAAAAAGATCACACTTTAAACCAACTTGATGCAGTGTGTCTGTTGCAACTGTTGTATACCCAGAATACACAGACAGCTTGATTCATCATTTACTTACAAAGAAGATATCACCTGTGGTCATCAAATATATTGCAGTTATTAAGCAGTGTATATTTATGGTCAAAAATTCCATGAGCAATAATCTCTGTTACTCACAGCCACTATTCACAAAAAGATTCCAAGGAAAAATGGTGAAGATGATGCCACATTCAATGCTTGCTTTGGTAGGGTATACAAGGACAGATACAGTGATAAATCCCACTCAGCTTCTCCCATCTTACTTCTCCTGTATGATAAGCACATTGATTACAGAAAATGATCTGGAAGAAGAAGGTTCTAAAGTGCAGTATTAGAGTAAAGAAAGGGGTCTACTTAACAACAAATGTGCAAAGCAGTTGAAAAATTGAAGATATAGGAGAACATCTTGGTTCCAAGTTTTGCATTGTGAAGAAAGAATTACCAGGAGATAAGCATTGTGGCAGCATATTGATCATGTCAGAAGCCTCATTGGGAGAGTTTTCAATGATCTCACAACTTCCATGGCTTACTCAGGCTTTGAAAGCCAACAGCAGTTTATCTATTGTCCTCTTTTTGAATTGAAAATAACCACAACCACTTTCTTGAAGAAGGTCTGACTAGATACAGTAGTATAGACAAGCATGGAAATTATTAATGCAGAAGCATTTGATGAAGCAGACAATTTTGATGAGTGTTTTGAAGCATCCACAGCAGCAGAGAAAGACCACAAGGGAAACTGCAGCAAGCATGGACCACAGTTACTGCTATGGAGGAACTGATGGTATGCAAGGTGCACATGAAGGACTCTGAAGATTGAATCCATGGAAGCAAATAGAAATTGTGCTCTATGGAATGCAGCTTCTAGTTGCATACAATGATATCAAGAAAGACCAGGAGGACAAGGATGCATGTGATGCAGCAAAAACATCACACTTTAAGCCAACTTGATGCAGTGTGTCTGTTGCAACTATTGTATACCCAGGATGCACAGAGAGCTTGATTCATCATTTACTTACAAAAAAGATATCACCCGTGGTCATCATCAAATTTATTGCAGCTATTAAGCAGTATAAATTTTATGATCAAACATTTTATGAGCAATAATAAAAAAGTAACCTCAGGTTATAGTGTTATTTAACTAGCTCCATTGCACATAGTAGACTAAAACTCACACATTTTCATTAGCAATAATCTCTGTTACTCATAGCCACTATTCACAAAAAGATTCCAAGGAAAAATGGTGAAGATGATGCCACATTCAATGCTTGCTTTGGTAGGGTATACAAGGACAGATATATTGATGCATCCCACTTTCTCCCATCTTACTTCTTCCTGTATGATAAGCCCAAGTTCCTTACATTGGTTGCAGAAAATGCTCCAGAAGAAGAAGCTTCAAAAGTGCAGTATTGGAGTAAAGGAAAGGGATCCAATTAGCAACAAATGTACAGGCAACTGAAAAATGGAAGATGTAGGAGAACTGTTTGATTCCAAGTTTTGCATTGTGAAGAAAGAATTACCAGGAGAGAAGCATTGTGGCAGCATATTGATGATGTCAGAAGCCTCATTGGGAGAGTGAATGATCTCACAACTTCCATAGCTCACTCAGGCTTTGAAGCTGACAGCAGATGATGCTTGCAAGTGATAGTGCAAAATGACAGCTTGCTAAGAGATCAGGAATTTGGAAAAATTAGAGCATGATGCAAACAATGCTCTCATGCAGCTGACTGGTGCTGTTGATTCTTGCACCAGTTCTCTGTTGTTGCCTGAAACAGATAAACCATTATTCTATATCAATGACATTATTCTTACAGTTGTAAAATTCTTATTTATTATGTTTACTAGAGAGCAGTGATCAATACAATACTAGACTATCAGTTACCAATTAAATTTGCAAAAGAATTGTTCAGCTCATCAGTGATGGCTTGTTAAGATGTTTATGTTCTTTTCAATGTGATAGAGCTGTTGTCATCACTGCTACATGATGCAAGTTGTTAGTGACAGGATAGCAATTCAAAGTTTCTCATGCTCTTTGGTGTAGTCATAGACATGCTTGCCTGCTTCTCTATGACTTACTATGACTTGTATTGATGGTGTCATTCTGCTTGCTTCTATATGCTGTGCATGTTCTGTAGCATCACTGTTGATGCTGTCATCAGTATCAATGGAGACAACATCAACATGATCACCAACAGAGCCAGTGCAGTCATTGCCACTATATTTACCTGGATCATACATGCCACATTTTTAAAGAGATCACTTTTGCTATCAGCTCATTCTTGCACCATCACATTATACAAGACTTCTCAAATGGATGACAGAGCATCTGGAATTTCTGTTGTAATACACCAAATGCAAATATTATATATTTGCATGTAGCCTCGTGTTAGGCGGAAATTTTCTTCTGCATGTGTCCAGTTGGAACTGAGACTGCTTTGGCAAACCTTGCAATCTTTTGACATATACCATCAATCAGGAGGAATAATTTTTTGAATAGCCTACTGCAAATCTGAATTCAAAATCAAGTGTTGCCATTGTACTGTTCAACATATCCTATAGAAGCAAACTATTTTTTATATATTCAAATCATGCAAAGCTCCAGCAAATCCAAATGCCACATGCCAGATACATAAATGAAAATCTGCCTTAGCTTTGAGGACTAACATTGGCATTTCTTTTCCCCAGCAAATGCACCTTGCAATGCTACTGGGCTATTTTCAAGAAACATGCATGCCTTAAGAAGGCATTGCAACATGCTGTGAATGCCATGCTTAAAATGCAACTTTGACACTCTCTGTGTATCAGCCTTTCTTGTTTCCAAATACTAGTCAATTCCTTGCATTATTTGATTGCTTCATTGAAGCATTCACAGCACTTGCAAAAAGTTTGACTTACCCATCTGGAAGTCACCATGGAAGGAATTTGCAGCCATACCATGTGCATTGACTTCCAGGGCATCAAGAGTTTGACATAATGCAGTCCCAATAGTGTCCCATCCACAGCAATCCCCTCATGTTTTACAAAGAAGGGATATATCTGAATAGCAGATGTTACCATCTCATTGATTCTTTGTTCACACACAAAATGAAAAAGTTGATATGGAGAGATAATTCTACAGCTGATTTTACATGTGAATGATCATGATTGTAATCCCATCATTTTGCTGGCCTGTCCATGTTCTCCTCCTCATCAGAGTCTTCATTCAACATGCACATTGCATCAATGGCATATGTTATCACAAGCATGTTTGATTCCACATTATCATTGATATATGCACTTAATGAATTAGAAAGAATTTCAAAGAAGCCAAGTGCAGCTGTAAATACTGATATAATAACTAGTGGGAATGGGATGATATTTTTGTTTGGCATCCCTGTTTCTGATTGCTAATCTATAAAATATGATATGACTTTTGTTTTGAAGGTTTGCATAAAATGTGCTCTGCTCAATGCTTATTATTCTGAACTTGAACATGATGGTTAGGACAGACATTTGTACTTTTCAGAACCATACACATGTGCAAGGTTTCAAGTGCACATCAAAATAGCTTGTAGCACTCATATCTGCACTCAATTTGTACTGAAATGTACTTTTATATGTGCACATGCTCTGACATATCCAGACTCAAGAAGTCTACAAGTGGAAGGCAAAGGCTCAACTTTGATGGGTCTTGCCAGATAAAAGGATGATTACTGGGAATCTGAGATATTTATGCATCAGTTGCAACTTGGTGATCCATCTGTCATATCCTTATTGTAGCCATTCTATGAAGCTGGCATTCCAAGCTGATGGAATTTATAAAGACATTTGCCAAAACACCCATAAAACAGGATATGTACACAGAGATTCCAATAGATGTTGAGATTGGTAGTCCAGGAGACTATGTTCTCAAGATCCACAGGATTATCTATAAACAGAGTAAACAGAAAGAATTTGGAACATGCATCTTGTAAGCAAACTCAAGTCTGTGGTTTCATCAGAGTCTTGCTGATGAATGTGGCTTCACAGGGGAAAAGAGGAGCATCTATGTACTATATACAGATGATTGCACCCTGATGGGTCCTGACCCAATTGGGTACAACCAAATTGATTAAACTGTGAAGAATACATACCAAGACCTCACAAGTGAGGGAGATATTTCTGACTTCCTGGGAGCCTACTTTACACAATTCCTCATTGAGAGCATTCTGGAAGAGCTGAGATTCCAAGGTGCAAAAATGTGAATGGCAATTTATCTCCTGTGGGTTACAGCAAGCTATTGAGCAGTCACAAGAACAGTCCAGCATTTGACAAGCACCTTTACTGTAGACACATGATTGACAAGCTTAACTATTTGGAGAAGTGCACAAAAACCATTATTGCATTTGCTGCATACCAGTGTACAAGGTTCTCATCTGACCCAATACAGCCTTGTGCTGATGTAGTGAAGTGGTAGGTAGATATCTCAAGGTAACCAAGAAACCCTGAACCCAAAAGATGATTCTTTTGATGTCTGTTGATGCAGGCTATTTACTGACAATTAAAATCAAATAAAGCCAGTGATCACAGCTACACTGCACAATCCAGACATTGTTGCATCATCATGTATGCAGATTGCTGCATTCTTCACAACTTCAGACATAAATTACTCTAAGCTCAACAGAAACTGAGTTCATTGGCTTGTCCATGACACTAAGAACATCCATTTCATTGATGGAGTTGGTCAAGGAACTCAAAGTTGAAGGATTCAACATAGTTCCTACCAATCCTATCATTCATTGTTGAGTTTGTGATGATAACAGTGGAACTTTTAGTAATTACCATGGCACCCTAGATGCAACCCTGAGCTGAGCATATCAACATCTAGTACCATTACTTCAGAAATGTGATAGGGCAAATAACCACCCATTTGATCACCACCAATGATCAACTGACTGGCATGCTAACCAAGCCCTCAATAAGACTAAGCTGGGCCAACACCACAACTTTGTAATGGGCCAGAGTGGACAGGTAACATACAAATGATCCACATGAGTACAATGTCCAGATCCCATCAATCATAGCACCCAGCACATGTTCAGATATATTGGTTAAGCCTAGGTTCTAGAGTCTCAGTACAAGCAGTTGTCTCCAATACCTGATTACTCCAGTATGTTTTGTATTCAAGGCTCCAATAGTCCTGTCCACACTTCACAAAGACCTACCAAGAATTCAACAGTTTCTTAACATCCATACTGCAACCTTCATCATTCAATGGGCCACATTATTATCACCAAGTACATCATCCTCCAAGATTGTCTTAGATTTCCCAAGTGATTTTCCTGATAGTTTTGCACCAAGACTTACATATGTCTTATCCTCAAGATCCAGCCAAGTTTAATTGTCTGCTTCCCTTGACAAGAGCAATTTTGGAACTCTTCATTAGCTCCAGGTCACTGTAGACCCCTGGTCATTGTGTACTGAAATTGGAACAGACTACAGTAGGGAAGACATGTATCTATTTTGCATACCAGCAGATATGGAGTAATAATAAGAAGGCCCATGCAAGCTGACTTTGATTTATTGGAACCAACAATCTCAAGCCAGGAATCACCCACTGAAGCTTAGGAAGCATAAATTAATGTTTCAGTTGAATGTCCTTGATTTCATCCAAGGTATGGGTACATTCAACCTACTGAGGACCTGGGCTGGACAAAGACAGGCATTATCCCAATACAACTTGTTACATGCCCTGTACCAGTGTATATATATGACAAAGCTATAAAGAGGTTATGGAAAAGCAATACCTCAGATGAAGTGGTAACATAGACATCAGGCAAGCACACCTGCAAGAGGTCAAACACCTTACAGTCCATGTGCAACAAGACAAGGTCATTGGACTTTCACTTGGCTCCAAAAGTCAATCAACATTCAACACAGTATGGAGACAAGCAAGCATCTGAATACTTCTGTTGATCCCATAACAACCAGTTTCAGTATTACCATGCAAATTTTAGTAGCTTTGCTTCAAACACTTAGAGCTTGTCATGCCAAAAACAATCCCAAGGACTATTCTTTGTAAGAACTGCTGCACACCCAAAATGGTGTTGCACAGAGCAAAATCCAAGAATTACAAAAAAGATTCAGATGATGTTGATCCATTCTCAGCATCAACGGGCCAGTGCTATTACAGCCAACATATGGTATCATGCTCTCAGAATGGCAGATGCACTCAATGCCCACTTCCAACCTCATGTTGAAGATTTGACAGACCCCATTAGCATTGTTTACAATAATAGCTAGTAATCCAAAATACTGGCATCATTTGGGTTGTCATCTGCTTATACTTTAGAGAATCTTACCATGCCAAGGCCTTTCCTATTCCTAAGAGTAGAGAAGAAACCTTGAAAAAATTTCTAGACTTTGCCAATTGGTTGTTTTAAAGAAAGTTCATCACTCAGAATGGGCAGCACCAACCTTTATTATACCCAAGAAAGATGGATCAGTAGGATTCATCTCAGACTTCATAAAATTAAACTTTAGAATAAAAAGAAAAACTTATCCAGTTCCAAAGATCAGTGATGTTATGCTTAAATTAGAATGCTTCCAATATGGAACATCTCTTGATTTAAACATGGGTTATTATCACATTGAATTTAATCCTGACACAAGGAAATTGTGTACTATTGTATTACCATAGGGCACATATGCATACCAAAGACTACCAATGGGGTCTATGTAATAGTCCTGATATTTTCAAGAGAAAATGGGTGAATTAATGGCTGACTTAGAATTTGTCAGAGCTTGTATTGATGATCTCAACATTCTCACTAACAATACTTGGGGGAAATCACCTAGATCAATTGAAAATCGTCATCCAAAGATTACAAATTGCAGGTCTCAAAATCCATGCCAAGAAATCTTTCTTTGGCAGAACAGAATGAGAATGCCTTGGATATTGGATTACCAAAGATGGAGTCCAACCTGTTCCCAAAAAAGTACAAGCTATTTATAATATTTAATCACCTACCACCAAAAAAGAACTAAGATGTTTTATTAGTATGGTCAATTATTATAGAGACATGTAGATCAGCAGATCTGAAATTTTAGCTCCTTTAGCTGCCTTGACATAAGTTCCATGGCAATGGACAGAACAACACAAACAATCTTTTTAGCTAATCAAGAAAATCATGAGCAGAGAATATTTGCTAGCTTATCCTCAATTTGACAAACAATTTTCTATTCAAACAGATGCCAGTCATACTCAACTTGGCTCTGTTATCAGTTGAAATGACAAACCTATTGCTTTCTATTCCAGAAAATTAAGTCCAACTCAAACTAGATATACAACAACAGAAAGAGAGCTTTTAGCCATTCTTGAAACATTGAAGGAATTCAAAAATATACTTTTAGGACAAGAAATCATTATTTTACTTATCATCAAAATTTAATTGCAGAAAAGTGCATATTAAAGGAATTACTAGATGGAGACTTTTAATTGAAGAAGTTAACCCACAACTCAAATACATACCTAGACATAAAAATGTTGTGCCTGATACTCTCAGTCATCTAGAAATTGATGATGCCTTCAATCCTATTGAGAGCTAAGTGAGCTAGACAAACTTGAGCTGACTAACTTATGAGCTATCTACACCGGCGAGTAATTGGGCAGTGTGAGTTTGGTTGGGAGTGCTCACGGCAGCGAGCGTGGATGACTCCCACAGGATTCCCAATGCTACAGAGAGATCCCACATGTATGACTTTGTGGGATTGGAATCCACATGGGTAGCATTGGGTCGGTCGACCTGGTCTACAAAGGATACTGCAGAGGTGCAGGCATGATACATGCTATGCAGATCATGGCTCCAGGTGTCTGCGGCTATTAACACACCCTCACCAGGATGGACCAAAAAACCTGTGAGGGCGGCAAAGCAGCATGCAGCCTGGATGCTAGACATCAAGTAGGTTGGGTGCATGGCTTGATGGTGAGCAGGCGCGTGGTGTTTGGAGAAATAATCGGCCCGATTAGTGATGCCGGGCCACCAGAAGATGTGGAACTGGCCCTGCCACAAACGGTCGCATATCCAATAGAAACGCATGTCCACAGCTTTTGACCGGCGCTGTTTGACAGTGTCGTTGACGATGCCGCTGGCGGTATTGTTGTCAGTTTGGAGCGGTGTGGCAGGTTGGGGGTGTCCCAGTTCATCTAATGCCATGCAGATGGGACAAATGTCCTGGGCATTGAGGAAGAGGGCACCCAGCTCAGCTTTGGCAGCACTGGACACAACATGGTGCATAATTTGACAAAGTATGTGGACGGGTCCATAGTCGGGTGGTGCGGGATCAGTGGCTGTGGGCAGGGAGTGGGGCCGGGCGCTGAGGAAGGAGTATCCAGCAGCGCGGGAGCGACCCTGGGGGGCGGTGAGGTAGGAGGCATCGCTATGCATCCATAAAACCATGTCACTTGCGTGGAAGCGGATGGTTGCGTCAGGGTGTGTGGCGCAATAGTTG
>JFJP01027048.1_pt1 | contig 30587 bp, 38 predicted proteins | sample 431651 | NCBI WGS metagenome assembly JFJP01 (sample SAMN02602958, study PRJNA72255) | Microbial mat metagenome, whole genome shotgun sequencing project. | biome: fresh water; feature: sink hole; material: water; isolation source: purple microbial (photo- and chemosynthetic) mats found in... | reverse complement strand
TTCTTTGGATAATCATAAATATTCAATAAATAGATGAGATCTTCTATTTCTGGTTTCATATAGACATAATGTCTTGAATTCATCATTATTGAAGATTTAATCAATTTTTCATTGGGATCTTCCATTGATGCATTTACTGTCTTTTGTTGAATTTGCGCGAAATCTATGTCAATATTTTCGAAATATCGCAATTTAATTGAGTCTGAAAGAGATAATCTATTGAAATTGGGGTTTTTTCTGAATGATGAATCTAAAAGCAGCTCCAGTGTTACAGAAGACGGCTCAAAAACTTCATCAATGATCCTTTGTATACAAAACGAAATGAAGAGCAAAACCAAAAATATCATTGAAATATGCATTTTTTTGAACTTATTTTAAAAAAAAATCAGGAATTTTTTTTTAATAAAATTTTTTTAAACAAAATTTTTTTTTTTAATTTTTAAGTTTTTCTGTCTGTGTATTTTTAAAAAAAATTTAAAATGATTGTTCATCCATCGTTATTTTTCCGATTTCAAACAAAAAAAAATAAGAAATTTTTCCTTCTCCTTACAAAGGAAAATTAATTATTTATCAGTATCAGTTCCGTCCTTTTTGACCCATTTCACTCTTTTTCCTTCATGCCATTCTCCTTCTTTTTCCTCACCAGTGCTGCTGAAATAAACTCCTCTGCCATGTTGTTTGCCATTCTCCCAATTTCCTTTATATTTCCTTCCATCAGGCCATTCGAAAACACCATAGCCATGTTTCTTGTCATCTAAATATTCACCAGTGTATTTTCTTCCATCATTCCATGTAAACTCTCCACTGCCATCCATTTTGTTATTTTTCCAATCTCCGTTATATTTTCTTCCATCAGACCATTCGTAGATTCCTTTTCCATGAATGTTATTGTTATAGAAATCTCCATCATAAGTGCTGCCATCAGCCCAAAAGAATTTCCCTCTACCGTGTTTTTTTCCCATCTCATATTCACCTTCATATCGAGCACCATCAGGCCAAGTTTCAACACCCTTTCCATGTTGCTTATCTTCACACCATTCTCCATCATATTTTGCTCCATCCATGTGTGTATAGGTACCTTGTCCATGCGCTTTATCATCTTTCCATTCTCCTTCATACACATCACCATCAGCATGGATTAAACGGCCTCTGCCATTAGCCATATTATTTTGCCAGAAACCTTCATAATAAGAACCATCAGTCCAATATTGCTTGCCTCTACCATGCTTTAATCCTTCTTTCCATTGACCTTTATATACTGCTCCGTTCTCAAACTCGTAAGGACCTAACTCAGGCAGATTTACATTCTCTGGACGGTCTCTGTCATAAACAAAAGGTCCACATTTGTCCAACGTTTGTTCGGTGTTTGGATTGCTAAAACTTGGAATTGTATTTATTATTTTGGCTACTGATTCGTGAGGTGCATGCTCATTTCCATCTTTTAATTTGGCTTGAGCATCATCATCTCTTGCCTTTTGCAAATCAGAATTCTTATAATCCTCATCCAAATTTTGATGGAGATTATGTGGGTGATGATCCTTTTTGAGGTTACTATTTACTGTCTCAACGTTATTTAAGGTCGTTGATGGGTTTTCAGGTTGACCAGAACAACAATTTCCCATTGTGCTTGTTTTTTTGTGATTTTTGAAAGAAGATAATAAACTTATGAAAATTATTACAACAGGAATTTGAATAAGATAAATCAGAATTTATGAATTTTTTTTTTCAAATTTCTGTTATTTTTCTTTCAAATGCATTAATTCAAAAATTTCTTGTTTTTTTTTGTTGTTGTGATTTTAGATTTTTCAGTATTTAGCTGTTTTATTTTTCAAATGATTTCATAAAACTTAAATAAATTTTGAAATGAAATTTCACCAATTTTTCCTCATTTATTATGTCTTTTGCATTTTTCATGCAATCCGATCTCAAGGGATGTCCTCTTGCAACTCTTTGTCAACTCCAATATCATTATCTCTATCTGAAAAATGTTCAAACTTCACTCTTTTCTATTCCAATAATTCAATGAGCGACCCATATCTCTTTTGTCTATCAACAACAAAAGATTCCTTTTTGACAATGGATGTCTCCCTAGCAAATATCACCCTTCTAAAACCTGAAAAAGAGAGACTTTTTAGCTTTACTGACAGTTGTATAGGATTGATAGGATCTTATTTTGACAATGTAGTTTGTGTAAATAATGCAGATTTGTTAAGATGGAATATTTTTACAGGATCTGTGAGTGTTTTTCAAGGTAGCAATCAAGCTAATATAACAAAAATTGATATAGTATCAGAAAATTTTTCGACTTTGGTGATCGTAAAAGATTCTTTATCGAATGTGAAAATTATTGATATGGTTTATTTAACTCAAAATTTGAGTGTAGTGGCAGAAAATTTCATTAAATTAACAGATGATCTTATTGGTTTTCAAATAAATAATGTAGAAAGTAGAACTATACAAATATTTAGTTTAATGACAATGACGAAAAAATATGAAATAGTTTTGGATTTAGATATTGCTGTTTTTATAGAAAATGGGGGATTTCGAGGAATTTTAGGAAATAAGAAAAACCAAATCTTTTTCTGGGATTTTGTGAACTCAAATTCTTATAAAGAAATTACAAAATTTGACGTTGATATTATGAATATTACTGTTATTAATTTAAGAAATATTATAATGATTGGAAATGACACCTCAATTTTTCATTTTGACCCTAATTCTGTTGGGAATCAAACAACTTTCATTGAAGCAGTTTCATATTTGCCTCAAATTTTTCAAAAGAATCATGACCTAATCTTAATAAAATCTTATAATATTTATTTTTACAATGTTTCCTCACAAAGATTGATCAAGAGCCTCTCTACCACCAATGTTATTGATTATTTTAGATATAATACCAAGGCATATACAATAGGAAGCAGTCTAACATTCAATCAATGGGATTTTACAATTTGTGATACAACAAATTTAATTCAATATCCAACAGCTAATATTTCTTATGTTTTTAATTTTGAGCAAGAGACAACAAGAGTGGGGCTATTAAACAAAGGAAACCAATTGATAATATTGCACTTATTAACAAATGAGTTAAAAGAATTTTCATTGGAAGCTTTATCAAATTTGGATTGCAATTCAGTGGTTCATATCCCCTCCTCTGAGGACAATCTTATTATATCTTGCTACAGAAAAGACGAACCAAAAACATCGAACCTTTATCATTTCAATATGAATAGCAAGAGAGTTGTGAAAATTCCTATTGGTGATTTTTCTTGTTCAATAAATTTTTTAACATATATGGATTTCGAAGATTACGCTGCTTTTGAATGCGATGGATATATCAATGTATATAGTATTCTTCACTATAATCTTATTTACAGATGGGAACATCAACAAACTAATCTTATAAATGGTCTAATTCCCTTGAAATCAAGTCCAAATAATTTAGGTTCTTCTTCATCTGTTGATGTTAAAATATGGGATATTTATTCTGGGGTATTGATGAAACGGATTCAAAATGCAGGAAATTCTTTTCTTGGATGCATTCATTTAGATTATTCTCTTTTTAATTCTAATAGTAGTTTGGCGTGTTTCCTTACAAACATTCAATCAAAAGCATCATCAATAAAAATATGGGATTTAGAAAATTTAACAGTTTTATTGGAGACTAAATATCCAAGTTCCACTATAAATTTTAAGTCAATTCGAATGAAATCCATACAATTAGAAAATAAATATTTATTTGTCTCAAGCAATCAAGAAATTGATAGGTGGGATCTCACAACAAACACCTTAATAAAATCTTTGTCAACCAATACTTTTTCAAATAATTATCTCAATTTACTTTCTTCAGAAACAATTTTATTTGATGTTTCTCCTACAAGCCTTATGTTATGGGATTTCCACCAAACTCAGTCGAAAAACCTCTCCTGTCTTTCAAATTATTATTATAATTCAATTAATAAAACCTGTGATAAATGTAATTCTTCTTGTGGCGCAAATCAATTTTGTTTAAGCAGTAATCCCGATATTTGTTATTCAGCCAAATGTTCGTTTTTTATCGATGAAAATACAAAATATTCAAATTGTTTTGAAAACAATCAAGAAAGCAATGTTTTCATAAATTCAAATGCTTTCTGTATAACATGCACAAATGTCAGCAATATATGTTATTCACAATTTTGTTTTGCTTGTGAAAATAGATTTTATTATAGTGATACTTCTTGCATTAGATGTGATTCAAGCTGTGAAACATGTTTTGGCAATGGAGCATCAAAATGTTTGAGTTGCAGGAATTCAAATTATGATTTGGATGATAATTTTACTTGTGTTGACAGAAATAAAGCCAAATTAATCATCATTATTATTTTTTCGATTATATTAGGAATTTTTTTAATTTTGCTTTGGGTTTATCTATATCATCTGTACACAAGAAAATTAAAGAACAATAAAAAACCCGCAAAAGATCTTAAAAAACCAGAATTAGATGATTTAGAGATGTTTCTATTTTCAGAGAGTCCTCAAATGCAAGATTATTGGTTAGTTGTAATAAAAATTATGGATCATTTAAAAGAAAACCTCAAAAAAAACAGTAAAAAAACTGAAATGGAAATAATAACAAGCCATTTGACTCTTTTGCAAAAGAAAATACCTGATCATTATTATAATATCAAAGAATCCAAAGAAGTCTGTTATAAAATAACTGATGCATTTCAGGTGGATTTAATTAGCGTTGGAAGCTTTGGACCAGTTTATTTCATTGAGAACAAAAGCCAACAAAAATTTATTTGGAAAGTAATTTTCAATAATCCTGAGGAAAATCTCCAAGAAAAAATTGATGCTTTGATTTATATTGCCAATGAAAACATAGATCTCAACGAAAGAAATATTTCAAATGGTTGTTCACTTGTTGGATTCGGCTGTTCAAATGAAAATAATAATTTAATTTTTGGCATTGTACAAGAATATTTTGAATATAATTTAAGTTCGTTTAGAGCTAAATTCCATGAAAATCTTGAAATCCAATACACTGTCATAAAATTACTATTACAAAAGATTCTCGAATTTTCAAATATTAAGTTTGTTCATGGAAATTTAAAGTCTTTCAACGTTTTGATAAATTTTTCAGAAAAATATAATAAGTTGGGGCTTGGGCTTTCAGACACCAGAAAGTTTAAATCTATTGAGCAATTGAACAAAAGCATTAGATCTTTAGATAAACAGAAATTAAGATTCGCTTATATTCCACCTGAAATGTTCTTTGGAGGTGAAAATTTCGAATTTAATCAGAAAAGTGAAATTTGGGGACTGGGACTAATTATTTTTGAAATGTTTTATGATGATAAAGAGCTCTATCAAATGCAAACACCTTGGATTGAAATTTTGTGGAAAGGTGCTCAAGAAAAAGAAGAGAATAAAAGTGGGGAAATATTGGAGAATGTAAAAAAAATTATAAATAACCAATATTATTTGAAAGAAAAAAATGAATTCTGCGCAAGGAAAACTCAGGTAAATCCAGAAATCACTGAAGTTATTAATTGTTGCTTACAAATAAACCCAGATAATAGGATTAATCTTAAAGAATTAATAGATAAGGTCAAAATGCTGATTCCAATAAAATTAAATATTTAATATAATAAAATTAATGAAAAGAAGAAAAAATAACATTTATAAATTGACAATTAAAAAAAAAAATTTGAATTTTATAAAAAAAAAATTAACTATTGGAAATTTCTTTTTTTCTTTAAAAATTAATAAATCCCTTTTCTCCACGTATAATTTTTTTTCTTCCAAAAAAGGAAACCATCGAAAACAAAGCAAAGCTCAAAAATTCATCCAAATATTAATTTTTATTCATTACCCATGAAATTCTTCATTATTGCTTTTGTTTTTTCTTTCCTGAATCTCTTGAAATGCCAAACCAAGATTGAAATGGATACCTACGAATATGTAAATGACAAAATTCCTCCCAATAATCTCTTAATGCAACATACTTTAAATTTAAAAAAAAATCCTCATAATTTAACAGAGCTTAAAATCTGTTTAATGAAATCATATATTCAAGATAAGTCTTCCTTTCCAATATTCATTCTGGCAAAATACACATTATTTGGCTATCCATTAGTTATCAAAGCACCAAAAAATCTTGAAAATAGCACGTTTTGCAATGATATTGATTTAAAAACTGAGTATGAAAAGAGGAAATTTCAACAAATGGTTCTTGAAAACCAATTGGATAATTTCAAAACCAATATTTCTTTAAGTTTTTTATATTTCAATGAAGCCCATAAACTTGGACATAAAGAGGCTCCTGCTTACCTTTATTTTTTATTGCAACAGAATTTGATCTATAAAGATTTTCTGAGTCATATTACTCCACTTTTCCCTTCAGATCTATATAAGCTAAATTTATTGACAGTTGGACATAATAGAGGCAGTTATCTCGCAACATTGCTATTTTTATCAGAGACTTTGAAATGTTATCATCACAACAAATTTAGTTATTCTGAATCCTTTTCGAAAATCTTAAAACCAAGCTTCTCTGAATTTATTAAAGGGCCTTATTTATCAGGGAATTGTAATAAATGCTCTGATATTTTGAATATGGCCTTAATACTGGGTTCTGAAGCTTTGCTTTATTTGCAAAAGCAAGGTGGGCAAGGTGATGCTTATCCTTCTTTCGACACACTAAAATCGACAAAAATAGAAGAAAAAGAAAACCTTCCAAAGAAAAATGACCTTTATAATGATGAAATCTATTTATTAGAAAGTTCAGCTCGATTAGGAAATGTTTTAGCACAACAGACCTTAGGCCAGTTGTTTTTCTTTGGAAACCCTGCGCTAAATGTTCCAAGAGATATGAATAGAGCAGCAGAGCTTTTTTCACAAGCTGCTAGTCAGAATGACGCGAGAAGTCACCATAATTTGGGTTTAATGCAGGCCAATGGCATTGGAACTAATAAAAATGGAACTCTAGCGAAGGAAAATTTCGAAAAAGCCATCGATCTTGGATTAAAAGAAGGACATTCTGGTTTGGGTTTTATTTATTTGAATGGCATTGGAGTGAATAAAAATATTAGCAAGGCTATTGAACATTATGAAAATGCTGCACATGCTGGGGATGCAGAAGCTCTATCAAATTTAGGCGCTTTGCAAATGGAGGAAATGAAGAATGAAGAGCAGGCTGTGATTTATTTCAAGAGAGCTGCAAAGAAAAAACAATTGTCAGCGATGTATAATTTGGGAGTTTTGTATTTGAGAGGGGTTAAGATGAATATGACCTGTGAGGAAATTTTGGAACTTCAGCTCGAAGTTTGCTTGAGAGTGGATAAAATGAAATTGAAAAAAAAAGCTTTGAAAAATTTTTTAGATGGAAATTTTATTGGCAGTCTTTTAGTGACGAGTTTGGGAGCTTTAACTAGCTCACATTATCATCATAAAAATTTGGAGTTTCTGTTAAAGCAACCAAAAATAAATGTTTGCATGTTTGAAGATTCTGATTTATGTAGAATTGTTTATTTATATCAAGGGTTTTTAAGGGATACTGATAAAATACATGTTTTTGGATTGAAATTAGCCGATTTATTGTTTTCTGGAAGCAAAAACCTAAAAACAAATTATAATTTATCTATAAGTTTTTACAAAGAAATGGAGAATTTCTTCCCTGAGGCAAAACATTCTTTGAGTTTTATGTATGAGTATGGATATGGAGTTCCAATTGATTTGGAGAAAAGCAAAGAAATCATTGAAAAGCTTAGAGATTCCGCTTGGAAAGAAGAAATAGGATTTGAGAATTTTTGGCCTGCTATATTCACAAATGTGAAATTAGAAATAAAAATATTGTTAAATAAACTCAATAAATATATTTATGATTTTTACGAATCATAAAATTATAATTTTTGTTCTTGTTCTTTAATTTCAAGAATTTTACCATCCAAATTCGTTTTAATCTTCGAAAATGTTAATCTATTAAGGAATTTAAATATGTCAGACTTAAAAAGAAAATCAATGAGAAATGATAAAAAAATTTGTCTTAGATTTTTTTTAAAAGACATAATAATTATTGTTCTTTTCAAAAAAAAATTATAATTCAGATTTTTCCGATTTTTTTGATTTTTTCTTCTTTCCCTTCTTTGAACTTTGCAATTCCTCTTCTATTTTCTTTTTTCTTAATCTTTCTTCTTCGAGAATTTCTTTCAATATTTCATCATCCTCTTCTGTTCTCTTGCTCTCCATTTCTTTTCTGTTTTTTTCTCTGATCTGATAGATTTCTTCACAATTTACCTCATCAACATCTAAATCTTCTTTTAAATGATGTGTTTCTACTTTCCCTTTTAACACTTTATCGACAAATTGATTCAAACTATCAACTTCAAAAGTTCCAATTTGATTGACATATCTATATAAATGTTAAATATATGAATTATAAATTAAGTTTAATTGACTGGTTTTTTGAAGGATTATAAGCAACTAATTGAGGTAAAATTTCTTCTTGTATATTAACTCTCGAAAGCAAATAGTGATGACAAATTCCATCAATCCAGACAAAGGTTATTGGTCTGTTGGTATATTTGTCTTTAACAAGCTCGAGGGTTTCTAATTTCTGTTTGAATATTTCATCTTCTTTTTTTGACTAGAAAAAACACATTGAAAAAATAATTTTAAATAAAAACTCACAGAATCTAAAAATCCAATAAAGCAAAACGAAGTTTTCAAACAAGTTTTCTCAAAATCATCCTGAGATGTTAACTGATGCATTCTTTTCGTTTGTTTCTTCACTGTTCCTTCAGGTTCCATCCCTCCCAACTATTATAAAACAAATAAAATATAATCCCCCTTTCTTCAATTTTTTTTTTTAACTGAATCAAAAAATTTGGTCATATCACCATAATTGAATCTTCCAGTATATTGAGCTAATTGAACCCCTCCTTTTTTTAACTCAACTTCTGCTGGTTTAATAAGTGCCACTAATTTCGGAATTTGATTAATGGTGAAATCTTTAAGCATTTTTTGGCTCGGATCTCTGAAACTGAAGAATTTAAATCTATTTGTAAATTTAGACATATGTGTGAAGGTTCTAAATGAAATGAAGGTTTCTCGAGTTTGATGGAATAAAATAATCGGGATTTTTTCTTCTTGAAAAGCTGAACTCATAAACATTTGTAAATCTTTTTCATTTAAAGGAGTGCTGTCATCTTCAACAAGATCAGAAACTTCCTTTTGGAAATCTTTAAGTTCGATATCTCCATCGAAATTAATTATAGAATTTGATTTTTTAGCTCCAGGAGCAAAGAATCTTAAGGTTGGGAATTTCTTTATTTCTAATGTTTCTTTTGCGAATTTTTCGTTGCTAGGAACAATGCATTTTAGCTCATAATATTCAACCATTGAACTATTTTTATAATTAAAATCATTATTTATTTTTATTATTTATTTTGAAAATTTGAAAAAAATAGTAAATGATTATTATTTTATCAAAAGATTTACCCAAATTTCTTTCTGATTTCATTAAAACTGCTGGATTCCTCAGTCTTAAAAACATGAATCAGCACCATTTTTTCTTGTCCCAAAACCAATTTTTCAAAATCTTTTGGTTTTAAATCAGGTATTGATGATTCATTTTCATTGCTGCTCTCTTCTTCATCTTTAGAAGAGGAATCATCTCGATTAACTTTTTTTTCCAGGGCGAATGGCTCAAGCCATTCTTTGATTTTATCAAATTTATAATCTCCTGTATAAACTTCTTTCTCATATTGTTTGTTTGCATTCAATCTTAGGACCAAAATTGTTGGGAATTTTTCTATTTCATATTGATTGATGACTTCTTTTGAGTTTTTTCTAACCTCACCAAACTTTTAAAAAAAATCATGTTATCTTAATTTTTAATATTTCAATACATCTAATCTATCTCTAAATATTGATGACAAACCCCTAAAAGAAATTGGTGTATCATCTCTTTCCGTAAACAAAATAACCTTTTGAAAAAAAAATTCTTTTTAAAAACTAATAAACTAAAAAAAAACTTTATTTGGAATCTTTTTGTATCGTAGAAAAGTATTTAATTCCTTTTTATTGCTCAAGAAAACTCTGAAACTAGGAATCATTGAAGCAGCGAAATCCGATAATCCAAAAGCAGATGCTTCACCTTGATAAGGAGTTTCCATAGCTTTCATTGGTTGTTTTGTGTATGGGTTAATTTTTCTTGTTGGGACCTGGAAAAATTGTATTTGCGGCAATTTGCTTTTGTTTTCTGGATCACATATTGGCACTTGTTTTTTTTCTTGAGAGTCTAAATCTCGCCATAAGGTATGACAGTTAACATCATAAACATTCACAATATCCATATAGTTTTTAGCCATTTTTTCAATAGCACCTACTGTTTGCTCGCATTTTGGGCACTTCTTAGTGTGGTAAAAGATGCAACTCAAATGATCGGATTGGCCGGAACGTATATTTTCTATTTCTTGGAATGTGTCTATAGGTTTGACTAATAGAGGGTCTTCGAATAATTGAGCGATTGTGAGAGTTGAGAAAAAAAGAAGGAAAATTAAAAAGGAAATTTTGGATTTCATTGCAGTTTTTTAGGATTTTTTGATTTTTTTTGTTTTTTGTTTCAAGTTTGAAAATAATTTCAAAATATACGTGTTTATTGTTTATTGAAAATTTTTGCAAAAAATTGATTTTTTCAAAATTAAAAAAAAAAAACGAAAAAAATTTTAATTTTTTTTTTTTCTTTCATCATTATTTTTAAAAGATTTTTGAATTGAGGTCCTATAAAACAATATCTTTTAATTTGGATAGAGTGATTGCAAAAATACTTTTGGAAAACCAAAAAAGCTCAAAAACTCAAGTCGTTGAATAAATTTAGTTAAATGTCTCATCATTTCAATACTCAAGATAAATACATCTTAAAAGAGAAAGTTCAAGAAAAAGCTGAGAAGAATGAAATCAGAATTGGTGCAGGTGGTATCACAGCCAGCTACATTAGATATGCTGCAAACTTATTTGCTGATGTCAAAGAAGGAGAACTCTACAACGTTGTCATTAAAGGATCAGGAGCTGCCATCTCTAAAGCATGCATTGTTGCAGAAATTTTAAGACATAGAATCAAAGGATTAGTTCAAATAATTAAAATCACCAACAATGAAGTCACTGATGAATATGAACCTATTGAAGAAGGCTTATCACCTGTTGTCATTAAGAGAAAATTAACAGTCATTGAGATCAGATTAACCACTGAAAAAATCGATGGAAAAGATGTTCTTGGTTTCCAAGCCCCATTACCAGATAGCGAAATCATAGAATTTAGCTCTGGTTCGGATAGAGGTGATTTCGAAAGTAAAATTATTTTTTTTCTTTCTCTTTCGCCTTTTTTGTTTATTGCATTTTTTCCTTCATTAAATTTTTGAGAATGATTTCATTTTTTTTCTTTGTGAAAAGAATCTATTATTTTGTTAAACTTCAAAAATTTTAAATTTTGTTTAAATTTTCAATGAAATTGTTTTTTTTTATATATTTATAAAAACAATTTTCTCAAAAAAAGGAGGTGGACGTGGAGGTCGAGGTGGCCGAGGTGGTCGTGGCTTCAGTCGAGGCCGTGGTGGTAGAGGATACAGAGGCAGAGGTGGCCGAGGTGGCTACAGACACGACAGAGAAGGCGAAGAAGGTGGTGAAGAACATGAGGAGAAAAGAGAAGAAAGAAGATATGAAGGTGGCGGTCGAGGAAGAGGCAGACCTTATTATAGAGAAAGACAAGAAAGTGGTGGATATAAAGATAGAGAAGAACAAGGTGAAGAACGAGTTGAACGAGGTGGAGACCGAGGATACAATAGAGAACAAAGAGGTGGATACAATAGAGAAAGAGGTGGATACAATAGAGAACAAAGAGGTGGATACAATAGAGAACAAAGAGGTGGATACAATAGAGAAGAGAGAGGTGGATACAATAGAGAAGAGAGAGGAGGATATTCAAGAGGAGGTGGCTACAGAGGTGGCTATAAAGATAGAGAAGATTTCCAAGAAGGTGGCAACAGTGAATACAGAGGAAGAGGAGGTTATAGACCAAGAGGTGGATATGAAAGAAGAAATGAAGAAGTAGAAGGAAGCGGAAGTCAGGAGAATTATGCGTAATTTATTTAATTATTTCGCTCAATTAATTTATTTTATTTTAACAGAAGAAGAGGTGAAAGAAGAGGTGAAAGAAGAGGTGAAAGAAGAGGTGGCAGAAGAGGTGAAAGAGGAAGCAGATTTTAAATATTAATTGGTTTTCTTTAAGAACAAGAAAAATTTTGTGGTAAATATAAAGTGATGATTTAATGGACCACATATTGACAAAACTTAAATTATCAGTTGTTTTCTATTTTTTTCTTTCTCGAGTTAAATCTAATTTTTTTTTTGAAAAGCTTTAAAAAAATATAAAATTTTGAGCAAAAAATAAAATAAAATTATTAAATATAAAAAATAATGAAAATCTTCGATAATAATTTTTTCTTTAATATTTTTTTTCCCTATTAAATCAAAATCAAGCATTTTTATTCATAATACTTGATTTTCTTTAATTCGTATATTTTTTTTCTGTTTTTTTGTCTAAAAATGCGAGAAGTTTTTTTTCTTTTAAAATTAATGAATTTTCTTTAAACTTTTCTTTTTTTTTCTTTCAAAGTTGATTTTTTTTTAATATTTTTTTTTATTTTCGAATAAATTCATCATTTCTTTTAATTATTTTCTCGGTTCCTTAAGATCAAATATCCTTTGACTCAATCGTGTTATTTCTTTGGCCTTCAATCGCAATAAATCATTTTGCTCTTGAATAATTGAGAACTGCTTGATTTTATTATCAAATTTAGATCCAACAAAGTATTCAAGGTCATCAGTAGTGGCTCTCTTTTTTGAAATGTCATACACGTCTTCAGCCGTGAAATTGATGCCATGTTCTGGTAGTTTTGGAACTCTGGAAATATAGATATTAGCCAATTTGAAACTCATTTGAACAGAATTTTAAGATCTAAAAATGAAAATTTTTTTTTTTTTAATTATTTTTTTAATTATTGATTGATTACAAGGAACTTTTTTTAAGCTTTTATTTTTAATCCTTCATAATTAATAAGAAAATACCTGATATTTTATTTTTTGAACGAAAACAAAAGTTATTGTTATTTTAATTCTTGATAAAATGTAAAGATCAAAAATCTTCATTATTTTTTAACGAAATATAATTTCATTTTTTATAAACAACTATAATTTTTCTAATTTCCTTTTTAATTTTCAAAAAAATAAACTCAATTAGAAAACTGAGATTTTTAAAGCCCAGCCAAACGATCAATTTTGATTATAAATTTTATGAACACTTCCTTCATCAAGATTAACATTAGCTTCCTAAAATAAAGTGAAGGTATTTATATATATTAATATCCTAAAGAAATAGTTAATTACTTCTTCAAATATTTTTTTCCGAGTTTTCATTGTTTTATTCAATGAATATTTTGAAATATTTTCCTTGAAATGTAAAATTAGGAATAATTAATTAATCAATCATTCAAAATTTATGAAATTTACCTTCAATATTTCACAATCTTTCATAGGAATATTAAAATAATGAAAAGATTCATCCATTATTTTGATCAAAAATGCTTTTTCTAATCCAGCTTCACTTAAATTAATCAAAAGATTCAAGAAATCTTTGCTGGTTTTATGAAGTGAATTATTATTATTTGCAGAATAAACATTATCATGTTGTTGTTTGCTGCTTAAATCTTTTTTAAATTTCAAATAGTTTATCCAAAAACCCGAATCTTTATAAATTGAGTTATTTCCTGACAATCTTTCTAATAGAAACACTTTCTCCTGATTTTTATAATCGTAATTTGAAAAAGAAAATTGTCGGGCCAAAGTCATAGCTTCAAGCAAATTATTGTATTCTTTGTTAAATTTACCCTTTTTACAAAAACTTTGAATGAATTTTTTTTTAAAATAGTACTTCTTCGAAGATAAAATTGAAAATTTCTTCTAAAATCTTAAAAGCATTACCTGAAACTTCGGATTGATTGGTCATTTTAAGGCAATTCACAAAATAATTTCGATTCGTGGACGTAGATAAAAGAGCATAAATATCATTTTTGTAATATTTCAATGTATCACTCATTAGGCTTTTTGTCATTTTTTGTATTTTTGCATATTCATTTTCCGAATTATTTTCTATTTGATTTATCTTACAAAAAAAATGAGATGAAAATAAAATTTAAGCTATAATAAATGATCTGAAAAGTACATTTATATATATTATATCTTAATTGCAATTACTTTTGTTGGCCAGCTTTGAAAATGAGCTGATTTGCCTTCATTATAATTCTTGTTGTTTTCTCCACTTTCTAGGATTTCAGTGTGCATTTCCTCAAAATCATTCTCCTCTCCATTTAATTTAAATGCTTATTTCATAAATTGATCAATTTTTTGAAAATGACAAAAAAATTGGTACGTTTATGAGAAGAGGCACATTTTCCTCTGTGGAAAATATCTTCATTTTCAATATCATTATTTTTATGCTTAGGCTCGATTTTACGAGAAATTTCAAGTTCTGTATTATTCAAAAATCTGGGTTCATTGTTTAAAAATGATATGTAATTTTCAAAATTGATTTTGTTTAATAAAAACTTCAAATAAAATTAAAATGTTTATTGTAAAAATGTAATTTGGAAATTTTAATAATTTCATATGGAATTTTTACTTTTGATTCATTTGACTCCTCTTTATATAGAAAATAGTCAACTTTTGGTGTTTGAGACACTTCGAGTTTCTGAATAAAACATGTTTTTTTTCCTCTAAGATTGAATTAGTATAAATTACAAATTACTTTTGAGATTCTTTCAACGTCATATTGCAAACTTCTCATTTTCGAGACTTCATAAACAACTAGTTTCATGATAGAATCTTTGATATGTTGATAGAAGCTACCAATATCTTTCTCACAATCTTCGTTCAAATTCGCCTACAGAACTTTTATTAACAAGTGAAAATATTAGAAAATTGACTATTTTGGTAAAATATATATCCAGAAAATCATTGTATTCTTGAATGTTCTCCTTTAATTTATCCAAAATAATCTCTTTTTTTTCTTTGTCATTCTCATAACTTAAAATAATTTCAAAAGAAAGATTTTTCCTCAATACATACTATTTTTCATGTTTTTGCAGAAGTTCTTTACTAATAATATCCTGTTTCATTTGATTTTCTCTTTTTTTCTTCTCCCTCAACGAATAATTCATTTGATTAAAAGCTTTAATATAAAGGGTTCTCGTCTTATTAAGTTTAATATATTGGTATTAATTTTTTATAGAATATAATATACTTTATCATAAGTTTCCATCACTTCATTTAATTTTTTCTCTAATTTTTGACCAGAAAATTCCATTGATCTAATCAGTTCTTTCTCACTTTTTATGTAATTCACCAAAGTTGGGATTATATCAGTGTCCATTTGAACTGAGAGATTTTTCGATAAATCAGCATGAATGGCAAAATATGATTCCAATGAGCCAAGGGAATTTCCTAATAAACTTAAAAAATTAGTTTATTATCATATCATAGGGGAAATAAAAGTATTATGTATAATACTCATTCTTTCCTTTAGCAAGTTTGCTTAATTTTAATGCTAAATTTTGCAAGTTTTCTGAATATTTCAGTTCAATTTCTGATCTCGATTTCATTATATCCATCAATTCTTGAATTCGTTGAAAATCCTGGTTTTTTATTTTGGAAAAATAGTTGATCCTATCCTAATTCAAATTTTAAATTTAAAATATGAAGAGGAGGAGGAGGAGAATACGAGTATATTTGGAGTGCAGTTCATAGATGTAAATTTAATTTTGAAGGGTTTTAATATTTTTAAAATTTTATAAAATTTCAAAAAAATATTTATTTGGAAAGAATTTCATTTTAAAAACTCAAAATTGCATTTGTATATATTCATATCGATTTTTTAAAATTAAATTTAATTTTTGTTTTTGCTAATTTTTTTGTTTTATGAAATCCAAAATTATCATTTCTTTATTAGGAATTCCTTTATTTGGAGCCGGCTACTATCATTATCAAGGGTTAAAACCTCTGCCAATCAAATATAATCAATTGGACTTTCAAGTAAAAGTTGATTATTGTGATGGTTGTGGTTTTCGTCCATCTGCTGAATTGTTTTCGATGAAAGTGAAAGAAATTTATCCAAGGGCGAATTTTATTCTAAATCCTGTTGATGATGAACCTGGAGCATTAGAAATTTTCGTTAAAATGGAAAATGAAGAAGAAAAATTAATACATTCTGCTTTGAAAGGAGATGGAAAAATTTATAGAAAGAATGTTAATAAAATCGTTCAAAAATTGGATGATTTTGTCCAAAAAAAATGAAAATCTTGAACAGTTTTGTGTAACAAAAACAAAAAAAAATTAATTTGCTACATTTTTTGACTGATTTTGATTTTACATTAAAACTTTTTGTTTTTTTATCGATAAAAAAAATGAAGAAAACAAAAGAATTATTTTAGTTTTATAAATTCAAAAGACAAACAAAAAGAAAACAAAAATAAAATAAAAGTTTAACGAGATTCTGGAAAACTTCCGAAAATTAGATTAACATAAATGTAAAAACTCCAACGCTTTCAGATGTGAGGTTTGGTGATTTAATTATAATAATTTGAATTATTATTTTTGATGGTTGTAGGTTTATAAAAATTTTGATTGTTTTGATGATTGATTAACATCATGTTTTGAACATTATTCAAATTATGTCCATTGATAATATTATTTGAGTTTTCATTCATCATGTAATAGCCATAAGGCATTAAAAATTGATTCTGATTTTGATTAGGATTTTGAATAAAAACATAATTGTGATGAGGCATTTGACTGGAAATTGGAGTGATAAAATAAATTTGATTATTATTATTTTTATTGTCAAAATAGTTCATTCCATAATTGTTTTGGTTTGGAGCCATTTGATTTTGCTGATCCATTAAATATGGAGAAATTAAACCTTGATTTTGCATAGGATTTAATGAATAAACATTGGGTTTTCTAGGAAAACAATTTTGAATTGAGATATTGTTATTATTGTGTTGAGAAGATATTTTTTGGAAATGCATGGAATTTGAAGGACAATGTAAGGAGGAATTTTGGGTTGATGAAAGGGGAACTGATTGTTGAAAATGTTTTATGCTATTTACTTTTGAGAAATTAAGGATTCCATCATCTTCTTCAATGAATGAACCTTCTCTAATTAATCGAAAATTATGATAAATACTCTTTATAATATAAATTACTTTTCAAAATCAATTTTTTTTTTATGATAAGCAAACCAATTTTTTATTTGTTTTACTGTTGAATTAATTCGCAAAGCTCTAAATGACAAAATGAATTAAAATGAAATAATAATAAAACTAACAATTGCTCCATTTTAAATAGGGAGGGTTCTGGATTTAGCTTAAAGAATTTTTTCAAAACTTTGACTTCATTGCACTTGAAAATTTTTTTCCTCTAAAAAATAAAAAAACTAATTAACCCCAAAAAAATTAATAATAAAACCATATAATTAAGCATTAAGCCTCGATTTGCTAATGATCTCCTTCTATTTTTAAACCAAGTTTCTATAGACTTCAGTGTTTTATTGGTTTTTTTAGCCAAAGAGCTCAATTCTTTTTTGGAAGGGTATTTGTTCTATTTATAAAGTTTTTTTTGTTTTGATTTATTTCTTTTTGATTTACTTGAGAGAAAAAATTGCAAAGGATTTTAGTCTGTTCGTTGATGTCTTTTGATTGGATTGCAAGCATTTCTTCTGAAGAGAGACATGTGATAGTGGAATTTGATTTTATTGGATTTTTATCATCTGTTTCAATTGAGCTTTCATCCTGGTTTTGTGAATTCAAGGAATGATCCTTGCGATTAACCATCTAAAAATTTTAAAAAAATCAATTTATAAACTCTTTATTTCATTATATGTAATACTGTTGTGCATTTATCTTCATTAGGTTGCTTGATTTCTTGAGGATGATAAGTCGTTGATAAAAAATTTAAGGATTAAAAAATGGAAGTTTAAAAGACCTGAGTGAGCTTCCATTTAAAGAATTTAGTGTATGTCTTAAAAGTTTGGGATAATAATATTATTTTTTTAAAATTTCCTCTTTTAAATGGAATTATTTGAAAAAAAAAAAAATATTTATAAGGGCATTTTTGATAGCCTCAGCCCATGAACCTAAAATTTGAAAAGATTCATTGATTATCAAAATATTGAATTAAACCACGGTTCAATATATTTTTAAATTTTTTCAATCATCCAATTAATTTCATTAATTTATCTTCATTTTTTCTCTCTCTGAAGACATTGCATTGTTAATAAAGTTGGAGTAACTTAAAGAGAATGCCATTATCTGTACTTTTTTAATTTTTTGTTGTTGTTGAAAATCCCAAGAAAATAAAGCAGCAATTAAAACTAAATTTAAAAAAAAAACAAGATAAAATTTTTTTTTTTTAAATTCTTAAAAAAAATTTTAAAAATTTTAAAAAATCTTTATTAAAGGATTTCATCTAAAATATATAAAACCCCAAATTTCAATCATAATCAAATTTTTTTAGATAATATCATCCTATTTTTAGAAAAAATTTATTTATTCATGATTAAACCTTTGAATTTTTTCAGAAAAAATTCAAACCTTGATTTAGAACACAGATTTCTGATACAAAAAAAAATTTAACTTGTAAAGAATATTGAAGAAATTATTTTCTTTCAAATTTTAAAAAAAAAATTGTTTAAAAGAAAATAAAAATAAATTTATATTTTTGAAAAAATATTGATTTTTTTTTTCTTGCTATTTTTATTATTTATTTAATTTATTTGTATTATTTTGTTTCTAACAGAGAAAATGATATAAAAGAGAGAAGAAAAAAAATAAAATGGAAATAAAAAAATATGATAAAGTTCCCCTCAATCAAGCTCAAAAAAATTCTTCTTTTGAGATAATCCACAAACCATCCCCTCAAAACCAATCTTCAATAACAGTTTTCAAAAAAGATGATATAAATCTTCCCAAAACGAAATCAACAGTTTCTATCAAGAACAAGAAAAATTCAATCTCTGATAAAAGTTTTACCAAAGAAGAAGTGCCAATTCCTCAAACAAGAAATTTCTTTATTCGAACCAAAGAAAATGTTGATGTGAAGGTAAACTTGGATGTGGTATTTCATTTCACTATTTTGGAATTGAAAAAACACAGTTTTCCCATTCCTTTTGATGAGAATAAAAACATCAGACTCATTTTTAAAGGAAAACTTTTACCAGACACTGATTTAGTATCAAAATCAAACATAAAAGTTGGTGATTTTATTCATGCCTTTATTTCAGAAAAAATTGAAAAAAAAGCAACTAGTTCTGCTAATACAACAAATATAAGCAATTTTGAAAATTCTAGATCAAACAATATCCGAGGTTTCGAAAGAATGAGGGAGTTTGGAATAAATGAACAGGAGATGATTAGTCAAAGATTCAAGTTTCATTCACATTGGACTTTGGTTGAAAAAGAAGAAAATATAGAATTAACAAATTTGGTGAATAGAGAAGATGAATGGTTTGCATTGCATCTGGAACAAATAACAGGGGATATTCCAAATGCTGGAACTTGGTTCAAAAACTATCAGTTTTATGATGATATTAATAATGAATTGAGGTTAAAAGGAAATTTTATCGAGTTTCTTTTGGGCATGGTTGTGGGCTTTTTGATTTTGATTTTGGTGTTCTTTATAATTTTCTACAAAAAAGATTTGAGTTCCAAAGCAAAAGAAGGCTTGGTTTTTGGATTAGTTCTGAAAGTTGTTTATGTTGCTTTTCAGTTTTATCTCACTGGGGCTATGAGATGGTTAGTTTAAGCTGGAAAAATTAAAAAAAAAACTGTTTCGATTCATATTTTTTTTTGGTTGGCATTTTTATTTGTTGGAAATAAAAATTAATGTTTAATTTTTTGTTGTTGTGAAAATATTGGGTTTAATTTGTTTTTATTGATCCGAAGAGCAAACTTTAATAAGGAAAAAAATAATAAACAAATTATACACTTCCATTTTTTTCATTTATCCATGAAAAATTTATCACTCAAATATCACAAGAACATCAAAATTTTTTTTTAAAATCACATTAGGAAAAAAATTTTATTTAAAAAAAAAAAAAAAATTAAAAAAAAATAATATTTCAAATTTCTGCAAGAAATTAAATTTTTTTTCAAAAAGAAAATCGAAACTTTTTCTATTAAAAATATATAAATCGCTTATTTCTTTTCGACTTTGTCTTCCTTCTTTTTGGTGACTTGTTTGAAGAAGAATTTGTTTTTCTCCTCTGCAGTTTGGAATCTACCGTGACCTAACTTGCTTGAAGTATCAATGAATTTCAAATTGACCTCCTCCAAAGCTCTTCTATTGATTTGTGGGAACAATGATTTTCTTAAGACAAGAACTCTTTTCTTTGGTCCGACACAACATCCTTTAATCATGACGAAATCATCTTGAATCACACCATAATGTGGGAACCCTCCTAAAGGAGTGATGTTTTTTTCTGTAAGATCGCTTTCTGTTGATGCATTATTCTTAGCACCACCTCTTGCACCTTTACCGATTCTAAAGATCTTTTTGTTCATTTCAGTTCTATGATGGTAACCGAGTTGACCAGCTCGTGCAATAGTCCATCTGACTCTTTCTGGATGCCAAGCTCCAATACATCCGACTTTTCTGAACCCTCTATGGGTTTTCTTTTGTAAATGTCGCACACCAAATCTTTTCATGACTCCACAAAATCCTTTACCTTTTGAAACACCCAAAACATCGAGATTCTCATTTTGTTTGAAAATAGAATCGATTCTGACGTCCTGCTCGAAAAGACCGTAGCCGTAGTTGACTTTGTCTTCAATTTTGCCACCGTTGATTTGAATTTCCATGATGTGATTCTTCTTCTGTCTGATGTTCAATAATTTCATCTGGGTGTGGGCTATGACACGAACAACAGTGCTAAAATTTTAAAGATAAATATGAATAAAAATTAATGGGGATTTGTTAAAATTACCAATATTTTTTAATTCTGGCTAATTGGACTTCAATTGGTTTTTCTTTCTCAGTGTGTTTTGTGGAATATTTTGTGAAGGCCTTTTTCTTGGAATCCATCCAATTTTTATAGAATCTTCTCAAAGTGTCTTTGTCTAGTTTTTGTGCCCAAACTGTGGTTAATGCTCTCAAACCTCTTGGGGTTTCGATGTATCCGACAAGACCCACAACTTTCATTGGTGGGGTTTCAATCAATGTGACGCATTCTATCACTTCTTTTTTATGGAGCTCTATAATAAAATTAAGATATTTTTCCTATTTATTGTTTGTTAAGGATTTACTTGATCCTGGTCTTTCAACTTCTCTTAAAACATGAGTCATACCAGCCTATTTTAATAAATATTTGTAAGAAAATGCTTTTGGATGGGTTTTTTTAAAAAGAGTGTATTTACTTTGAATCCAGCAAAAGCTGTTAAATGAACGGGTGCACTTTGATCATCTCTTGGGAAATTACGCACGCGACCTCTATGATGTTTCGTTCGTCTTTTTGGAACAAACCCTAGTGACCCGTGTCTTGGAGCCTCAAATTTACGATGAGACATGATTGATCTTATTGTATCTTTTTCTGTATATTGGAACTTTTAGAAAGTTTATAAAAATCTCGAAATTTGTTTTGATTTGAGTTTTTTTTCAAATTAATTTCATGGTTTTTAGCAAAAAAAATTTTTTTTTTTCTTTCTTAATTTTTTGAAATTTTTTAAATGATTTTGAAAAAAATTAATTTTTTTTTTGAATTTTCTTTGAAAACAAAATTTAATTTTAAGTTGTTAGAAAAAACCTTTAAAATCCGATCAAAAAAAGTTCAAGAACACTCCCAATCAAGAAAGTGCAAAGGTATTGCGGCCTTCCTGAATGGCATACAGAATTTTAACCTTCATAATTTCAAAACTTGAATATTCTGGCAATTTAACATAATTTTGGCACCTAAAAAAAATCATTAATTTTATTGCAAGACTTTGAAAAAATTTTTACGTCATAACAGAAAGCAAAATATCATCATTTTTAACTTTTAAAGTTGTGGAGGTCTTTTTAACAATTGTGAGTCTCGGACTTAAAGTTTTGAATCCTAAAACATCGATTTAACTTCAAATAAAAAAGAAAAAAATAACCTCCTAATGGCAATCTTGAAGCTCCAGTGACAAACATAAGGAAATTTTCTCTTTCTTCTTCTGAAAATCCATTCAAAATTTTAATGAAATTGACATATGCTTCGCTATTTTCATTTATAAAAATATTTTTCATAAGATTATTCAATTTATAAAATGACCTTTTTTGAGAATAACCATAATTTGGCACTATGTATTGATATAAGTGCCCTAAACTCCAATATTCATCTTGGCTTGAACCTGTATAAATCAAATTGATTTCATCCAGAGAGAACATTTTTAGATGTTCGATATTTAAAATCTAAAAAAAATGGTTAAAATTTAGAAATTTGTTTATAAAAACCTTGTTAAATCCTTTAATGAAGGCATTAACTTGTCGCATAACGCTTTCTTTGAAGAAGAATTTGCTCAAGGAGTCAATGTATAAATCAATATTCTCAATGTTAAGAATCAAATCTTTACCATTTTCCACTAATTCAAACTCTGGAAAACCTGGATAAGTGAAGTTAATGCCCATATCCTCTAAATTGCAACACTGTTAACAATTAAAATATAAACAACATTTAAAAATAATAATGAATAAATTAAAAAAAAATACATTATATTTCAAATCATTGATTTTTTCTCTTTTTTCTTCTAAATTCCAGACTTCGGAAGCTAGAATTTCATTTTTCTGCAAGACTAAAGCCTGGAAACCCATGATTATTTCTCCCATTTTCTTCTCAATTCTCTTAAAATCAGAGAAATCCACCTTTTGCTTCAAGATCAACTTCCAAAATACTGGATTCAAAGGCATATCCAAAATCCTTTCATCTAAAATAGCTCTTGCTATTATTAAGCCAATAAACTCAAAGATTTCAATATCTTTATTTGTAATTTGTTTGGGTCTTGGAAATAATGTTCCATCATCAGTGATTCTTAAAATTTCATTTGCGTCCTTTTTAATTTCTTGGGCTATCAATGAATAATACTCCAATGTTGGACCTAAACCTGAACCCTCTTCATGGAAGAACTCGAACTCGAGAATGTGTTTGTCTGAAAGATAATAGGAACTTATCTTCAAACTATCGTCTAGGATGCTGCTTCGGAAAATCTTAATTTTTTTACGATGCAGTTTTCCAATTCGGAAACTCTCAAAGTTTTTTAGCCTTGACTTATTATTCTTATTTTTTATGAAAAAGGATATCAAATGAGGAAAAAATCACAATTATTAAAAATAAAACAATCCAAATATTAAAAATTTGAATTGTTTCTTATTTAATTAACATATAAATTTAAGCAAACATTTAAAAAAAATACAAAATTAAACAAAAACCAAAACTTTAATCAAAAATAAAAAAAATAAATTCATAATTACAAATAACAAAATTTCTACTTGATAGAGATAAAAGAAAGATCTGGATTTATGGAACGTGAAATTTTTATAATAAAGTATTTTGGTCAATGGGTCTAATATAAATGGTTTCTGCACCAAAATATATTTGTAAAACTCACTGAACTCTCCACCAGCAACAATCAAAGGTTCCTTAAAAAGCTTTTAAAACCAGTCAAAAAGTATATAATAATACCTTTAATTTCCTTGCTAAATTCTGAGAAATTTTCTTATTCATATAATTGTTGGGGTTTTTCAAATTAAGCAAAGAAAGTTTTGAATTAAATAAGCATTGTTCTATTAAATCCTTATACATTGGATCATTTTTCATTTGTGTTAAAGGATAATAGAAAGGACTGTTGAATAAATCATCAAAGTAATTGTTTGTGTTCAGAATACTGAGAAATTGGATCATTTGAATCAAAGAGTATTTGGCAAGACTTTCTGCTGAAGTTTCTGATGAAATATTCTTGATTTCTAGGGTTTTTATCAAATTGGAGAGGAAATGCGATGGATTGAAGATTTTTTCATGAGTGAAACTCTCATCTTCAATCTCCATTTCGCTTGGGATTTTTTCATTTTGTTTAATTTTGCATTGGAATTCTATTTGGACAGGATCCTCCAACTATTTATAAATATTATTTTGTTTTAGAAATTAAAAATGTTTTATTACTGAAAAAGATTTGTTTTTTTTGTTATATTTCTGAATAATAGAGTAGATTGTACACATTTTTGAAAGTTTTGAGCCATTGAAGGAAAATTCGATCTCGAAGTTTTTCTTGTAATTGATTTCTTTTCCAAAGAACTTCTTCAGGAGAGTTTTCTTTATTGATGATTTCTCGCTTATACTCAGACTTGGCTCAGGAATCAACGACATTTTTTCTGAAGGCAATTTGTTGAAAGAATTTGACCCACTAATTTTTTGATTCAAAATTAATTAAAAAAAAATGTAAAAAAATTACCCTGATTTCAAAGAATTTTCTTGATTTTTTTGCGTCAACATCCTATTGTTCTTAAAATTCAACTCTTCTAAATTCATGTCATAATCATCTTCCTCATCGACATCATCATCATCTTCATCTTCCTCGTGTATTTCCAGCTCATCCATCTCATCATCTTCGCTCTCTTCTGCTTTTTTTAAGAGCACTGAATTTTTTGAAGGTGCAAAAGAACTTAAACTCAAACTATCTCTTTCATTGATGCTATTCAATAAATAATCTTCAAAAACTTCTAAAGTATGATGTGCTTCTGCAGTCAAAATTACAAAGGGAATCTCACGAAATCTTGCGTTAAGATATTCCAATTTCTCATAGATTTCCTTTTGATCCTTGCTGGAAGAATTGAAATCACGTAATTTTTTTATTGATAATTCTTGGCTATCACAGAATTTCACTTTGATTTTCTCGCGGGTTGAAAGAATGTTGAAATCTTGCTCCAAGGAGAGATCATTATCGTTTTGAGGAGCAGAGTAGGAAGAACATTCGAGATTGGAAAGGATTTCTTGGAGGTTATGAAGAAGGATCTCCATATAGGTGTCTAAAATCATAAAAAATGTTAAAATTTTTTAAATTTTTTTTTTAAAAAAAATAAATATTTTTTCAAAAGTTCAAAACAAAAAAAAAAGTGTAAAAAACCTTTTGAATCATTGAGTGAATGCTTGGAAAAATATAAAAAAAAAACTATGATTTTTCTCATTATTGACATTTGAACGCTTTGGCTCATTTCAATGTTCAGATCCATGTCACTCATAATCATTTTTGGCTCAGAACTTTTACTATTGATATACAAATCAACATTTTCAAGATTTTTCGGAACTTGTATCATTTCATAAACGTTTGGCAAGCCTCCTTCGAACATAAATTCAAGGAAACTTTCGCAGAATTTATATTTAAAAAGCTCATATCCTGTGATTTTTAAATTTTCATTAAGAAAATCTTCGATTTTTTTGAAAAGTTCGAAATTATTGTCATTTTTTGCTCTATTCAAGAAATTCTCGTTAATTTTCTGGAATTTTTCGTCAAAAATTTCAATTTCTTTTTCGAAATTTTTGCAAACATTGCATTTGTTCATTTTCTGAAGAATATCCTTTGCTAATGCAGCAATTTCCTTGCAAATATTCTCGGCTTTTTCATGACTTTCTTCTTCCTTTTTCTCTTCTTTCATAGATTCTTTATTCTGGCCTAATTCCCAGAAAGGATTCTTCATAGGAAATAAAGGCTTTAAACCATCTAATTCATTTATAGGTATCGAATTCTCTTCGAACATTGAGTTTTTCTCTTCAGGAATTTCTTTTAAAGCTTTCGTTGATTCAGGTTCTTTCATAAAAGGCTTTAATTCAGGTTCTTTGAATGAATTTTTGTTTCTTTTTTTGGGTCTGCCGCGGTTGGGGATTTGATCTTTATTTTGATTTATATTATTAGGATAACCTAAGTTTGAATAGAAATTCGGCTTGATTTCTTCGTTCAGATTCAGGAAATAATTCATGCGACGGTTCAGGAAGTTGGAGAAATGGGGGAATTCGGTTTTGTTTTCGAGAGTGAGGATATCGTTTTTCATGTTGTTGTTTTTTTGAAGAATGTTGTTCAAAGACATGTATTTTTGAGCGAAGGAATTTTTATGGGCTATGAAATAAGAAATTAAACATAATTATTATTTTTGAAAATTAAAAAAATTTGTGTATAATTTTTTTTATACCCTACCCAAATTTTTTTTTTGAAGAATCAAAAAATTTGTGTCATATTAATAAATATAAAACAACCAAAAAACATGTGTTTGAATTTATAATTATTTTTGAAAATCAAAATATTATAAATGTTTGAAATGAAAAAGAAAAGAAAAAAAATTTAAAGTTTATAACTGAGAGGAAATGCATTATTTCTGTTGATCAGCATATAAATTTGAAGTTTTGGCTGTGTTTTAATATCTGATAATTTCTCCAATTTATCTATGATTCCCTCTCTGTAAAATTGCATGTAAACGTCAGGAATCTTCTCCAAAAATATTTGAATAATAAGCAAAAAAACTGAGTTGATCATCAAATCATCTGAAGACATCAATTGTGTGAGAAATGAATAAATTCTTCCGTTATGCATAAAAGGCAAAACTTCAGATTTTTCAGATAAACTGAGCATTTTCTCCATTATGATAAGAACGATATATTTTACCATAATTTTATTGCTGAATTCAAAAATATCAGCTATAAAAAAAAAAAAAAAAAAAAAAAAAAAAAAAAAAAACCTTTAAAATAAATAATTTTTCTTCAATATCACTGATCTCCATGATTTTAATTCCTATGATTGAGGCCATTCTACTCCTAAAAATTCAAAACAATAAACCCATTTTAATTTAACTATTCGTTCATATACATCAAAGGATGTGGTTGAGATCTAAATCCAAGAATCGAATTGATTAATAAGATCGTATGGAATAAAATATTTGAAAATTGTTCAATATCACTGCTTTTAAAGATCATGGTCAAAATTATGTCCATTTTTTCAATCATTTTCATATTAAAACAAATCAAGCAAATTTTCGAAGAGGAAAAACAAATCTTTTTGAAAATTCGGATTATACTCAATAATATCCCTATTTTTGTATGAGAATTCATATTTTCTTCATTCAAGGCTTTATCGAAGATCTTTTGAAATTTTTAAGTAAAATTATTAATGAAATTATAAGAAATTCATTAATGAAATTATAACAAATTCATAATTCTTTTTTTTCTTGAGATCAGAGCCAGAAAACTTCATGATTTTTTGCGAGACTTTGAGATATATATTGCAGAACAAATCATTTTTATTTGTATCAGTAATCTTTAAATTTGAATTCATTAATTAAATCCACATTTAAAATAAGAAAAAATCACAAACCAAATATATTGCAAAAGACTTCAGAGCAGGAAATATATCATTTATCAAACAATCTTCAGTTGGTATTTTTTCAAAAATGTTTGCAATTATCCCCACAATTGATTTCTAAGAATTAAAAAAAAAGCAAAGAATTCAAGAAAACCAAAATCAGAATGCAATTTTGTAAAAATCTTTTTAATTTAAAAAAATATTTTACTTGAACACTTATAACAAAAAAGTCAATGAGCTTTATTAAGATTGGCAAGCCTCCTGCATGTAAAATTGCAAAGGAATTATTATGCGAGATTTTCTCCAAGGCCTTAATCGCGTTTTCTGCGATATCAATGAATTCGAAGTTTTGCATTTTGTCACATAGAACCTCAACTCCACCATGTTTGACGATCACATCTGATAAATTTGGGGCTAATTCCAAGATATTTGATAGCGCAGACGCAGAATGAACTTATAAAATAAAAAAAATCTTACTAATAATAATAATAATTTGTTAAAAATGGTAATTATTACAAATATTACAAATTAAAAAAAAATAGTAAATAGTAAATTTTTTTCAAAAAATGAAAAATAAAATCAAAATACAAAAAAATTTAGTATATGTGTAAAATTACCCATAATCTCTGGAGTGCTTTCCATTTTTAAACAATTAATGAGTTCAGGAATCAATAAATCCAAATTGCCAGTCCCAAAAAAGCCCTCCTCTGCCAAAGAAAGTTCACTTGAAAGCGATGTTACTGCCTCTGTAATTCTATTTAAATCACCACTTCTTAAATCAGCCAAAACTTGCTTGCATTTTCCCGAATTAAACTTCCCTCCAAACATCATTATTTCATGCAATTTCTTTATCTCATTTTCTGAATCTTTAATAAATTTCGAAGGATTTTGTGTAGGGTTGTTATTTTTTTGTGTTTTTGGAATGGGGGAATCCTTTGCAGTTTTTACCCTATATTCATAAAATTAAAGGTGTTTATAAAGAGATTTAGGTATATTTATTTTGAATTATAGTGAAATAAAGAGATAAAATTGTTAATATTATCAAAATTTAAATAACTTTTTGGTTTTGTTTTGAGTTTTATTGGATTCTTTCTCTTTTGATAAACTTTCCTCTGCCATTCGCTTCATTTGAAATCTGGTCATTCTTTTATTATCTCTAAACGAAGAAAGAATTGAGAAATTTCATAGGAAAAACAATATAATATTTGATTTTTTGGATTCTATTACTCTAAAGTCTCTTTTTTCTTGTCGTTTTCGATTTGCATCTTCTTATCTTTTTTTTTCATACCCTATTGAAATTTCTTAATTTTTGAATAATAAAATGAAATTATTTTTTATATTGTTTTTTCGATAATGACTTTCAAAAATACAAGTATCATGCATTTCAAATTTCATTTTATAATATTTTTATTTTAGGAAACTTTGAGTTTTTTTATTTTCTCGAACCAAAAATTAAAAATTTGCCAGATTTTTAATTCAATACTTCACAAAATTAATTAAAAGAAGAAGAAAATTAAAATTTCTTTCAGAAAACAAATTTTTTATTTTGTGATTTTTATTCAAATTTTCAGTAGTAAGCCTTGATTTTAAAGTGAAAAAATAGAAAAATCAAAGGAAAAAATTAAATTAAATAATTCCAGCAGCAGTTTTATTGCTTTTTTTTCATTTTATGAATAAAAATCTTTCAAATTGGTTAAATTCTTAGAAATGTTATTAAAAACAATTGTTTAATAAAAAATAAGTTCTTTTCGAACCTCTTATTTAATTTTTTGATTTATATTGCTGAAGGATTCATTGAATAAAAACTGGCTTTTAAAGAACATAATTTTAAGTTTATTTAAATATTAAAAGAAATAAGAAAAGTTGCTTTAAAATCATTTTTTTAAATCAAGTTCATTTTTAGTTTTATATTAGTTAAATTTATTTTTAAATAAATCAAAAAATTTTAAATTTTAATAAAAAAATTAAAAAAAAATACAATTACAAAAATAAACCACGTCATTTAAATCGAAATTCTCGATGTTTATTAGATTTTTTTCTATTCTCTTTCTCCTGATAAACATTGTTCTTTGTGTGAATTATTACGATATCCTTGGAGTTCCGAAAAATGCTGACACAGCCACTATCAGACGAGCCTTTAAAAAGCTTTCTTTAAAATACCATCCGGATAAAAACAAAGGCAAAAATGCCAATGAAAAATTCTCGCAAATTATCAATGCCTATGAAACATTAAAAGATCCAGAAAAGCGAAAAGTATATGATCTTCAAGGGGAAGAAGGCGTTAAATATGGCGATTCAAATGCAAATCAACATGAATATACAAATCAAAACTGGAGGAAAAATGGCGAAAAATTCAATTTTAATTTCGATGATATTTTTGGCAATTTTTTCGGTCAAGGTTCAAAGACAAATAAAAACAGAAAAAGCTCTAGATTTTTCGAGGATTTTTTCAAAAATGAAGAAGAATATGAAGAAAAAAACACAAAAGATGAAGATTTCTTTAGCGGTTCTTTGGTTTTTGAGATAAATTTCGGGTCTTTGCGCTATTTCTTTCGAAGAAGTGAAGTCTGGTTAATTTTGTTTTATAAATCCAATCAAAAAAGTTCTTTAGATCTGAAAGAACTATGGCTTGAGCTTTCGATTAAATATAATGGGATATTCAGAGTAGCTGCTATTAATTGTTTGAAAGAAAATGAGATTTGTTCAACAGAATTTAAAGTCGAAAAACAGCCAACAATCAAAGGTTTTTCAGAAAATAAACGTGATGAAGGTGTTTTATTTAATGAACCATCACTAAAAATTGAAAATCTAGCAAAATTCGTCAATTCTCTTATGAAAAATCTTGTTGAAATTGTTGGAAATGCCAATTATGTCAGTTTTATTCGAACAAATCCTGATAAATTTAAGGTTTTAATTTTCTCAAAAAAAGATCAACCTTCGATTCTATTGAAATCATTGGCTTTGAGCTTTAAATCAACAATTAAATTCGGTTTAGTTAATGAAAAAGATGGATTTTTAAAGAATCAATTCAAAATAACTGAAATACCTAGTCTTTATTTCATAATGGACCCTACGGCTTATATAGGAAAGAAATATGAAGGTCTTTTTAACAAAGAAAAAATCATGATTTTTTTAAGA
>JFJP01030178.1_pt2 | contig 30593 bp, 29 predicted proteins | sample 431651 | NCBI WGS metagenome assembly JFJP01 (sample SAMN02602958, study PRJNA72255) | Microbial mat metagenome, whole genome shotgun sequencing project. | biome: fresh water; feature: sink hole; material: water; isolation source: purple microbial (photo- and chemosynthetic) mats found in... | reverse complement strand
GGGGTGATTTTGACCGCTGCGACCGGGCTACTCATCTGGAGTATCGTGACCCGTTCACCCTATACCGGCACGGTCGAACAAATTCGCCAACCGCTGTATACCCAGATGTCCGACGGCAGCATCCGCAATACTTACGAGGTCAAGCTGAATAACAAGCTGACCGCGCCCATGACCGTGGGTATCCGGATTGAAGGACTGCCGGGTGCCGTATTGGATATGGACGGTATGGAACGGTTGGATATGGCTCCGCAGGAGCGGATCAAGCTACTGGCACGGGTGCAGATTCCGCCAGTGTCGAAAGATGCGGAGGTGGGTGACAAGGTGGTGTTCATGATTGAAGCCCTGGAGGGTGTCAAGTCTGAACCCATCCGTTGTGAAGTCCCGTTCTACATCCCGGAAAGTGATTGATGACTGATTTGCTGCTCAGCTTGGGCATTGGCGCAGTGCTGATCGTACTGGCTAATCTCGGCTTGATCCGTTTTGCCAAGGTCAGCGCCAAATGGGCGGCGACGGTGACCGCTCTAACTGCGGTGGGTTTATATGTACCTTACAGCATTCTGCGCTGGCCGGGCGGCGATATCTTCGCGATTCATCTGGCCATCTATCTGCTGGCGGCGCTGGTCTGCGGGATGTTGCTGGGTCTCCGCTCCAGCGGCCAGGGATTACACTGGGGGCCAGCGACGCTGATCGGATTTTTCATTTTTGTAGCGGTATTTGGCGCGATATTCATCGCCGTGGCTGAACATGGCGTACCGCCGTGGGTGCGCGACGGGTTGTTGCCCCCACCGGCCAGTCAACGTGAGACCACATCCATCTTTCCTGGCGTGATCGCGCACGATTTCCACAAGAAGGAGGCGCTGTATAATCAGTATCTCCAGCAGGTGGAGCGCCAGCACCAGCGTGGCTGGCAGGTTCAAAAGGGCTGGATCGGTGAACCAGTTGCGGGGGAACCGGCTCTGTTCCGAGTAGCGGTGCAAACACAAGAAGGTCAATCCCTGGCCGGTGCCACGGTGGCCGGGCAATTTCTCCGCACGTCCACCAGTAAGCTGGATGTCGATTTTGTCCTGGATGAAACCGCGCCGGGCGTTTATGAATCAACAGTCATCTTGCCGGTCGCCGGACGCTGGAATCTGGTGTTGAGTATTCGTCAGGGTGATGATCTGCATGAAGTTCAGGCCAGTACGGCAGTGCTGGAAAGTCGGCCAGCCCAATAAGCGTTCTCTTCTGCCAACACCCCACTGGATGCTTCCCTATTGTCTGTGCTTTCGGTAAATAAAATACCGCCAGGTACCCTGGATTTTCCAAAGGTGTGCTTTCACTGCGGCCTGCCCGTTCCGCCCAGCGCTCCTTACGCAGCAGTCATTAACGGTGAACGCCAGCCCATGTGCTGTCATGGTTGTGAGGCGGTCGCCGAAGCGATTGTCGCTGCCGGATTGACCGACTTTTACCACCATCGCACCGCCCCCTCGCGTCGCGCCGAAGACCTGATTCCTGAACAATTGCGCGGGCTGGAACTGTATGACCGGCCCGATTTACAGAAGAGCTTTGTCCGAATTGAGAATGAGCATACGCGGGAAGCGGCGCTGATTCTGGAAGGCATCGTCTGCGCGGCCTGCGTTTGGTTGAGCGAGCGGCATATCAACGCCCTGCCCGGTGTGCTGGAGTTCCGGGTCAACTATTCGACCCATCGTGCCCGGGTGCGGTGGGATGAGCAGCAGATCAAGCTCAGTGACATCCTCGCAGCGATTGCCAATATCGGCTACATCGCTCATCCCTTTGATCCTAGTCGTCAGGAGGCTCTGCAAAAGCGCGAACGGTCAGTGGCCTTGCGCCGATTGGCGGTCGCGGGATTGGGGTCGATGCAGGTGATGATGCTGGCGGTCGGGTTATATGTGGGTGAATACCAGGGGATGGACGAGTGGGTTCGGGAATTTCTGCGCTGGATCTGCCTGATTTTGACCGTACCGGTCGTTGCTTACTCCGCCCAGCCCTTCTACATCGCCGCCTGGCGGGATTTACGCAACCGGCAACTGGGGATGGATACGCCGGTATCGCTGGCGATTTTGGCTGCCTTCGCCGCCAGCCTCTGGCATACCTGGATGAGCAGTGGCGAGGTGTATTACGACTCGGTGACGATGTTCGTGTTCTTTCTGCTGACCGGGCGCTTTCTGGAAATGAACGCCCGCCACCGAGCGGGACAGATTTCCGAGGCGCTGGTGCGGATGTTGCCGGCGACCGCTACCCGACTGGATGTTGAGAACGTTGAAACGATCGTGCCGATGGCCGAACTGGTACCGGGCGAACGGGTGCTGGTGCGTCCGGGTGAAACGATTCCTGCCGATGGCCGGATCGAGGAGGGTGCCAGTAGCGTCGATGAGTCGCTGTTGACCGGGGAAAGTTTGCCGCTGGCCAAACGGATGGGCGAAACCGTGATTGGCGGCTCGGTCAATGTCGACAGTCCGCTGGTGATGCGCATTGAGAAAGTCGGCGTGGATACGGTGCTGTCGGCGATTGTCCGGCTGCTGGATCGCGCCCAGGGCGAAAAACCCCAACTGGCGTTATTGGCTGACCGCATCGCCGGCTGGTTTATCGCGGTAGTGCTGGCCGTAGCCGCAGTGGTCTTTACTGCCTGGTGGTCGTTCAGTGATTTTGATACGGCGTTGCGGATCACGCTATCGGTGCTGGTCGTGACGTGTCCCTGTGCCTTGTCACTGGCGACCCCGACGGCGATGGTTGCCGCGACGGGAACCTTGACCCGCATGGGTTTATTGACTACGCGCGGTCATGCGCTGGAAACCCTGGCGCGAGCGACCCATGTCATTTTCGACAAGACGGGTACCCTGACTTACGGTCGGCCACAGGTCACGGCGGTCGAACCCTTTAGTGCGCTGGAGCCGCAACCGTGTTTGGCTTTGGCGGCAGCGCTGGAACGAGGTTCTGAACATCCAGTGGGGCGGGCGCTGGTGGAAGCGGTGGAGAAATCCCCCCTGCCCCCCCTTTTGCAAAGGGGGGGAACGGTGTCAGCGACGGAATTGCACAATACGCCCGGCAGCGGCATTGAGGGTTGGATCGATGGTCGCCGCTATCGGATCGGCCAACCGGAATTTGTCGCCGCTTTGAGCAATGACTCCCCTCGCCCCGTGGGAGAGGGGTTGGGGGTGAGGGCTGATCTCGACCCGGCCAGCACTTGGGTGGCGCTGGGCGATGAGCAGGGACTGTTGGCCTGGTTTCAACTAAGCGATGCACTACGTCCCGGTGCCGTGGAAGCGGTGGCCGCCTTGCAGGCGCGGGGTCTGACCGTCGGGTTGCTCAGCGGCGACCGGCTTGAAGCCGTCGAACATGTTGCCCATCAAGTTGGAATCACTACCTTTCAGGGCAGCCTGTCGCCCCAGGACAAGCTGGATCGCCTTCGGGTCTTGCAAGCGCAGGGTGCGATTGTGGCGATGGTCGGCGATGGGGTAAACGATGCCCCGGTGTTAGCCGCCGCCCAGGTGTCGCTGGCGATGGGGAGCGGAACCCAGTTGGCACATGCGACGGCCGACATGATTCTGCTGTCCGAGAAGCTGGAACACTTGGCCGCAGGCGTCGATATGGCTCGACGGACTTTAGTGATCATGCGTGAGAATTTTGCCTGGGCAATCGGTTACAATCTCCTCGCGTTGCCACTGGCGGCCGGGGGTTGGCTCACCCCGTGGATGTCCGCGATTGGCATGTCGTTCAGTTCGTTGCTGGTCGTGGTCAACGCGCTGCGACTTCGGCACTCTGGAACCGGGCAGGCGGCCAGGCCACTGATCAAATCAGACCGATGATTTTTGGCAAAAGGGGGAGATCGTTTTGAATGGGCTATTGCTGGAGGTCGAGAATCTTCAAAAGTCTTTTGGAGGGGTCGCTGCACTGAAGAATGGGCAATTCCAATTGAGTCCCGGTTCGGTTCATGCACTCTGTGGTGGAAATGGCGCAGGAAAATCAACCTTCCTTTCCATCGTGATGGGTATTCAACCCCGGGATAATGGCGTGATCCGGCGTAATGGCATCCCCGTCCAGTTCACTTCGCCGGCTGAGGCGCTGGCAAATGGCATCTCCATTATTGAACAGGAACTCAGCCCGGTTCCCGCCATGACTGTTGCGGAAAATATCTATCTCGGGCGCGAGCCGGTTCGATTTTTCGGGCAGGTTAATTTTACGCACATGAATGCCGAGGCAGGTAAGCTTTTGAGTGATCTGGGTTTCTCTATATCGCCGACGGCATTGATGATGGATTTGACCGTGGCCGAGATCCAGTTGGTCGAAATCGCCCGCGCCTTAAGCTACGATGCCGAAATCATCATCATGGATGAGCCGACTTCGGCACTCGGTGAACACGAAGCAGACCAGCTTTTCGAAGCCGTGGCGACCTTAAAGGCAAAAGGTAAAGGGATTATTTACGTTAGCCACCGCTTGTCCGAGATATTTCGCATTGCCGATAGTTATACGGTGTTCCGTGATGGAGCCTTCGTGGATGCCGGGCGGATTGCTGACATCACCAAGGAACAACTGATCCAGAAAATTGTAGGGCGTCCCCTGACTGAAGAATTCATCAAGGAAAACCGCCCGAAAGATAAGGCAATGCTGTCGGTTCACGGTCTGAACAGCCGCAATCGGGTGCGTGATATTTCATTCACGGCGCATAAGGGAGAAATTCTGGCGCTCTATGGCCTGATGGGTTCCGGGCGAACGGAGATTTTTGAGCGCATTTTTGGGTTAGTGCCCGATCACGGGGGGGAAATCCAGATTGAAGCGCAGTCTGCGCACATTACCGCGCCACGCGAAGCCATTGCGCAGGGTATCGCTTTCGTCACCGAGGATCGCAAGGAAAGCGGTTTAGTGCTCACCGAGGATGTGCGCGCCAACCTCTGCCTGGCCCATCTTGACAACCTGAGAATCGGCCCGATGATGAGTACCCGGCAGGAAGCCGGTGCCGCACGACAGATGATCGACCTGCTCAACATCAAGACCGCCAGCGACCGATTGACCGTGTCCAGCCTGTCCGGGGGGAATCAGCAAAAGGTGGTTTTGGGCAAGTGGTTTTTGACCAAGCCACGGGTTTTATTGCTTGACGAACCTACCCGTGGAGTCGATGTTGGGGCCAAGCGTGAAATCTACCGGGTTATGTCCGAATTTGCTTCACATGGGGGGGCAGTGATTTTAGTGTCATCGGAGATTGATGAAGTACTGGGTATGGCTGATCGAGTGATCGTGATGCACGATGGGCGTATTTCAGGTGAAATTTCTCGAGAAGAGATGACCGCTGAATCTCTGGTTCATTTGGCGACCTGACCTCTGCTTTCCAATAAAAAGAAGTGGGTGCGAAAAGAATATGACTACTGCCATCGATGAGAAGAACGAGACAAACGCTGTCCTTCGCCTGAAGGCACAAGCGGCAGCTTATGCCCGGAAATACGGTATTTTCATCGCCTTCATCGTCTGTTGTGTGGTGCTCTCCTTTGCCAGCGAGTATTTCCTGACTACGCGCAATATCCTTAACGTACTGCGTCAGACGGCAATTAACGGAATTCTGGCTATCGGGATGACGTTCGTCATTCTGGCACGCGGGATTGATCTATCCGTCGGGTCGGTGGTGGCATTAGCGGGAGTCGTCGCCGCCTCGCTGGCCACTACCTCGGAGACGGTCATGATCGCCGGTGGCCCCTATCCGGTGGTGCTGGCTCTGGCGGCCGGGCTGCTGGTGGGGATGACCTGTGGGGCGATTTCCGGCGTCGTCGTGGCATGGTTTAACGTCCCCGCTTTTGTCGCAACGCTGGGCATGCTCTCCGCCGCACGGGGCTTGACGCTGATTTACACCGGGGGCAAACCGGTGCCGGCGCTGACTCCTGAATTCCGCTGGATCGGGACTGGCGACATTTTGGGCATTCCCATACCGATTGTGGCCTTTGGTTTGGTCTTCCTGGCGGCCTGGTGGATACTGACGCAAACACGCTTTGGCCGACACATTTATGCCGTCGGGGGCAATCCCCATGCGGCCAAAGTTTCCGGGATTAATGTCGTGCGCCTGCGCCTGGCGGTCTATGTCATTTCCGGTGCGCTGGCAGGACTGGCGGGGATGATCCTGGCGGCACGCACCGGATCGGCATTGACGCAGGCCGGCGTCGCCTATGAGCTTGACGCCATCGCGGCGGTCGTGATTGGTGGAACCAGCTTAACCGGCGGGGTCGGTCGGGTAACGGGCACACTGATAGGCGCGCTGTTGATCGGCGTCATGAACAACGGTCTAGATTTGCTGGGAGTCGAGTCCTATTATCAACAAGTGATCAAGGGAATTCTGATCATAGCGGCAGTCATGCTCGATCAGACATGGCACAAGCGGGAATGACCTTTTATCCGGATGAGGGTTAATCATTTGATTGATCATGGTCTTTTTGGCGAATCTAGATGTGGGAGAAAAACACGATGAAAAAGTGGATGAGATGGGTGTTGGGACTGACTATCGCCGTATCCGTCATATCGGGCACAGCAATGGCGCAGGACAAGATCAAAGTGGGTGCGGCAGTCTATGGATTGAATGCAGAATTCATGCAACTGTGGTCGGCAGCGCTCGAGCAGCATCCGGCGGTAACCTCGGGAATGGTTGATCTCACGATCTTCGATGGCCGCTATGACGCGCTCGTGCAGCAGGAGCAATTCGAGACGATGATCACCCAGGGTTTCAAAGCCATTATTTTTGTGCCCATTGACATTGAGGCGGGAGCGACTGCGGTCAAGTCTGCCCATGAAGCCGGCATTCCCGTTTTCGGCTCTAATACCCGAGTAAACAGCAACCTGCTCACTGCCTATGTCGGTTCCAATGATGCGCAGGCGGGTTATATGGAAGCGAAATACGTTCTCGACAAGCTGGGCTGTCAGGGCAATGTCGTCATCATCGAAGGACCGATTGGCCAATCCGCGCAGATTCAGCGACTGGAAGGCAATCAAAAGGCGCTGGCCGAGTGCCCAAAAGTGAAAGTCCTGGAGCGTCAGACCGCCAACTGGTCGCGTGCCGAGGCGCAAAAGCTGATGGAAAACTGGCTGACCGCTCATCCAGGCAAAATTAAAGGCGTGATTGGCCAGAATGACGAAATGGCGCTTGGCGCGATTGAGGCGATCAAGGCGGCCGGTCTGAATGTCAAGGACTTCGCCATTGCCGGAATTGATGGAGTAACCGATGCCCTGCTGGCGGTCAAACGGGGGGATATGGCCTCTATCCTGCAAGATGGCCGTGCGCAGGCTCAAGGAGCGCTTGATGTGGCGATCAACACCGTAAAAGGCGGTAAGTACCAGCCGATGTCGGATGTCTGGGTTGCTTATCCTGACATGCCCTGGAATGGTGGGGCGAGCGCCGAATATAAGGTACCCTGGACACCGGTGACACAGAGCAATGTGGACAAACTGTTAGCCGCCCGTCAATCCGGGAAGAACGTGCCAGCCGGTCAACCGAAGGAAACGCCGTAGATGGGCGGCCAAGGCCAGGCGCAATAAGTACCCTGTAGCGCGTCGACCATGGTTGCTGTAGCGGTAGGTCAGGCTTCAGCCTGACCCTCTCAGCTTGCAATGGTGCCTCGCCCGGTGGGGGATCTTTTTTGCACGTTGCCCAGGGCGGCGTCAGACTTGGTGCACTATGTTCCCTATTCTTGAATTTTTATGGTTTGATGTAACGACGCCATGCGCATCCTGTTCCTGCTGATTCCCATGGCTCTGGGCGTTGTCGGTGTGGCGTTTTGGGCCTTTCTCTGGGCGGTGCGCAACGGGCAGTTTGATGATCTGGAAGGACCCGCCCACCGCATCCTGATGGATGATGATGACCCGCGCATTCCCCGGCGCAACCCGCAAAAGGGCGACGATACGTCCTTGAATCATCAAGACCATTGATGGTTATTTCACCTCAATAAACCGTAGGAGACCCCGCATGTTTACTTTCGATAATTTCCCACTGGTGTTGATTCTGGTCATGATAGTTGCCTCGTGGCTGATTTTTTTCTCGGCAGTGCCGTGGGGCAGTTTGTTCTAAATCCCGTTTTAACCAGGGCTATCACCGCCTTTTCCCGTGAGGGGGAGGGCGGTTTTTATTGCCGCTCAGTGAGGTTTGTGTCGATGGACAGCCCGTTGGAACTGCTGGATCGAGAACACATTCTGGCCGGATTGACGGGTAGGACTCGCCTACTGGTGCGCCGGTTGGACGTCTATTCCGTGCTGGATTCTACTAACCGTTACCTGATGGTCGGGGCGCGGGAAGGCTGGATCAGTGGCGCGGTGTGTCTGGCGGAACAGCAGACCGCCGGTCGAGGTCGGCAGGGGCGCAGTTGGTTGACGCCCTTCGGCGCCAGTCTGGCGTATTCCCTGCTCTGGCGTTTTGCAGGACCGCCGGAAGCACTCAGCGGTCTGAGTCTGGCGACCGGTCTGGCGGTGACGCGGGTTCTGAAAAGGATCGGCGTGGGCGAGGTAGGCTTGAAGTGGCCGAATGATGTGTGGTGGCGAGGGCGCAAACTGGGCGGCATCCTGCTGGAGTCCGGCGGCAGTGCTGGCGATTTTTATGTGGTGGCTGGCGTCGGTCTCAATCTCGCTTTGCCGGTTGAGGAAGCGGTAGTGATCGATCAGCCTTGGGTGGATTTGCAGGAAATTCTGGGTGTAGAACCGATTTCGCGTAATGCCCTGGCGGCGGCGCTGATCAGTGAACTGGTTGAAACGTTCCACGACTTCCAACAGGGCGGTTTTGCCGATCTGGCAGCGGAGTGGGCGCAGTTTGATCACGTCGCGGGACGCCCGGTGAGTTTGCATCTGCCTAATGCAATAGTGACCGGCATCGCCAGGGGTGTCGACGCCACCGGCGCATTGTTGCTGGAAAGTGCAGATGGCGGCGTCAAGCCCTATATCGGCGGGGAAATTCGCTTGAGGGTTCAGGCATGATCCTGCTCGTGGATGTGGGCAACAGCCGGATTAAATGGCGGGTCTGGGACGGCGCTGCATGTCGCCAGCGCGGCCAGGCGGCTCATGGCGCGGAAAGCGGGGTGGAATGGGCGGATCGGCAATGGCGCAATTGGCCACGGCCGCAACGGGTGTTGATGGTCAGTGTGGCCGGTTCGGAAATTCGCACGGCGCTGGCGGACTGGATCAGGCAGGCTTGGAACCTTGAAGCGCAGTTCGTGACCTCGACAGCGGCAGCGTGTGGCATTCGCAACGCCTACGCGGAACCGGAACGGCTGGGCGCAGATCGCTGGGTGGCGATGATCGCCGCTCACGCGCTAACCGGGGAACGCTGTTATGTGGTGGATTGTGGAACCGCGGTGACGATCGATGCGTTGGCGGCGGATGGGCAGCATCTGGGCGGGGTGATTGTACCGGGGATGCGTCTGATGCGTGAGGCGCTGTATCGGGAGACTCGGCAAATTCCTCTGGAGACCGGTAGGCCGTGCCTGTTCGGTCAAAGTACCCGCGACGGGGTCTGGGGCGGGGCGGCGTATGCCGTGGCCTCAGCGATTGACGGGATTACCGAGCGGATGATCGCCCAATGCGGTCCTGGCTTGCGTTTGCTCACCGGCGGCGATGCGGAGGTTGTGTTGCCCCTCCTGCGAGATCCGTATCAACTGGAACCGGAGTTGATTTTCACCGGGTTGCAAGTCATGGCCGGGTTCCCTCCGTTCGACCTCCCCGTTTGAAGGCTGGCGATGCGTATCCCTCGATTTTACCTGCCCATGCCACTGGCGACCGGCATCACGGTGCTGCTGGATGACCTCGTGTTCAACCATGCGGTGCGGGTTCTCCGGCTCGGATTGAGTGCGCCCTTAATCCTGTTCGATGGCCAAGGGCAGGCGTTCGCGGCGACGCTCACCGAAGTGGGTAAACGGTCGGCATTGGCGCACGTGCTGGACGCCCTGCCTAGTGAAACGGAATCGCCCCTGCGCATCACGCTCGCGCAGGGTATTTCCCGGGGCGAGAAGATGGATTACACCCTGCAAAAGGCCGTGGAACTGGGCGTCACCGCGATCCAGCCGCTATTCACCGAACGCAGTGGCGTTCAACTGAACGGCGAACGACTGGCGCGGAAGGTTCAACACTGGCAGGGCATCGTGATCGGCGCCTGTGAACAGTGTGGTCGTCACCGGCTGCCGGAATTACGGGAGCCGGTGGCGTTGATGGGCGGGTTGACGCCACTGACGGCGAAACCGGGATTGGGGTTGTTGCTGGATCCGCAGGCCGAACAGGGATTGCGGGGCTTACCGCCGCCCTCCGGTTCCATAACGTTGTTAATTGGTTCCGAGGGCGGGTTGAGTCCAGGGGAATTGGCCAGGGCGCGGTCAGTCGGCTTTATCGGTGTGCGCCTGGGGCCGCGCATTCTGCGCACTGAAACCGCCGGCGTGGCGGCGCTGGCGGCGATTCAGGCGCTGTGGGGCGATTGCGGTTAGCTTGCTGAGGTTTTTTTCTTGGTGCGTTGGCGATGAAACGGACTCAGCGCCGCGTTAATTTCATCCAGACTGAAGTGTTCGGGATCGAACTCGCCGCCCAGCCATTCCACCATTTCTTCGTGTTCGGGATGTTTTGGATCGTGCATGACCTCAATCAGGTTCTCATACCCGCCGACGCCGCCGCAATCTTCGGGTGGACCGTTGCGCTTGCCCTTGACGCAGATTGGAAGCTGAACCGTCTTATCTTCGGGCAGGATTTTTTCTAGGATAATCTTGTGTTGCCAGCCATCGCCGAAGTCATATTCATAGACCAATGCATCCTTTTCCCGAACCAGCACTTGTGATAGTCGATAGCGGGTTTCATCTTCGTATTCTAGATATTGCCGGTCGCCGCCGAATTCCGGGTCGTGCGATCCAAACGTGCCACCGCGCGTCACAAACTGGTGAAGATGGGAGTTGCTCCAGCCCATCACTTCCTGAAGGATGAGGTGAAAGATATCAAGCCGGGTATTGGCACCAATCAGGATGCGTCGCCAGATCGGCGGACTCGTGTCCTGTAGCGTGATTTTTAACTGGTAGGTGGGGATAGGCGCTTGCATGAGGATGCTCCTTGGGTCTGAGTTTGCGAAATCACGCCAGTTGATCAACGACAATAGGCAGCAAATGCCGGTAGGCAGTCGCTTTGAATCCCTGGTGTTTGCGATCCTGGAATCAGGTTCCAGATGAAAATGATCCACCAGATAATTTGAATGATATTGATGATCCGTAACATACCGTACCTATTGGATTCTGTTCATCAGGGACAGTTGAACACGCACACCTGACGGCTATGCACCTGGCCGCCGCAGTTCTGAAAGCAGCGATGATAGTCGTTATCACAAGCGGAGTGATTAGCCGATGGGCAGTAGGTGTTGGGAGACAGATTCCGGCATTTGCTGGAATCGTTTTTATGTCTGTCCAGGCAGCGTTGATAGTCGACCTGGGCATCCTGACGATCCCGATTGCAATTTTGATACTTGCGATCCTCAGTGCGCCGACAGTCTAGTTGCAACCGTTCGCATTCCACCGTACAGAATCGCCCGGCGTCATCGGTCGGCGGAACAAGATCGTAGCGGGTGTCGTAGATGGGGCCACAACCAGTGATACTGAAGAACAGCAGGGGAAGCAGCAGTCGCGAGAGGTACAGGTTCATAAGATTTTCCGTGTGAGTCCCCGATCTTCAGGCCGGAGAGCGATATTGTTGCCTTCCAAACTTCGAGGTCTACCTTCGTGAAGGTTTCTTTGAAGACCAAATAAGTCATCCACAGCTATACTGCCCACCGTCATAACTTGACCTTTTGAACGGCCAAGACGCCAGGGTCGCCAAGCGTCTTCGCTGGTTTTGATCTGCGTGCATCTGCGTTCATCTGCGGATCACAATGTTCAGTTTATGGCAGTGCCAAGTATATCTTTCTCATTCAGATCAAAATGCTGGCTGACATGCTACCGACCCAGCCCCCACCACAATCCGCTCATCAGCGATGGCCATTTCCAGCCGCTTCACCTGTTCCTGCAAAGCCTGATGACTGTCCACAAAGCGGGCGGCAATCGCCTGGCACTCTTCGGCAATCGCCAGAAAGGCGTCAACGATGTCCGGATCGAAATGCCCGCCTCGCCCCTCAACGATCAGCGCGACCGCCTGTTCATGGGGCATCGGCTCTTTGTAAACCCGCCGACTGATCAGCGCGTCATACACATCCGCAACGGCCATCAGCCGCGCGGAAATCGGGATAGCGTCGCCGGACAAACCTTCGGGATGGCCACTGCCGTCCCATTTTTCCTGGTGGGAGTAGGCAATTTCCCGGGCGAAGCACAGGAAAGAATTAGGCGTCTCCAGATGCTGCTCGGCAGACAGAATCGCGTCCCGCCCCAGCGTGGTATGGGTTTTCATGATCTCGAATTCTTCCGGGGTAAACCGTCCCGGCTTGAGCAGAATCCGGTCAGGAATACCGACCTTGCCAAGGTCATGCAAAGGAGTTGACTTGAACAGCAGTTCGATGGTCTCGTCAGTGAGAAACGCGGTAAACCGGGGATGGGATTGCAGTTGCCCGGCGAGCGCCCGCACATAGTACTGAGTACGGCGGATGTGGTTGCCGGTTTCGTTATCGCGGGTTTCCGCCAGCGAGGCCATGGCCAGGATCGTCACGTCCTGAATCGTCACCACCTCGCGGGTGCGGCGCTGCACTTCCTCCTCCAGGTAGGCGTTCCGATCCTTGAGAAATTGCCGGGCGTTTTTGAGCGTGAGATGCGTCTCGACCCGGGTCAGCACAATCGGCGGGCTGATCGGCTTGGTAATGTAGTCCACTGCACCCAGCTTCAGCCCCTTTTCTTCATCTTCCACTCGCGCCTTGGCCGTCAGGAAGATGATAGGAATATCGCTGGTTTGGGGATCCGCTTTGAGCCGTTGGCAGACTTCGTAGCCATCCATGCCCGGCATCATAATATCGAGCAGAATCAAATCCGGCAGCGGCGTGGTCATCGCGATTTTCAGGGCGCGTTCGCCACTGGTGGCCACCTTGATGCGATAACGATCCTTGAGCAAGGCGCTCAGTAGCGTCATGTTATCCGGCGTGTCATCCACAATTAAAAGGGTTTGCCGTTCAGCAAAATCGCTGATGTCGCTCATGGCTGGACAGTCTCCATTATTGTATCCCGTGCTTTAATCGCCTTGACCATTATATGCAGTTTTTCCAAGGCTTCCTCAACATCATAACCGGCAATCGCTTTTTCCAACGCCCGAAAGGACTCAATCGGAATACCCTTATCAGTCCGGGTGAATGTGGATATGATGACGAACACGCTTTGCCAGTGAACGCTCCTTCCCGGATTTTTCTTTTGCTATCAAGATCAAGGCTCCCGACATGACCGATTCTTCCCACGCCCTGGGGTTCGCGACCCGCACGGTTCACGCTGGCCAGGTGCCTGATCCTCATACTGGCGCGGTGGTGACGCCCATTTACGCCACCTCGACCTATGTGCAATCCAGTCCCGGCGTCCATCAGGGCTTTGAATATTCGCGCAGCCAGAACCCGACCCGGTTCGCTTATGAACGCTGCATGGCTGACCTGGAAGGCGGCGTCGCCGGCTTTGCTTTCGCCTCCGGCCTGGCTGCCACTTCGACGGTGCTGGAATTATTGGACAGCGGCGATCACGTCATCGCGCTGGATGATTTATATGGCGGCAGTCGGCGGTTGTTTGAACAAGTGCGGCGACGCAGCGCCGGATTGAGCTTCTCTTATTCGGATTTGCGCGACCGGGCGGCGCTGGAAGCGGTTTTAACCCCGAAAACCCGGATGATCTGGGTAGAGACGCCCAGTAATCCACTATTGCGGCTGGTTGATCTGGCGATGGTCGCGGAAGTCGCCGGTGAGCGCGGGATACTGACCGTGGCCGACAACACGTTTGCGACCCCCTGGGCGCAGCAACCACTGGCCTACGGTTTCGACAGCGTGGTGCATTCCGCGACCAAGTATTTGAACGGCCATTCCGACATGATTGGCGGGATAGCGGTCTGCCGGAACGCGGAGCTGGCGGAACGGCTCGGCTATCTGCAAAACGCCATTGGTGCCATCGCCAGTCCCTTTGACAGCTTCCTGGCCTTGCGGGGTTTGAAAACCCTGGCGCTGCGCATGGAACGGCACAGTCAGAATGCGTTGCACATTGCCGCCTGGCTGGAAACCCATCCGCAGGTGGAACGGGTGATCTATCCTGGTCTGCCCAGCCATCCCCAACATGAACTGGCCCAGCGGCAGATGCGCAACGGCTTTGGCGGGATGATCGGCGTGGTGTTGCGCGGCGATTTGGCCAAAGTCACCCGATTCCTGACCGGATGCCAGGTCTTCACGCTGGCCGAGAGCCTGGGCGGGGTGGAAAGCCTGATCGAACACCCGGCGATCATGACCCATGCTTCGGTGCCTCCCGAGGTGCGGCGGGAACTGGGGATCGTGGATGGACTGGTGCGCCTATCGGTGGGCATTGAAGACGTGGGCGATTTGGTTGCCGATCTCGCGCAGGCCTTGAGCTGAATTTTTTAACCCGGAGATAACCCTTATCCGTCCGCAGATGACGCAGATTTTCGCAGATGATTTTTATCAGTGGATACTCAATGATGGGGATTAATCCGGTTGATCTGCGTTCATCTGCGTTCATCTGTGGATTCTAGATGGTTCTCTCAAATCCCCAAGGAGTCATCGATCCATGCCTGTTTCCGATGTAGCCTCACCTGAAATCACCAGTTTGCCACTGATCTATCGCGGCAAAGTCCGTGACCTGTACGCCGTCGATGACCGACATTTGCTGATGGTCGCCAGTGACCGGTTATCGGCGTTCGATGTCATTCTGCCCACCGCGCTACCCGGTAAGGGTGCGGTGTTGACCGCGGTTGCAGATTTCTGGTTCGACCGCACTCACCCCATTGTCCCCAACCATCTGCAATTGGCCGAGAAGACCCTGGAGCAGGTGTTGCCTGATCCGGTGGAACGGACGCGGGTCGCCGGGCGGGCGGTGGTGGCGCGGCGCTTGAAGGGGCTGCCGGTCGAGGCCATTGTGCGCGGTTATTTGATCGGTTCGGGCTGGAAGGATTACCAGCAGACCGGGACGGTTTGCGGCATTCACCTGCCGACGGGTCTGCGACTGGCGGAACGGTTGCCGGAACCGATTTTTACCCCGTCGACCAAAGCCGCACTGGGTACCCATGATGAGAACGTCAGTTTTGAACAAATTGCCGCGACCATCGGCGGGACGCTGGCCGATCAGGTGCGGACTATCAGTTTGCGGCTGTACCGGGAGGCTGCGGAATATGCGCTGGAGCGGGGCATCATCATCGCGGACACCAAGTTTGAATTCGGACTGGATGAGGACGGGTTGCTGGTGCTGATGGACGAGGCGCTCACCCCGGATTCTTCCCGGTTCTGGCCGGTGGACGGTTATCAACCCGGCGTTAATCCGCCGAGTTTTGATAAGCAGTTTGTGCGGGATTATCTGGAGACGTTGGACTGGAACAAGCAACCGCCCGGCCCGGAATTGCCGCCGGAAATTGTGCAGAAGACCCTGGCCAAATACCACGAGGCGCTGGAGCGGCTCACCGGTCAACCCGGTCAACCCGGTCAACAAAGCGCCTCACCTCCGCTTCGGTAGCCGCTTGATTTTTTGCTTCAGCGAAAGCTTTGCCCAATCCGGGGGGTCAATATCGAAAGGCCATGGATCGCCCGGCATCTTGGCGAGCCAGTCGATCGGCTCAAAGGTAAAGTCGAGGAGCTGGCTGAGTACTGGGATCACTCGATCCTCCAGCAACCGTTGCTCGTGTCCGGCGAGTCGCTGAAAGTACAGATTGAGTTCCTCGATATAAAACTGGGTGGACTCGGCGAACGGATTGAGTGGTACTTCGATCAGCATTTCAAAATCTGGACCCAGCCGGGTCGCCAAAGCGTCCTGATCGACATGGCGAAACCGGGCTGGCCACTCGGCATGTCGGCGTGCATCGCCCTCCAGATCGAGGATAAAGGTCAGCGTCAGATAGCCGCCCCCATCGGGACGGATAAAGGCCGCTATCTTGAGCACCCCCTCAATGCCTTCAATCGCCGCCGGATCGGCGGCATTAAAACCCACGAAGGCCAGCATATTCTCACTGGCTTTGGCGGAAAACAGACTCCGGGTGATATCGTAGGACTCTTCCACAATCACACTCCTTCATCGCGCCAGGCGGCGCTTGCTCATTGATTAGATAGTCTTTCCTGATGATCGCTAGACTTCCGAATTCCCCTCCTTGGCCAAGGAGGGGTGGCGCGAAGCGACGGGGTGGTTCGGGAGGTCGGCTACTCCGGTTGAAAGACGATGATGGGCGTCAGACCGGCAACCCAACCCGTAGCGCTTCACACCACCCAGACCAGCACCATCGGCAACGTGACCAGCGCCAGCGCCGTTTCGACGGTGACAATCGCCGCCATTAACGGCGCATCCCCGCCCATTTGCCGCGCCAGAATGTAGGACGCGGTGGCGCCGGGTAACGCAGCAAAGGTAATCAGCACCGCCGTTTCTATCTGCCCCGGTTGCACGATCACGCATAACAACGCGGCCAGCGCCGGCAGAACCAGCAATTTCAACCCACTGGCGGCGACCAGCAAACCCGGTCTCGCCAGCCCATCCAGCCGCAAACCCGCGCCCACGGCTAACAGTCCCAACGGCAACGCCGCCCGCGCCAGAATCTCCAGCACTGCCGCCGAACCCCATGGCAACCCGATCCCGCTCACACTCAAGCCGATCCCGATCAAACAGCCCAAAATCAGCGGATTAGTCGCCAATCCCCGCAGCACGACGCTGACCGTAACGGCGCGATGGCCGTGAGTACTCAATACCAGCACACACAGCACGTTAATGCAGGGAATCATAATCGCCATCACCAGCGCTGCCACCGTGCCACCTTCCGCGTGAAATACCGCCAGCACGACCGGCAGTCCCACATAGGTGTTGAAGCGAATCACCCCCTGATAGACAGAGGTAAAAGCCGGTCCCTCAACCTTCAGCCACGGCCGCAACGCATAGGCCAGCGCGGTCATGGTCAACAACATTGCGACAATAATCAACGCCACCGGCAACACGGCATAATCGCCCAGTCGGGACTGTGCCAACCGATGCACCAGCAACGCCGGGAATAAGATGAAATAGGTGAAGCGCTCCACGGTCGGCCAGAACGCATCGCCGGGGAAGCCGAATCGTCGCAACCCGAGGCCCAGCAGAATCAGCGCGAAAATGGGGCCGAGCGCGTTGAGAATCAGCGGCAAATTGTTCATGGCGACGGCGTTACGCAAAAGCATTCAATCAGTCCGCGTAAAATCTGTATCGTCGGCTGAATCGACGCCAGGGGCAGAAATTCATCCGGCTGATGGGCGCAATCCACGCTGCCCGGCCCCAGAATCACCGTCTCCATCCCCAGTGCGTTCAAATACGGCCCCTCGGTGCCGAATCCCACCACGCCCGCCGGTGCCCCCGTCAGCGCTTCCGTCGCTCGGACAATGTCCGCCGTCTCCGGGGTTTCCATCGCATCAATACCCGGAAACAGCGGGCGGAAGCTCAACTGCAACTCACGGTCAACGACCAATTGCTGTAACCGCCCCTGCAACTCTTCGCGCAATCCATCCAGCGTCATCCCCGGCAACGGCCGGATATCGATATGCAATTCGCAATCCCCGCAAATCCGGTTGGGATTATCGCCGCCGTGAATATGCCCCAGATTGAGCGTCGGAAACTCGACTTCAAACAGCGGATTGCGATAACGCGCCTGCAATTCCACGCGCCAGCGCAGCAACTCGCCGATGACGTCGTGCATCCCCTCCAGCGCATTCACCCCCAGCGCCGGATTGCTGGAATGGCCGGAACGCCCCTCCAGCCGAATGGCCTCCATCAGAATGCCCTTGTGCATTCGCACCGGCTTTAACCCGGTTGGCTCGCCAATCACCGCATGGCGACCCAACGGTCCCGTCAGCGCCTGCGCGCCGCACATGCTGCTTTCTTCATCTGCCGTCGCCAGAATCACCAACGGCTGACGCAAATCGCTGGCGTTAAAGGCGCGTGCGGCTTCCACCGCCAGCGCCAGAAAAGACTTCATGTCTGCCGAACCCAGCCCATACAGCCGGTCATCGGCAATCACGCCGCCGAAGGGATCAAACCGCCAGCGCCCGGCATCGAACGGCACCGTATCGGTATGCCCGGCCAGCACCAGCCCGCCGGAACCGCTGCCTAAAGTCGCAATCAGATTCGCCTTGCCGGGATAACCGGCTAAGGGTTCAATGCGCACGGCGAACCCGGCGTCATCCAGCCAGTTGGCCAGTACATCGATGACCGGCCGATTACTCTGGTCAAATTGCGGCGATACGCTGCTGACCGAAGGGGTGGCGATGAGTCGGCGAAGGCGTTCCAAAAGCAGAGGCGAAAGGGTCGTCATCAGATGTTGCGCGAGAGACCCCGTCCTTGCTTCGGCTGCGCTCAGCACGAGTTAGGGCGGGGAGGGATAGCGCGGAACGCGAAGCGTTCCCCTGTTCTCGCTCTCCTGTTTTGTTAGCCATCAAAGTTGAATAGGTGCAGGCTTTCCACCTGCCGGGTCGTAAGACTCTGCCCGTAAGGGCCTGGTCACAGCCCGACTAGCCGCTCATGCCGGGCGCTCCCCTCGACCGTCTTATCCGTGGGTTTTCGTACTCTTTCGAGTCCATCCATGGCGGCAGCACTGGCTTCGTACCCCGTATGCCTGTTTAACTGCCGACCGCAGTGTTCGGAACTGAGGAAGCATTCCGAAGTGCCTATCACACCGGCTCGCGCCGGATTCCACAGTAAGGTCTCGTCGCTTCTCACGCGGCCTCTCGCTCCGCGACGGGTCTGGTCAACTTCAAGACTTGCTTTCACAAGCCTCGCCCTTTAGGGCGGGGTAGTTGACGATGATTTTCACTGGCAATAGCGGTTGATGCGGGCGATAATAGCAAGATTCATTGATCGGTACCCCGTGCTTGTCTTTGCCCCCGTTCCCAAGCCGTTTCGCCTATCCCCGCTGGTTTCATCGCTGCTGTTTCCCTGCCTGTGGAATTGCCGTCAATCGCCATGCTGCGCCAAGCCCTTCTCGATGACCTGCCCGCTCTGCTGGCCATTGAACTGCACTGTTTCAATACCGACCGCCTCTCCCGCCGCAGCTTTCGCCACCTGTTGACCCGTGGCCACGCCATCACCCTGCTTGAAGAAGAGGGTGGGCAGATTCGCGGTTATGTGCTGTTGCTCTTCTCCAGCGGCACCTCCATGGCCCGGCTGTACTCCATCGCGGTGCATCCCGACTTTGCCCGTTGTCGCATCGGCGACCGGTTGCTGGAAGCCGCGGAAAGGGCGGCATTGGAACGCGATTGTGTGTCCATGCGTCTGGAAGTGCGGCAGGACAATCCCCGGTCGCTGAACCTGTTTCACCGCCACGGCTACCGGCAGTTCAAGGAAGTCCTCGGTTATTACGAAGACCAGATGACCGCGTTGCGTTTTGAAAAACGCCTGGTGCCGCAACTCGATCTGGATCGGGTTAAAGTCCCGTACTACCCGCAAACGCTGGATTTTACCTGTGGGCCAGCGACGCTGATGATGGCCATGAAAGCGCTGGACCCGGCGCTGGAATTGAACCGCAAGCTGGAATTGCGGCTCTGGCGCGAAGCCACCACCATCTTTATGACCTCCGGCCACGGCGGCTGTGGTCCCTACGGACTGGCGTTATCCGCTTACCGGCGCGGCTTTGATCTGGAAATCCATGTCAATGAAGACGGAACGTTTCTGGTTGACTCGGTGCGCAGTCCCGAAAAAAAGGAAGTGATGCGCCTGGTGCAGGAAGACTGGATTGAGGAACTCGGCCAATTACCCATCGTCTTCCGGCGTGGCAGTCTGAGCGTGGACGAGTTGCGGCAAAAGTTTGAGGCGGGCGGCATTCCGCTGGTGCTGATCAGTTCCTACCGCATCTACGGTGAACGCTTCCCGCACTGGGTGGTCGTCACCGGCTTTGATGAGCATTACATCTACGTCCACGATCCACTGGTTGACGCCGGGAAAGGCGAAACCCTCACCGACTCGGTCAACATGCCCATTTTGCATCGTGAATTCCAGCGCATGGCGCGCTACGGCAAGGCCGCGCAAAAAGCCGTACTCATTCTCTACCGTTCTTCCCTCTCCCGTTCGGAACCTCCCACCCTCCCGGTGTCGTAATGGCCTTTCCGCTTGTCAGGACGCTTTAAATCGATGGCTGATCACCTCATTCTGGTGGAAAACCCCACCGACTGGAAACCCCATTTTCCCAAATTGCCCGTCGTCACCGCCAAGGATTATCTAGCCAAGCCCGAATATTCCTCTGCCGGACGCAGCCTGCGAGTGCTGAACCTGTGCCGCAGTTACCGCTATCTGAGCGTGGGCTATTACTGCTCGCTGCTGGCCGAAGCCCGTCACCACCGGGTCATTCCCAGCGTGCGCACGCTCAACGATCTCAGCCGCAAGTCGATCTACAGTCTGGACATTGAAGACCTGGATGACCACGTCCAACAGGTGCTGGGCAAGCCCCGGCCCGGCTTCAACGCCACCGCGTTTGAACTAGATATTTTCTTCGGCCAATGCGCGGTCAAGGAATTGCAGGAACTCGCTCGGCAACTGTTCGACGCTTTCCGCTCGCCGATGCTGCGGGTGGAATTCCGGCTCCAGGGCAAATGGCGCATCGCCACTCTCAAAGCACTGCATCTGCACTCGCTGTCTGCCGAGCAGGAAGAGTTGTTTATGGCCGCGCTGGCGACCTATCTGAGCCGACGCTGGCGGCAACCCCGGGCGCGCAATAACTACCGTTACGACCTAGCGATTCTGCACAACCCCAAGGAAGCGATGCCGCCCTCCAATACCAAAGCGCTACAACAATTCGTCAAAGCCGGGCGGGAAGGCGGGGTCAATGTCGAGTTGATCGAGAAGAAAGATTACGGCCGGTTGGCGGAATTTGACGCCCTGTTGATCCGCGAAACCACCGGCATCGACCACTACACCTACCAGTTCGCCAAAAAGGCCGAAAGCGAAGGGATGGTGGTCATCGATGATCCCAACTCCATCCTGAAATGCACCAACAAGGTCTATCTGGACGAGTTGTTGCGGCAGCATCGGATTCGCACGCCGAAAACGGTCATCGTGCGCCGCGACAATCTGGAACGAGTGGACAGTGAAATCCCCTACCCGATTGTCCTGAAAATTCCTGATGGTTCGTTTTCACGCGGCGTTTTCAAAGTCGGCGACCGCGCTGAACTGCTGGATATGGCCAGTAAATTGTTCAAATCGTCGGATCTGCTGCTGGCGCAGGAATTTCTCTACACCGAATTTGACTGGCGGGTCGGGATGCTCAACCGCACACCGCTGTTTGTCTGCCAATACTTCATGTCCGGGGAACACTGGCAAATCTACCAGCATGAAGCCGGTCAGGGGCGCGGCGTCCGCGAAGGCGACGCCAAGACCTTTCGGATCGAGGATGCGCCGGAGATTGTGGTCAAAACCGCCGCCAAAGCCGCTAATCTGATCGGCAACGGCTTCTACGGCGTTGATTTGAAGCAAACCGCCAAGGGCGTGGTGGTCATCGAAATCAACGACAACCCCAACGTCGACAGCGGCGTTGAAGATGCCGTACTCAAGGAAACGCTTTACCAGAAGATCATTGAAGATTTCGTTTGGCGGCTGGATCGCAAGCGGGGGAAGTGAGGGAGAGATCAGCAGTCGGCGGCAAATCGTACTCCCCTCTCCCCATGGGAGAGGGGTTGGGGGTGAGGGCCTTACGCGGGCTTCTTGGCCCAGGCGCTACACCAGCCATTGGCCATGACCAACTTGCCTTGGAACAATGCACAGGGACCACTGGCTTCACCCGCTTTACCCGTATAGAAATTGCAGTTGCTGCACAACGCCGTCGCATCCTTACGCTCCGCGGCCTTGGTCGCGTCGGCCTTATATTTCAGCGCTATCGCCTGCGGATCGGTCTCACTGATTGGATCGGCGGCGCTGGCGGTTCCGGTGAGCAGGGCATTAGCGAACGGCGCGGCAGCCAGACCCATCGCGGTCAGTGTGATAAAACGACGACGGCTGTTGTCAGGATGATCCATGGCGGTTTCCTCATAAAGTTGTTATCGGGATTGATGTCCGCTCGGTTGAACCCAGGCGAACGGCAAAATCATATCACGGGCTGTCAGCCCATCATTGAGATTCCACAATGTCCGTAAAGGAAAATATCTGCTGGCGTCGCCGGATGCCATGCCAACCAGCACAACGTTAAAAAAGCCATGCACTCTGATCCCTTTGTTCAATGGTTCCGCCAGGCCGGACCGTACATCAATGCCCATCGCGGCAAAACCTTTGTGGTGTTGTTTGGCGGTGCCGCGGTTGAGGCGGACAGCTTCTCCAGCCTGACTCACGACCTCGCCCTGCTGCACAGTCTCGGCATTCGCCTGGTGCTGATTCACGGTGCACGCCAGCAGATCGAGGCGCGCCTGCAGGAGGCCGGTCGTGAACCACGCTACGCTCAGGGTCTGCGCATCACCGAAGCTGAGGATTTACCGTTGATTAAACAAGCCGTAGGGCGACTGCGGATTCGGATTGAATCGCGGTTGTCCATGGGTGTCGCTAATTCGCCGATGCAGGGTGCGCGCTTGCGGGTGGTCTCTGGGAATCTGATCACTGCCCGCCCGCTCGGGGTGCGTGATGGCGTCGATTACGGTTTTACCGGCGAAGTGCGGCGCGTTGATGACCGAGCCATGCGCCTGTGGCTGGATCAGGACGCCATTGTGCTGCTGTCGCCGCTGGGCTATTCCCCAACCGGGGAAATTTTCAACGTCAGCGCCGAAGACGTGGCGACTGCCGCCGCTATGGCGTTGCGGGCGGACAAACTGCTGGTGCTGAGTGAAAGCGCGACGCTTTGCGATACCACCACCGGGCGACCGATCCGCGAACTCAGCCCCAGCGACGCCCAGCACTTGCTGGCCGAACGCCGCGATCTGCCCGAAGAAACCACCCGCCACCTTCAACAGGCGTTACGCGCCTGTCAGGCCGGGGTGCGCCGTGTCCACCTCCTGAGTCGGCAGGTCAATGGCGCTTTGCTACTGGAACTGTTCACCCGCGATGGGGTGGGCACGCTGATCACCGCCGATATTTACGAAGGACTGCGGCCTGCCGCGATTGACGATATTGGCGGGTTGCTGGAATTGATCCGGCCGCTGGAGGAGGACGGGACGCTGGTGCGCCGGTCGCGGGAGCGGCTGGAAATGGAAATTGACCGGTTCAGCTTGCTGGAACGCGACGGCACGATCATTGGTTGTTCCGCGCTCTACCCCTTCCCGGAGGAACGACTCGGCGAACTGGCCTGTGTGGCCGTGCATCCGGGTTATCGCAACAGTGGCCGGGCAGATGCGCTGCTGCGGTTCATTGAGCGCCAGGCGCGGAATCAGGGGCTGAACCGGCTGTTCGTGCTGACGACCCGCACTGCCCACTGGTTCCGCGAACGCGGTTTTGAACCGGCAGAAGTCGCTGATCTGCCGGTGCGTAAACAGATGATGTATAACTGGCAGCGCCGCTCCAAAGTGTTTATTAAAACGTTGTAAGCTATCGCCCTTCCCGACTCCGCTTTCACAGGAATGCCGCCATGTCTACCGCCGCTCCGCTACGGGTGATCCAGATCAGCGATCTGCATCTCCAATCCCAACCCGGTGCTCGGCTGTGGGGCGTCGACGTGGACGTTAGCCTGAACGCGGTGCTGGAGTCCATTCAAAACCGGCGTTCTCAACCGGATTTCCTGCTGATGACCGGCGATCTGGTCGGTGATGACCCCGACGCTTACCCCCGCTTGCGCAAGATTCTGGAACCGCTGGGCATACCTGCCTACTGTCTTCCCGGCAATCACGATTTTCCGGCGGTGATGAGTCGGGTATTCCAGGGCGGGCTGCTCCGGTGGGAGCGGCACTTTATGGTGGCTAACTGGCAGTTTGTGCTGCTGGATTCCAGTGTTCCGGGAACGCCTGACGGGCATCTGGGTTATGGGGAACTGGCGTTGCTAGATACGATTCTAGCGATGCAGCCCGATTTGCATACCGTGGTCTGCCTGCACCATAACCCGGTGCCGAGCCGGACGGTCTGGCTGGATACGATGATGGTAAGTAATCACGCAGCGCTGTTTGCGGTGCTGGATCGTTATCCCCAAGTGCGGGCGGTAGTCTGGGGCCATATTCACGCAGAATTCGCTGAGATGCGGAATACGGTTCATCTGTTGGCTGCGCCAGCGACCTCCGTGCAATTCAAGCCCCGTGCGCCGGAACCGCAGATTGATGACAGGCCACCCGGTTATCGCTGGTTTGAATTTCATGCTGATGGGACGCTGCTGACCGGTGTGGAACGCACTCAGGCGACTTCAATGCCGAAAAATCCGGTACTGTAAATTTTCCCGTTGGTAAATTTTGATATATACTGTTAGTATACATTTTCGAAGAGAACTTTCAAACTGAGGGTACGGTCGCCAAGGACACCTTTGCAAAAGTAGACCACGAAGTTTGGCAGGCACTATGGCAATGAGCCACCCGCCGACACCCAAGGCAGGGAGGTCGCTGGATTAAAGAGAAATACTTTAAGACAGTGGGACATCGAAACTAGGTATTTATAGCAAACACCAAGGACAAGGAAGGAAAACCGCAAACCGTGAAACTGGTGAAAGCCAGCAACACGAAGATTGGGTGGCATGTCAAAATCAGAGGCGAAGCCCATCCGTTTGACCCTGCACAGGAAACCTACTTTGAAAGCCGATTAGGCCGGAAAATGAAGGACAAACTGACAGGAAAGATTCAATGGCTAAGACTTTGGTGGCAACAAGACAAGGAATGCCCTAACTACCGGGAGAAGATAACGGAGGAGACGGGTTGGCACGTCCACCATATCCTCTCAAAATCCGAAGGCGGAAAAGACAATAATTCCAAGCTGGTATTGTTGCATCCTAATTGCCATAGGCAGATACATAGTCAGAGGTTAGAAGTTGCGAAACCGGCTCCCGTGAAAGGGGGCTTCGATGAGGTTTGAGCCGTATGAAGGAAAACTTTCAAGTACGGTTCTTAGGGGAGGGAGTGGCAGCAATGCCACTTCCTTACCCGACAACCAATTCACCCAAAAGACGCCGAACTTCGTTCGGCCCGCTATCCCTCCCCGGCCGCAGCCGAAGCAAGGCCGGGGTCTCTCACGGAGAATCTGATAATGCTGGACTGGCCGGGTTCCCCGATTCACGTCATCGGCATGGGGATTGAGATGGGCGCGTTGAGTCCGACGACGCGGGCGGCACTGGCGCAGGCGGAAATCGTGATTGGGGCCACTGCACATTTGGCAGCTTTCCCAATCTTGACCGCTGAGAAAATCCCCTATCCCAGCCCCATGAGCGGCCTGCGAAATCTGCTCTGCGCCCATGCCGGACAACGCATCGCCCTGCTGGCTTCCGGCGATCCGCTGTTTTACGGGATCAGCCAGACTTTGTTGCGTGACCTGTCGCCGGAACATCTGGTCTTTCACCCCAACGTATCCAGCCTTCAGGCCGCTTTCGCCCGCCTCGGACGCCCCTGGCAATCGGCGCAGTTTCTCAGTCTGCACGGGCGGCCACTGGCGACGCTGCGAGCCGTTTTGCAAGGCCATCGCTTATACGCTTTGCTCACGGACCGGGACAATTCGCCAATAGCCATCGCCCGGTTGCTGGTTGATGCCGGCTTTGGCGAATCGGCGCTGTGGGTCGCTGAAGAGTTGGGAATGCCGGGCGAACGGTTCCGCACGTTTCAGGCGGCGGAACTGGCGGCGGCATCGCTAGAGTTTTCGCCGCTGAACGTCGTCATCGTTGAAACCCAAGGGTCGGGCGGCGTTTTACCCGAATTCCCCGGCATTCCCGATGAGCGATTCAGTACGGGGGCGGAACCCGGCAAAGGCTTACTCAGTAAACGGGAGGTGCGCTTGACGATTCTCTCGCTGCTGGCTCCCCGTGCGGGTGAAGTCGGCTGGGATGTCGGCGCGGGCTGTGGGGGCGTGTCGGTGGAATGGGCGCGCTGGAATCAGCACAGCACGGTCTACGCCGTCGAGTGTCATCCTGACCGGCTGGAACATCTCGGTATTAACCGTGAACGGTTCGGGGTGGTAACGAACCTGCATATCGTGCCTGGCCGCGCCCCGGCAGCGCTAATGGATTTGCCGGATCCGGATGCCGTCTTCATCGGTGGCAGCAGCGGCAGTTTGCGCGAGATGCTGGATACGGTCTGGAACCGGTTGCAACCGGGCGGGCGACTGGTCGCCAGCGCCGTGACCGAGGATAGCCGGGTGGAACTGCATGGCTTTGTCGGCGACCGGGAGGCGGAGTGGACGGAGTTAAGCGTCGCCCGCAGTGAACGATTGGCCGGTCAGCGGGTGATGCGTCCGTATTTGCCGGTATTGCTGATGAAAGTGGAGAAATCGAGATGACGGGGACTTTATACGGGGTGGGCGTCGGGCCTGGCGACCCGGAACTGTTGACGCTGAAAGCCGTGCGGATTCTGCAAAGCGTCCCGGTGGTAGCGTATCCCGCGACCCCACAAGGCAGCGCCCAGGCCCGCGATATTGCCGCCGCCTGGCTCGAAGGAAAGCGGGAAATCCCGATTGCCATGCCCTGTATGCTGGATCGTGGCCCGGTGAATGCGGGGTATGACGCGGCGGCGATCCGGATTGCTGAAGAACTGGACACCGGGCGGGATGTAGCGATTCTCTGCGAAGGCGACCCGTTGTTCTATGGCAGCTTCAGCTACCTGCTGCACCGCCTCGGCGAGCGGTTTCCCTGTGTCGTCATTCCCGGCATCAACTCGGTCAGCGCGAGCGCTGCCGCCGCTGCTATACCCCTGATGACCGGCGAACAGCGGTTAACGGTTATTCCCGCGACCGCTGGGGATGAAGCCTTGCGTCAGGCGTTGCTGAACAGCGATAGCGTGGCCATTCTCAAGCCGGGTCGGCATCGGCCACGCCTGCTGGAATTGTTGCGGGAAACCGGGCGGATGGAGGACACGCTGTACATCGAACAGGCGAGTCGACCCACGCAACAGATCATCAGACGCTTCGCGGACATTCCGGCCACGCCGGGACCGTATTTCGCGCTGTTTCTGGTGATTCGCACGGGAAGTTCGGATTGAAAGCCAGTTCCCGACATTATTTGGCAAGGAACTGATTAATCGTTTCCATCAGGGTGCCCTCCTCGACCGGCTTAATCACATAGCCTTTCGCGCCTTGCCGCGCCCCCCAGATCTTGTCGGTTTCCTGATCCTTGGTGGTCACGATGATCACCGGGATATGCTCGGTCGAAGCGTTCTTGGTGATCTTGCGGGTGGCCTGAAACCCGTTGATCTTGGGCATCACCACGTCCATCAGCACCAGATCCGGCAGTTCGGCCAAGGCGACTTCCACGCCTTGCTCACCGTCCGTAGCGCTCAGGACTTCGTGCCCATGTTTTTTGAGAATTCTGCTGAGACTCAGCATCTGGGTGGGCGAGTCGTCAACAATTAGTATGCGGGCCATGCTGCTGCTCCTGGGATGATCTTGCGTATCTGTTCACGCCAACGGCAAAACCGGGCGATAAAAAATAATCAGGGTTGAGCCAAGCTCTCCTTGATAAATCTAGCGAACTCTGCGGCGTGCGCCAAGGGTCATCATCAATAAAATCCAGCGCGAACCAGAATCGCTTTTTGATGATGGGGACAGCTTGCCAACGCATGATAGGATACCCGATAAATCAGTTCAATTTGAGGATTTAGTTTGATGAGCGATTCAACTTCTAGTCTTCTTTCCCGGTTGGCGCTGGCGCTGCGCGCCGGTTGGCGAATACTGGTCGATCACGATTTTGCCAGCGGAGTGCAACGACTGGAACGCGGCGAATTAACGGCATCCGCACCCGCCGTTACCGAACTGCCCAAGCCTGCCGCCCTGCGTGATGCGTTACCCGATTCAGCGCTGCAATTACTGGCCTTGTTGCAACATGAAGGGCGATTTGTGGATTTCCTGGAGGAAAACGTCACCGCTTATTCCGATGCTGACATTGGCGGCGCAGCGCGGGTCGTCCATGCCGGTTGCCGCAAGGTGATCCGTGAGTACCTGGACATCGAACCCGTGCGGCAAGAAGCCGAGGGGGCGCGCCTCACTCTGCCTGCGGGCTTTGACGCGATGGCCGTGCGGTTGACCGGCCATGTCGTTGGCCAGCCGCCCTTTACCGGTACCCTGATGCATCGCGGCTGGCGGGTTCGCCAGGTGACGCTGCCCAAATTGGCCGAAAGCCATGATGTTCGGGTGCTGGCTCCCGCGGAGGTCGAACTATGAGCGCAGTCCGCTACGCGGTCGGCATCGATCTGGGTACCACACACTGCGTTATGGCCGCTGTCGATCTGGCCGCCAGCGACCACGATACCGTGGCCGAACAGATCGCGGCGATTCCACAACTGACCGCCCCCGGCGCGGTTGAAGAACGGTTGATGCTGCCCTCATTTCTGTACCTGGCGCATCCTGATGAACTACGGGCGGCAGACCGGGTTTTGCCGTGGGGTTCATCGCCCGTCTTCGTCGTCGGCGAATTGGCCCGAACCATGGGCGGACGCACGCCCATCCGGCTGGTCGCCAGCGCCAAGAGCTGGCTGTGCCATCCCGGCGTCGATCGGCGAGCGGCCCTTTTACCGGTTGAAGCGCCCGAGGAAGTCGCCCGCATTTCGCCCTTGCAAGCCTCAACGTACTATCTAGAGCATCTGTGCGCTGCCTGGGATCAGCAGCATCCCGATGCGCCGTTAACCGATCAGGATGTAGTGCTCACCGTACCCGCCTCCTTCGATCCAGCTGCACGCGAGTTGACCGCCGAGGCTGCCGAGGCCGTGGGTTTGAAGCACCTGGTCTTGCTGGAGGAACCGCAGGCGGCGCTGTACCACTGGATTCTGGCCAACGGCGATGCATGGCGCAAGCAGGTCAAGGTCGGCGACATTATCCTGGTGATCGATCTGGGCGGCGGTACGACTGACTTTTCGCTGATCGCGGTCACGGAACGCGACGGCTCGCTGGATCTGGTGCGGATTGCGGTTGGCGACCACATTCTGCTGGGCGGCGACAATATGGATCTGGCGCTGGCGCACACGGTCCGCGCCAAGCTGGTGGAACAGGGAACCTCGCTGGATCCCTGGCAGTTGCAGGCGCTGACACACGGTTGCCGCAACGCCAAGGAACTCTTGCTCAGCGACGCCAGCGTGGCGAGTGCGCCAGTCGTCGTCCCCAGTCGAGGTTCCAAGTTGATCGGCGGCACTCTGCGCACCGAATTGACCCGCGAAGAGGTGACGCAGACTCTGGTGGAAGGCTTCTTCCCACAGGTGGAAGCCTCTGCGCGACCCACAGTCCGGGCGCGGGCGGCGTTGACCAAACTGGGATTGCCTTATGCCCAGGACGCGGCGATGACTCGTCATCTGGCGGCATTTCTGGGTCGCCAGGCGGGCGCTACCCGGAATTTGGCAGGGTTCGCTGATGAGTTACCAAAGGGTGCTACGTTCCTGCATCCGACGGCGGTGCTGTTCAACGGCGGGGTGTTCAAGGCGCCCCTGTTGCTGGAGCGGACGCTGGCGGTCCTGAATGGCTGGCTGGTGGCAGAAAGCGCGCCGCCGGTACGATTGCTGGCGGGCGCTGATTTCGACCTAGCGGTGGCGCGTGGCGCGGCTTATTACGGCCATGTCCGGCGGGGTGGCGGGGTGCGCATTCGTGGCGGCACGGCCAAGGCGTATTACGTCGGTATAGAAAGCGCGATGCCTGCCGTGCCTGGGATGGAACCACCGATTGAAGCGTTGTGCATCGCGCCCTTTGGTATGGAAGAAGGCACCCAGGCGGAATTACCGGCGCAGGAAGTTGGGCTAGTGGTGGGTGAACCGGTGCGGTTCCGCTTCTTCGGATCCTCAGTGCGGCGTGTTGATCAGGTAGGGACGGTGCTGGATCAGTGGCTGCCGGAGGAAGTCGAAGAATTGGAAGAGATTGAAGCGACGCTGACCGCGCAAGACCGCCAACCGGGCGACGTGGTGCCGGTGCGGCTCCATGCGGCAGTGACCGAAGTCGGGACGCTGCGGCTGGAAGCCGTGCCACGGGTGGGCGCGGAGATCTGGAAGGTGGAATTCGACGTGCGCGGCGAGGGGTGAAGCATTTAGGACGGTAACGCCAAATAAGCAGGAAACCGGGGAGGATGGCGAGCCATTTCAAATACTTCCAACGTAACCATTCACCCCCACCCTGGCCCTCCCCCGCGAGGGGGGAGGGAGCTTGCACAACAGCCTGTTATGGCACTCCCCCTCTTCATTCATGGGGAGGGGGTTGGGGGGAGGGGTCTGAACGCCTACCTTCCAACAACGTCTGTTCGAGTTGTTGCGGGACTTCCAGCAAAAAAAACCGATCCGCGGCATACCATAATCTTCGCCACTCTCGTCAATAATCCGCAAACAGCCGTGAACGGTGGCTTGTTCATATGAACCGTTGCGTAAATCATAGTCTTTTATTCTATGACTCACTTCTTGCTTCATCGAGGTTGCCCAAGGGTACGGCTTGGTTTTCGCCACTCAA
>JFJP01011274.1_pt1 | contig 30605 bp, 19 predicted proteins | sample 431651 | NCBI WGS metagenome assembly JFJP01 (sample SAMN02602958, study PRJNA72255) | Microbial mat metagenome, whole genome shotgun sequencing project. | biome: fresh water; feature: sink hole; material: water; isolation source: purple microbial (photo- and chemosynthetic) mats found in... | reverse complement strand
CCTGATGGAACTGCCCACGAGCGTCAGTGAGCTGCGCCAAATATCCCACTTCGAGCCAACGTTCTGAATTACGATTATATTTCATGCCGTTCGTCAGCAAGTTGTAAAAGAGTTCGCGGATGCGGGCTGAATCACAGCGAATGGTCGGCAAGGGGTGCGGAATCCGCACGGTGGTATGCTCTTCGGTCAAGCGGATTTGGAGGTCTTCAATCAGATATGTCATCATGAGGTTCAAATCTACTTCTTTAATGGCTAAATCAACTCGGCCGACGCGTGAATATTCTAATAAGCTACTAATTTGCTTCTCCATGCGCTCCGCCAACCGCGCAAGGGTTCGTAACATTTCTAGCCCTTCCTCATCTAAACGGTCGGCATAATCTTCTAGCAAAAAATTAGAAAAGTTATGAATACCCCGTAACGGCTCTTTCAAATCATGCGAGGAAATATAGGCAAAGGCATCAAGCTCAGCATTACTGCGTTGCAGTTCATAGTTTAACTCCGCCAACTCTTTAGCCCGTTGCGACACAATCGCGTTAAGCGTAGCTTCTCGTAAGGCTAAGGCTTGCGCTATTTCATCTTGCCGCCACGGCAAGGCCGTAAAACGTAGCTCTTGTTTCCATTTCTCAAAGGATAAGCGGGGGCTAAGGCGCACCTGGTCAGTTTGGGTGACGGGCTTATGCGGGTCACCTGCCCAAGTCACCGTTTGAATCACCTCTGGTTTAAACCAAAGAAGATAATCTTTTAATTCATGGGACAAAGTGATGGCTAACAAACCACTAGCGGTAGCAATCATCGACTCATCGGCTTGATAGTGCGCTGTTAAGCGGTTGGTTTGAAAAAGATTGTCTGAGCTATGCTGATGTAACCATTCAACGAGGGGCATCATGGCTTCAGCAGGTGGCGTTTGCCCTAACAAGGTCACTTCACCATTCACATAAAGAGCCGCCCCGTCAGCCTCAACCAAATCAAGCATTGTTACGTCACCTTGCGATAGACCCACCACAAAATCATGTTGTTGTTCTATCTGTTGCCCCAATTTTTGGCGAATAGCCGCCGCCTCTTCTTGATAGGCTTTATCTTGGTCTTCCTCCGCTAACCCCAAACGCAAGGCCATCAAGTTGGCAATGAGGAAAGTAGAGGCGCGCAGCGGATAGGGAATATGCAACGGGCCTGCATAATGATGTCCCGTAATCAATCCCCACATTTTATTATCTTTAACAATTGCCACCGTCATGGTACTTTGCACTTGCCCCATGTTCCGTAAATATTGCAGATGAATGGGGGAAACGCTGCGTAATATGGAAAAACTCATATCAAGTGGCGCACCTGTTAAGGGGTTATTTGAGGGGGTAAGACCAAACGGCTGATAATCGACGTGCGGAATATGACGAATTAAGGTAGAGGCAAAAAGTTGACGGGCTTGTTTAGGAATATCAGAGGCGGGAAAATGGAGGTTTAAGTAAGATTCGCTTAAGCCCTCAATTTGCGCTTCCCCCACCACCCACCCATGCCAATCTTCATCAAAACGATAGACCATCACACGGTCGTAACCCGTAAAGGCGCGGAAAAGTTCTGCTGCCGTTTGGCATAAGGCCGAAATGGTAGTGGCTTGGTCAAACTGGCTGATGGCTTTATCAAAATGATGATAGAAGGTACTGAAATCCATTTTGAAGTTAGGGTTAAGGGGTTCTAACTCTAAAAATAATACCCCATCAAACTCATGGACTAAGGCATTAAAGAGGCGGGTTTGTTCAGGTAAGGTGAGTTGTAGGTCAAGAAAAATAGGCGTATTGGGTGAGTTTATTTGTTCACGAAGATGTTCAAGTGGCTCTGCCCCGACCATCATACTAAGCGATTGACCCACTAAGGTCTGCGGCGGGTATCCCAATAATGATTCACTATTCAAACTAACTTGTAAGATAATGAATGTCTCTTTTTGCAAGGTTAGCAAAACCCCATGAGGCTGAATTAAGCCAGGAATGTGAATGGGTTCACGGTCACAATTGGTTAAATCTACCGTTTGAGACTGAACACCATCAGGCACTGAGATAATACTCGTCATAAAAAATCTCCTTAATGAACAAAGATTGCATTATTGGGGTCATGTTCAGCTATTATAAGGCTTTGAGCCTTATTAGGGCTTACGCAAAAACCAAGTCTACCCCCCTTAATCCCCCCGACATCAGGGGGAGACTTTGCCCCCTCTCCTACGTAGGAGAGGGCTGGGGTGAGGTGTTTGCGTAAGCCTTATAATAGCTTGGCGGTTAGCCATTGGTCAATCATTTCAAAAAATTGATTGGCTTGGTTAATGATAACGGTTTCCGCCGTTGGCTTTTGGGTGACATAGTCCGTTAGAAACTGTTGCACGGCCTGCCATTGCGAACCCACTTGGGGGCCGTAGCTATAAAAATAGGCCCCGCCCTGTTGTGGCGTAAGGCCCAAGACGGGCTTGATTTTTCGCAATAACACCTGCCCACCTAACGTTGAACCTTCCAAAACATAAAGATAGGCCAACATTTCGGCAAAGTCATGCCCAGGTGATAACGGGAAATGACTATCTGCGGGGAGAGGATAGGCCAAATAGGCCAAATCTTGTGCTAACAATGGGGCGCGTTGACGAGAAGTAATATCAAACCCATAGGCTGCCCAATCAGGCCAACGTTGATATTCCGCTTCTACCGTCACATGAATCGGCCATAACCGTTGTAAATAAGCGGCGTAATCCGCCTGAGAGATGGTGCCTGCTACCATGCGCTGTGCATAGAGGTTGGCTTCAAGTTGTTGGTGGGCGGGCTGAGTGAGGTTTTTTAACCTTTTCAAAAAAGGGTGAGGCGTTTGAGCGTGGGGCATGGTTAGGTTCGGTTGACCTTTCATAATAATTCTGTTATTGTAGCAAAAAGCACCAACATAGTCAAACAGATTAATTAACTGTGATTTTATACTGCATTTCAAATCAAAATGGCACTTTGTGGGACAGGAGTCCGCAATCCTTTGCGGACAGCCCGCAAAGGATTGCGGACTCCTCATGGTCATAACCAATGTGTAGGTTTCAAATGAAACGCAGTATAGTCGGAGTTCGTATTAGAAAATCAAACCTTGCCTCTCGTTTGTGGCGAAAACTTAAAGGCACTAACGCCTCTTTGTTTTTGCGCGCGGTAAATGAAAGACCTATACCTCTTTGTTTTTGCGCGCGATAAATGAAAGACCTATACTAAACAGACATTTAATCAGGTCACACCTTGGAGTCCAAATCTTCAGATTTGACTCACTGCTCAAATCTGAAGATTTGGACTCCATCAAGCGCAATTATGCTCAAAGTTCGTCGCCTCTGGCGCATTACGATTATATTTACCACCCTGTGGGCTATCTTACATACATGGTTACGCCCTCGCCAAAACAGCCCCTTCATTATAGGACATCGTGGCGCGGCGGGATTAGCCCCTGAAAATACCCTCGCGGCGTTGCGTGAGGGCATTCGTCATGGGGCGAAATTTTTGGAGGTGGATTTACAACGCTCGGCTGATGGACAATTGCTGATATTCCATGACACCTTGCTAGAGCGCACCACCAATGGGCTGGGCGCGCTCTGCTCGCGCACTTGGGAGGAGTTGCGGCAATTGGACGCGGGCAGTTATTTTAGCCCCGATTTTGCGGGGGAGCGCATCCCCTTGTTGGCGGAGGCGTTAGCATTAATAATGCCACATGCGGCGGTTACGTTAGTCATTGAGGCCAAAGACCCCCACACCTACCCTTACATGGCGCGTGATTTAGCCGAAATGTTAACTCAATTTCAGGCTGAACAACGGGTTATTGTGATTTCATTTGACCATGTGTGGCTGAGTGAATTTCACCGTTTAGCCCCGCGCGTGCCATTAGGCGCGTTATGTTGGGGTAATTATTTTAACCTTAATTTACCGACTTTGGGCATCATTAATGTGGATTGGCCGCGCATTATCCTTGACCCCACCTTTGTTTGGCGGATGCACGGGCAAGGCAATCAAGTGTGGGTTTATACCGTGAATAGTTTGCGCTTAATGCGTTTGTTAGCTTGGCTTGGGGTGAGTGGCCTGACCACTGATTATCCCAATGGGCGTTAAATTTGTGTAATCGCTCAATTCAGCCTAAAATCTGACCTTTAGCGCAACTGTTAGCTAGTCAGTCGGTCAGCAATCAGCGAATCAGTTGGTCAGCGTTCAGCAATGAGCTAAAAGTATTAGCTCATTGCTGACTAGCTGAACGCTGACGCGCAACTTACTTCTCCTCTTTACGAAAGGATAATCAATTATGACAATTTTAGTGACAGGCGGTGCGGGCTATATTGGCAGCATCGTGGTAGAACAATTAGCAGAACAAGGTGCGGAGGTGGTGGTATTTGACAATTTATTTCAAGGGCATCGCGCCGCAGTTCATCCCAAAGCCAAATTTATTCAAGGCGATTTAGCCGATGTTGCGGCCGTAAAACAGCTTTTTGCGGCGCATACCATTGAAAGCATTCTGCATTTTGCCTCTTACACCCTAGTCGGCGAGTCGATGGAAAAACCCTTCAAATATTTAGGCGATAATGTTACGAATGGGTTAAATTTATTGCAAGCCGCAACCGACGCGGGCGTGAAACATTTCATTCTTTCCTCCACCGCCAATTTATTTGACCAACCTGAACGGCTGCCCATTGCTGAAACGGAGCGCATTGTGCCTGGCAGTCCCTACGGCGAGTCTAAATTCATTTTAGAGCGATTCTTGCATTGGCTTGATATTACGAAAAATCTGCGTTTTACCGCCTTACGCTATTTTAATGCGGCAGGGGCCAGCCCTGAGCGCGGCGAAGACCATGACCCTGAAACCCATCTGATTCCAGTGGTTTTGTCAGTGGCGCAAGGCAAACGTCAACAAATTACAATTTTTGGCAATGATTACCCCACGCCTGACGGCACTTGTATCCGCGATTATGTCCATGTGTTAGATTTGGCACAGGCGCATATTTTGGCCTTGAAAGCCTTACAAGCAGGTGGCCCTAGCCGCCAATATAACTTAGGCATTGGCAAAGGTTACAGTATTCAAGAGGTCATTGCCGCCGCCCGTAAAATTACGGGGCATGCCATTCCCGCCGTCATTGGCCCCCGCCGCCCTGGTGACCCCGCCGAATTAATTGCCTCCCCCGCCGCCATTCAGCGTGAATTAGGCTGGCAACCCCATTATACCGAGTTAGAAACCATTGTGGGCGATGCCTGGCGGTGGTTTCAGAAAAACCCCAACGGGTACGAAAAATAGCCACCAATCAATATTCAGGGGATAGCGATGGAGTCCAAAGCCGTAGGCTTTGAGCAGTGGGACAAAGCCTACGGCTTTGGACTCCGTATCCCCCATTATTTACAGGTGGAAAAATAGTAGGACAGACTTAAGTCTGTCCCACCTTCCATGTCCATTCGCCTAAATACGGCCCGCCCCACCCGCCTCGCCATTTATCTTAACCCCATTCATTTGGGTCGTTATTTATGGCAATATCGGCAACTGATTTATCAATTCACTCAACGGCAGGTTTTGGCGCGTTATCGTGGGTCGTACTTAGGTGTAATCTGGTCATTTATTACGCCACTGATGATGCTACTGGTTTACACCTTTGTTTTCTCAGTGGTGTTTCAGGCGCGCTGGGAACAAACTGCCGCCGATAGCCATGCTGAGTTTGCCTTAACTTTATTTGCGGGGCTGATTGCCTTTAATGTTTTTAGCGAAGTCATCACCGCCGCCCCGCAGGTGATTGTTAATCAACCCAATTTGGTTAAACGGGTCGTTTTTCCTCTAGAAATTCTGCCAATTAGCCTCTTGGGGTCAGCCTTAGTTAATTCATTTATCAGCCTGATTATCTTGATACTCGGCATGGCCTGTTTATTAAAACCTTTAAGCTGGACGATAATATTATTACCCTTAATTTATCTGCCGCTTATTTTATTAACGCTCGGTTTGGCTTGGTTTTTGGCCTCATTAGGGGTCTTCATGCGAGACATTGGGCCTATTTTGGGCGTTGTCATGCAGATGCTCTTTTTTTTAACGCCCATTTTTTACCCCATTTCGGCCATTCCCCCAAATTTGCGTTGGGCTTTATACCTCAATCCCTTGACCTTCATGGTCAACCATTTTCGCCGCGTCATTTTATGGGGGCAAACTCCCGATTGGCTAGAGTGGTTTGTTATGACCTTGCTCTCGGCGGTGGTTTGCCTGTTGGGATATAGCTGGTTTATGAAAAGTAAAAAAACATTTGCCGATGTCGTCTAGGACATTGGTCATTTAATTTTTAGTATCAGTATATCAAGATTTTGGCCTTTAGTCATCAGGTGACTAGCAGTCACCTGATGACTACCCCCAAAACGTTGATATACTGAGTATATCTGAACAGACAAGAATGTCTGTTCTACCGTTGGTAGGTCGGACATTCTTGTCTGACCATGTACTAAAAATTAAATGAACCGTTCACTACTCACGAAGGATACACATGGAAGAAGAAATAGATTTAAGACGTTACGTTTATGTTGCGCTCAAGTACAAATATTGGCTGATAGGGCTGCCGTTATTGGTAGGTTTAGCCACCTATCTTTTTTTCGCCTTACGCCCCGCCGTCTATGAAAGCAAATCAAGTTTAGCCATGTTACGGGTGCGCTCGGAGGTGGCTTTTGAGCCTAAATTCAAAACCGTTGCAGATGGCGATACCGATTCAACGATTCATCGGGCAACTTTGTTGGCTTTAGCCACTAGCCCCAATGTGGCGACAGTGGTTTTAGCGCAAATGGGCAATCGTTTGGCTGAGGTGGATACGGTAGAGAAATTATTACCACTAATTACGGTTGAGCAAACGGGCAACTTGTTGGTGATTAACGCCAAAGCCAATCAACCTGACCTGGCCGCAGAGTTAGCCAATAATTGGGCGAAACAGACCGAAATTTACATTAATGGTATCTATGGACAAGTCGCCCAACAATTGTCAGAAATTGAAACAAAACAGGCCGAAGCGTATCAAGATTATGTGTTAAAACAGCAAGCCTTAGAATCCTTTATTACGACTAATCACATTCGCGCCCTGAATCGTCAGGTGGCTGATTTGAACCAAATCCGAGAGGATTTATATAAACGGCATCTCAGCATTATTGACTTGGGTTTAGAAACGCAATTTATCTTAGCGAAGGGTCAAAGTGAAGATTATTATCAAACCCTGACCGACCAACGGCTACAGGTGCGGCAACAACAAGAAAATCAGGCGCGCGATTTGTTTAACTATTATGACGCACGGCAAAAGTTGCTTAACCAATATTTAGTCGGCATGGAAGCCTTAGCGCAACAAATCACCACCCAACCCACGACTACCGTTAGCATGGGCGATGTGTTAGCGATGATGCAAGCTAAAGTGGCTTTATTTGGTCAAACGGGTGAAACTCCTGCCAACAACCTGAACTTACAGTTAAGTGACGCAACCCTTTTAGCCAATAATCCCGCCCAAGTTACGGCAGAGTTAAAAGAGTTCATTGCTCAAATTAAGGTTGAAGCCACCAAAACCACGCAACAACTCGAAACTCTCAGTAATACCTTGTTAAAAGGGGATAACTACCAATATCCTGGCATGACTTTAGATGAATCTGACCCATTATTAAGTGCCGCGACCAGCCGTATGAAAAACATGACCGAGTTAACAGGATTAGCTAAAGTTTTCCCTGAATATGCAAAATTGCCTTTATATCAAAAAATTACCGAACTTGATTTGCAAATTGACCAACTCAATGGCTTGCTAGAATCTGAGCAGGCCAAACAAAAAGAGTTAGCGGGTGAACGGGACTTGGCTTGGGAAGCCTACCAAACCATTCAACGCAAAACAACGGAAATTCAAGTCTCTGCTCAAGCTCCTTCCTCAGAAGTGCGATTTGTTACGCAAGCCTTACCGACTAATCGCGCCACCGCCTCACGAGCCTCACTCAATGCCCTCATCGCCCTTGCTGCCTCTTTAGCCGTCACCATGATTGCGGTTTTCGCGTGGGATTGGTGGCGAGAAACCACGCCCACAACCAATTAACGTGGCTATAAAAAGGGTGCGCCGACAATTCGTTGGCGCACCCTTTTTATGTTTATCTTTACTATTATTACTTATTTTTAGCCATCCAAGTGGCTAACTGCGCCCGATAGTTAGCTTGTTGGTTAGGCGTGGTGGCTAACTGAATGGCTTGCTTATAAAAGCGTTGGCAACTGGCCCATTCTTTGATGCGGCAAAATTGCGTCGCGAGTTCGGCGTAAGTTTGTGGAATGGGCGGCAAATGAAACTGCTTGGCCTGAGCCAACATGTCGGCCTGAGAAAGACCTTTTTGCTGAAAGTAAAGCGTAACCCGTTTATCAATCGCCAGTTTTACCGCGCCTTGTTGCTCTAACCACTTTCGTAATTCACTGTCAGTTTTATAGGAATAGCTGCTTAAAACAAACCAACGGCGGGCATGTTTATCAATCTCGGCTTGAATATTGGCGGGATTACTATACATTAAAAATGGTTTGGTTGCAGGAGGATAATACCAATTCATGGTTTGTTCGGAACGAATTGTAATAATTGCGTCATTAGGCTGGGCTTCGGCTTGTAATAATTGCCCCACGGCGCGCCAATCTTCATAGGCAGGTAAATGGTAATAGGTTAATAAAGGGGACAATTGGCAGAGGGGTAATATTAAATATAAGAAGTAAGAAGTAAGAAATGATTTGGATGGTAATTTATAGCGGAGATAGCTTTGGGCGAGATGTGCGCCCTGCGCCACCAGCATGAGGAAGGCGGGCAAGGTATATAAAATGTAACGGTGAGCGAAAAAAGTACCCCGTTGGAGGAGAAATAGGTAAATTAAGGTGCATGGTAAAAAAAGCCAACCGAGTAGCAATAACATGGCGGGGCGGTGGGTGGCTTGCGAAGGGATAAGGCTGAGGGTGGCGAGCAAAAAACAGCCCGTATAAATGAATAATCCTAACGGGGATGGTGTCGCTAATTGTGATAAAAAGTTATCTGAAATATAGGCTATTTCTAATGGCGGGCCGTTGCCACGATTGGGTTTTTCTGTGGGGGAAAGGGTTAAGCGGGTAGGTTCGGTGAGGGCCGTGGTGAAGCCAACGCCGACACTGTAAAGGATTAGGGGGCGACCTACCACCAATAAGGCCAGGCTCAAAATGAATAGCATGAGCGCAAAGGTGGCAGTGTGCGCCCAATAAAGTTTGGCGCGCCAGTGGTAGATTTGGTTCAGGCTAACGTATAAGCCAAGCGGCAGCCAACCAAAGAGGGCAAAATAATGGCTCAAACTGCCACCCAATAACCCCACTCCCGCCAGCCCCCAATATCGCCAACGGTGGGTACGATAGGCTTGCCATGCGCCCAAATAGCTGATTAATACCAGTAATAATAACAAACTGTAAGGACGGGCTTCTTGGCTATAATCCACCGCGAAGGGGTGAACCGTGAGCAACAGCGCGGCTAATTGACCCACGTGGCGATTAAACATGACGCGGCCTAATTGATACGTTAGGGGTATGGCTAAGGTGCCAAAAAGCGCGGCGGGGAGACGTACCCACGTATCTTGGTGGCCTAGCTTTACCCAAAAATGCAATAAAATATAATCTAATGGCAAGGCTGAATGGAGGGGCAATTGCGGCAAGATGCGGCTGAATGACCCTTGAGCGATGTCTAATTGCAATAATTCGTCATACCACAAACTGACTCCACCGAGATGATGGAGGCGCAAGGCCAAACCAAGTAAGCTGAGGCTTAATAATAAGAAATGAGCTTTGAGAGATGAGAAGAGAGAAATGAGAAGGTTTTCATTGGAGTCCAAATCTTTAGATTTGACTGTCAAATCTAAAGATTTGGACTCCAGAACAGTTTAATTCATGTCCTCGCGGGCTACCGTTAATTTTCGCAAGGCTACCGTAACCTCATGGCGATTGTGGAAGAGTTGGCGCACGCCTAACACTTCATAGTTACGGCGGAGGGTGGTTAGCCCCTCCTCAATGGCCTGGCGTACCCCTCTAGGGGGAAGTTTCATGGTCATAATGACGAGGCCACTGGGCTTCAAACGGAAGGCGAGGGCATTAACGAGGCGCGCCGATTCGGCAATATCCAGCCGCATGTCGTTGGCGATGAAATCAAAGTTGAGCCGATGAGAAACAAAATGTTGCGCTATCTCACGATAATGATGAATGTAGGGGTCGGTCAAGAGCGCGGGCGCGAGTTCTGCCGTGTCCACTGCCCACACTTCATAACCCCACTGCCGTAGCAGGCGCGTCCAGCCACCAGGGGCGGCCCCCAAGTCAAGGGCTTTGGCGTTCTCAGGCAAGGCTAATTTGAACACCTCAATGGCCTCCAACAGCTTAAACTCGGAGCGGCTAATTTGGTCATCGTCCCGTTTGAAGCGGCGTTGACCGCCCGCCCAGTCGCTTAAATTTTGCGCGGCTGTTGACCGCCCTAGATAAGCCGCGTCTCGGACTACGGCTAGGGAGAAAATCCACCAGGGTTGCTGCACATTTAAGGTGTAACCTTCGGCAATTAACTCGGATGATAACGCTTGATTAAGGTCGAACTGCTGATAAGGCCGCTTGGTTTGGGGGTCTAAGATACGGGTTTGGATAGAAAAGGGTTGTTGGTCGGGCGGGAGCATGTTTTTGACGGCGGCGCGTAAGGAGTCTAAATCACTGTCACGTTGCTCTAGGACAATACGGATTTGCGGCGGGCAAATATGATGGATGAAGATGGGCGGTTGGGTTTGCCATAGCCGCGCCAATTCCTCAAATGAGACTGAAAGCGTGGCGAGGTAGGTGGTGTCGTTGAGCCGTTTGTTGGAGTAGTGCATGGCCCCAAAATCTTCTAGGGCTAGATGCGCGGCGGCCTCGGCGGTGGTATAAATCACTTGGTAGAGTTGGTGGAGGGGTTTGGGAACAAGTTGGGTTTTTAGTTGCATGGGTTTCCTTATTATATAGTCATTTTATCATCATGACTGTTCATGATAACCTTTCCTGCCCAAAGGGGCAAAATCGGCTTTGGTTAGGTTAGTGAATTAGGGCTAATGCGACTAAGAATTACTTGACAACGTATGGATTATAGCATACCATAAGCAAATAAAGAATGAACTGTGATGAGTCCATTTTATGAAGAAGAGAGGCGGCAGATGAATTACAAATTTTCTATGATTGTCGTATTATTGTTAGCTAGTTTAATGGCAGGCTGTTCGTCAGGCACAGCTACCCCGACCCTTGAAGCGGCGGCAGGTGATGGCACGGCCAAGCCCCAGGCTGAGGTGGTTTCCGCTGAGGCGTTTGTTGTTCCCGTGAAAAAGGCGGATTTAACTTTTGAAGTGACGGGGCGAGTGCTTGAGGTTCTCGTCCAAGAAGGGGATAAGGTTAAAAAAGGGGATGTTTTAGCTCGCCTGGATGATAGTGTGGCGCAGGCGGGTTTGACTGAGGCAGAGTCTAATTTGGCCTCGCAGTTAGCCAATGTAGCTAAGTCTGAGGCCGAATTAGCCAAGACGAAGGCTGGCCCTACCGCCGAAGAGATTGCCAGTAAAGAGGCGGAGTTGGCGCGAGTGGAGGCGGTTTTAGCGGAGAAATTGTCTGGCCCGACCCCTGAGCAAATTGCTAAAGCGGAAGCGGCGGTGACCACAAGTAGGGCTGAATTGAAGCGTGAATTGGCGGGTAATCGGCAAGAAGATATTCAAAAACAAGCCGCCATAGTATTACAAAAAGAATCAATTGTCCGTGAGAAACAAAGCGATTATGATCGCGTGCGTTATGGCGACCCGAAAGATGTCATGGTAGTGGGGACGGCGTTGCAAGGGGCCACGCTTGATTATGAAGCGGCGCAAGTGGATTATGACCGTTTAGTGAAAGGGTCAACGGATGAGGATATTGCCATTAAGCAAGCACAAGTGGCGCAACAACAAGCGGGTTTAGCTGAAGTTTTGGCGGGCGCAACGGCAGAGCAAATTGCTCAATCACAGGCAGATGTGGCGCGTGTGGAGGCAGAATTAGCTAAATTGGTGGCGGGGGCGACCAAAGAGGATATTGCCGTTGCTCAAGCGGGGGTGGATATTGCGAAAGCCGCCGTTGATTATGCCAAAAGTCAGATTGCCAAAACCAAGACTGAATTAACTCGTTATCAATTGGTGGCCCCGTTTGATGGTGTGGTCGGCTTAATCAAAATTGAAGCAGGCGAAATGTTTCAAGGTACGGGTGATAAAGCTATTACCATGGGCGATTTTTCCAAGTGGCAAATTGAAACCGATGATTTGACCGAAATTGATGTGGTTAATGTTAAGGCAGGACGTAGCGTTAATGTTAAAGTGGACGCGCTGCCTGACGAAAAATTTGAAGGCAAAGTTGTGCGGGTCAATCCTCGTTCCGAAACGAAAGCAGGTGATGTGACTTACACTGTATTGCTTGACATTACGAGTGGCGATAGCTCCAAGTTAATGTGGGGCATGACCACCTTTGTGGATATTGCGGTTAAATAACTGACCCAATTTTTAGACTTCACAGGTTTTTAAAACCTGTGAAGTCTACCGTAGAACTTATGTTTATTTAAGGAGGCTCTATAGATGAAACGACCTCATAGCGTGTTACGTTTTATTTTTGCTGTTACCTTTATATTGCTAGGCTTTTGGGCTGCTAGCACTGTTTCGGCCCAAGAAGACCTCGATACCATCTTAGCACGAGGTGCGGCGCGGGGTTTTTTAACCACTCTGACGCGGGCCGATTTGACCAGTGTGCAAAATTTTTATTTGGTGGACGGGGTAGACCCTAAAAGTTGGCTTGGTGAGCTAAAAGAGCAAGCGGTCAGCCGTTTTGAGATTTCCGAGGAAGGGTGGGCAGATAACGATACCTATCAAGTAACCGCCATGTTATACCCGATGCGGCGCACTTTAATGGTGCAAACGGGGCAGCATGAGGGGCGTTGGAAGGTGGAAAGTTTGGTTTTAATGCCCTTAACTGGCGCAAAATCTATTGTAACAACAACGGTCACAGCACCTGCTTTAACTGTTACGACTACCCTGACCGACTTTGCGCCCATGAACAATGGCTTAAGCGGTTTGATAGCTTTCCAAACCCATAGCGGCAATGATATTTATGTCATTCGCGCCAATGGTACAGGATTACGCAAAGTGACCACAGGAATTGACCCTGAATTATCCCCTGATGGTAAAAAAATTGCCTTTACGCGGTGGCTGCCTGATTACGCGCTTTACACTATTAACGTGGACGGCACGAATGAGCAACGTTGGGCGGCAGGTTGGCGACAAATGAAATCGCCCTCATGGTCGGCGGATGGCAAACGGATTGTTTTTAGCTACCAACAAGGTGGCCGATTGGATGAAAGGCAGGTGGAATATAATCCCGTGGAGTTATTCAAAGACGGGGAAGAACCCCCGCAATTACCCTCAGCAGGTTGGGTGCGGGATTTTGAATATGACCAGAAAACGGGACTCATTTCCTATAAAGTGGCTCCTGATGCCTATTGGCATTTGCAACAAATGGATATAACAACGGGGCAATATGTGGACACCCAAAGTGGTAGCCCTTACAGTTATGGCCCAAGTTTTCACCCGACTGACCCTAATAAAATCATCTTTCGCGGGGATAAAGGGTTGGGGTTGTATGAGGTGAACAGCAAAATTACCCAACGGATTAGCGAAGATGTGGGTGATAAAGCGGCAGTGATTTCACCGAATGGGCAGAAAATTGCCCTCTCTATGTGGCAAAATGGGCATTGGGAAGTGCAAACCATGAACGTTGATGGTAGCGGGCGACAGCAATTAACGGCAACACCGTTAAATGTGATTGCCAACCGTCAAGTGGCGCGGCAAGAAGTTTATGTGAATGAAGAGGGCTATCGCACCATCCGCACCACGCAGGGCGAAGCGCAACCCAACGCCGATTGGCAATGGAGTCACGCCGCACCTGCTTGGTCGCCTGATAGTCAGCACATTTTGTTCGTCACAAATCGTAGTGGTAAATGGGAATTTTGGCTCATGAACGCCGACGGCAGCGACCAACATCCCATGTTTACCAATGGGGCGTTGGATAATATTTCGTTACAATATGACGGGGTGGATGAGCGCATGGTGTCGTGGCGGGCGGGGCAATAATGATTGGGTGAACCAGGGCGGTTGAGAATTATCTCAATCGCCCTGGTTATTATGGGGTTTCATTATGCTAATGAAATAACCCATGCTAGAATCAACTCAATAGGACTTACGCAAAACGGCCATTTTTGCGGAGTGACACACGCCCTCGTGTGTCACCGTTAGCACGAGGGCGTGCTATACTGCGTTTCAAATCAAAATGACACTTTTTGGGACAGGAGTCCGCAATTATTTGCGGACTCCTCATGCTCATAATCAATGTGTAGGTTTCAAATGAAATGCAGTATAACTCCTCTATTTTTGCGTAAGTCCTACTCAAAATAATTCCACCTGTAAATTTTCAGGGGATAGCAATGGAGTCCAAAGCCGTAGGCTTTGGACTCCATATCCCCCAATTATTTACAGGTGGAATTGTTTTACTTAAGGATAGCTGTTTAATAGTAGGACTTACGTAAAACCGTTTATTTTGAGGAGTGACACACGCCCTCGTGTGTCACTGTTAGCACGAGGGCGTGCTAACTCCGCGATTTTTGCGTAAGTCCTACATAGGAGAGCCGACCATCAGGCCACGGCCATGTAGCTGTTACAAAACCTATCTGGAAAATAACCCCTGGTCCCACCATCAACACCAAACATCATTAACATGTAACGTAAATATTTTACCATTTACTCCTTGAGTTAGGTAATTTTACTTTATATTTGTGCAACCATAGATTGGAGACGATTCATCACGATTACTTTAAACTCAATCCATTGTATCACACAACCAGCCTACATCCAAGGAGTATTTTAGATGTCCTACACTGCATTTCAAATGAAAACTACGCTTTCGGCGCAGGAGTCCGCAATTATTTGCGGGCTGTCCGCAAAGGATTGCGGACTCCTGCCAGTCATAGCAAAAGTGTAAATCTCAAATAAAAGGCAGTATAAATGAGTCATGGATGCGGAGTCGCAACGCCTGCTTTGCGAACACATAACAAGCATGTGACTCCAGCTTGTCCAGAACTGTTTTATTTCAATCCACTCCAGCCGACCAGAGTCCCGCGCATCGTGAGCGAGCTTACTTCAATAAAATTGGCAGATAAATACGCGGCAAGGCTTTAGTTTCGCTCAATAACGTAATCACCTGCGTCGCGGTCACATTCCCGCCGATGTTCTGCGCCACCACGGTGATGGTTTGCGTTCCCGTAATAGCCCAAGTGTAGCTGACCACGGCTGTTCCTTGCCCCGTCGCGGGCAGGGGCGACCAGGTGTAACTCAGCGGCAAGGTAACGTTATCAGGTGTAATGGTGGCGGTGAACACATAGCCCAAACCCACCAGGCCCGTTATGGGGCCGCTGATTTGTACGGCTAAGGGTGGCACATTGACCGTCACTGCTGCCGTCCCTTGTACTTGCCCCGCCGCATTACTTACCGTTACGGTTAAGAGCTTCACCCCTGGCGTACTCCAACTAAAGGCGATTTCATCACTTAAGGAATCGGTTTGGCGAATGACCCGATTTTGCGCGGGTAAAATTTGGTTGGTGGCTTCCCAATTGTAAGTTAAAGGTAAGGTGGCATCACTTGGCATAACCACAGCGGTAAAGGTATATGTCTCACTGACATTAAGCTGCGTTTCGCCCCTCATCGTCACCGACATGGGCGGTTTAGCAATGGTCATGGTGTGAACGGCAGTCACTTGTCCGCCGATATTCTCCGCCGTCACGGTAATCACTTTAATGCCCGCGCTTGTCCAGGTAAATGGCAGGCTCTGGCTTAAATTACCCGTTTGAATTTGGGGTATTTGGTCAGTGGCTTGCCATGTATAACTTATGGATTGTGTCGCCAGGTCGGGGCTGACGGTGGCGGTGAAGAGATATGGCGTGTTGAGTAAGCCTATCTCTGGCCCGTTCAGGGTAATGGATGTAATGGGAACGTTCATGGTTAGCATGAACGTAGTCGTCACTAGGCCAATGTTATTGGCTGCTGTGACCGTAATAAATTTAACACCCGCCGTCGGCCAGGCTAGGCTCATGGGGCTGGTTAAGGCCGCGCTTTGCGTCATGGGCGCGAGGTCGGTGGCTTGCCACAAATAGCTAATCGGCATGGTGGTGGTGATGGGGCTGACGGTGGCGGTAAAGTTGTAAGCCATGTTTATATTGCCCTGAGTTACGCTATTGACCAACACGCTCACGGGCGCAACTTGTAATATGACGGTATGCGTGGCGGTTTGCGTCCGTCCCGCTGCCCAGGCCGTCACTGTAATAACTTGTTCACCCGCCGCGCCCCAATTCAAGGTCAAAGTATCGGTCAAACCATTGGTATGAATAACGCTACTCTGCCCTGTAGCTTGCCAAGTATAACTAATGGGTTGCGCCGTACTATTCGGATTGATGGTGGCGGTGAAGGTATAGGGCTGACCCACTCGCGCCAATTGCGGCCCCATCAAGGATACACCTGCCATAGGTTCAGAAATCGTCACTAAATAACTGTCGCTATCCGTGCCTGATACGCTGACGGCGGTTACGGTAATGGCTTTCATCCCACCCGTTGGCCAGGTGAAAGTGGCGGTATGACTGAGGCTGCTAGATTGCACAATGCCCGTGTTTTCTGCCGTTTGCCAAGTATAAGTTACAGGTTTTAAGGTCGTGCTAGGGCTAACTAGCGTGGTAAAAGTGTAAGGCAGGTTAATCTCACCCGCCTTCGGCCCGCTAATGGTCGCAAAAATTGATGGCGCAGCAACCACCACCGTTTGTGTAACCATGCTTGAACCATGTCTATTTATTACAATTGCGGTGATAACTTTCGTCCCTGAAACCGTCCACGTGTATTTAACATTATCATCTAATTGCATCACATTGGTATGGGTGAGCGGCGTTTGACCCGTCGCTTGCCAAGTGTAGGTTAATGGCAATTCTGTTTCCGCAGGTAAAACGGTGGCTAAAAACCCTTCCTCTTGATAAATCTCGCTTGCCGTCACCCCGTCAAGGGTCACTGCCGACGGCGGAATGAACATGGTGATAGTTTGCGAAGCGATAAGTTGCCCAAAACTGTTTTGTACTGTTATCTTAACTGTCTTAATGCCCTCCGTTGCCCATGAGAAGGTAAAAGTATCGCTGACCGTGTTACGGCTTTGGAGTTGGGGGCTTAAATCCGTGGCCTCCCAACTGTAATCTAGCGGCATGGTGGTATTCGTGGGGCTAACGGTGGCGGTAAATACGTAATTTATGTTAATGTTGCCACTCGTTGGGCCAACCAACGTAATTTGTGTCGGGGCAATTTTGCTGGCATCTACCACCAAATCAACCGAGTTTGAAATCTGCCCGTAATTATCCACCGTTATTGGCACGACTCCCGCCGAGGCCATGGTGGTAATGGAAACGTAAGCCGTTAATTGATTGGCATTGTTATAAACCGTTGGCACACTTTGCCCATTCCACTTCACCACACTTTCGGAGGTAAAATTGCTGCCAGTAACCGTTATAATGTAAACGGGCTGACCTGCCGTTACCGTAGTCGTTACCACACTGGTTACGGTAGATGTCGTGGGCTTGGTGGCATTAAAACCAAACGCCCCACTATCGCAACTGCTGCGCGCATAGCCTCGTTGGTCAGTGGCGAGACAACCTGACCCTTGACTTACCGCCCCGCCGCCTAATAACGGCATGGTTTGGGTTGAACCGCCATTATCGGCTAAAGTCCCGACATTTGGGCTAGTCGCTACGCCCGTTGCCGCGCCACAATCGCCATTAGCCCCCGTGGGAAATAGGAAATTGCCGCCGCCATTAGATAATACAATATTGCTATTGCAATTAATGGTGCTATTGCCAGATAAAAGGCTATTTTTTAAGGTTAAGGTACTACTTCCTGGGGCTTGTTTCTGAATCCCGCCGACATTGATGCTGGAAAGATTGCCCGCGATGGTACTATGAATGATACTAACGGTTGTGTCATCAGGTGTAATAAAAATGGCACTTGGATTTTTGCCACTATTCGAATTAAAGGTACTATTCTGAATAGTTACAACTCCGTTATTGAGGTCAAGCCCCGCTGGGCCAAAATTTCCGCCCGTTCCTAGCCCCGTGTTATTGTTCAGTGTGCTATTCTGTAAGGTTAAGGTTTGGCTAGAACCCGCCAACGCCTCAAAATAAATTGCCCCACCGCGCGCCGCCGTATTCAATTTAAACGTGCTATACTCAATTAAGACATTTTTGGCTTCATTGACGAAAATCGCCCCACCGCGATAACTGTCTAGCGTGCCACTAGTGGTTTGATTATTACGAAAAGTGCTATGCCGCGCGTTCAAGGTGCCACCATTTCGCACACTGATAGCCCCACCACGTTGCGCGGTATTACTTTCCAACGTACTCCGAATAAGTTCCACCGTGCCTTGATTGATAGCAATGCCCCCACCAAAACCAGTAGCCGCGCTATTACTTTTGATGGTACTGTCCACAATCTTCATGATGGCCGCAGTGCCTTCATTAAAGATACCACAGCCGACATCAAGGGTATTTGTACAAGCCGTATTATTAGTAATAGTAACTTTTACCAACCAGGTCGTCCCCTGATTGTAAATCGCGCCACCACTTGGCACCCCGCCACCTTGAGATAAGGTAATATTTTGCAAGGCCAATTGTCCAAAGGAGGGAATTTCAAATAAACGGGTGGTATTTCCTCCATTAAGGGTTATTAAACCACCCCCATCAATCGTGATGAATTTATTGACCGTTACTTGGCTGGTTAAATTAATTGTCTGTGCTGATGAACCGCAATTAAACGTTATAACTACATCGCCAAAGGTGTTGACGGCGGTTTTAAACGCGGTCTCGGTACAGCTCGCGCCTGAACCCGTTCCTACGACTACCGTTGATTGCGCGGCAAAGGTTGGGCGAACATAGCCCATGAATAAAACTAAGACGGCAACTACCGCCCATGTAAGTTGTGTTAATTTATGGTGAGTCATTATTGCTCCGAGATATGGAGTCACGACGCTTGCTTTGTGGCGCAAAGCAAGCGTTGCAACTCCGTAAATTTCCTACGCCATTACCTTTTCAAACGCCCGCCGCATGGCCGCAATCGTTTGCTCAATCACCTCGTCGGTGTGGACGGTGGAGATAAACGCGGCTTCAAATTGCGAGGGCGCAATATAAACCCCTTCATTTAAGAGAGCATGGAAAAATCGGGCGAAACGTTTGGTATCACTTTGCGCCGCCGTCGTCCAATCGGTTACGGGCTGACTAGAAAAGAACATGCCAAACATTGTCCCCGCTTGTGCCTGATAAATTGGCACGCCAACCGCGTCCGCCGCTTGTCGAATACCATCACCTAACCAAGTCACTCGCGCCACCATCGCCTCAAATAGCCCTGGCTCACGAATCGCCTTGAGCGTCTCAATACCCGCCGTCATCGCTAACGGGTTGCCACTGAGCGTTCCCGCTTGATACATGGGGCCCGCAGGGGCAACCTGCTGCATAATCTCTCGCCGCCCTGCATACGCGCCCACAGGCAGTCCGCCGCCAATGACCTTGCCTAACGCCGTCAAATCGGGCAATATATTGTAGTATTCTTGCGCGCCGCCCCGTGCCACGCGAAAACCCGTCATCACTTCATCAAAGACTAGCAACGCCCCATGCTTATCACAAAGTTCGCGTAGCCCTTGCAAATAGCCCACTTGCGGCAAAACCACGCCCATGTTACCCGCCACTGGCTCAAGAATAAGCGCAGCAATCTGCGCCCCAAATTGGTCAAAGAGGGTGGTCATGGTGGCTAAATCATTGAATGGGGCAATCAAGGTATCATGAATAGCGGCGGCTGGGACACCAGGACTATCAGGCAACGCGAGGGTGGCAACACCCGACCCTGCTTGCACCAGCAAAAAATCAGCATGGCCGTGATAATTGCCCGTTAATTTAACAATCTTACTGCGGCCAGTGAACGCCCGCGCCAAACGCAATACGCTCATGGTGGCCTCTGTGCCAGAATTGACAAAGCGTACCTGCTCGGCAGATGGCACCATATTACAAACTAATTCGGCCAATTCCGTTTCTAGGGCGGTAGGTGCGCCATAGCTCGTGCCTCTGGTGACGGCATGTTGCAAGGCTGTCACAATGGTGGGGTGGGCATGGCCGAGAATGAGCGGACCCCAACTGAGGACATAATCAATATATTGATGGCCGTCGGCATCGTAGAGATAGGGGCCGTTGGCATGGTCAATAAACAGGGGCTGACCACCCACGCCCCGAAAAGCTCTTACGGGTGAATTAACTCCGCCAGGAATCACCCGTTGGGCTGCTTGAAATAATTGTTCAGATTTTGGATATGGCATGGAAAACCTCATTGGGTAGGATTTCGGCCATGAATTAAACATAAGCCAATTTGTACAATATATTTAATCCGTGGCCGAAGTGTATTTATTTTAGCACATGGCTAAATAAATGGAAATTATCTACTGATTTGATAAGTTATTTGGTTACTAAATATTACAATAAATAAGGGGATTGACATTTTGTTACCATACTGTAGCAAAATAGACTCAAAAGTTGAACTTATGATAATAATCTAGTAATATTCGACCTTTAGGCTTAGAATGTGTATCTATCACTTACGTAAAGGATAAATTATGACCAACAAACCGTCATTGCTACAACAGCATGGGCAAAAATTAGTGGCTTTAGCCTTCTGGCTAGGGCTAATTGGCAGCGGCATGCTCTATGCCTATTTGAACAACCTCACTACCACTGACATGTTGTTACAAATTATAAATTTACTCAAAACCCCCTTGGGGCCGCTTATTTATGTTATCATTTATGCCATTCGTCCCTTAACCTTTCTTTCTGCTGCGGCCTTAACGTTAGCGGCAGGCTCTATTTTTGGGTCTGGCTCAACCTTTCATTTGATGCTGGCCGTTTTATATACCGTCATAGCCAGTCACATTTCCGCCAGCGTTGCCTATCTCATTGGGCGTTATTTTGGTGCGGGGTTGATAACGGAAAGTGACGGTGGCTTGGTGCAAACGTGGGCGAAACGGATGCGCGATAATACTTTTGAGACAGTACTCGTGATGCGGGTGTTGTTCATGCCTTTTGATTTGGTCAGCTATTTGGCGGGTTTCTTACGGGTCAGTTGGCTTACTTTCATTACTGGGTCTATACTTGGCTCAGTTTCTGGCACGATTGCTTTTGTTTCATTTGGCGCATCTATTTCAGTAGAGGATATTATTTCGGGTAAACGACCCGATTTGAACCTTTACAGTTTAGCTTTTGGCATTGTCCTCATGCTCATCAGCCTCGCTATTTCCCGTTATTTCAAACAACAAGAATAATACGTAATTACATGGAGTAACAAAGCTTGCTTTGTGCCACAAAGCAAGCTTTATGACTCCCATTTATAACCATGAGTGAAATTATTTTATTACCGCAAGATAAGTATAATGCCCAACTATTACATAATGTTCACCCTGCCGAATGGCAAAACCCCACCCCCAATGGCCGCTATAATTTGGTGGTGATTGGGGCGGGAACGGCGGGCTTGGTCACGGCGGCGGCCGCGGCGGGGCTAGGCGCGAAGGTTGCGTTGGTTGAAAAACATCTCATGGGCGGCGACTGTTTGAATGTGGGTTGCGTCCCGTCTAAAACGATTATTCGCTCGGCCAAACTGTTAGGCGATTTGGACATGGCCGCTCATTTAGGTGTTAATGTTCCGCAAGGCGTGGAGATTGATTTTGGCGCGGTTATGGCACGGATGCGGCAAATTCGCGCCAAAATTAGCCCTGATGACTCGGTCTGGCGGTATCGTGATTTGGGCGTGGATGTCTTTTTAGGCTCTGGCAAATTCAGTAGCCCCACTAGCCTTGAGGTCAATGGCGTAACGCTTAATTTCAAAAAAGCGGTTATTGCAACGGGGGCGCGCGCCCAAACCTTGCCCATTCCAGGGTTGGCCGAGGCGGGCTATTATACGAATGAGAGCATTTTTACCTTAACCGAACGGCCTAACCGTTTAGCGGTTATCGGCGCGGGGCCGATTGGGGCGGAGTTAGCCCAATCCTTCCGCCGTTTGGGGTGTGAGGTGACGCTGTTGCAGCGCAGCCCGCAAATATTAAGCCGTGAAGACCGTGAAGCGGCGAATATTATTGAAAAAGTGTTAGTGCGGGAGGGGGTGCAGTTGGCCTTGGGGGTAAAATTCAAGCAAGTCACCTTAGCAGGGCAGGCCAAAATCATTGCTTATGAGCATGAGGGGCAAGCCAAGCAGATTACGGTAGATGCCATTTTAGTGGCCGCAGGGCGAGTGCCGAATGTGGAGGGGTTGAATTTAGAGGTGGTGGGCGTGGTGTATAATTCGAAAGGCGTGGAGGTGAATGATTATTTGCAAACCACCAACCCGCGTATTTTTGCGGCGGGTGATATTTGTATGAAACAGCAATTTACCCATGCCGCCGATGCCGCCGCCCGTATTGTGATACAAAATGCCTTGTTCATGGGGCGTAAAAAATTGAGCGCGCTGACCATTCCCTGGTGTACCTACACTGACCCCGAAGTGGCGCATGTGGGTATTTATCCCGCCGAAGCCGAGGCCGCAGGCATAGAGGTGGACACCTTCACTCGCCATTTTAGCGAAGTCCATCGGGCGATTACGGATAGCGAAGAGGAGGGGTTTGTGAAGGTGCAGGTCAAAAAAGGCACCGATAAAATCGTCGGGGCGACTATTGTAGCCCGCCATGCGGGGGATATGATTAACGAAATTACGCTGGCAATGGTGGCGAATGTTGGCTTAAAAACCCTCGCGACGGTTATTCACCCCTACCCGACCCAAGCCGAGGCCATCAAACAAATAGCCGATGCCTATAACCGTACCCGCCTCACGCCAACCGCCAAACAACTTTTATCGGGTTGGCTGTCATGGACAAAATAGGCTAAACCAAAAAGCCGCTGACTTTTTATGAGGTCAGCGGCTTTTTGGTTTGAGAAACTGCCTGATACGCTGACTAACTATTTCAAATGTGTTTCAAACCAACGTAAAATTTGTTTCAGGCGCGCAATGCGGCGGTCAGTGCGGCCACTGCGGGAGAGGTCATGGGTTTCGCCAGGGAAGCGGACAAGTTCCGTCTCCACGCCTAATTTTTTCAGGGCGATAAAAAATTGCTCCCCCTGCTCCATGTCACAGCGCAAATCCTCTTCGTTGTGAATAATTAAGATAGGCGTTTGCACCTGCGCCACATATTTCAAGGGCGATTGCCGCCAATAATTTTCCACATCTTCCCATAGCGGCTTATCCAACCCCACCAACGACTCCACCCGATAAGCCAAATCACTCGTGCCAGCCATGCTAATCATATTGCTTAAGCTACGTTGCGTGACCGCCGCTTGGAAACGGTGCGTATGACAAATAATCCAATTCGTCATAAAGCCGCCATAACTGCCGCCCGTCACGCCCATGTGCTTCGGGTCAATATAGGGCTTCTCCGCCACCAAATCCACCCATTTCATCAAATCGGCATAATCCAGATTGCCCCAATCATTGTAAATGGCTTTGGCATGTGCCTCACCATAACCCGCGCCGCCGCGTGGATTGCAAAAATAAATTACATATCCTTGCGCGGCCAAAAATTGAAACTCAAAGGTAAAATAATGCCCATATTGCGCCATCGGCCCGCCATGAATTTCCAAAATGGAGGGATATTTTTGGGTGGCATCAAAGAAAGGTGGCTTAATAATCCAACCTTGCAAATCATTATCCGCCGCGCCCTTAAACCACACCTCCTCCACTTGCGCCAGCTCAAAATTCTCAAACAGAGCCTCATTCAAATGGGTCAACATTTGCCGTTCATGTGTAACTAAATCTAACGACCAGAGTTGACTAGGGTAGTAATTCCCGCCACTCGCATACGCCAATTTCGTACCATTACGGTCAAGACTGAAAAATTCCACCACGCCTTCACCCGTCAACTCTTGTAATACATTCCCCTCGGCTTGGCGAATGGGAATGGTTTTGAGGACGGTATTACCCCGTTCCACCACCTGCACGATGACCGCCCGACTATCGCTTGACCAGACGGGCGATTGGATAGTCATCCAGCCCATGTCGCTCAGGGTGAGTTGGTCAATGTTAAAATCAAAGGCTTGGGTTAGGTTAATGGCTGGGCCGCTCGGTTGTAATTGTCCGCCACGAATGTAAGGTGTAGGCACAACCCATAAACAAGTATTACGCCAACGTTCATTAAGACCACCTTCCTGATAATAGGCAATCCATTGCCCATCGGGGGAAAATTTGGGTAAATTTTTCAACCCTTTTGGGGCGATAACTTGGTGCATGTCGCCCCCGTCGGCAGGCATGAGGTACAAATCCACCTCATCCCATTGGCGGTCAGGGTCGGCGGTGCGGTTGGAACGAAACAAAATCCACTGTCCGTCAGGCGACCAACTAGGGTCAAGTTCATCATAAATCTCGCCCTGCGTGAGTTGCTTGGCCTCGCCCGTCGCCACCTCCACCCGCCAAATATGCCAACGTTCCACAGGCAACACGCCCATGCGGTCGCCTTTATACACCAAACGAGTGATATGGCGCACCACCACGCCCAACTCTTGGGCGCGCGGGTCACTCTCCCGCGCCAACATTTCAGCATCTTTCGAGCGCACCATGCAGACCAAATGCTTCCCATCAGGCGACCAATCAAAACTGCCAATATCGCCTGGCAATTGGCTTAAGGGACGCGCCTCGCCACCATAAAAGGGAATCAGGTAAATTTGCGACTGTTTCCCATCGCCGCGATTAGACAAAAAGGCAATTTCCTGCCCATCTGGCGACCAACGGGGCTGGTTATCCACTTGCTTACCGTAGGTATATTGCCGCCCAGGTTTACTGCCATCTGTCGGCACGAGCCACAAATTCATGTGCTTTTTCAAGGTGGCTTTATCCACCCATTGCACACAAAAAATAATATTTTGACCATCAGGCGAAATTTTGCAATCCGCCACCAACCGAAAACCATATAAATCTTCAGCCGTAATCGCTCTTTTTAGTGTCATTAATAGGTATGAGTTATGAATGATGAGTTATGAGTTGTTTAGGCTATTCCAAGAAAATAAATCTCCCATAGAGGAGTTAGCACGCCTTCGTGCTAACTCGTGATACACGAGGGCGTGTATCACTCCTCAAGATTTGGGACGATTTAAATCCTGAACGCCTTACCCATCACTCACCACTCATCACTCTATTTATCGTTCCTCAACTAAGAACGTGGGGACAGTTGAGCCGCCGCCAGCCGTCACATTAAGCAATGCTGAAGTTGAGAGACGGGTGAGACAACCATAAACAGTATCACCATGGAAGGCAAAGGGTGCGGTATCTAACATGCGGTCAAAAATGTGGAGTTGATTATCAATCATGCTAGGATAGGGTTCTGAAGGAATATTAATCCTTTCTTGCACAATATAAGGCGTTTCTAACGCGACCTTAATGGCCTGTTCCCACTCTCTATAATCCACCGTCCAACCCAAAACAATGCCGCGCCCGCCGTAATCATCATTCGGTTTTAGCACCAGGCGGTCTTTATTTTGCACAATGTAGGGGATTAAATCAACGGGCTTACCATTATGTAATGTCGTCCGATACTCCACTTTTCGTGTCCAGGGAATATGGTCAGCAATGGCTTTAGTCTCTTCCGCATTGAACAGGTAAGCATTGCGCTCATCACTGAGGACGGCGAGACTGGCCTTTTTATATAACATTTTGCAATTAAAAGGGTTCGCCATGCAGACCGCGTTATCTAACACTGCCCTAACAATCGGATGTTCCAGCCCGCCCTGTTCAATCAACTCGCTGATTAAGACCCGCTTGAAAATCAAATTAATGTGGAAATCACCCGCCATGAGTTTACCACCAATATACTCCACTTTTTGCGGCGAGGTGATAATGCACTCTAAGCCCTGCGCTTTGAAATAGGATTGAAACAATAAAAACTCGCTATAGGTGGGGACATCAGACCAATCAATAATCGCCACACGCGGCTTTTCGCCCCGCCCCGCCCATTGCTGATACGCGTCCATTAAGGCATGTAACGCCCCATGGCGCGCGGGCAACGTATACAGGACATAACGGCGCAGGAAATCCCGCATGACGGGCAAGCCAAAAAAGACCGCCGTTAATACATCGTTATAAGCAGGCGCGGCGGGTGTTTCAGCGTTATATTCCGTAAATCTTAGCTCATTCGTTTCAGGAATATAAAAGGAATCAAGCCGCGAAATGGGCGTGGGGGTGTGAAACCCTGGGTCATGTTCCACCAAAATATGCTCCCAATCTAGCAACATAAATTGCTCGCGGAAGATTTTATCTTTCAAACCCATTTCATGAATTTTGCCAAAGGCTTGTAACAAAACTTGGGTACGGTGACGAATATAACGATATTGCTCTAGGCTGAGGAAACGCGGCCGTAATACGGTTGTGAGTGGCCTGTCGCCAAAAAAGAGGCCGCGCAAATTCATTTGGTCATCCAAATGGGCTTGGGAATCTTGGGCGGCTTCAGGGGTTAATAGGGCATGGTACGTCTGAATGGCATTTTGAACAACGCTCATGGGTTGGGCAGAATTACGGCAGAGGGGTTACTAAATAGCTTAAACCCTCACCCCCATCCCCTCTCCCAAAGGGCGAGGGGGGATAAGAGTAACTCCCTCGCCCTTTGGGAGAGGGCTGGGGTGAGGGGGTATGGGTTGTGCTAGACGATAACCTCTTTGTCTTAATTCCTTATCCTTGTGTAATAAAATAAAATTTGGTCAGCTAAATAGGGGAATATCATGGAAAAAGTAACAAAGGCGCGGTCAAAGAGGGTGATAAAAACGTCGCGCCGTTCATACCGAATAGTTTGTAATATGGCTTGGGCGACCCACTCGGCTGGCACGCCCGCCCGCCGATTAGGGCGCAAACGGGCAATATCACCTAACGAATTATGAACAAATTCCGTCGCCGTCACGCCAGGGTAAACCGTACTCACTCGCACATTGGCGGTCTTAACCTCTAGCCGCAAACTTTCGGCCATGCGCTCTAGGGCCGCTTTCGTGGCGCAATAGGCGGCCATGTGGGGCATGGCGCGCCGTCCAATAATGGAAGAAATGTTAATAATGAGGCCGCCGTCAGGGTTCGCCATAAGCGTTGGTAACGCGGCCTGAATTAAGGCTACGGGGCCAAAATAATTCACCTCCATGACTTGGCGCGCCGCCGTTTCATCAAGCTCGGCCACCGCTTGATAAACGCCGATACCTGCATTGTTAATAATAACATCAATTGTCCCGAAAATCGCCACCGTTTTATGGGCGAGGGCGGCGGCCTGAGTCGTGTCGCCCATGTCGGTGGGAATGGCGATGGCGGTATAACCCTGAGCATTTAACTCCATTGCTAACTGTTGCAAGCGAATAGCTCCACGCGCCGCCAATACCAACCGACAGCCCGCCCGCGCCAAAGCGTAGGCAGTGGCGCGGCCAATGCCCTGGCTTGCGCCCGTTAAAATGACGACCCGTTTTTTACACCTCACCACTCACCTCATTACAAAAACAGGAGTCCGCAATAATTTGCGGACTGTCCGCAAATTATTGCGGACTCCGTAAACGCGCTCATTTCTAATTTCTAATTCGTAATTTTCTTACTGTCTGTTAATAACCACTGTTCATCTAAACCGACGGGGAGTTCAATAGTAAAAACACTGCCTTTACCAGAGGCACTTTCCACCCAAACCCGTCCGCCATGCGCCTTGACCATCTCTCTGACCAAAAATAACCCTAGCCCTGTACCTGGAGTTTGCCGCGCCAGGCGATTATCCACCCGATAAAAACGGTCAAAGACATGCTCCTGGTCAGTGGGCGCAATGCCAATGCCCTGGTCACTGACGGTTAAATAAACTAACTTTTTGTGGCGGTCATACTGCCCATTCACCTTAATAATGCCCCCTTCGGGGCTATATTTGATGGCGTTGCCAATCAAATTGGTAATGACTTCACGTAATCTTTCGTAATCACCTAAAACGGCGGGGTAATCTAGCGGAAAGTCAACCTCAAAGGTGTGCTTGGTGGTGGTCGCATGGAGATTTTGAACGGCCAGGCGCGTCACTTGCGCTAAATCTAAATAACCGAGGCGCAATTTAAAGCCACCCGCTTGCAACCGACTAGCCTCCAACAGGTTATTAATCTGTTTATCAAGTCGGTCAGCTTCCTCTTCAATCACTGCTAACCCCTCAGCCAGAGTCGCTTTATCCCAATTAGCATCCTCCCGCGCCAATGTCCCCGCGTACCCTTTGATAATACTAACGGGGGTTTTAAGCTCATGCGAAATGACCGACAATAAGGTTTGTTTCAATTGCTCGGCCTCATGAAAATGGGTCACATCGCGCACATTGGCGATAACCTGGGTTATTTTGCTATCGTCATTTTTTTGCGGGGAGTAATGATTAGCAAGACTAATAAGCATGCCGTCAGCCCGTTGGTGCATGCCCTCGGCAAAAAGCCGACCATCAACAGGCGGGCGGATAAGCGGGCATTGGGTATGGCAGACGCTCACCCCTTGATTGGTGCGAAGATTTAATACCTCGTAACAAGGACGACCTAGCGCATCATCGGTAGAAATGCCCGTCAGGTTGGCTAGGGCGCGATTCCAGGTTTGGATAATACGGTAAGGGTTAATAATCATAACGCCATCACCGCTATTTTCGATGATGGCATTAAGGCGCGCATGTTCTGCGCTGAGGGCTTGATAAAGTTGGGCGTTATGTACTGCAATGGCGGCTTGATGGGCGAAGGAACTCAACACATGTTGGTCATTATCGCTAAAGGCCACGCCATAAGTACGAAAAATGAAGATATAACCAATAATGTCCTCGCCAATTTCTAAGGGCAAGGCCACAACTTGGCGTAATACCATGCCTGCGGCGCGTGAGGCGAGAGCTAAACGTAAGGCAATATCATTGAGGGAATTTTCTTCTTTTTTCTTGTTGGCATCAAGGTCACGCCAAAGGGGTTCAAACAGGGGGACGGCTTGACGGGGTAAACCGATACTGGCAAAGGGGGCGAATTTGCCGTCTTCGTGGCGCAGGGTGATTAATCCCGCTTGGCCTGATAAAATTTCGACGGCACTTTGCAATGTGAGTTCAAGGAGTGAGGCTAAATCTAGCCGCGCGGTCATGGCGCGGCTAATCTCCAAGAGGTACTCCCTTTGGCGTAGGCGAAAATCAGGCAACATGGCGCGGTTGGGTTTAATACTTACTCAGAATCCGCGAAGGAACAAAAGTGCAGGAGTCCACAATCCTTTGTGGACATCCGCAAATAATTGCGGACTCCTGACGTAAGTTATAGGAGTGTTTCTTAGCGGATTCTGTTAGTAATAATTAGCTACTTAACTGACTGAGCAGGTAGTAAACGAGGCCGCTACCAATGGCAAATATAAAGACGGATAAGACTAATCCAAAGGCTACTAAAATGGGTGTGGGGGTGTCATTGGCGGAGGAGGAGGTCGCAGTGGTCGAGGCAGCAGCAGGACGTTTGGTCACTTTTTTAGCTTTGGTTGAGGTTGTGGCTTGAGTCGGGGCCTCTTCCTCATCCTCAATGGGTGGCGAACTCTCGGCCGCGGCCCCGTCATCCGTCGGGGCAATATCAAATGAGGCGCGCAATGGGTCATTTTGTGGCTCTAGGCTACGTAAACCCTCTTTGGCGACACGATTTTTCTTGTTAATTTTTAAGACATTTTTATAGCAGACCCGTTTATCTTCCGCTTCCGTTAAGACATCGGCCAAGCCCAACCAGGCTTCCTCATACCGTGGATTTTCCTGGATAATGGTCTCATACATGAGCCGTGCTTGTTGGATAGCTCCCTGGTCAGCCATTTGTTTGGCTTCGGCTAGTGTTGGCATAGTCAATCCTCCCTTAACAATATCATAAATTTCTCCGCTAATTGTACAACAGAGTCAAGATTATGACAACCTAATGAAAGGGATAACCTGATGAGGGGGGAACGGATACTCTCGTGAAACTTTTAATTCTATTTTCATTACATCGAGTTGCGTTTAGGGCAGAGTGTGCTAGAATGGAATCTGCCCTCCACGGCAATCACTATTTTTAGTGACCAAAGTCCCCTTCATTGGGGATTTTGTGTTTTTGGCGACCATTATTTAATTTAATGAGAGTTGCACTTGCGATAAAATGTGATAAAATTAAATCTGTTTATGCAAATTGTAATGTATTTTTGTAATATAATCCCACTCAATTTGAAAATTCAACCTGTAACTTAACAACCTGAGTTCGGGATAAGGAATTAGGACGCGGATACACGCAGATTGACGCGGATTTTTCTTTTAGTTTTTTTAAAAATCCGCATGTATCCGTGCAAATCCGCGTCCCATACCTTGTTCATCGCTTTATCCCGAACTGAGGTCGATAGTGGGATTGATGAAAATGAATAATAATAGTTAATATCTCACTAATGGCTAGTCTTGGCTCTTTCCTTGGAGCTTGAAGG
>JFJP01036216.1_pt1 | contig 30628 bp, 29 predicted proteins | sample 431651 | NCBI WGS metagenome assembly JFJP01 (sample SAMN02602958, study PRJNA72255) | Microbial mat metagenome, whole genome shotgun sequencing project. | biome: fresh water; feature: sink hole; material: water; isolation source: purple microbial (photo- and chemosynthetic) mats found in... | reverse complement strand
AGGAGATGAAGCATATGAGTGACGGTTCCATATCTCAGGACGAGATTGATGCCCTGTTGGCCGGTGTCGACATGGGAGGAATGGGTGCCGCTCCTGCCGCTGCATCCGAACGGCTGAACGACAGCCAGACAGGCGCCCTGCAGAAGTTTCTCAACAGCAACGTTCCTGGTCTCAAGGCAAACCTCGAGTCCATGACGGGAAAGACCGTCGAGTTCGGCAATCCTTCGGTCGAAACGATGAAACGCGACGGTTTCCTGCGCAAGATTCCGGAAATGGTCGTCGGAACCCTCATCGATTTCAATCAGGCCCTCGTCGGAGACCATCTGTTCGTTTTGGCTCCCGAATTCGCCCAGAAGATCGTCAGTCTCGTAAACAACGAAAACAATGCCGAACTCGACGAAATGTCCCTTTCGGTCATAAGCGAAACGATTTCCCAGCATTCGGGAATGGAAATTACCGCACTCGAAAAAGCGGGTTTCAAGGGCGTCGCGAACAATCCGGCCGAATCCGTCCATGTTCCCAAGGCGATGGTACGCTTTCCCCGGGACGATTTCGCCGTCTTTACGTATCCCGTCAGCCTGGACGGTTCGGCATTTTCCCTTTGGGAGATCATTCCGTATGCCATGGCCGGCGAAATCGCCAATGCCTTCGGAGGATCCCGCAACGACGGGGCCTCTCAGTCGATGTCCGACCAGGGCGGCATGAACATGGGAAACGCCGGCAACATGAACGGCATGAACATGAACAACATGCAGGGCGGCGCCATGGGCGCTATGGGCAACATGAACGGCATGCAAGGCAACATGAACGGCATGCAAGGCAACATGAACGGCATGAACATGAACAACATGCAGGGCGGCAACATGGGCGGCATGAACATGGGCAACATGAACATGGGCAATATGCAGGGCGGCAACATGGGAAACATGGGCGGCATGAACATGGGCAATATGCAGGGCGGCAACATGGGAAACATGGGCGGCATGAACATGGGCAATATGCAGGGCAACATGGGCCAGATCATGGGCATGAACCCGAACGTACAGTCCGTTCAGTTTCCGAATCTCCAGCTCAATTCGATGGGTTCCGAACAGGGCAACATCGGCCTGATCATGGACGTGTTCATGGAAATGACCGTGGAACTCGGTCGGACGCGAAAGGTAATCAAGGAAATCCTCGGCATGGGCGAAGGCACGATCATAGAGCTCGACAAACTTGCCGGCGAACCGGTGGATATTCTGGTCAATCACAAGCCGATCGCGAAAGGCGAAGTAGTGGTCATCGACGAAAACTTCGGCGTCCGCGTTACTGAAATATTGTCGCCGGTCGAACGGGTAAGCGATTTGTAGGGTTTTTCGGTTCAGGGTGGGGGGAACATGACAATTTTCTCGTCAGGACAATCCGTACGGATTGTCTTCTTCGTATTTTTACTGTCCTGCGTTTGTTCTCTTGCGGCCCAGGACGCGCCGGCGGGCACCGCCGTCCAAGATGCTGTGGCGATCCAGGACGAAGCAGCCATTTTGCTTGAAGATCCCGCTGCCGCGCCGGGCGACGCCGCAGCGGTTGCGAATTCCGATTCCACCGTTTGGGTTCTCCTGCGCATCGTGCTGGTTCTTGCCATCGTGTGCGCCGGGATTTACGGGGTGGTATATTTCCTCAAGAAAACCACGCGGATCAATGCCGGAAACGATCCCTACCTCAAGAATGTCGCTTCCCTTTCGCTTTCCCCCAACAAGTCGGTTCGCGTCATAACAGTCGGATCACAAGCCTTCGTGCTCGGCGTGACCGACCAGTCCATCTCGCTCATTTCGGAAATCAGCGACCGCGAACTCATCGACGCGATGAATCTCGAAGCCGACCGGAATTCTTCCATGCCTGCAGGCAATTTCGCCGCCGTGCTCAAGTCGTTCCTGCCGGTCAAGCCGACGGAAGTGGCATCATCCGCTCCGGTGTCGACGCTTTCGGGCGATTCGGTTTCCGCGCTCGCCACCACCGATTTTCTCAAGAAACAGCGGGAACGGCTGAAGAACGGAAGTCCCGAATGAAAAAAAGAAACGCTTCCGGAGCAAAATCGAAGACAGGCCTTGCCGTCGTTTTTTTTCTGCTCGTATGGCTCGTCTGCGCGCCGGCAATCCTCGCAGCCCAGGCCTCGACCGCCTTCCCGAACGGCAGTACGGCGGGAACCACCGCTCCGAACGCGAACCGGCAGGCCACACGGGTGCCGTTCATAGACTTCCAGATCCGGGAGCCGCAGACCAACCGGGAAGTCGCTTTCTCGGTCCAGTTGCTGCTGCTTTTGACCGTCATATCGCTCGCGCCGAGCATCCTCATACTGACCACGAGCTTCCTCCGCATATCGATAGTGCTCGATTTCATCAAGCGCGCGCTCTCCCTCCAGCAAGTCCCGCCGACGCAGGTACTCAACGGCATGGCGCTGTTCCTCACCCTGTTCATCATGTGGCCGACGTTCAACGAGATTTACGTCAAATCCTTCAAACCCCTCGCGGACGGCCAGATGAACATCGAGACGGCCTATACCGAAGCGGAAAAACCCATCCGGCTGTTCATGTACCGGCAGATGCAGAACGACACCTCGCATATCGCCATGTTCATGTCGATGGGAAAGATGGATAAACCGCGTACCCTCGCCGACGTGCCCACCCGGGTCCTCATTCCCGCCTTCATACTGCACGAGCTCACCGTCGCCTTCAAGATCGGCATCCTCCTGTATATTCCGTTCATCATAGTCGACATGGTCGTCGCGAGCGTGCTCATGTCGATGGGTATGATCATGCTTCCGCCGGTGCAGATTTCGATGCCCTTCAAGCTCATTCTGTTCATCCTGGTAGACGGCTGGGGTCTTCTTACCCAGCAGCTGTTCAATTCTTTCCTGTAGGAGGCAAGCTGAATGACCCTGGGAACCGTAGTATCCCTCATGCGGAGCGGCATTTTCGAGATCCTCATGCTCGCCGCTCCGGTGCTCTTCTCGGCGCTTATCGTCGGCCTCATCGTCGCCATATTCCTTCTCGGGGTGCTCGCGCTGCTCGGCGGCTGGATGTTCGCCTCGCTCCGCGATTACACCATCAACCTGTTCATGCTCATTCCCCAGATGGTACGCTGACCGGCATGAGTCCCTTCGACCAGTTCGTCTCCCGCGCTCCCGTTTTTTTTCTCGTCGCAGCGCGCATCTTCGCGATGGTGCTGTCGACCCCGCTGCTGTCGATCCAGTCGGTGCCGCGTATCGCCAAGATCGCCCTCGCCGGTCTCGTCGCGGCTCTCGTCATGCCGCAGGCCTATCCCGCGGGCTGGGACGTCGAGGCGTTCAGTCTCCATTACGCGCTCCTCGTGGTCGGCGAGGGCTTCCTCGGCATAATCACCGGTTTTTTCATCAGCATGGTCTTTTCGACTTTCAGCTCGGCCGGCCAGTTTTTTTCCTACCAGATGGGTTTCGGCGCATCCGAAGTGTACGACGCGCTTGCCCAGATAGAAAATCCGCTTTTGGGCCAGTACCTCAACCTCATAGCCATGCTCGTGTTCCTCCAGATAAACGGATTCCAGACACTGTTTCTCGGCGGAATACTGCGCAGTTTCCAGGCGATAAACTGTTTTTCGCTCGTCAGCGCGCAGGGCGTATTCGTCGCTTTTTTCCTCCAGGGGCTCACGACGCTTTTCCTGAACGCAATGATCATCGCCCTTCCGGTGGTCGGCACCCTTTTTCTCATCAACGTGGCGATGGGACTCCTTTCCAAGGCCGCTCCCCAGATGAACCTCCTGTCCGAAGGATTTCCGATCACCATCCTCGTCACTTTTTTCCTCCTGTCGATCGCCTTGCCGGTCATGGCCAACCTGTTCGTCCAGATAATGGAGCAGGGCTTCCTGTCCTTCGAACAGCTGCTTGCGGATGCCGGAGGTGCGATCAAATGAGCGCCGAACTTTACCGTTCGATCGACCTCCAGTGGTTCGCCGCCGCGGACGAGGGCCGCACCGAGGACCCGACCGAATACAAAATTCGAAAGGCCCGCGAAGAGGGACGGGTCGCGAAAAGCCAGGAACTGAACGGAGCCATCGTGCTCCTGTTGCCGGTGCTCGCCCTGATCGCCTTCGCCCCTTCGATGATACGGACCTTCAGCGAGCTCTTGCGCTTTTATTTTACGCGGAGCACTACCGTCGACATCACCGATCCGACCCTGATAGCGGCGTTCTTCCATTACTTCGTCAAGCTGGTGCTTCCGATCACCTTGACCGCCCTCGTCGCGGGGATAGTCTCGAATGTTCTCCAGAACGGCGGCTTCATATTCAGCACGAAGCCGATTAGCTTCAATCCGGGCAAGATATCTCCGAATTTCGCGAAGTTTTTCGCGAAAGCCTTTTTTTCGGCGGAGGGATTGTTCAATCTCGCGAAATCCCTCGTCAAGGTCGCCGTCATCGTACTCATCGCCTATATCAGCATCCGGAACGAGCTGCCGAAGCTCGTCAGCATGCTCAATACCGGACTCTGGTCGGCCATCGTGTTCATCGCCTCGATGACCTCCCGGCTGCTGTTGAGCGCCGCGCTTTTTTTCCTGGCCGTATCCATCCCCGACTATATTTTCCAGCGCCGGCAGTTCATGGAATCGCTCAAGATGTCCCGGCAGGAAGTCAAGGAGGAATACAAGCAGATGGAAGGGGATCCGCTCGTAAAAAGCCGGCTCCGGCAGCGCATGCAGGAACTCCTCAGCCAGAACATGGCCGTAAACGTACCGAAAGCCGACGTGATCATCACGAACCCGACCCATTTCGCGGTAGCCATGCAGTGGGACCGCGCGACCATGCGCGCGCCCATGCTTACCGCAAAAGGAATGGACGAGCTGGCGCTCAGGATCAAGTCGATCGCCCGGGACAACAACGTCCCGATCATCGAGAACAAGCCCTTGGCCCGGGCTCTCTATGCGGAAGTCGAAATCGGTGATATGATTCCAGATGAGTATTATCAGGCCATTGCGGTCATTCTCGCCAAGGTGTATGCCCTCGATTCCCGAAAATCAAAAATAATCAAGGAACTGTAAAAGCGTAAATGGCAGAAAAAGGCGTACTAGAAAACAGAAGCGATCTCTTCGTAGCCATAGGCGCCATCATCATCGTCATGATGCTCATCGTTCCCCTCCCTGCCGTCCTTCTAGATCTCCTGATGGCGCTCAATCTGGTTCTCAACCTGCTTATCCTCCTGATCGTCCTCTATACCCACCGGGCGACGGATTTTTCCGTATTCCCGACCCTGCTTCTCGTAAGCACGGTTTTCGGACTCGGACTGAACGTCTCCTCGACCCGGCTCATCCTCTCGCAGGGCATGAAATTCGAGGGAAAGATGATCAAGGCCTTCAGTACCTTCGTCATCGGAACGAACGGCACCGAGGGGCTCGTCATCGGATTCGTCATCTTCATAATCCTCATCGCGGTGCAGGCCTTCGTCATCACCAAGGGTTCGACCCGGGTCGCCGAAGTCGCGGCCAGGTTCACCCTCGACGCGATGCCCACGAAGAACATGTCGATCGAGGCCGAGTACAATGCCGGTGCCATCACCGAGGAAGAAGCGCGCGACCGCAAGAGACAGGTGCAGCGCGAGGCCGATTTTTACGGCGCCATGGACGGTGCGAGCAAATTCGTGTCGGGCAACGTCAAGATCGGCATATTCATCACGGTCGTAAATCTCGTCGCCGGCCTCATTTTCGGGATGATCTTCCGCGGCGAACCCTTCGTAAAGGCAATCGAGACTTATGCGGCGCTGACGATCGGTGACGGACTCCTGTCGCAGCTTCCTTCCCTGTTCGTGTCGATCGCGACCGGTCTCATCGTCACCCGCTCGGTATCAGACGGCACGCTCGGCTCCGACATCAAGAAGCAGTTTTCCGCCAACGCGAAGGTATACTACATCGGCGGAGGTACCCTTCTGGGTATCGCCATCCTGCCGGGATTTCCCTGGTACGTGCTCATTCCGCTCGCGGCCGCGCTCGGCTATGTCGGCTGGTCCCTCCAGAAGACCGAAGCGGCCAGTTTCAAGCGTGCCGTGGACAAGGCTGAACAGAAGGAAAAGGAAAAGTCCTCCGAAAGCCCTGCCGACATCAGTCCGGTGGTTCCCCTCGATCCCCTGTCCCTCGAACTCGGCTACGGTCTCATTCCCCTCGTCGACAAGGACAAGGGCGCCGAGCTCCTCGAGCGGGTGACCCGCATCAGGCGCGAATCAGCGCTGGATCTCGGCCTCGTCGTTCCCCGCATACGCATAATCGACAACATGCGCCTCGAGCCGAGCGAATACTGTTTCAAGATCAAGGGTGTCGAAGTCGCCCGCGGTCGAATCCGGATGGGCTGGTATCTCGGCATCAACCCGGGCGGCGTCACCGAGGACCTCCCCGGCGAGAAGACGACGGATCCCACATTCGGGCTTCCCGCCACCTGGATCGCGGAGGAAAACCGCGAGCGGGCGGAACGTGCCGGATATACCGTCGTCGATCCGCCCTCGATCATCGCGACGCACCTCACCGAAATAATAAAACGTCATGCTTCCGAAATCCTCGGACGCCAGGAAGTACAATCCATCGTCGACACGATCAAGAAAGACTATCCGGCCGTCGTCGAGGAAATCATGAAGATATGCTCTCTCGGCGAGATTCAGAAAGTCCTGCAGGGTCTCCTGCGCGAACAGGTTTCCATCAGGAATATGGTGGTCATACTCGAAACGCTCGCCGACTACCGGCCCATAACGAAAGACACGACGGTGCTCGTCGAGAAGGTACGTCAATCCCTGTCGCGGCAGATATGCCTGCAATACGTCGACGACAGCCGTACCCTCCATGTGCTGACGGTGGAACCGGTTCTCGTGCAGAAACTGGTGGACAGCAGGATCGAAACCATAAACGGGCCGATCACGGCGCTCGAACCGGCGGTGCAGCGTGCCTGGATCCGTGCGTTGACCCGATCGGTCGCGACCGTTCAGCAGGCCGGATACCTTCCGATAATACTGTGCCCGGAAGAGGCCCGTATTCTCGTAAAAAGCTCGACCGAACGGGAGATTCCCGATCTCGTCGTGCTGTCCGTTCCGGAAATCGCAAGCGACATCAAAGTGGAAGCGATCGGTGAAATCAAGCAGGAATAACAGCAGCTTCGGCTGCAGGGATCAGGTGGGGTGAATGGATATCTATACTGAGCAGGCCGCGACCTATGACGAATGCATCGCCAAAATAACCGGAAAGCACGGTCCCAACATCCATGTTCTCAGGCAAAAGAAAATACGTACGGGCGGATTTCTCGGATTTTTCGAGCACGACGAGATAGAACTCAATTTCATGCTTTCCCGGGACGCGGGCCGGCCCGGTTCCAACCCGGTCCAGCGGCCTCCGGATTTCGACGAAGAAAGGAAGAAAATACTCAACCAGGCCGCGAGGACCTCCCCCGAGCTCGCCAGCCGCGTGGCGCCCCATATCGCGACCCTCGACAGCAGGGTGTCGTACAATGCGGCATCGGTCCGTCCTCCCGCTCCCGCACCGGCGGCGAACGAAAACCTCGAAACCATCCTGGATGCGGTAAAGAAACTCGAAGCCCGCATCGAAAAGAATGCCGCGTCGCAGGATTCACGGAGCGAAGATCACGCGACCATCACCCGCATCGAGGCCCTGCTCGAAAAAAACGATTTTTCCCCGCTGTACATGAAAAACATCTGCGCGAGGCTCAAGAAGGATTTTTCGCTCGAAGCCCTCGACAACTACGACCTGGTGCAGGATACCGTGCTCGAATGGATCGGAGAATCCATCTCGATAAGCGACAACGCCGGAACGGCAAGGCCCCGCGTCATCGTGCTCGTCGGCCCCACCGGCGTCGGCAAGACGACCACCGTCGCGAAACTCGCCGCCGCCTATTCGCTCGCGGCCGCCAAAGGCTCGCGCCCCCTCAATGTCAGGGTGATAACGATAGACAATTACCGGATCGGCGCGAAGCAGCAGATCGAGATCTACGGCAACATCATGAACATCCCCGTCTCCTGCGCCGAGACCCCGAACGACCTCAAGACCCTCATGGCCATGTACGCCCAGGACGTCGACATCGTGCTCATCGACACCATCGGAAAGAGTCCCCGCGATTACACCCGCATAGCCGAGATGCGCCAGTTTCTCGACGCGGCCGGTCCGATCTCGGACGTGCATCTGGCGATGAGCGCGACCACGAAGACGAGCGACATGCGCGAGATAATGCAGCAATACGAGACCTTCGGCTACCGCTCGGTGATCGTCACCAAATTCGACGAGACCGTGCGCGTCGGCAACATCATCAGCGTGCTCGGAGAAAAGCAGAAGCCGCTCGCCTACATCACCAACGGGCAGCGCGTCCCGCAGGATTTCGAGCAGGCCTCCGTCGTCAGGTTTTTGACGAATCTGGAAGGGTTCCGGGTCAACCGCACACGGATCGAAGAACTGTTCCCCCTCGATGAAACAAGATTTGAATGGAGATAAAAATGGAAGACCAGGCTGAAGAACTTCGCTCCCTCATGAAAGACAAGTCCCGCGTCGAGGAGACTCCCGAACAGCGCTCCGATTCCGCGACACGGGGGAACCGCAAGACCCGCATCATCACCATCACGAGCGGAAAGGGAGGGGTGGGCAAGACCAATGTGGCCACTAACATGGCCATCGCCTACGGGCAGATGGGCAAGAAGGTCATCCTCATCGACGCGGATCTCGGGCTCGCGAACGTCAACGTCATGATGAACCTCATTCCCCAGTACAACCTCTACCACGTCATCCGCAAACAGAAGAAGATGTCCGAGATCATCCTCGAGACCGAATACGGCATCCGGCTCGTGGCCGGCGCTTCCGGTTTCTCGAAGATCGCCAACATGACCGAGGAAGAGCGCAATTCCTTCATCAGCGAAATGTACACGCTCTCGGACGCCGACATCATCATCATCGACACGAGCGCGGGCGTCTCGAAAAACGTCCTCGGTTTCGTCGCCGCCGCGGACGAGGTCATCATCGTCACCACACCGGAACCCACCTCGATCACCGATGCGTACGGCATAATCAAGATCATCGCCACCGAGGTGGACAACCTGAACATCAACCTCAAGATGATCGTAAACCGCGTTTCCTCGTCTTCGGAAGGAAAGCGGGTCGCCGACCGCATGACCCAGATAGCCGCGCAGTTCCTGAACCTGAAAGTCGAATATCTCGGTTTCATCTACGACGACGCGCTCGTTTCCCAATCAGTATTGCGCCAAAAACCCTTCATAATCGTCGACCCGAAAGGTAAAGCGTCGGTATGCCTCAAGCATATCGTCTCCAGGATCGAAAAAACCGAATATCCGGCGGAAGAAGGTCTGGGGCGTTTCGTTCGAAAGCTCTTCGGACGGGACTGGAACTGACGGGAGGGTTCGGGACATTCGGCAAAAAAACCTTGACCAGCAACACTTTTTCGCATAGTCTATTAGAAGGGAGGGATTAGTCATGTTCGAACCAAAGATTCCGGCAATCGGTGCTTCGATCGGGTTCGTCCTGTCCCTTCTTGTCGGTCTTTTTTCGGGCGCCTCGTTCGCGGTCATGCTTTTACGGGCAACCTCGATGGCTTTGCTGTTCGGCTGTCTTTTTCTTTTCGGCCGCATGGTCATGCTCCGCTTCATTCCCGAACTGTTTCAACCGGCAGCGGAAAATACGGGCGGAGGAGGATCCGTCCCCGATACAGGCAATTTCGTCGATATAACCATTGACGAATCCGGAAAAGATGATACCCTTTTTGCAAGGAACGCAGATGCCTCGCATGGCGACATGATTCCGGATTTCCTGGAATCCGCCTCGCCGTCCCGGGGGGTCAGGGAAAACGGAGATCAGACCGAATCGGAACGAACGGTTTCGTCGGGTAATGCCGGTTTTCAACCGACCGACTGGCAAAAAGCCGATTCTATCCGGTCCGATACCGCCGACAAACAGTCCTTTGCGGCAACTGCCGGCGGGCTGGATGTACTTCCCGACTTGCAGGATTTTGTTCCGCAGGCGACCGATACGATGGATGACGGTGAGGAATCTTTCGATTCCTCCTCGTCGGTCAATACCGGAATGATAAATTCCCTGTTTTCAGCTCCTGATACGACGGGTTCTTCTTCGGTGGAATCCGAGACGATGGTGAAAGCGATACGTACCATTCTGGCCAAGGACAATTAAGGTTGTCCGGATGAAAGCCGTCAGGGTACAGATTAATAAAAGGGTGTGGTAAATGGGGAACGCGCTTTTGGAGCAAAAAACCGAGGAAGAATTGTGGATCGGGTATAAAAAAACCAAAGATCCCGCAATTCGCGAATTTTTTATCAAACAGTATGCTCCTCTGGTCAAATATGTGGCGGGAAAGGTCGCCGTAGGCATGCCGAGCAATGTCGAATTCGACGATCTCGTCGGTTTTGGCGTATTCGGTCTCCTTGATGCGATAGACAAATTCGATCCGGACAAGAATGTCAAATTCAAGACCTATGCGGTTACGCGCATTCGGGGATCGATTTTCGACGAACTCCGTTCGATAGACTGGGTTCCCCGTTCCGTACGCCAGAAAACCCGCGAAATCGAGGACGTCATCGTCCGCCTGGAGTCGAAACTGGGTCGAACCGCGAGCGATTCCGAAATAGCCGGTTCTCTCGGGGTGAGCGAAAACGACTTCCACCAGACGCTGTTCAAGATCTCCGGAACCAGCATCATGTCCCTCAATGACGTCTGGTACTCGGGCGACGATTCCGAGCGTATTTCCATAGGCGACAGCATAGAATCTCCTTCATCCCTCAATCCCGACGTCATCGTCGAACGCGAGGAAATCAAGCGGGTGATCGTTGAAGCGATAAACGAGCTTCCCGAGAAGGAAAAGATGGTGTTGGTCCTCTATTATTATGAAGATCTTACCCTCAAAGAAATCGGGCAAGTGCTCAATGTCACCGAATCGCGGGTCTCCCAGCTCCATACCAAGGCCAATTTGCGTTTACGGGCAAAGCTGACCAATATCCGCAAGGGCATTATTTAACAAGGGGCTGTCAGCTATGGTCGATCTCGAAAAAATCCGGGAAGTAATGGCACAGCAGCTTGAAGATGATAAATCAAAAGTCTTTGTCGAAGTGACCGGAGACACGCTTGATGCCGCCCTTTCCGATGCCGCCATCCAGTTGGGAATACCGGTGCGGGACATGGACTATGAAATCCTGCAACGCGGATCGTCCAGTTTTTTCACCGTACAAAAGAAAAACTGGTTTATCCGTGCATATCAAAAATACAAAGCAAAGAAAAAAACCGCAGAAAATGAGATTGCAACGGATCTTTCCGGGGTCGATATCGCGACCTTGCACGCCCTCGAAGACCGGAACGGGTCCGTTTTCGTCTTCTTCGCTTCTGATGGAATCTATCTCAAGGCAGTGCCTCCTTCCGGCAACGGCAAGGAACCCACCATACGGGACGCAATCGAAAAACTGCGCGAACGCGGTGTGACCAATGTACCCGACGAAATGCTCAGACCGGTCATCAATGTTCCCAAATCCGAATATGTCAAGGTCGGTTCCTACCGTCACGATCCGGCCAACGACGCCATGATGTCCGTCGATATCGCAGATCAGGAAATGAAGGCTTTCCTCTATGCGAACGGGCCAGGTCCCGGCGGTGCCGATCTTTCGGCCGACATGATCATCGCCTTCCTCAAGAACAACCGTGTCGTGGCGGGAATCGACGAAGCCCGTATCAGGGACTTCCAGGACAGTCCGGTGTATCGGCAGAATTATCTCGTCGCGGAGGGCATCAAACCGCAGGAAGGCGCCGACGCCAAGATACTCTACAATTTCGAGGTCGACCGGACCAAGATCAAGCTGAAGGAAACAGCCCAGGGAAAGGTCGATTTCAAGGAACTGAACCTCGTACAGAACGTCGTCGAAGGACAGCCGCTCGCGCAAAAAATCATGGCCGAACGCGGAAAAGCCGGAAAAACGGTCACAGGAAAGTATCTCGAAGCGAAAAACGGGAAAGATATTCCACTGCCTCTCGGCAAGAACACCCGTCTCGCGGAAGACGGAACCACCATAATCGCCGAAATGAACGGACAGGTACTCATTCTCAACAACAAGATAAACGTGGAACCCATTCTCAATATAGACGGCGACGTCTCGCTCAAGACCGGAAACATCATGTTCCTCGGAACGGTTTCCATCAGCGGAAACATCGAGGACGGATTCTCGGTCAAGGCTTCGGGAAACATCGAAGTCAAGGGTACCGTCGGCAAGTCGGATCTCGATGCCGAAGGCGATATCGTCGTCAGTCAGGGTATTGCGGGGAAAGGCGAGGGGACGGTCCGGGCCGGCAAGTCCATCTGGTCGAAGTTCATAGAAAATACCCATGTGGAAGCCGGCGAATTCGTCATCGTCTCGGACGGCATCATCAATTCGCAGGTGACCGCGAACCGCAAGATCCTGTGCCAGGGAAAACGCGCCGCCATCATCGGCGGTACCCTGAGCGCCGCGGAAGAAATCCACGCCAAGACGCTCGGCAGTTCGGGCGGTGCGGGCGAAACGATCCTCAACGTCGGTTTCGACCCGCGCAGCAAGGACCGGCTCGATACCCTGCTGGCGTCCAAGGCGATAGCGGAAAAAGAACTCGAGGACGTACAGCTCAATTTCACCACGCTCCTGAACATGAAAAAACAGAAAAAGGATTTCTCCGAAGAGAAGGAAGCGATGCTGAAAAAGTACGGGGAGCGCCAGTATATCCTGCAGACGGATGTCGAGGACATGGACGAAGAAATCGAACGTATACAGGATTATCTCAATACGTTGAAGACCCGCGGCAAGGTTTCGGCCTCGGTCAAGGTATTCGCCGGCGTGAAGATCGTCATCCGCGATACGTCGGAAGAGGTGCGGAGCGACTGCAAGGCCACGACTTTCTTCCTGGAAAACGGATTGATCAGGTACGGCAAGTACCAGGGCGTCGACGAGGACATGAAAAGGGTACCCAGTGGCTATACTTCCGATTGACCTCCAGACCCTGTATACGCAGATGGACAAGGTGGGTAAAACGCAGGCTCACCAGCAGCTGGCAGCCCAGGTCGCGCAGGAAGCCAAGATGACGGCAAACAGAACGCTCACCGAGCAAAAACTCAAGAGCGTACAGGAAACCCAGGCGGGCAGCGAGCAAACCGGCGTGGTACACCGGCGCGATGGGCAGGATGCCCGGCAGGATGCCCGGGAGGAAACCGGATACGCTCCCGGCGATGATCGGGACGGCGACGACAAGGCCGAAACGGTCCCGGAACCGAAAAAAGAAGTGATCAGGGACCTCGCCCTGGGAAACAATATCGACATAACAGGCTAGGCATACATGACTATATCGACGGGTCTGTTCGTATTTCTGTTCGTACTGGAACTTCTCGGAATGGTTTTGTATTTTCTTTTCATGCGGTCGCGGTTTTCCCGTGCCCGCCTCCTTGCCGATGTTCGCGCGGAGGTGGACAAGCTGATCATAGATCTCGGACGCGAGGCTGACCGCGACGTCGCGCTCCTTGAAAGCCGTATCCACAATCTCCGTTCCCTCATGGACGAAGCCGACCGGCGCATACTGCTCGCGGACGCCGAAACCGCCAGGCGCCGGGATGCCGTAGAAACGGCAGCCGCACTCGCCAAGCCCCGGCAGGGTGACAGTATCGGAATATCGGCGGCGGTACGAACCGTTCGAGAAGTCGCGCCCGTCCCGACTCCGGAGCCCGAGCCGATCACCGTTTACACCCGACCTGCCGTCAAGCGGAGCGAGATACAGCTGACGCCCGTGATTCCGCTGCAGGAGCGGGTTCTCGACATGGCCCGCAAGAATATCTCGAACGATTTGATAGCGAGCACCATGTCCATATCTCTCGGCGAGGTCGAACTGATTATCGCGATGAATAGTTCAAGTCTTTGAGCGGAATGTCGATACTTGAATCGATGGTATCGACGACAAAACGGTATAAATCTGATAATTTCCCCGCATTGCACAACGCCAACAGCAGAGGCGAGTGCCTGTACCAGGTTCGGCTGTACGCCGACCGGCCGGCATTCCTTTCCGCCGAATCGGGTACGCTGCGGATGCAGGTTCTTCTCGGATTCATCGAAGCCCGCGCCACGGTAATCGACGCGGTCATCAAGACCGGGGGAAACCTTCATTATCTGTCGATCATCTGCTCCTCCGTGGCGCGTCCTGCTGCTTTTTCAGGAATCCTCAAAAAAACGGTTCCCCGCGCGATCATCGAAGAAATCAGCAGGCTGCATGCCGAAGAGCGCATAGCCGCACGTGCCGTGCGCGACGAGGTCTGGAATGCGATACCCCATTCAAGCGCGGTCAGGAGCGTCCACGAATCACGTCGCATTCTTCTCGCCCTCCTGCTCGAATACCGCGCCCTGCTCGCCGAATGCAGCACCGCCCTTCCCGAAAAAAAGGAACACTCGGGCATCGTTCCCGCATCTGATTTTTCCATTCCCTTTCTGTTTTTCGAACAGGAAGGTTCCATATGCGCCATCCCTGATTTCCAGGTCGAAAAAATATCCCCCGGCGGCAACGGCTCGCACATTCTCCACTTGCAGCACGGTTTCGGCAGCAGGGTGATCGTCTGCAGCCAGCTGGTATGCATCAAGGAAGTCGACATCGTCGCATGCAAATTCCTCGAAAGAAAAGCGCGAGGCTACTATCGTATTTCCACGCAAGTAACCGGCGGCAATTTCGATTTTACCATCGTGGTACCTTCCTTCCTGTAAACGTCTCCATCCCCAAAAAAAAAACGGAGCACCGTCTCCGGTACTCCGTCTCGCGTATCCCTGCAGGAATGAATCAGAGCTGGATGCGCGTTCCCAGGTTGACGCCCCAGTTTTTACTCATCACGTTGTACATTCCCGTGACATCCAGTTTGAGGATCAGCATGTTGAATGAAAGTCCGCCGAAAACCCGGGCTCCGAAACCGGTATCCTCAACGGAATCGGTTGTTGAAGCGGCTGCGGTCTTGACCGTATAATCAGCCTTCGACATCGCCATGAATAGTCCTGCGCCTGCGTAGGGTGTGATTACAAGTAAGCTTTTTGAAATCTGCAATTTGGTTTCGATTACGCTGGTACTGAAACTGGTTGCAAGTGTGCCTGGAGCGGACCCGTAGGAACCGAATCCCGCAAGGGCCATTGCATCGAATCCATATCCGATCTCGCCGCTCGTGTAGGTGTAACCCAGTCCGATGCTCAGGTCCGGCTTCACGAGTCCGCCTTTGATGAGGGCATAACGGACATCTGCGCCGATGTTGAAATACTGGAGCGAAATGTCCGTTCCGGGTATGTCAATGCTGGGGATCATGCCGAAACGGATTCCGGCATCAAAGGGCAGGATGAAGCCGCCGATTCGCGCTTCGATTGCGGCATTCGGTAAAAACAGCGTATCAACAGGCAATTCCATACCTGTCATCGCCACGGCTTTGCCAAGCTCGGCAACCGGAAAACGGGTAATACCGGCCGCGACGCCGATTCCGAAGTGGGGGGGTACCCCGATCAGTTGTCCAATGTAGGCATCGGACCAGGTTCCTCCCACCACCGCGCTGTCGGGCAGGGCGTCGGTAACTTCGGTCAAAAAGCCGTTGAGGGCTCCGTCAAAATCTGCAGTAGTGAACGAGAACGCCGCCGGGGCGACAAGAACGAGGATCAATACGAGAGAAGCAAGTTTTTTCATTGTGATACCTCCGAAGTAACTATACTGCCAAGCGTGAGCGAAATCAACCGTAATCCGCGCCGAATGTGATTGACTTTTTTTTGGATAACGGGTATAAATCTTTCATCAAGCCGTTGTAGCTCAGTTGGTAGAGCAATGGACTGAAAATCCATGTGTCGACAGTTCAATTCTGTCCGACGGCACGATACATCAAGCTGTTACCGGATATTCCGGAAACAGCTTTTTTTATCGAAAAAACGGGTTTTTGATTACAAACCGCGAAATATCGGCTACACTTTTAACATGAGGTTCATTTGAAGGTTGCCATTTTTCACAATAAAAAAAATAAAACGGCAGCCGAAGCCATAGGCTCCATCATCACCGGGCATCAATGTCCCGTTGAATTTATGGATGAAGCTCTGGTCTGGGACCGGAATTTCTGCAAGAATCCCCTCAATTTGCCGGAAGGCGTTTCCCACATGCTTTTCGTCTATTCCAGTGGCATAACCGATATTTCATCCTTTCTTTTTTTCTCCGGTTTTTGTCTCGGTCGCGGAATTCCCGTACTGGTAATCGAAATGGATTCCCGGCTCATCGTTCCGGAAAACTGCCGTCATCTCGGCATCATCCTCAAGCCGGAAACCTTCGAGGACTATTTCATCGCCGAGCAAACCCGTTTCAAGTCCGAGGATAAAAAAATCCGCGCGCGGACGCTGCTGCTCGAACGGGGCATATCCTGCTTCGAGGAAAACTTCATGCTTATCGTAGCCTCGGGCGACGCCGATGCCGTCTCCCTCTTCCTTGAAGCGGGTTTCAGCCCGTCGATCACGGATCTGAAGGGCACCCCGCTCCTGTCGCTTGCCGTTCGCGCGCAATTTCCCCAAATTGCATCCCTCTTGATCGATGCCGGCTCCGACGTCAACCGGATATCCGCCGACCGGGGGTATTCGCCCCTCATGGATGCGGCCCAGAAAGGCGACGCGGTCATCGTGAAAATGCTCCTGGAGCACGGCGCGGATCCCGATCTGCGGAGCAAGGACGGGCAGACGGCCCTGATCATCTGCGCGGGAAGGGGAGACGAGGAAATGGCGGAGCTGCTGGTCACCCATGGTGCGGATCCCGCCATAACGGATCGTCTCGGCATGTCGGCCGTTTCGTATGCCAAACTGTTCAACAACCGGAAAATGATGGATCTTTTCAATCCCTCACCCGCGTGATACACTGGCTTTCATGAATCCAACAGTTTTTACCGGAGGCGGAACCGGCGGACACATATTCCCGGGGCTTGCCGTAATCGACGAGCTCCGTGCCTCGACCGGCCTCGAGATCGTCTGGATCGGCGCGTCCCGGGGCATCGACCGCGAACTTGTCGAGGGGTATGGAGTGCGTTTTTACGGCATTCCTTCGGGCAAACTCCGCAGGTATTTCAGTTTTTCGAATTTCGTCGATATTTTCCGCATCGCCTCCGGGTTTTTCGCCGCTTTTTTCCTGCTGCTCAAGCTGAAGCCCCCGCTGGTTTTTTCCAAGGGCGGTTTCGTGAGCGTACCGCCCTGCCTTGCCGCCCGATTGCTCGGCATTCCCGTCATCACCCATGAATGCGACTTTTCTCCCGGTCTCGCTACCCGCATCAATGCCCGTTTGGCCTCGGAGATATACGTTTCGTACGAAGATACACGGCTCTCTTTTCCGGAAGCCCTGCGATCGCGGGTAACCGTGACCGGAAACCCGGTCCGTCCGGTTTTTTACGGGGCCTCCGCGGAAAAGGGACGGACGTTTCTCGGCTGCGTGGAATCCGACCTGCCCATCCTGTTCGTACAGGGCGGGAGCCTCGGAGCGCGACAGGTAAATGCGCTTGTCGCCGGCTGCATCGACATCCTTTGCCGCGATTTCATCGTGGTACACCAGACCGGAGCGCTCAATACCGACCAGATCGTCCGGAGCGACAATCCGCTTGTCCGCGAGCGGTACAAGCCCTTTCCGTTCATCCGCGCCGAAATGCCCGATGTCCTTGCCGCTTCTTCGATAGTAGTCGCCCGTTCGGGAGCCAATACCGTGTGGGAGTGCGCCGCGGCAGGAAAGCCGATGGTACTCGTACCCCTGGAAAAAGGAAGCTCCCGCGGCGATCAGGTCGAAAACGCGCACTATTTCGTTTCCCGTGGCGCCGCGGTCATGCTGACCGGAGCCGACGCGGTTCCGGAAAAACTGGCGCGTACCTTGTCGGATCTTCGGTCGAACAAGCGGCTGTACGCCGACATGGCTTCCAATTCCGCGGCGCTCGGCGCGTCGAGACCGGCCGCCATGATCGCGAAATTGCTTTCCGGACGCCTCGACGGAGACGCGAAGTGACGGTCGGACTGCTTGACTGGATATTCCTGTGCCTGATCCTCCTTGTCGTCGTCAAAGTAACACTGACCGGTTTCGTGACGGAATTTTTTTCCAAGGCCGCCGTCATCATCGGTACGTTGGGCGCAGTCCTCCTGTATCGAAGGCTCTCGCCGCATGTCGTGCGCTTGATCGGCACCGACGGTTTTCCCGATGTGATCGCGTTCCTCGTGATTTTTCTCGTACTGTATCTTGCCGTCAAATTTCTGCAGCAGCTGGCCGGTTCGGCCATGCAGGGCGAAAGCCTGACCAATCTCGACCGGGCCATGGGCTTTTTTCTCGGATTGGCCGAGTCGTTCCTTTTGCTTGTCGTAATCCTGATAATCATGAAAAAGCAGGTTTGGATCGATACATCATTGCTTACGGAACCGAGCCTTTTCGCACGGCTGCTCGAGCCGTTTGCCGCCGATGCGCCCTTGAAACTGCCGGATCTTTTCCGGTAGCCCGAAACGGAACGATGAAAGGAATAATGCAGGATGTTTGAAAATCTGATAGCCCAGCCGGCAAAGAATCTGCTCGTCGACGATCTCGCCGCCTCACGGCTTCCTCCTTCCATGCTTTTTTCGGGACGGAGCGCCGCCGGAAAACTGACTGCCGCCCTCGAGCTTGCGCGCATACTCTCCTGCGGCGAAGGCACTGCGGCGTGGACCTGTACCTGCAGTTCCTGCGTCCGCCACAAACAGCTGTCCCATCCAGACCTCCTGGTCATGGGGCCGCGCGACTGCATCCTCGAAATCCGCGCGGCCTCGGCGGCCCTGCTCAAAACCCGGGCGACCGCCCCCCGCTATCTCTTCATCCGCTCGATCCGCAAACTCCTGATGCGGTTCAATCCCGTCCTCTGGGATCAGGACGACAGCCGTTTTTCGAAGATCATACCGTACCTCTCGGACCTGGACGAAAAGCTCGAGGAACTCGACCCGTCCCGTCCGCTTCCGGATGATCCCGCGGTTCTCGGAAAGCTCGTCGGCTCACTGGTCGACACCGCTGAAAGACTCGAGACCGAATTCCTTTACGACAGCATCCCGGTCAATCAGGTTCGCAATGCGTCTTCCTGGGCCAGGCTCAGTCCTTCCGGCAATAAGAAAGTGCTCGTCGTGGAAAATGCCGACAGGATGCAGGAAAGCGCCCGCAACGCTTTCCTGAAAGTTCTCGAGGAACCGCCCGCAGACGTCGTATTCATCCTGACCACCAACCGGCGAGGGGCAATCATGCCTACCATCCTCTCCCGCGTCAGGACTTATGCATTCGTGGACCGGAGCCCCGCCGACCAGGCGTCGGTCATAACCCGCGTATTCCAGGACAAGCCGGAAGAAGGCGAACTTCTTTCGGCATATTTCGACCGCTTCCTTCCCGTGAGTCCCGAATCCATGACAGCAGCATCCTTTTTGTTCGTTCATTCGGTTTTACGCGCCGCCATGGACGAGGGCCGGAAGCCGCTTCCCGGAATGACTGCCGTTCTGCCGCGTCCGCCGTCGGTTCCGTCCCCCGAAGTCCTGACCGTCTCCCATATCCTGTCCCTGCTCAACAAGTGCAAGCCGGGAAGCGTCTACCGCCTGTTTCTCGCCCGGATCGCCCGCTTCATGCGCGATGCCCTCCGTTCGGGCGCGGCCGATGCCCGCGAAACCGCCGTCTACACACGCTGGACCGTGCTCCTGCGCGAGGCGATCGAGGCGAACGACATCTACAACCTTTCACCGGCTTCCAGCCTCGAACGGCTCCGGTCCGGCATGAAGGAAACCCTATGAGGGAGTTCATCAGGAGAGCCCTGCAAAAAACCTCGCGCATGAACAGCGACCAGATGCAGAGTCTGATATCGCTCATCACCGAGGAGTACGAACTCCTCGATGCCGTGCTCGATTCGTTCAGCACCGGGGTTCTCGTCTGCGATTCATTTCATATCATGGTCCAGAACAACAAGGCGGCCGCCCGGATTCTTCCCCTTGAATTCCACGACATCCAGGACAAACCGGTATGGGGCTGCATCCGCGACTCGGCCATCGCCTTGTTCGTCCGTGAAAGCATAGAAAACGAGGAAACGGTTTCCGCACGTGAATTCCTCCTCGACGAAATCGCCGGAGGCCGCTATCTGAGCGTGAGCGTGCTGCCTCTCGTCCGCAGCAAGAGCGTTCGCGGCACCATCGTCACCATCGAGGACATCACCGGCAAGAAAAACGAGGAGATGCGCAACCGCCGTCTCGAAGGATTGGCGAGTCTTACGAACCTCGCCGCGACCGTCGCGCACGAAATAAAAAACCCTCTCGGTTCGATAAGCATATATGTCCAGCTTTTACGGAAGGCTCTCGTGCAGAACGGCTGCGAGGAGACGCCGCAGGCGCAAAAATACCTGGACATCGTCGACGAGGAGATAGAACGGTTGAACAAGATCGTAGTCGACTTTCTCTTTGCCGTCCGCCCGATGAAATTCGAATTCACGCCGCTCGACATGAACGCACTCGTCACGAGCCTTGCGGAATTCTTCGGCGAGGAGCTTACCCGTGCCGGCATCGCCCTTACCCTCGAACTCGTGCCTGATCTGCCCCTCATCCAGGGAGACGAGCGCTTCATCAGGCAAATGCTGATCAATCTCGTCAAGAACGCGATGGGTGCCATGATCACGGGCGGAATCATCCATATCGGGACGGCCTGGACCGAAGACTTCGTCCGGCTGACCGTCGAGGATACGGGTTCCGGCATCCCCGAGCACATGATCCACAAGATTTTCGAGCCCTACTTCACCACCAAGGTCGACGGTACCGGCCTCGGCCTTACCATGGCCTACAAGGTGGTCAAGGAACACGGCGGGGATATCCGGGTACAGAGCGAGCAGGGCAAGGGCACCTGCTTTACCATCCTCTTGCCGGTAATACGCCGTGCGCAGAAAATGATCGAATACGAGGAGTATCGACGCACATGAAATTTACCGTTCTCGTCATCGATGACGAAAAAAACATACGCACCGGACTCGCGACCGCCCTCGAACTCGACGGTTACGAGGTCCTGACCGCCTGCGACGGGACCGAGGGCCTCGAGATAGCCCTGCATTCAGAAATCGATCTCGTCATCACGGATCTCCGGATGCCCGGCGTGAGCGGCGAGGAAGTCCTCCGCCGCGTGACTTCGGAAACGCCGGGAATACCGGTCATCGTGCTCACCGGCCACGGCACGGTCGAGAACGCCGTGGAGGCGATGCGCTCGGGCGCGTACGATTTTCTGACCAAGCCCCTCAATCTCGACCGCCTTTCCCTCCTCGTCAAACGCGCCCTGCAGAGCCGCGAACTCATCCTGCAGCACCGCGAGCTCGAGCGCGAGATCGAAAACCGCAGGTCATTCGAACATATAATCGGGAAGAGCCCCGCCATCAACAAGGTGTTCGAGGTGGTCAAGCGGGTGGCCCCGACGAAGGCTTCGGTGCTCATAACCGGGGAAAGCGGCGTGGGCAAGGAGCTCATAGCGAACGCCCTGCATAACCTGTCCCCCCGGAAGGACAAACCCTTCGTCAAGGTGCATTGCGCAGCCCTTGCAGAGACGCTCCTGGAAAGCGAACTGTTCGGACACGAGAAGGGTTCTTTTACGGGAGCGGTCGCCCGCAAGCGCGGACGCTTCGAGCTTGCCCATTCGGGAACCATTTTCCTGGACGAAATCGGCGAAATCGAACAATCCGTACAGATCAAGATCCTCCGCGTCCTGCAGGAAAAAAAGTTCGAGCGGGTGGGCGGAGAGGAAACCCTCGAGGTCGACGTCAGGGTCATTACCGCGACGAACCGGGATCTGGAGAAGGAAATCGCGGCGGGCCGTTTCCGGGAGGATCTTTTCTACCGGCTCAACGTGGTCCGGATCGATGTTCCCCCGCTGCGGGAACGCAAGGACGACCTTCCGCTCATGATTACCGCGTTCATCCGCGAATTCGCCGAAGAAAACGGCAAGAAAATCGAAGGCGTCGATCCGAAGGCCCGTTCGGTCCTGTATGCTTACGACTGGCCCGGAAACATCCGTCAGCTCCGCAACTGCATCGAAAGCGCGGTGGTCATGACCTCGGGGACGGTGATCACCCTCGATGACCTTCCTCCGTCCATCAGGCCGCGGGAAGAATCCCCGTCCCTGCATATTCCGGTGGGCGTAACGATAGCGGAAGCCGAAAAGCAGGTGATCATCCAGACCCTTACGGCCCAGAACGGAAACAAGACGAGGACGGCGGAGGTGCTCGGCATCGGGCGCAAGACCCTGCACCGGAAGCTCGACGAGTATGGTCTGGATTCAAAACTCGAGACGGGCGATGATAGTGCCGAAATCGCGGAGGGGGAACCTAGCTGACGAATCCGGTTTCGAACCAGCGCACGATCCGTCTGTAGGAATCGTTTATCCTGATCGCGGTCCTGTTGGCTTCCGCCTGTTTTTTCGGGTCGAGCGCGTGCACGTCGGGGTGGTTTTCCTTCAACAGGGTTTTCCAGGCGCCCTTGCATTCTTCGCGTCCGCTTCCGGGGGCGAGACCGAGCACGCGGAAATCCTCGACGAGCTCACGGGGAACGGCAACGCGCTTCGGCTTCGTTCCCGCACGGGGCGGGGGAGTCCGCTCGGTGCTGTTGCCGGCCTGCCTCGTATTGCCTGCATGCGGTTCCCAGGCATCGAACGGGTCTTCGTCGGAATCGAGCCTGTCCCGCAGTATGTTTCCCAGCCGGTCGTAAAAACTTTGCATTCCGGTTCTCCCCCGGCAACTATACCGCTAAAAAATGACGAATGACAAGATTCTCCCTTGCAAAGTGGATACGCCTCAGATAAACTATATATATACTTCTTGCATTGGGAGCTTTTCAGCATGAAAATAAAAAAAAGACAGTTCGGAACCCTTTCTTCGGGCCAAAAAACGGTCCTTTATACCATTTCCAACAACGAAATGTCCTTTTCGGTCACAAATTACGGCTGCATTATCACCAGTATCATGGTGCCCGGTGCGAACGATTCGATGACCGACATAGTCCTCGGTTATCCGACACTCGAGAAATACACGAACAATCCGCCGTATTTCGGCTGCCTCGTCGGCCGCTTCGCGAACCGTATCGCCGATGCCAAGTTTACCCTTGCCGGAGTTACCTACGCCCTTACCGCCAACGATGGCGCAAACTGTCTCCATGGAGGAAAGCCGGGTTACCATAAAATGGTCTGGAAGGCCGAGCCCTTCATCAATACCCGCGAGGCGGGGATCATGTTCCGCAGGACCAGTCCCTCGGGCGAACAGGGCTTTCCGGGAAACCTCGACATGCGCGTTTCCTACAGTCTTACCCCCGGCAACGATATCATCATCAGGTATTCGGCGAAAACCGACGCCCCGACGCCGGTCAATCTGACAAATCATACCTATTTCAATCTGGGCGGTCATGATTCTCCTTCGGTTCTCGAACATCAGGTACAGCTTTTTGCCGACCGGTATGTGCCGGTGAATGCGAAAGCGATTCCTTCGGGTGAAATCCTCGATGTGGCCGGAACGCCCTTCGATTTCCGTACGCCCAAGGCCATCGGCCGTGACATTGCCGGCGTGAGCGGCGGTTACGACCACAACTGGGAAATCAACCGGGCGGGGGATTCGGTCAATCCGGTCGCGGGCGTCTACGAACCCGTTTCGGGCCGCTCGATGACCGTGTATTCCACCCAGCCGGGCGTCCAGTTCTATACCGGCAATTTCCTGAACGGAGAATTGGGCAAGGACGGCGAACTGTACGGGAAAAATGCCGGTTTCTGCCTTGAAACGCAGCATTTTCCCGATTCTCCCAACCGGAGCGAATTTCCCGATTCGATCCTGCTTCCCGGAGACCAGTACCGGCAGCAGACCATTTGGCATTTTGATTTCGAACAATAAAAATTTTATATAACCGGAGAGGTGTGTATGGACGTCCAGTTACAGGAACTCGTGGAAAAGATCAAGAAAAACGGCGTTGAAACAGCAGAAGCGAAGGCTGCACAGATCATTACGGCTGCAGAAACCAAAGCGATGGCGATCGTCAAGGCCGCCCAGTCGGAAGCGGATTCGATAGTAAAAATGGCTGCCGCCGAGGCCGACCGTTCCGAAAAAGCCGCCGTCTCGGCGATCCGGCAGGCCGGCAGGAATCTGCTCATTTCTTTCCGGGACGGCATCATAACCGAACTTGATGCCCTCGTCAAAACCGAAACGGCCAAAAGCTACGATTCGGCCATGCTCAAGGAGCTCGTCCCCGCCGCAGTCAAGGCCTGGGTCGCTTCGGGCGGTGCCGACGACATTTCGGTGCTTCTTTCTCCCGCCGACGCCGCGACCCTCCAGGCCGGCTTTACATCAGCCCTCAAGAGTTCCCTGTCGAAAGGCGTGGATGTCCGGAGCGACGCGTCGATTGCCGGCGGTTTCCGCATCGGTACGAAAGACGGCGCGGCATATTACGATTTCTCGGCAGACTCGGTAGCGGAGCTCTTTTCCGCCTACCTCAATCCCCGCGTGGCGGAAATAATGAAATCCGCCGCAAAGGAGCTGTGAGGACGTGAGCAGTTACTATTACCTGATGGCACAGCTGCCCGGAATTCTCCCGAATGCCCCGCTTTCCATCACGTATGACACATTCAGGGAAACTGCATCCCGCTTCCTTTCCTCCCGCGACAAACGGATTCTCGACGGACTTTCCCTCGAGCCGCCGCGCGCGAGCGCCAAGACGGGTTCCTCCGTCGTGGACGGTTTTTTCGAGCGGGAACGGGCACTGCGTCTGTCTCTCGAGCGGCTTCGCGCTCCCCGGCTGAAGCGGGATCTTCCCGCCTCTCCCGACGCCGAAGGACTCATCCATAACGCGGCCGAAACAGTACAGATCGCCCGGACCGCCGCGGGATTGGACAATCCACTCGAGGCGGAACGGTATCTCGACCGGGTCCGCACGGAGTACGTCGAGCTTCTCAGGGGAATCCATTCCTTCGACTCGGATGCAGTGTTTGCATACGGACTTATGTTGCTCCTTCACGAACGCAGTAACCGTTTTACTGCCGAATCGGGGCGCGCATCATATACCACCATCTATAACAAGATTCTTGGAGAATAGCATGACGGATACAAAAGGCAAGGTAGTCGCCGTCAATGGCAACATGATCAACGTCAGGTTTGACGGCATAGTTGCCATGAACGAGGTAGGCTACGTACAGGTCGGCGAAAAAAAACTGAAGAGCGAGGTCATCCGTATTCGCGGAGACGTCGCCCAGCTGCAGGTGTTCGAGATTACAAAGGGAATCGAAGTAGGGGATACCGTCAGTTTTACCGGCGACCTCCTGTCGGTCGAACTGGGGCCGGGACTTCTCACCCAGGTATACGACGGACTGCAGAATCCGCTCCCGGAGCTCGCCGCCAAGGCCGGCTACTTTCTCGAGCGCGGCGTGTATCTCGATCCGCTTCCCGCGAGCACCCGCTGGGAATTCACTCCCGTGGCGAAGGCCGGAGACAAGGTCGTCCGCGCCGATACGCTCGGAACGGTTCCCGAAGGAACTTTCACCCACCGCATCATGGTCCCCTTCGGCATGTACGAAACGTATACCGTCAAATCGATAAAGCCGGCAGGCAACTACTCGATCAAGGATGTGATCGCCGAGGTGACGGACGATAAGGGCAACCTGATTCCCCTGACCATGAGCTTCCGCTGGCCGGTCAAGCGCGCCATCGACTGCTATGCCGAGCGCCTGAAGCCGACCGTCACGCTCCCCACCAAGATTCGTACGATCGACACGTTCTTCCCGGTCGCGAAGGGCGGAACCTACTGCATACCCGGCCCGTTCGGCGCCGGCAAGACGGTCATCCAGCACACCACGAGCCGCAACGCCGAAATAGACATCGTCATCATAACCGCCTGCGGAGAGCGTGCCGGCGAAGTCGTCGAAACCCTCAAGGAGTTTCCCGAACTCACCGATCCCCGTACCGGACGCTCCCTCATGGAACGGACGGTCATCATCTGCAACACCTCCTCGATGCCGGTAGCCTCGCGGGAAGCCTCCGTGTATACGGGCGTGACCCTCGCGGAATACTACCGGCAGATGGGCCTCGACGTCCTCCTCCTCGCCGACTCGACAAGCCGCTGGGCCCAGGCCATGCGCGAAATGTCGGGCCGCCTCGAGGAAATCCCCGGAGAGGAAGCCTTCCCGGCCTATCTCGAATCCTCCATCGCCGCTTTTTACGAGCGGGCGGGCATGGTCCGTCTCAAGGACGGCACCACCGGCTCGGTGACCATCGGCGGAACGGTATCTCCCGCAGGCGGAAACTTCGAGGAACCGGTGACCCAGGCCACGCTCAAGGTGGTCGGCGCGTTCCACGGCCTGTCCCGCGAACGCTCGGACGCACGCAAGTACCCGGCCATCCATCCCCTCGATTCATGGTCGAAGTACAAGAGCATCATCTCGTTCGAGAAGGTCGACTATGCGCGCAAATTCCTGCGGCGCGGAACCGAAGTCGAGCAGATGATGAAGGTCGTCGGCGAGGAAGGCACGAGTCTCGAAGATTTCGTCGTATACCTCAAGGGAAACTTCCTCGACGCGGTATATCTACAGCAAAACTCGTTCGATCCGGTCGACGCCGCGGTCAGCACCGAGCGTCAGCTCTACGTATTCAGGACCATCCTGGAGATTCTTGGAACTTCTTTCAGTTTTTCCGACAAGGAAGAGGCGCGTGCCTGGTTCAACAAGACACGGCTCCTGTTCATCGACTTCAATTCGTCGGAATGGAAATCGGACGGTTTCAAGATCCTTGAACTGCAGATCCGCGCCTCCATCGACGAAAAGTCAAGCGGGCTCGACGAGGCCGCCGAAAAACTGCTCAGGAAAGCGGAGTAAGCCATGAAAAAGGTATACAGCAAAATCGAATCCATAAGCGGTTCCGTCATAACGGTCAAGGCTGATGGCATCAAGTACGGTGAGCTCGCCGAGATCGAAACCTCGTTCGGTACTTCCCTCGCGGAAGTGAACAAGCTGAACGGCGAACTGGTTTCGCTGCAGGTTTTCGCGGGCGGTCGCGGTGTTTCCACCGGCGACCACGTTCGTTTCCTCGGCAACGAGATGCGGGTAAGCTTTTCCGACAACCTGATGGGACGCATCTTCAACGGATCGGGCGAACCGCGCGACAACGGTCCCGCCCTCAAGGACAACCTCGTCCCGATAGGCGGACCTTCCGTAAATCCCTCGAAGCGCATCATCGCCAAGCGCATGATCCGCACCGGCATCCCCATGATCGACATGTTCAACACGCTGGTCGTCTCCCAGAAACTGCCGATCTTCTCGATTTCGGGCGAACCGTACAACGAGCTTCTCGCGCGCATCGCGATGCAGGCCGAGGTCGACGTCATCGTCCTGGGAGGCATGGGCCTCAAGTACGACGATTACCTCTACTTCAAGGATACCCTCGAAAACGCGGGTGCCATGAGCCGGACCGCCATGTTCGTGCATACCGCCGCCGATCCGACCGTGGAATGCCTGATGATCCCGGACATGTGCCTCGCCGTCGCCGAACAGTTCGCCCTGCAGGGAAAGGACGTGCTCGTCCTCCTTACCGACATGACCAACTTCGCCGACGCGATGAAGGAAATCGCGATCATCCAGGAACAGGTTCCCTCGAACCGCGGTTATCCGGGAGATCTCTACAGCCAGCTGGCGGCACGATACGAAAAGGCCGTAGACTTCGACGATGCGGGCTCGGTAACCATCCTCGCCGTCACCACGATGCCCGGCGACGACGTAACCCACCCGGTTCCGGACAACACCGGCTACATCACCGAAGGCCAGTTCTACCTCAAGACCGGCCGCATCGAACCGTTCGGCAGCCTCTCGCGCCTCAAGCAGAACGTCAACGGCAAGACCCGCAACGATCACCGGGCGCTCATGGACAACATGATCAAGCTCTATTCTTCGTACAAGGATACGCTCGAGAAAAAGTCCATGGGCTTCATGATGTCCGACTGGGATTCGAAATTGCTCAAATACGGCATACTTTTCGAAAAACAGATGATGGACCTGACGGTGAACATTCCCCTCGAAGGCGCCCTCGACGCAGGCTGGAAAATCCTCGCCGAATGCTTCCGTCCCGAGGAAACCGGAATCAAGTCCGAATTGATCAACCAATACTGGACGACTAAATAAGGAAGTTTGGCATGGCAATTAAGCTGACTAAAAACGAGTTGAAGTCGCAGAAGGAAAGCCTGAAAATGTACCGGCGATACCTTCCCACGCTCCAGCTCAAAAAGCAGCAGCTCCAGACGGAGATACGGACCATCGAAATACGGGCCAGAGAGGTCCGTGCGGAACGCGACAGGTTGAATGCGGATTTTCAGGAATGGATCGCGGTATTCGGGGAATCGTACGCCTTTGCCCCCGATACCGTAAAGGTTCGTGAAATTTTCACCTCAACCGGGAACATCGCGGGCGTTTCGATACCGGTCTTTACCGGAGCTGACTTCGAACGCGCTCAATACGATCTGTATTCGACGCCGCTGTGGGTCGACACCGCGGCCGACCGGCTCGAAAGGGTGCTGAGCCTCGATCTCGAGGCGCGCATTCTCGACGAGCAGGTCCGGCTGTTGAATATCGAATTGCGGACTACGACCCAGCGGGTCAATCTGTTCGAAAAGGTCAAGATTCCCGAGGCAAGGACGAACATAAAGAAGATCACCGTGTATCTGGGCGACCAGCAGGTCGCCGGTGTCGTACGCGGAAAAATATCCAAGCGGAATCTCGAGAAAACGGCGGCGGAGGCATCGGAATGATAGTACCCATGAAAAAAATCACTCTGGTAGTCCTCGAACATGACCGTGAGGAAGCGCTCGCCTCCCTCCGCAAGACCGGGGTGCTGCACATCGAGAGAAGGGAAGCTTCAAGCACGAATATGGCCGAACTGCAGGCCTTCGTCACCCGTCTCGAACAGGCCCATTCAATCCTTTCGGAAATCAAACCCGACAAAAAAAAGGTTTCCGCCAAAAAACTGGGCAGGGAACATACGCTCGAACTGGTCGAGCGGGTATTCGCGCTGCGCTCCGGCAGGCAGGCGGCCCTCGAATCCATCGTCCGGATCGAAGCAGAACTGGAACGCCTGTCCCCCTGGGGCTCCGTGGATCCGGTTCCTTTCGGATTTCTCGCCGAACGGGGAATTTATCTTTTGCCCTTCACCGTTCAGGCGGACGAATACGCCCTGATTCCCGAAACGGTACGTTGCGTTCCGGTCGGTCGGGACAAGAAAGCCGTCAGGTTCCTGATATGGAGCGATACGGACGCGATACCCGCCGGACTGCCCCCGAGCGCCGCCGCTTTCGCGCTTCCCGCAAAGTCGACCGAAGAACTCGCTGGAGAGCTCGAATCCGCCCGGAAGGCAATTCCCGCGGCCGACGCTCATCTCGCATCCGAAGCCGTCCATGCCGCCTCGATACTTTCGCTGAAAGCCGAAGCCGCCCGCGAGCTCGAATTCGAGACCATCCGCGCAAGCATGCCCGTCATCGCGCTCGGGGAGGAATCGGTCCACACACGCAAGGCGTCCGTCGCCTGGCTGACCGGTTTCGTTCCCGCGCCGGACGAACACGCAATCGCGGCCGGAGCCAAAAAGCACGGTTGGGCTTTCGTATCCGAGGATCCGTCGGAAGAGGACAACGTACCGACCCAGATCAAGAACAACCGTTTCGTCAATCTCATTTCGCCCCTCATAGACTTTCTGGGAACCGTACCCGGTTACCGCGAGATCGACATTTCATTGTGGTTCCTGCTCTTTTTCGGCATCTTCTTCGCCATGATCTTCGGTGACGGCGGTTACGGTACGCTCTTGGCACTGGTCAGCTCATACTACATCCTGACCTCCATAGTAAGGAAACAGAAGGTAGCTACCGGTCTCTACATGTTCCTGTATCTCGCCCTGATGACGGTCGCCTGGGGTATCGCAACCTGTTCATGGTTCGGTCTTCCGTTCGAGACATTGCCGGTATTCCTGCAATCCATCGCGATTCCGGCTTTTTCAAACGGAAATCCCGAGTCCGCGACGAACATCAAGATATTCTGCTTCGTGCTCGGACTCGTCCAGCTGTCGCTCGCGCATGTCATCGGCATGATCCGGAACTTCAGGACGGTCAAGGTGCTCGGTGAGCTCGGCTCGCTGCTCATGACGATCGGCATGTTCTTCGTGGTGCTCAACCTCGTCATCGACGCCGAACGCTTTCCGATGTCCGATCTGGTCCTCGGAACGATAGGCGCGGGATTCGTGCTCAACTTCATGTTCATCAACTATTCCGGCAGCATCGGCGGAGGCATTCTCGAGAGTTTCAAGAATATCATCACGATGTTCCTCGGGGTGGTCAACGTGTTCGGCGACATCATGAGCTATATCCGTCTGTGGGCTGTCGGTCTCGCCGGCGCCGCGATCAGCGGAACCATCAACGCGATGGCCGGTGATTTCATGGGCGGACTGATCATTTTCGCGGGACTGCTTTTGCTGCTGTTCGGACACGGTCTGAACCTGATGATGAACGTGCTTTCGGTCGTGGTACACGGCGTGCGTCTCAATACGCTCGAGTTCTCGAACCATCTGGGTCTGACCTGGTCAG
>JFJP01001787.1_pt1 | contig 30633 bp, 28 predicted proteins | sample 431651 | NCBI WGS metagenome assembly JFJP01 (sample SAMN02602958, study PRJNA72255) | Microbial mat metagenome, whole genome shotgun sequencing project. | biome: fresh water; feature: sink hole; material: water; isolation source: purple microbial (photo- and chemosynthetic) mats found in... | reverse complement strand
TCATCATGTCCACGCCACCGCGTCTGCCGTGGTAGCCCTTCTCACATACGCGTGCCTCATACCAAGTCGGCATACCTTGGATGTTGCTGGGGAAGATGTTGCGCGGACTCACCGGCACACCCATGCGCATCACAGCTTTGGCGAACAACTCGTTGGCCGATGCGGAACCCGAGCCATTGACGTTGGCGAACTTGATGACGAAATCGTTGATTGCTTCTATGCGTTTCATGCTGCCTCCGGTGCAACGGGTTCGACGACAAACCGAGCATCGCGACACTGTGGCCCCGCATGTGCGGTGTTGAGCAAGAACTTTTGCATATCCCAGGCACCGGTCGGACAACGCTCTGCGCACAAACCGCAATGCAGACACACATCTTCATCTTTGATCAAGATACGGCTGGTCTTAAGCTCTCCCGACACGAACAAGTCTTGTTTGGTATTGTCTGCAGGGGCCTTCAAGCGGGGACGCAACTCTGCTTCTTCTCCGTTGCGCGTGAAGGTGATGCAATCCATCGGACAGATGTCCACGCAGGCATCACACTCGATACAGGTGGTGCGATTGAACACGGTCTGCACATCGCAATTCAAACAACGGCTGGCTTCTTTGAACGCAACGGCCGCATCAAAACCCAACTCCACCTCGATCTTGATGCTACCCAGAGCCTGCTCGGCAGCGGCCCAAGGCACTTTGAAACGCAAATCGTTGGACACATCGTTACGGTAGCTCCACTCGTGGATGCCCATCTTTTGTGACATCAGGTTGGTCATCGGAGGCGGACGCAATGCCACATCTTCGCTGTTGAGCAAGCGGTCTATCGACACAGCAGCTTCGTGTCCGTGTGCCACAGCGGTGATGATGTTCTTGGGGCCGTACGCCGCATCGCCGCCAAAGAACACATTGGGTAGTGTCGATTGGAAAGTGCCATCGCCCAGAACGGGCAGTCCCCATTTGTCGAATTCGATGCCGCAGTCGCGCTCTATCCAGGGGAAGGCGTTTTCCTGACCTACCGCCACCAACACTTCGTCGCATGGCACCAGCACATCAGGGGCGCCCGTCGGCACCAAAGTGCGCTTGCCCTTGGCATCGTATTCCGCACGCACGATTTCGAAGGTCATGCCGGTGAGTTTGCCGTTGTCGTGCTCGAACGTTTTGGGCACATGGAAATTGAGGATGGGGATGCCCTCGTGTTGCGCGTCTTCTTTTTCCCACGGCGAGGCCTTCATCTCTTCGAAGCCGCTACGCACGATCACCTTCACTTCTTTGCCGCCCATGCGTCGCGCTGAACGGCAACAATCCATTGCTGTGTTACCACCACCCAGCACGATCACGCGTTCCTTCACGCTGGTGATGTGCCCGAACGAGACAGATGCTAGCCAGTCGATGCCGATGTGGATGTTCGCCGCAGCTTCTTGGCGACCTGGAACATCGAGGTCACGTCCGCGCGGCGCACCGCTGCCCACGAATACCGCGTCATAACCCTGCGTCAGCAGATCACGCATTGATTCGACACGCTGACCACTGGTGAACTTCACGCCCATGTTCAGGATGTAGCCCGTCTCTTCATCGATGACCGATTCGGGCAAGCGGAAGCGCGGGATCTGCGAGCGGATGAATCCGCCCGCCTTGGCTTCACCCTCGAACACCGTCACCTCATAACCCAACGGTGCCAAGTCGCGTGCCACAGTGAGTGATGCCGGCCCAGCGCCCACGCAAGCAATGCGCTTTCCATTGTGCGGTGCAATCTGTGGCATGCGTGAACTGACATCATCTTTGAAATCGGCGGCCACGCGCTTGAGGCGGCAGATGGCGACAGGTTCAGGCTTAACACTATTGTTCTCTTCGACGCGACTACGACGACAGGCGGGTTCGCACGGTCGATCACAGGTGCGCCCGAGCACACCGGGGAACACGTTGGATACCCAGTTGATCATGTAAGCATCGCTGTAGCGACCTTGACCAACAAGACGTATGTATTCGGGAACGGGGGTGTGAGCCGGGCAGGCCCACTGACAATCGACAACCTTGTGGAAATAGGATGGGTTGGTAGTATCGGTAGGATGCAAAACGGTCTCCTTCTTGCAGCTAAATGACGATGTGATCTTTCAAAAGACACAAGGCACATCTTGAGCGAGATCGAAGTGTGGCGCGTTTTGGCGATTTCGCACACTCGATCTCAACGGGAAGGATTGTAGTACTCATACGTAGCGGGGTTCACTCGATTTGTATGAAATACATGACTAACCCTCTAGCCAATCATTAGGAATTGCGGTGGCTAAGCAGCGCCGTCCTTGCGTAAAGTTATGCCACGGAACCATCCGCCGCCCAATATAGGTACATCACTCACGATTTTTAGTGCGGGAGCAGCGCGTAAGACATCTTCGAACACCACGTCCATACGCGTCGCCATGCGGCGAGTGATGATGTTGAACAAGCGTCGCAGCGGTGCGCCTTGGTGCGGGTGCAGGAATTTATCGAAGAGAAATATCTTGCCGCCGGGTTTGAGTACACGCGCCGCTTCACTCAAGCACTTCTGCGGCTCGGGCACGACGGCGACGATGAGGTGCAACACCACATAGTCGAACTGTGCATCGGCGAAGGGCAGGTCCATGCTGTCGCCCAAGATGAACTCCATATCCAGCTTTTCTTCACGCACCCTCGCGCGTGACAGCATGGCTGGGTTGAAATCGAGCGCAGTGTAGTGATGCCGCGTAGGTAGGTTCGGTAGATCGAGCCCAGTGCCGACACCGCTAATGAGCACGTTCTTGGAAGCATCGGTTGGCAGCGCAGCAAGTGAACGTCTGCGCGCCTCGCGCATCGGGCGTTCGATGACGATGTCATAAATCGGTGCGATGAGGCTATAGCTCATGCGTAGTAACGGGTTCTGGCGGTAGGGCTGCTCGTTCATAGTCACTCCAGATGGGTGATGCCGGTGATCTTGGCGAGGCTGACGGCTTCGGCCAGTGCTTCGATGGCTTGGGTGCGCGCGAAACTCTTGCGCCACGCCAGTGCGATGCGGCGCGACGGAATCGGCTTGGCGAAGGGAATGACAGTGAGTAAGCGGCTACGGTAGCGCGCACTGTTAGCCGAGGCGGGTAACACCGTTATGCCCATGCCAGAAGCGACCATGTTGCGGATGGTCTCCAACGATGTGCCTTGCTGTGGGTTCGTACCGCGCCGCGTGAGGTCGGGGCAGGCCTCGGCGACTTGGTTGCTGAAGCAGTGGCCGGAATCCAGTAGCAACACTTTCTCTTCCGCCAGTTCAGGAGCTTTGATGCTACGCCGCGTTGCCCAACGATGGTCGTTATTCACCACCACTTCGAAAGGTTCGTCATACAGGGGGTGTGTAAGGATGCTGGCGTCGCCGAATGGCAGAGCGATGATGATGACATCCAACTTGCCGTTACGTAGCGACACCTCCAAGTTCGCGGTGATGTTCTCTTCTACTTCCAACGGCATCTGCGGGGCGACCTTGCGCAATGCAGGGATGAGGTCGGGTAACAGATAAGGACTCACACTGTGAATGATGCCGATCCGCAGCGGTGTGATGAGTTGGTTCTTTCCTTGAGCGGCTATCTCGCGGATGCGTTCCGCTTCTTCCAGTACACGCTGTGCCTGCTCCACGATAGATGCACCGATGGGCGTGACGCTGACATCGCTCTTGCCGCGCTCGAATAGCTTTAGCCCCAGCTCCGCTTCCAGCTTCTGTATCGCCAGCGACAGGGCGGGTTGGCTGATGAAAGCCTTCTCCGCCGCGCGACGGAAGTTGCGTTCCTGCGCCACAGCCACGATGAAGCGAAGTTCGTTGAGAGTCATGTTTGTATCTATCTGACTAATGAGCCGATGGTGCAGTGGGAAATTGACCGTGTCCCGTCTGTGCGGTAACGCCTACGATTTAGATTATAAATCATCTATTTTTGAATAATCAATTGGCTTAATGGATGACATGAGCCTAAATTGTGTCCGTCGCAACGCACCACTGATCAATCAACCAAGGAGAACATTATGCAAAGACCAGACATCAAGACGCACGCCAATCTCGAAGCAGCTTTTGCCGGCGAGTCGATGGCTCACACCAAGTACCGCTATTTCGCCGCTATCGCCCGCGCCGAAGGCAACGAGGAAGTTGCAAAAGTTTTTGAAGAGACCGCCGCGCAGGAAGTGATGCACGCGCTGGGTCACCTCGACCTGTTGTATCCAAAGTCGGAGATGACCACCGAGCGTTGCTTGCAGATGGCCATCGAAGGTGAGACTTACGAATACACCGAGATGTACCCAGGCTTTCTCAAGGTCGCGCAGCAGGAAGGCCATGCTGCCGCCACGGCCGAGATCAAGCAACAGATCGACGAATCGAAGGAGCATGCCGAGATGTTCAAGGCTACGCTGGAAAAAGCGGCAAAACGATTCGCGGCCCTCGCCAAAGTGGAAGAGCGCCACGCCAACCAGTACCGCGCCCAATTGGCGAAGGTCGCAGCTTGATAGTAACTAGATAACTAAGGAGAACGACATGAAAGTTTGGCAATGTGTGGTGTGTGGTTTCATTTACAACGAAGTCGATGGCTTGCCTGCAGAAGGCATCGCCCCCGGAACCAAATGGGCGGATATTCCTGAGAACTGGGCGTGTCCAGACTGCGGAGTGGCCAAAGCTGATTTTGAAATGATTGAGGTTTAGGAGCGCAAGGATAGCGTCGTCATCCCCGCGAAGGCGGGGATCCAGTATGGCGATTTAACTGTGTTCCCGCCGCAGCCTGCACTCGAAAGGTTTGGTCGGGTGAGGGAACGACAAAGCTAATGAAGTAGAGCATTCAATAAAGGAGCATGGAAATGGAACCCATCATCGTCGTAGGTAGCGGTCTAGCCGGATACTCGGTGATACGCGAGCTACGTAAGTTGGACCGTGAGGTGCCGGTCGTGTTGTTATCGCGCGACAGTGGTGACTTCTATTCCAAGCCCATGCTCTCTAACGCATTCGCGCAGGGTAAAGATGCCGCGGCACTGGTGCAGACTCCAGCGGCCGAGATGGCTAAACAGCTCGGCATAAACGTGCGCACCCACATCGAAGTGCAGGGTATCGACGTGGCAGCAAAGAGTCTGACGACGACGCAAGGTGAGCTACGCTACAGCCGACTCGTACTGGCCATGGGTGCGGATCCCATCCGTATCCCCATGCAGGGCGATGCGGCCGATGCGGTGCTGTCGGTGAACGACATCGTGGACTACGCACACTTGCGCAAAGCCATGCAGGGTGCGAAGCGCATCACCATCATGGGCGGAGGTTTAATCGGTTGTGAGTTCGCCAACGATTGGGCGGCCGCAGGTTTCGCCGTCAGCGTCATCGACCCCGGTCCCTATCCACTCGCAAGTCTGATGCCGCAAGCAGCCGGCTCACAGTTGCTCGCGCCACTGACTGCCATTGGGGTGGATTGGCGTTTCGGCACCTCGGTCAGCCGTGTGGATAGTGCCGCCACGGGCTACACGTTGACGCTAGCCGATGGTTCGCAACTACAAGCCGACATCGTGCTGTCCGCCATCGGGTTGCGACCACGTATCGCGATGGCACAAGCTGCGGGGTTGGCGGTGAATCGTGGTATCAAGGTCGATGCACTCTTGTGTAGTAGCGACCCAGCCATCTTCGCATTGGGTGATTGCGCCGAGATCGAAGGCCGCGTGCAACCCTTCGTCCTCCCCATCATGCATGCGGCACGCGCATTGGCGAAGACAATGGCGGGTGAAGACACAGCGGTCGTGTTCCCCGCCATGCCTGTGGTGGTAAAGACAGCCGCGCATCCCATCGCCGTGTTGCCCGTGGTGCGTGATGCAGTAGGTTCTTGGCAGACATTGGCCTCCGGCAATGGCATGAAGATGGCCTTCCTCGACGCATCAGATCGCATCAGCGGATTCGTGTTGACCGGCGAGTTCGCCGCAGAACGCAGCGAGATGACGAAGCGAGTCGGTACGCCGTTGGCAGCCATTAGCAAAGCTGAGATATCATGATCGCCATGTAAGGTAGCTAGCTTCGGCACGATGACATCAACCGGTTCGAATCAACCAAGGAGAACATCATGAGTAAGATCAGCCCCATCAACATCGGCATCTCAGAGAAAGACCGCAAGAAAGTCGCAGATGGTCTGGCGCGCATGTTGGCCGACACCTACACCCTCTACCTTAAGACACACAACTTCCACTGGAACGTCACCGGCCCCATGTTCCAGACCCTGCATATCATGTTCATGACGCAGTACACCGAGACATGGAACGCAGTCGATTTGATCGCCGAGCGCATCCGCTCACTCGGCTATCCCGCACCGGGCAGCTACAAAGAATTCGCCGCCCTCACCAGCATCAAAGAAAGCGCGGGTTCTGTTAGCGCGAAAGAGATGATCAAACAGCTCGTCGCCGGACAAGAAGCCGTTGTGCGCACCGCGCGTGAAGTGTTGCCAATCGCCGAGAAGGCGGGCGATCAGCCATCGGTTGACCTATTGTCAGCGCGCATGGAGGTGCATGAAAAGAACGCCTGGATGCTAAGAAGTCTCTTAGAAGAGTAAGCGAAAGAGAATATTGATGAATCGAGCTTGAGCTATATGGCTAGTATCTACCGTATTTAGTTAATTTGAGGAACGATATGGACGCTTCGCTGCAGGTAGGTGAACCTTGGATGTGGGCGGTATTCATCGGATTTGTTTTGGTGATGCTTGCCGTTGATCTGTTTCTGGTTGGTGGAAACAAGGCGCACAAGGTCAGCTTCAAAGAGGCGGCGGCGTGGTCAGCTGCTTGGTTCATATTGGCCATGCTGTTCAACCTTGGGTTATGGCGTTATCTCAACGGCGTATATGGCAGTGAAGTGGCAGACACCAAGGCGATGGAATTTCTGACCGGATATCTGATCGAGAAATCACTCGCGGTAGACAACATCTTCGTTTTTCTGATGATATTTACTTTCTTTGCGGTGCCAGCTGAGTTTCAGCGGCGCGTGCTGATCTACGGTGTGATCGGTGCGATCGTGATGCGCGCCATCATGATCGTGGCGGGCGCCTGGTTGGTACAAGAATTTCACTGGTTGCTGTATCTGTTTGGCGCTTTCCTCGTGGGCACCGGCATCAAGATGTTGATGTTTGCAGAGGTCGAACCAGACTTGAGCAAGAATCCTCTAGTCAATTGGTTCAAGCGTCATCTGCGGCTGACACCAGACTATCGCGGTGAAAAGTTCTGGGTGTATGAAAATGGAGTGAGAACGTTCACGCCATTATTTTTGGTGCTCGTCATGATCGAGTTATCCGACCTGATCTTTGCCGTCGATTCGATCCCCGCGATCTTTGCAATCACGACAGACCCCTTCATCGTGTTCACTTCGAATATCTTTGCCATTCTGGGGTTGCGCGCGATGTATTTCATGTTGGCAGAGATAGCGGATCGTTTCCATCTGCTGAAATACGGCCTAGCGATGGTGCTGGTGTTCGTGGGAGCCAAGATGCTGATCGTCGACTTCTACAAGATTCCAGTGGGGCTGTCGCTAGGCATCGTCGCCCTCATCATCGCTACATTCATGTTTGCGAGTCTATGGGTGACGCGTGGCAAGGTGCCTAAGTGAGTCGCCCTCTATTGTCTTAGCGATGTACGAGTCAGGAATAATAGGGGAGCGATAGCTGTTTCACTAAGGGCGATCTTTCTTTTGATCGGCAAGTTGCTTCAGGAAATCTGCGATATCCCACTCACAGCCTCCGCAGCCTGAGAGTGCGCCCGTCCAGCGAGAAATGGCATGCATATCCATTCCTTGCTCGAACAGGTTTTGGATGTTGTCCCGCTTAGTGCCGCTGCAATGGCACATCACATCATCTGTAGGCTTGTTATCTGCCGTGTCCATTGATGTGCAGATAGGCTCGTTGCTCGAATGATTGTTCAGGGTCAATTGGACATCAGGCATCAGCGCACAAAATAATCCGCCACCACCCCTGCAAACACCGCCGCCCCAATCCAGTTGTTGTGCAAGAAAGCCGCGAAGCATTTTTCGCGGTTTCTTTCTTTGATGAGTGAAAAGTGATGCCACGCGATGCCATAGGCAGTGATGAGACCGACGAAGTAGAGTTGTCCTAGGTCTGCCATCAAGCCCGCTATCGCCAGCAGCAGCAGGGTGATGTGGTAGCACACCATCACGGCGATGACATCGTATTTGCCGAAGAACAAGGCGGACGAGTGGATGTCTAGGTGGATGTCGTCGTCTCTATCCACCATCGCGTATTCGGTGTCATACGCTATCGCCCAGAACACGTTGGCGAGTAGCAGCACCCACGCGACAGGTGGCACGTGGCCGAGCGTGGCCGCGAACGCCATGGGGATGCCGAAGCCGAAGGCGATGCCGAGGTAGGCTTGCGGGATAGCGAAGAAACGTTTGGTGAAGGGATAGCTCGCGGCGAGGAACGCAGCGGGAAACGCCAATAGCCAAGTGAGTGGATTGAGCGGCAGGATGAGCGCGAAGGCTGTCAGTGCCAACACGATGGCAAGCCACAAGGTCTCGCGTTCACTCACTTTGCCGCTAGTGAGCGGGCGGTCTTGCGTGCGCTTCACGTGTTTGTCGATGTGGCGGTCGGCGTAGTCGTTCACCGCGCATCCAGCGGAACGCATCAGCACCGTGCCGAGGGTGAAGATGACGAACACGAGCCACGAAGGATGCCCCTTGCTAGAGATCCACACCGACCACAGCGTCGGCCATAGCAACAGCAAGATGCCGATGGGGCGATTCAGGCGGGTGAGTTGGATGTAGAGGTGGAGACGTTCGGCGATTTTCATACTGCCATTTTAACCTGCGGGCTTACTTGAGCTTCAATATCTCCGGCAGGAACACTTCCGTCACCAACAGTGGCGCGCCATGCAGCGTGAACAGAGAGCGGCGCGCCCAGAGGGTGTCTGAAGCGTCCTCCAAGTTTTGTGTGGCGCTGCGATAAAGAGGGTGGTGCGAACGCAGTGCTTTGAATCGCAGCGGCTGGCGTATCACCAGTGGATGGGTGAACAGCAGGCTTCCGAGCGAGCGGTTGCCCAGGCCGCTCATCGCTTTCCACGCGCCGCGCAGATGTTCGCTAGCGCAGGTGCTGTGGGCGAACACCACGGGTTTGCCATCGGCTAGCAGGAACACTTCACGCGAGTAGGCGAGATGGTGCGGTGCGATGCCTAGCAACATTGTTTCGTCATGCGCGATGTGTGCCAATCCGCTACGCACGGGCTGAACAGAAAATCGAGCGCAGCGTTGTTGGATACGTTGGGTGAGCGATCCGTGGTCATGTAACCATGGGCGCAATGCGACATCGCAGCCCGAGGTCATACCGTTCCAGAATAGGTCAGACTTGCAAGAAGTCATGTTTGTTCGCCATCCATCTTTGTAAGTGCGCGCGCGCCACAGCGGGTGCGTCGCGTAGCAGTTCGTCTGCGGTGAGTCGTGCTTGCTCCAGTAGGTCTTCGTCTTCAGTCAGGTCGGCGAAGCGCAACATCGCCACGCCACTTTGCCGTGCGCCCAGCAGTTCGCCGGGGCCGCGCAATTGTAAGTCTTGTTGCGCGATGACGAAGCCGTCGGTGTTTTCGTAGATGACTTTCAAGCGCTCGCGCGCCAACTCGGACAGCGGCTGCATGAACAACAGAACGCACATGCTCTCTGCCGCACCACGACCCACGCGGCCACGTAGTTGATGCAACTGCGCCAGCCCCATGCGCTCGGCGTGGTCGATCACCATCAGGCTGGCGTTGGGCACATCCACCCCCACTTCGATGACGGTGGTGGCGACCAGCAGATGCAACTCGCCCGCTTTGAATGCGGCCATCACGGCGGCTTTCTCGGCGGGGGGTAAGCGGCCATGCGCCAATCCCACGTTCAGTTCGGGCAGTGCTTCGGTCAGTTGATGATGTGTCTCTATGGCGTTCTGTAAATCGACTTCAAGTGCATCTGACTCTTCGATCAGCGGACACACCCAATACGCCTGACGACCAGCCAAGCACGCAACACGCACACGCTCGAACACCTCGTCGCGGCGCGCATCACTCACCAACTTGGTGACGATGGGCGTGCGTCCGGGCGGCAGTTCATCGATGACCGATACGTCGAGGTCGGCGTAGTAACTCATCGCCAGGGTGCGCGGGATGGGGGTGGCGCTCATCATGAGTTGGTGCGGTTCATCACCTTTGTTGCGCAGCGAGAGGCGTTGCTGCACGCCGAACTTGTGTTGCTCATCCACGATGACGAGGCCGAGTTTGTTGAATTCGATCGAGGCTTGGAACAGCGCATGTGTGCCGATAGCGAGCAGCGTGTCGCCTGACGCGATGCGCTCTGCGGCTGCGGCCTTGTCTTTCTTCTTCAAACTGCCAGAGAGCCATACGGGTGTGATGCCGAGGGGTACAAGCCACTCACTCAGTTTGAGGTAATGCTGTTCGGCCAATATCTCGGTGGGTGCCATGAAGGCGACTTGATAGCCGTTCTCGATGGCTTGTAACGCGGTGAGTGCAGCGACGATGGTCTTGCCGCTGCCCACATCACCCAACAGCAGGCGCTGCATCGGGTGAGCTTGCGTTAGATCGTGCGCGATCTCCTGCCACACTTTCTGTTGCGCGCCGGTGAGCTTGAACGGCAGATTCTTCAATAGGGCAGCGGTCAACTTCTGATGTGGCGGCAAAGCGGGGGCTATGCGTTTGCTACGTTCGCGGTGATGCACACGCATGGAGAGTTGTTGTGCCAACAGTTCGTCGAACTTGATGCGTCGCCATGCAGCGTGGTTGTGCTCTTCCAATGCAGTCGCCGAGACATCCGCAGCTGGGTTGTGCAACAGACGTAGGCTGTCGCCGAAGTCGGCGAGCTTCAGCCGCTTCAGCAGCGGCGCAGGCAAGGTGTCGGTGAGCGGTATGGTCTCCAGCGCATTGTTGATGAGCTTGCGCAACACCGGTTGTGCTAGCCCCGCCGTAGTCGGGTAGATGGGGGTGAGGCTCTGCTGTAAGGGTGTGTCGTCATCGGCCGCGCGACATTTCGGATGCACCATCTCCAAGCCGAAATACCCCATACGCACTTCGCCGATGGCACGGATCTGTTTGCCCACGGCGAGTTGTTTCTGTTGGCTGGGATAGAAATTGAGGAAGCGCAGTGTGAGTTCCTCATGGCCTTCCATCAGGCGACACACCAAGCTACGACGCGGGCGGAACATCACTTCGCTATGCGTGATCACGCCCTGCACCTGTACCGTCATCCCCGGCTGCGCATCGGCGATGGGCGTGATCTGTGTCTCGTCCTCGTAACGTAGCGGCAGATGCAACAACAGATCGGCACGATGATGGATGCCGAGCTTGGCAAGTTTCGCCAGCGTCGTCGGGGAGATTTTGGAAGGTGTTGCCAATGCAGCCAGCGTCTAGTTCGCCAACTTGGCGAAGCGGGTGTCCGCCATGCGCAAACGGTCTGCCATCACCCGTAAGAACGCTTGGTTGAAATGCAGTTGGCAGTGGTCGGAAAGTTGGGCTAGTAGTTTGGGGGCGATGCGCAACACGGTGACTTCGGTGCTGGCAGTGACGGTGGCGGAGCGCGGCACGACCTTGCCGCTGATGTAGGACATCTCGCCGAAGCAGTCGTCGCGACTGATGATGTTGAGAAGCTTGCCGCCTTTGGTGACGTTCACACTGCCTTCGACCATGATGTAAAAATCGTCACCCATCTCGTCTTCGCGCATCAACACGGTCTGTACGGGTTGTTTCTGCCAGCTACCGACGCGCAAGATTTCCCACAGTTCGGTATCGGTGAAATCTTTGAACAGCGTCATCTCGCGCAGCGCGGTGAATTTCTCGGTCTGGTTGGTCTCCACATCGGTCTGCTCAAAACGCCCCAATGCGGCGAGGTCGCTGCCAAAGTCCTTCCAGTCGAGATAACGATGTTTCTTGTCTTTGTGCATCGCACGCAATACAACGTGTTCCAGCTCAGGGGGGATGCTGGCGCGATGGGATTGCAATGTGGGCGGAGTCATATTCAATATCTGGTGGCACAGACTGGCTAAGCTTTGCGCGTTGTAGGGCGCATGCCCGGTAAGCAGGCGGTACATGACTACTCCAAGTGAGTAGATATCGGTCTGGTGCGTCAGTGTCTCGGCGCGTATCTGTTCCGGTGACATGTAGCTGGGCGAGCCTAGATTACTCACTTGGGTCTGCTCTAGATTCAGTATCAGTGCCGCGCCCATGTCGGAGATCTTGATGTCGCCTTCAGCGGTCATCAGCATGTTGGCGGGCTTGATGTCGCGGTGGATGACGCCGTTGAACTGCGCGTAGTTCAATGCGCGACAGCACTTGAACATGTATTCCACCACGCGGTCGATGGGCAGCAGATCGTCTGGTTCGGCATGTTTCTCTAAGGTGCCGCCGTTCACATACTCCATCACGATATGACTCTCGTTGTCGCCGATGAGGGCGTCGTAGATGGCCACGATATGCGGGTGCGAAAGTTTGCCGACCAGTGAGGCTTCGTTATCGAGTTGGCGTTGATGGATCTTGCCGAACTTCGGGTCGTTCAATATCTCCTGCTTCAACACCTTGATCGCCACTTCGCGTTTGGCGAAGGAGTCGAAGCCGAGATACACGGTGCTGGTCGCACCTTGGCCGAGTTTCTTGACGATGGAATACTTGCCGATGTTCTGCGGTTGGGTCATGAGGTGTTGATTCGTTGATATTGCTGTGTGTGGATCAGAATTGCAGGACGAGCACTCCATCCGCTTCGACCAATGCACCGCGCGGCAGTGTGGCGACGCCCACTGCGGCGCGAGCAGGGTAGGGTTGAGAGAAGTAGGTCGCCATGATCTCGTTCACCTTGGCGAAATGTCCCAAGTCGGTGAGATAGATGTTGAGCTTCACAACATCATCCAGGCTGCCACCCGATGCGTCCGCGACTGCACGTAGATTCTTGAAGACGCGGTTCACTTGGGCTTCGATACCGTCCACCAAGATCATGGTGTCAGGGTCGAGGCCGATCTGGCCGGAAAGGTAGACCGTGTCGTCGACGCGCACGGCTTGCGAGTAGGTGCCGATAGCGGCGGGTGCATCGGGCGTGCTGATGATGGTCTTGGTGGCCATGGTGCAAATTCTCCTGAATGAAAAGCGCGGCGGATTTTAACTGATTAGTTTTGAGACGCGGTCGTCTGACAGGCGCAGGCGTTCGGCCAACACGAACATGAAGGTTTGATTGAAGTGTGATTGGCACTGTTCCGACAGTCGGTTGAGTTGTTGCGGGTCTATCTTCATCACGGTGATGTCGGTGTTGGCAGTGACGGTGGCGGAGCGCGGCATACGGTGGCCACGGATGTAAGCCATCTCTCCGCAGCAATCGCCTTTGCGCAGTGCGATGAGCAAGCGCGAGCCACGGGTGACACTGACGCTGCCATCGATGATGATGTAGAACTCGTCGCCCATCTCGTTCTCACGCATCAGGACGGTCTTCTCGGGCTGCTTCTGCCATTCGCTGATGCGTAGGATCTCCCACAGCTCGATGTCCGCGAAATCCTCGAAGAACTGCATCTTGCGTAGCGCGGCGAACTTCTCTGTCTCGTTGACCTCAAGGTCGCTCTTCTCAAAATGACCTACTGCGGCGAGCGCATTGCCAAAATCACGCCATGTGGCAAAGCGTTTGGCCGGATCCTTTTGCATGGCCGTGAGAACGATGCGTTCCAGCGTGGCGGGCAGGTCCTTGCGAAGTTGTGACGGGCGGACGGGTGGCTCGTTCAATATCTGGTGATACAGGTTGGCCAAGTTCTTCGGACTGTAGGGCGAGTGTCCGGTGAGTAGGCGGTACATCACCACGCCGAGGGAATAGATGTCAGTGAGATGGGTGACGGATTCGCCGCGAACTTGTTCGGGGGACATATAGTTGGGCGAGCCGACATTGCTTTGTGTTTGCTCGATGTCCATGCGCACAGCGGCACCAAGGTCGGAGATCTTGATAGTAGTCTCGTCGCACAACAAGAGGTTCGCAGGTTTGATGTCTCTATGGATGACGCCGTTGAACTGCGCATAGTTGAGCGCGCGACAACATTCGAACATGTATTCCACCACGCGATCAAGTGGTAGTAGATTGTCGGCATGGATGTGCTTCTCTAACGTACCCCCAGGCATATGCTCCATCACGATGTAGCAAACCTCGTCGCTGATGACGGCATCGTAGGTGGTGACGATATGGGGATGGGAGAGTTTTCCTGCCAATCCCGCTTCGTTCGTTAATTGCTTGCGGTTCTGGCGTCCGTTCCTAGGATTATCAAGGAAGGCTTGGTTGATGACCTTGAGTGCGATCTCGCGGTCGTTATTCGGGTCATGTGCCAGATAGACTACGCTAGTCGCACCTGCACCCAACTTTTTCAGCAGACGGTAAGGGCCGATGTGTGAAGGATGGCTCATCTGACGTGTCTTTGGTGTGGGCGACTGGAGTGAGGAATGGGGAGCAATTTACACCATGGGAGCAACAACGAACAGATGTCTCCTTCTGGCTTGTTCGGGCGGGTGCTTTCGCCGATAATCGCGCAGCGTCGGAACGGCTCACGCCACCGACATTCCAATTCAAAGACAGGGCTGCTTCTTGAACATCAATTTCCAACGGGCTGTGGATCGACTGGCTGGTGTGCCGATCTGTGCGGTTTTATCGCTCATCGAGAAGATACGTGTGTCTTTTGTTGGTGAAGCTAAGAGTGAGTCGCCGCAACGAATTTTGATTGTATTGCTGTCCGAGATGGGTAGTCTGGTGTTGGCACAACCTATGTTCGCCGAGCTGAAGCGTCGCTATCCGAACGCCGAACTACACATGTTGATGTTTCGCAAGAACCGCGAAGTGTTGGATCTGTTGGGGGTGATGCCCAAAGAGAACGTCATCACGCTGAATGACAAGGCGCTGGGCGAATTCGCCGGCGACAGCATCAAGGCGCTACTCAAAATGCGTTCGCTGGACTTCGATGTGGTCATCGACTGCGAGTTATTCTCGCGTGCCAGCAGTATCTTCTCCTATCTGTCGGGCGCGAAGGTACATGTCGGTTTCCATCCGCATACGCAGGAAGGTCTCTATCGCGGTTCGTTCATGAACCGTAAGGTGATGTACAACCCCTATCGCCATCTGTCACAACAGTTCCTTACTATGGTGGATGCGATCAAATCCAGCGGCACCCCGATTGCCAAAGCACCAGCACATGAAGTGAGTGCGCCGCCGATGTTACAGTTCGACAAGGGCGAGGTGGAGGGCATTACCGCTCAACTACTCAAAGACTTTCCCGTGCTTCAGGACAAGAAGTTGATACTGGTCTATCCCGACGGAGGGCTGTTACCCATCCGTGCTTGGCCGCCTGCTTACTACAAACGACTGTGCGATGAATTACTTAAAGAGGGGTATGCGGTCGGCCTCATCGGTCTGCCGGATGCCAAGCCCTTGGCGTTGGAGATCGTGGCGCATTGCAAACATGACTTGTGCATCGACCTCACGGGTTATACGAAATCGGTACGTCATTTGTTGGCCATCTTCCATCACGCTTCTTTGTTGGTGACGAATGACGGTGGGCCAGGACAGTTCGCTGCGCTCACGCCCTTGCAGACTTTGGTCTTCTTTGGGCCGGAGACACCTGCGCTGTACAGCCCGCTCGCGCCCAATATCCACTGCTTGTTCACAGGGCTGTCGTGTTCGCCCTGCCTGACTGCCTACAACCATCGCCTCTCGCCTTGCGACGGTAACAACCAATGTCTGCAGCAGATCACACCAGAGCAGGTGTTGGTCAAGGCGCACGCTTTGTTGCAGGGTGCGCACTAGGATGGCGTCCCCGTTCAAGATCAGGATGCGCACGGCTTCACTGCTGCGTCGCATCTTTTCACGTCGCTTCTTGAAGTTCGGTACGGTCGGGGCATCCGGTACGGTGGTAAACATCGGTGTGCTTTACTGGGCGCAGGAGTTTCTGTTCAACACGGTGCAGACGACCGAGATACGCCTCAATCTTTCCTTGGCGCTAGCCATCTTCTTGGCGACACTCAATAACTTCATGTGGAACCGCTACTGGACGTGGGCGGACCGCAAGCAGTATCACCACCTGTCCATGCCGGCGCAGTTCGGCCAATACTCGTTGGCGTGTAGCTTGAGCATCATCTTGCAGATCGTGTTCACCAATCTGTTGGCGCCCCATTTTTACTATCAGATCGCCAACCTCATCGCGATCGGTGTGACCAGTGTGTTGAACTTCCTGCTCAACGACATCTGGACCTTCGGCCGCACCAAGCTGACGTCCTTTGATGATTTGGACAAACTAGATTGATATGTTGAGCCGTATCGTCGCCACACCTGTGACCCGATATCTCGTGGCTTTGTTGCTGGCGGTGTTCGTCTATCTGTTCGGCCTCGATGGTCTGCATATCCCGCGTAATGGTGATGAAGAGGTGTACGCCCACATCACGCGCACGACGGCGCTGAGCGGCGATTGGTTGCCCTTGCAATCATCACTGGTGGATATGCGTAACACCAAGCCGCCCTTAGTGTTTTGGCAGGGCATCGCCTCGACGAACTGGGGGAGCGATTGGGACTGGTGGCATCTGCGCTACCCTAGTGTTATCTACACCTTGCTCACGGCATTACTGCTATTCCTGTTGGCGAAAAGACTCACTGGCAAGGTCGAGACGGGTTTCGTCGCGGCACTCACCTACCTCGCGTTCTTCAGCACCTATCGTTATGGTCGCCCCTTCTTGGTCAATCCGGGCGAGGTGTTCTGGTTGTTCCTGCCGTTCTTCACTTTGTTGTATTGGCGTGCGTTCAGTTTCAATTCACGACTCTGGATACCGGTGCTGTTGGGTGTCGAGATCGGTATCGGGCTGCTCTACAAGTCATTCGCGCTACTCGCGCCCATCGGTCTGATCTTGGTGTGGTGGTATCTGCATCAGCGCCGATATCAATGGCGCGAGTTCTTTGTGCGCGACGCGTTCAAGCCCGTGTTGGCCGGCAGCATCGCGCTGGGGCTGTTCGCGTTGTGGTTCGCGTTAGACCCCGATCCGCAGTCGGTATGGCGCGAGTTCGTGATGGGGGAGAACGCGAGCAAGTTCGATGTACGTGCGGGAAGTTATTGGGGTCAGTTCTTTTGGGGTGGTAGCAGCGTATGGGCGCTGATGCTCGGCTATCCGATGAACGCGGGGCTGTTGGCGTTCCCCGTAGCGGCGGTGTTCGTGCTGGCTTACCGTCGTCGCCACTATCTGAGTGAAGAAGAACGATTGGTGTGGATATGGATGGCGGTGTTGTTCGTGGTGTTCGCCATCCCCAGTCAGCGCACGGCGCGGTATTTGTTGGAAGCGATGCCGGGTGTGGCTTTGCTGTGTGCGCTGAACTGGCATCGCATCCCGCGCTGGGTGTTCGTTCTCAGTGTCGCCGCTTGCGGTGTCGTGCTCGCTTTGCTCGGCTGGCTGGCCAATAGTTTGGAGAACGAGGTCGGTGGCTTGTATGGTTTTGGCTATTGGCTGTTGATGAGCGTGACTGTGGTGTTGGGCTTGTTGGCTATCTTCGTCAGAACTTGGACGCGTGGTCTGGTGAATGTGGTGGCGCTACTTACATTATTGGGCTTGGCGGCTTTCTTGCGCCCGTTCGACGGCGCCCTCGGTACATACAGTGTAGAGGCCAAACAATATGTGCAGAGGAAGACGGTGTGGGTGCCGTGCAACTTCCGCGCACATTTCGAAGGCCCGGGCATCATGTTGAAAGGTGCGCAGGTGTATGGCTATCAAGAGAATTGGGATCTGAGCATGGAGCAGATGGTGGAGCGCTATCCGCTTTTCGCGGTGCGCCTCCCCTTGCAAGCCAAACCATGCGATGGCTGCAAAGTCGTCGGGCAACGCTTGGAGATACGCAGTCGCCACAACAGTGATGAGTTGCACGCGATGCTCAAGGGCGAGGTGTATCAACATCTGTTTGAGCGCGAGTGGCTGTTGGAAGCGCCGCAAGAAAATCGCATCAAGCAAACAAATACACAACAAGAGGGGTGTCGATGAGTAAATATCAAAGGCTGGCGCTATTGGCGTTCGTGCTGATCGCCTTCTCGATGGCTTTGTTCAAAGCCTCTAGTTGGCATGTGGCGTATGGATTCCGTATGCCACCCGTGCCAGAAGTGAAGACGCCCGAGAAGACGGTGGTCGTGAAGCAGGTGGTGGTGCGCAAGAAGGGGCGCCGCCAGACCGTGCGTGTCTCCGAGACGGTCGCCCCGCAGGGACGAATCGATTCCCATTTCGCTTCGAACCGTTTAGATACACAGACCCATGCGGCTTCGCTGGTCGAGTTGAAGGATGGCCGCGTGCGCGCGTTCTGGTTCTCTGGCAGTCGCGAGGGGGCGTCGGATGTGACCATCAACAGCGCGGTGTTCGATCCTGCAAAAGATGCGTGGAGTGATGAGAAGGCGGTGATCGGTCGTGGCGATACACAACGCGGTCTACATCGTTATATATCCAAGGTGGGTAACCCTGTAGCGACACGCGCGCCAGATGGATCGCTGTGGATGTTCTACGTCACTGTGTCTCTGGGGGGATGGGCGGGAAGTTCCATCAGTGTGCTGACCTCTCACGACGAGGGCGAGAGTTGGAGTGCGCCACGCCGTCTCATCACCTCCCCCTTCATGAACATCAGCACCTTGGTGAAATCGCCACCGGTCTTCTATAGCGATGGCACGGTGGGTTTGCCCGTGTATCACGAGTTCATCAGCAAATTCGCCGAGATGTTGCACCTCGACAAAGCCGGCAAGGTCATCGACAAGCAGAGATTGGCGGCGGGTGGTCAAGGTACCTTGCAGCCCGTGGTGTTGGTGCGTAATGAGAAAGAAGCGACGGTACTGACACGTTATGCAGGTAAGGACGAAGCGCCGCGTGCGATGAGTATGGCCACTGAAGATGGTGGGCGACGTTGGAGTGCGCCAACGAAGTCAGTCATGAAGAACTCGAATGCTGCATTGGCGGCGCTGGTGTTGCCCGATGGTAGATGGTTGGCGGTGTTCAACGACCAAGAGCATGGGCGCGAGAACTTGAGCCTGCAAATATCGATTGATGGTGGGGCGACTTGGGAAGAGTTGCGCCGACTGGAAGAGATGAGTCGCTTACGCGGAGCGACATTGGATGAGCCAGCGTGCACGACGCTGGTCGAGGGTTTGGCGCGTAGCAGTGACGAGAGATTAGAAGAAGATGTGCAACGACTCGCAGGCCATGTGGAGTCAGCCAAGCGTTGGGTGCGTAGCAATGGAGGCTGTCATTTCGAGTTCTCGTATCCGTACATTATTCAAGCGCACAACGGCGACATCCATGTGGCGTACACCTGGAACCGTACCTTCATCAAGCACGTGGTGTTCGACAGCTTGTGGTTGCAACAGCGTTTGAAGGGAGGGCAATGATGGCATTCACCGATTGGACAGGATTGTCAGGTCTCGCTTTAGTGTGGGTGTTGCTGGCGTTATGCTTGCCGGTGGCGGCTCGTCTCAGCCAGCCTAAACGATGGTTGTTCGTATTGGCAGCTTATGGTGTCGTGCTGTTGCCTATCTTCGAACTCTCGCTAGCAGGCTTCTTGCGAGGCATGGTGGGCGATCTGAGTATGCCCAGTATTTTACTGTTGGTTGCGGCGCTGGTCGCACGTCTGCGTCAGTTCGCTGGTGGCGATGGGCGTGCGTGGTGGGATCAGCGCGAACGCTTCGCTCTATATGCATTCATGAGCGTGTTGGCTCTGTTGTTATATCCATTTGCACTGGGCATTGGCATGCTCGACCCGTATCGTTCGGGTTTCGGTGGAGTCGGTCTGCTGGTGATGTTGGCGCTGTTGTCCTTGTGGTCCATGCGGCGTGGCCTCTATCTATTGCCTTCGGCATGTTCGCTGGCCGTGTTGGCGTGGAGCATGGGCTGGTATGAGTCCACCAATATCTGGGATTACCTTATCGATGTGCCTTTGGCGCTGTATGCCATCGTGCAGACAATCAAGATGATGTTGAAAGCGCGGAAGGCCGAACGTGTCTAGTTTGAACAGGAACGATTATCGAACGCTGTCACTCGCCGCTCTTGGTGGCGCGCTGGAGTTCTACGACTTCATCATCTTCGTGTTCTTTGCTGCGGCCATCTCGCAATTGTTCTTCCCTCCCGACATGCCAGACTGGCTGCGCCAAGTGCAGACCTACGGCATCTTCGCGGCAGGTTATCTGGCACGTCCCTTGGGCGGCATCATCATGGCGCACTTCGGCGACTTGTTCGGACGCAAGCGCATGTTCATGTTGAGCATCTTGTTGATGGCAGTGCCAACCTTGCTTATCGGTCTGTTGCCGACCTATGCGGTCATCGGCATCTGGGCGCCATTGTTGTTACTAGCCTTGCGTGTGATGCAAGGTGCGGCCATCGGTGGTGAGGTGCCGGGTGCGTGGGTGTTCGTAGCAGAACACGTGCCGCAACGACATGTGGGTTTCGCCTGCGGCACACTGACCGCTGGCTTGACGGGCGGCATCCTGCTCGGTTCGTTGGTGGCGATGGCGGTGAACCGCAGTTACGCACCTGCTGAATTGCTGGCCGAAGGGTGGCGCATACCTTTCATCATTGGCGGTGTGTTCGGCTTGGTGTCGGTGTGGCTGCGCGGCTATCTGCATGAAACGCCCGTGTTCAAAGAGATGCAGGCGCGCAAACAACTGGCCGACGAGCTGCCGCTGAAGACGGTGGTGCGCGAGCATCGTCCTGCCATCGTGTTGACGATGCTGATGACTTGGTTGCTCTCCGCAGCGGTGGTGGTGATGATCCTGATGACGCCGACCTTGGTGCAGAAATTGTTTGCCATCCCCGCGAGTACTGCGCTACAAGCGAACAGCATCGCCACCCTTTCCTTGAGCATCGGCTGCATCTTGTTCGGCGCATTGGCGGATCGTTTCGGCGCAGGGCGCGTACTGGCTATCGGTTGTGTCGGTTTGGGTGCGACCTCGTGGTTGCTCTATCAACAGCTCGGCGTTGCTCCAGAAAATATTTTCGCACTGTATGCCCTTTGCGGATTCTTCGTCGGGGTGATCGGCGTGGTGCCGAGCGCGGCGGTGATGTCGTTCCCGCCCGTGGTGCGCTTCTCCGGCTTGTCGTTCTCCTACAACGTCGCCTACGCCGTGTTCGGTGGCTTGACTCCTGTGATGGTCAGCCTGCTACTGCCGCTAGATAAGCTTGCCCCTGCACATTACGTGATGGCGTTGAGCATGGTGGGGGTGGGGGTCGGTTTATATCTACGGCGGCACAGGGCGGTTATCAGCTAATGGGCTTTATGCGACAATGTGAGCCCTCAAAAGAGCGCAGCTATGCGCCGAGCAGTAGTAACGATTCAGAATAGGAAATTCCTTGGATAAACTCAAACAGTTGATCGCATCGGACATGGTGGCAGTGGATGTGGTGATACGAACTCGTCTGCATTCCGAAGTGGCACTGGTCAATCAGGTCGGCGAATACATCATCAACAGCGGTGGCAAGCGCTTGCGCCCGGCGTTGGTGTTGCTCTCTGCACAGGCATTCGGTTACACAGGCAAGCATCAGCATGACTTGGCCGCGGTGGTGGAGTTCATCCATACCGCTACCTTGTTGCATGATGATGTGGTGGATGAGTCGGATTTGCGTCGTGGGCGCGAGACGGCAAATGCGCTGTTTGGGAATGCAGCAAGCGTATTGGTGGGTGACTTCCTCTATTCGCGTGCGTTCCAGATGATGGTGGATGTGGGCGAGATGCGTGTGATGCAGACCTTGGCCGATGCCACCAACGTTATCGCCGAGGGCGAGGTGTTGCAGTTGCTCAATTGCCACGATGCCGATGTAGATGTGCCGAATTACATGCGCGTCATCCACTGCAAGACGGCAAAGTTGTTCGAGGCGGCGATGCGTCTGGGGGCGATCTTGGGTAAGGCTTCCGCCGCCGATGAAGAAGCGGCTTCCAAGTACGGCATGCATCTGGGGACAGCCTTCCAATTGATCGACGATGTGTTGGATTACTCGGCTGATGAGGCACAGACCGGCAAGCATCTGGGTGATGACTTGGCCGAAGGCAAGCCGACCTTGCCTTTGATCTATGCCATGCAACACGGTACGCCGCAGCAAGCGGCCGCGGTGCGCGAGGCGATCGAACAGGGCGATGTGGGCAGATTCACCGAGGTGTTGAACATCATCCGCGACACAGGTGCGCTTGATTTCACGCGCAAACAAGCTTTGCAAGAAGCAGAAGCTGCACGTGCTTGTATCGCGAGCCTAGTCGATTCAAAGTATAAACAGTGTTTGTTAGAATTGGCTCACTTCGCGGCTACGCGGCAGTTCTAAGAAGCTGCTCAACCGGCGATCCTAAATTTGGAGAATACGCATGAGCCGTTTACTTTTTTTGTTCGCCGTCATCGCCGTCGTGTATTGGTTGCTCAAGACCTACCGCAAACAATCGACCAAGCAAGATGCGCCTGCTACATCTAGCGAAGATATGGTGCGTTGCGCCCAGTGTGGCGTGCATCTGCCCAAGAGCGAGGCGACTGCTTCTGCTGGCAAATTCTTTTGTGGCGAAGCACATCGTCGCGAACACGAATCCAAATAGATCCCATGCGGGATAGTTCATCCCCTACCGCTCTGATACTCCCTAATTCGCAGGTGGCTGATCCGCTTTCGCAAGACAGCCTTTGGCGTTCCCTCAGCCTGTTCAATCTGTATCGGCTGACGCTTGGCGGTTTATTGATGCTGGTGCCATCGCTGTTCGGAGAGATATTCACGCTCAATGTGCACAATCAGCGCTGGTTCTTCTGGATATCTGTGTTCTATGCGGTGATGGTGTGCGTGTCGGCCTTGATTGTCATGCTGCGCCAGCCGCGTCCGATGTTGCAGTTGGCTTTCCAGATTGGTGTCGATATCGCAGTATTGACGGCGCTGACCTATTTTGGCGGCGGCATACAGAGCAATCTGGGTATGTTGTTGCTGGTCTCGTTGGCGTTGGGCGGCATGATCGCTCGTGGCGGACGCATCACACTGTTGTTTGCTGCGCTAGCTAGTATCGCCATCCTGCTCGAACATAGTTACGCAGTTCTGGTGAGTGATGCCACAATCGCACAGTTCTTGCAGGCTGGCATTCTCAGCATTTCTTATTTTGCGGTAGCTTGGTTGGCGCATACTTTATCTAAGTATGCGGTGGCGAGTGAGCGATTGGCTTTTCTGCGTGGCGTGGATCTGTCCAATATGGCTGAGGCGAATCGTTTGATGATCCAGGACATGCCAGACGGTGTGCTGGTAGTGGATGAACGCGGCGTGGTACGTCAATCCAACCCAGGGGCCGAGCGCATGTTGGGATATTCCTTTCCGTCTGGTGTGCCGATAAGGCTGACTGATTGCTCTCCCTTGTTAGAAGCCTTGTTCGCGGCGTGGCGTCAGAACAAGGCACTTGGGCATGAAGTGTTGCGCTTGCCAGTCAGCAATCAGATGGCACGCATCCGTTTCCTGCCGGTCGAACGCGAAGGTTTTTGGGGGGCGGTGATCGTACTGGAAGACATCCAGCGTGCGCAAGAACAGGCGCAGCAAGTTAAACTGGCGGCACTGGGTAGACTCACGGCGAACATCGCACATGAGGTGCGCAATCCTTTGTCTTCCATCAGTTATGCGACCGAGTTGCTGAAGGAAGGTAGTCAAGACCCTGCCAAAGATCGCTTGTTGCAGATCATTCTGGACAATACCTCTCGTCTTAACCGTATCGTGCAGGATGTGATGCAGGTGAATCGGCGCGACCGTGTGCAAGCCGAGCGACTGGATATCGCTTTGCGTTTACCTGCTTTCATTGAGAATCTGTGCCAAGTCGAAGGTGTGTCGCTAGATGTGTTCAAAGTAGACATGACGGAAAGCTGTGTGGTGAATTTCGACCGAGGTCATCTTGAACAGGTCTTGTGGAACGTGTGCCGCAACGCTTTGCGCTATAGTCAGAAGCAGGTGGGTAGCGTCAATATTCGCGCGGGACGTGATGACGATGAGCGGGTGACGTTAGATATCATCGATGATGGCAAGGGCGTCTTACCTGAGGCGGTGCAAAAATTGTTCGAGCCTTTCAATACGACAGATGCGGGCGGGACAGGATTGGGCTTGTATATCGCCCGCGAGTTGTGTGAGGCCAACGGTGCGCGCATCGAATATCTTACGGCTGAGCAGGGCGGCGCTTGCTTCCGTATCTTGTTCGGCATGTCGATGAATGATGAAAGGGGTGGCTGAGGTGGTTACGAATATTCCGCGCGTTCTGATCGTGGATGATGAGGCGGATATCTTGGAGTTGCTGGAGCTGGCACTCACGCGCATGGGCTTGGAGGTGGAATGCGCCAACGGGGTGAAGCCGGCTTTGCAGCGACTCGACTCGAGTAAGTTCGATCTGTGTCTGACAGATATGCGCATGCCTGACGGGGATGGTTTGGCGGTTTTGCGTCATATCAGCGAGAAGGGCCTTGATCTGCCTGTGGCGGTGATCACCGCGCATGGCAATCTGGAGAATGCCGTTGCTGCGCTGAAGGCGGGCGCGTTCGATTATCTTTCCAAGCCGGTCGCTTTGGACCAACTACGTTCATTGGTGACTTCCGCCTTGCGTTTGCCCCACGGGGAGGCTAAGTCAGGCAAAGGTGAGGTGTTGCTGTTGGGCGATTCGCCTGCGATGCAACAGGTTCGCGACATGGTTGCTCGTGTGGCGCGCAGCCAAGCCCCAGTTCACATCAGTGGCGAATCCGGTAGCGGTAAGGAACTGGCGGCAAGGATGTTGGTGGAGCAGAGTGCCCGTCGCGGTCAACCCTTCGTTCCAGTGAACTGTGGCGCGATTCCAGAGAACCTGATGGAAAGCGAATTCTTTGGTTATCGTAAAGGAGCTTTCACGGGCGCAGACAAAGACAAGGAGGGTTTCTTCCAAGCGGCGAATCAAGGAACTTTGCTACTGGATGAAGTGGCCGATCTGCCTTTGGCGATGCAAGTCAAACTGTTGCGTGTGATCCAAGAGAAGAAGGTGCGTCGCGTGGGGGCGACCGATGAGGAGGTCGTCGATGTGCGCATCTTGAGTGCCACACATCATGACCTTGCCAAGCGTGTGCAGGAAGGCAAGTTTCGCCAAGACCTTTACTACCGATTGAATGTCATCAATCTTCAGATGCCCGCTTTGCGCGAGATGGGTGAGGATGTGCCACTCATCGGCAAGAAACTGCTGGAGCGGTTGCGCGGGGATTCCAAGGCACAATTCTCAAAAGAAGCGTTGAAGGCACTTACGAGCTACGACTTCCCCGGTAACGTGCGCGAGTTGGAGAACATCATCGAGCGTGCCGTGGCGCTGTGCGCTGACGGAGTCATCACGCCTGACGACCTGCAGTTGTCGCCGATGGAATCCAGCGCGACGGCGCAAATGGCCGCAGCGGGAGGTAGATACCCGCTCACCGACTATCTGGACCGAGTCGAGCGCGAAGTCATTTTGGAAGCCTTGGCTGAAACCAACTTCAATCGCACCGCCGCTGCCAAGATATTGGGGGTGACCTTTCGGGCATTGCGTTATCGCATGGAACGACTGTCGATCACAGAAGAAGATAGGCCGCTTCGACAAGCTCAGGACAGACAGGGATGAGGGTTGATGCAAACGGTTGGTTGAGCGGAGTCGCGCGCATTCCCTCTCCCAATCATGACGCTCGCCCTGTCCGCACTCCTATCACGCTCTTGGTCATCCACAATATCAGTCTGCCACCGGATGAGTTCGGAGGGACGGCTATCTGTGAGTTCTTTACCAATACCTTAGATTGCACCGCCCATCCATACTATGAGCGACTAAAGGGAGTCGAGGTGTCGTCGCATTTTTTGGTGCGGCGCGACGGACGCATCATCCAGTTCGTGCCTTGCAGTCGCCGAGCATGGCACGCAGGGGTGTCGGCATGGCAGGGAAGGACTCGCTGTAACGATTTTTCCATCGGCATCGAGTTGGAGGGGAGCGACTTCGTCCCGTTCGAGTCTGCACAATACCAAACCCTAGCCAAACTCACGCGTCTGCTCAAGCGAGCCTATCCTATCCGCGACATCGCGGGGCATTCCGACCTCGCTCCTGGCCGCAAGACCGATCCCGGACCATTTTTCGACTGGGATCGCTATCTTTCTCGAGCACGATAAGGGATGTCTGTTTAGGAGGATTAGCGAAGGCTGATACAGAAAATATATAGGCCAAAATTCCTCTTGCATAAATCAAAACAGACACTAGAATTAGCCCCAATTCATCGTTTTGACCACTACATCTAGTGTTTTTTGCTTTTCGGCATATTCGACAGGGGAAGTCGAATATGCCGAGTAATCCAAGGGGAGTTACATGCTGCAAGCTTCAGAAAACGTTTTGCCATCTGCTACCGCACCCGTGTTCACTCACAAAGAATCTGATTCCGTCGCTTCCTCGTCTAGTTTGCCTTTGGATCAATATAAGACCATCCGCCGTAACGGTTCGGTCGCGGCATTCGAGCCATCCAAGATATCCATTGCATTGACTAAAGCCTTCATCGCGGTGAATGGTGGTCAGGGTGCGGCTTCAGCACGTGTGCGCGAGATGGTCGAGCAATTAACGTCGGGTGTGGTGAATGCGCTAGTGCGTCGCCAGCCTCATGGCGGCACCTTCCATATCGAAGACATCCAAGATCAGGTCGAGCTATCTTTGATGCGTTCGGGCGAGCACGATGTCGCGCGTTCTTATGTCTTGTATCGCGAGAAGCGCACGCTGGAGCGCGCCAAGGCCAAAGCGGATGTGGTTGAGCACGCTTTGAATGTGAAAGACGGCGATGTGTTACGTCCGCTCGATGTGGCTGTTTTGACTGGGCGAATAGAATCCGCCTGCGAAGGTTTGGGTTCAGCTGTTGATGCGAACAAGATCCTCAAAATGACCTTGAAGGACCTTTATGACGGCGTGCCTATCGAAGAGGTGCGCAAGTGCGCCATCTTGTCTGCGCGTACGTTGATCGAGCAGGATCCCGCATACAGTTTCGTGACCGCACGTCTGCTGTTGAACAATATCTGCTGCGAGATAATTGGTGAAGAAGTCGCGCCAGCAGAGATGACCGAGCGTTACGCCGAATATTTCCCTAAATTCATCAAGCGCGGTATCGAGGCTGAGTTGCTGAACGAAGATATGGGGCATTTCGACTTGGTGCGATTGGGTAAGGCGCTGGATGCAAGTCGCGACCTGAAGTTCAACTATCTCGGCCTGCAAACCTTGTATGACCGTTATTTCTTGCATGTTGAAGACAAGCGAATCGAGTTGCCGCAGGCGTTCTTCATGCGCGTCGCTATGGGCTTGAGCCTGAATGAGATCAATCGCGAGGAGCGTGCCATCGAGTTCTATCGCTTGCTGTCTAGCTTCGATTTCATGAGCTCTACGCCGACCCTGTTCAATGCGGGTACGCGCCGTTCGCAGCTTTCATCTTGCTATTTGACGACGGTGGCGGATGATCTTGACGGTATCTATGAGGCATTGAAAGAGAACGCCTTGCTGTCCAAGTTCGCGGGTGGTCTCGGTAACGACTGGACCAATGTGCGCGCTTTGGGTAGTCACATCAAGGGAACGAATGGTAAATCACAAGGCGTCGTGCCTTTCTTGAAGGTGGTGAACGACACTGCTGTGGCGGTGAATCAGGGAGGTAAGCGCAAGGGTGCGGTTTGTGCTTACCTAGAGACATGGCATCTGGATATCGAAGAATTCTTAGAGCTGCGTAAGAACACGGGTGATGACCGTCGTCGTACGCACGATATGAATACATCGAACTGGATCCCTGATCTATTCATGAAGCGCGTCATGGAAGGCGCTGAATGGACATTGTTCTCGCCATCTACTTGCCCTGATTTGCATGACAAGTTCGGCGTGGAGTTTGAAAAGGCTTATCTTGGTTACGAGGCGAAAGCCGCGAGTGGCGATTTGAAGTTGTTTAGGAAAGTGCCGGCGCAAAGCCTGTGGCGCAAGATGTTGACCATGCTATTCGAGACCGGCCACCCTTGGGTCACTTTCAAAGACCCTTGCAATATTCGCAGCCCACAACAGCACGTGGGTGTGGTGCATAGCTCCAACCTTTGCACTGAGATCACGCTGAACACATCGGATAGCGAGATCGCTGTATGTAATTTGGGTTCGGTCAATTTGGAAGCACATCTATTCCCTAAGGGGCATCCGCAAGCGGGGCAGATCAATCATGAGAAGTTGAAGCAAACGGTGACGACGGCGATGCGCATGCTCGATAACGTCATCGACATCAACTACTACGCCGTGGCTAAGGCGCGTAACTCGAACTTGAAACACCGTCCAGTCGGTTTGGGCATCATGGGCTTCCAAGATTGCTTGCACGACTTGCGCATACCTTACTCTTCGCCAGAAGCGGTCGAGTTCGCGGATCGTTCGATGGAGGCGGTGTGCTACTACGCTTACTGGGCATCCTCTGAGTTGGCTGAAGAGCGTGGTCGCTATGCAAGTTATCGCGGTAGCTTGTGGGACAAGGGCATCCTGCCGCAAGACAGTTTGGATATGCTGCGTGAGCAACGCGGTGGCTATGTCGAAGTGGACATGTCTGCGACGATGGATTGGGATGCCTTGCGTGCGCGCATCAAACAGTTCGGTATGCGTAACTCCAACTGCGTGGCGATTGCGCCAACCGCGACTATCTCCAACATTATCGGGGTGTCCGCGTGTATCGAGCCGACCTACCAGAATATCTTCGTCAAATCGAATCTATCCGGTGAGTTCACGGTCATCAATGAGCACTTGGTGGCAGACCTGAAAGAGATGGGGTTGTGGGACGAGGTAATGATCGCCGACCTGAAATATTTTGACGGTAGCTTGGCCAAGATCGATCGTATCCCCGCCGAGTTGCGTAGTTTATATGCGACTGCTTTCGAAGTAGAGCCGACGTGGTTGATCGAGGCTGCCTCACGTCGCCAGAAATGGATCGACCAAGCGCAGTCGTTGAATATTTACATGTCTGGTGTATCAGGACGTAAGTTGGACGACACTTACAAGTTGGCATGGTTGCGTGGTCTGAAGACGACCTATTACCTGCGTACGCTGGGTGCTACATCGGCTGAGAAGTCGACTTCTCGCGCAGGTTCGCTGAATGCGGTGTCGAATGGTGAGGGAGCAGGTGGTGCGTTCGCTGCGGCTGAAGAGCCAAAGTTCTGCTCGATTGACAACCCTGAATGTGAAGCCTGCCAATGAGGCAGATACTTTCGTTGCGTGTGCGGCGAAAAATAATTACAAAGGAATACCATGTTGAATTTTGATGATGAAGTAAAAACCACTGCGGCGCCTGTTGCGGCTCGCATGCCCGCAATGGGGGTAACTCCAAATGCGGCAGATCACGGCTATACGATTGCTTCTACTTCTACCGGGCGTATCCGCGTTGAAGATAAAAGCATCATCAACAGTAATGCCGACGTGAATCAACTGGTGCCTTTCAAGTACAAGTGGGCATGGGAAAAATACCTAGCGGGTTGCGCCAACCATTGGATGCCGCAAGAGGTAAATATGTCTGCGGACATCGCCTTGTGGAAGAATCCCAATGGCATGACCGATGATGAGCGTCGACTGGTGATACGCAATCTGGGTTTCTTTAGTACGGCGGACAGTTTGGCGGCCAACAACATCGCGCTAGGCACTTACCGCCACATCACCAATCCAGAGTGCAGGCAATATCTACTGCGCCAAGCGTTCGAAGAAGCAATCCATACCCACGCTTACCAATACATCGTGGAGAGCCTGGGGTTGGATGAGGGTGAAGTTTTCAATATGTACCATGAGGTACCCAGTATTCGGGACAAGGATGAATTTCTCTTGCCTTTCATCGATGTGCTGACTAATCCTGAATTCAAGACTGGTACGCCTGAAAACGATCAGAAGCTATTGCGAAGCTTGATCGTATTCGCCTGCATCATGGAAGGCCTGTTCTTCTATGTCGGCTTCGTGCAGATATTAGCGTTGGGTCGTCAGAACAAGATGACGGGTGCTGCTGAGCAGTATCAATACATCCTGCGTGACGAATCCATGCACCTGAATTTTGGTGTGGACGTCATCAATCAGATCAAGTTAGAGAATCCGCATCTGTGGACACCAGCTTTCCGTGAAGAGATCCGTGGTCTATTCCAAAAGGGCGTCGAGTTGGAATATCGCTATGCCGAGGACACCATGCCACGCGGCGTGCTGGGGCTGAACGCAGGTATGTTCAAAGAATATCTGCGCTTTATCGCCAACCGCCGTTGCCAACAGATTGGCGTGGACATCTTGTACCAAGGTGCGACCAACCCATTCCCGTGGATGGCCGAGATGATCGATCTTAAAAAGGAGAAAAACTTTTTTGAGACGCGAGTTACCGAATATCAAACGGGTGGTGCGCTATCTTGGGATTGAATTGATGACAAAGGCTGCTTCGGCAGCCTTTGTTGCAAGAGCTTCAATCATGCCGTTCACGGTGTGTTGGAGGTGTAGTAGCAGTTCGTTGTAATGTTGTTTTTTTGTTAACTTTCACCACTAAGGAGGTTGAAATGGTAGCAGCAAAGAAAGCTAAACCAGCAGCAAAGAAGCCGGCAGCAAAAAAAGTAGCAGCTAAAAAACCAGCCGCGAAAAAAGTAGCAGCCAAAAAACCAGCAGCTAAGAAAGCCGTTGCTAAGAAGCC
>JFJP01018599.1_pt1 | contig 30637 bp, 24 predicted proteins | sample 431651 | NCBI WGS metagenome assembly JFJP01 (sample SAMN02602958, study PRJNA72255) | Microbial mat metagenome, whole genome shotgun sequencing project. | biome: fresh water; feature: sink hole; material: water; isolation source: purple microbial (photo- and chemosynthetic) mats found in... | reverse complement strand
CCGCCGAACTCCGGTGGCGGCTCGATCTTCTCGCCCGGCACATCCAGCACCTCGGACACCTCGTCCACGATGATCCCCATCACTACCGAGCCAGTGCCCCGGCGCACGGTGACCACAATGATACAGGTCTTGTCGGTACCCTCGCGTTTTTCCATTTCGAATTTCAGGCGAAGATCCACCACGGGGATGACTTTCCCTCGTAGATTGATCACCCCGCGGACGAACGCCGGCGTGCGAGGCACCCGGGTAATGTCCATCATCTTGATGATTTCCTGAACCTTCAAGATCTCAAGGCCGAACTCCTCGGCATCAAGCTTGAACGTCAGGTACTTCCCGGCCAGATCGGCAAACGCCGTCCTCCCGTGCTGTGCTGCGCTCTTCCCTTCCTGCATGCTTCCTCGCTTTCTTCTCCAGATTTCGGCACAAAAAAAACCAACCCCATAGACTTCTCATGCACCGACAAAACAAACCCTACCATCCTGATCATGATAGATGCTTTCAGAGCTATTGAGCGCCGTCATTCATCTAAGCATTCGTGGGGTCTTTCAGATCTATGACTGATGATTTAACAGTCTTTTTTGAATAAATCAACACTAATTGTTAGTGGCCATTTATACAGGGTATCACGACACCGCAACAAACGATCACACCGACGGGAGGCCGAAGAAACGACGGATGCGCACGCCGATCGCTGACGATGACGCAGCACCACCCCCTGTTTTTTCAGCCGATTTGTCATTTCCCGATTGCGTCAGCCTCGCATTTCCTGCCGTCTGCCGGTTTTCTAGGACGACCGCGAAATCATCCGCCAGCCTGCTGTTCGACGCAAGAAGCCCGGCTAGCTCTGTATGGCTCAGGGTCAGGACAACGCAATCGTCCATCGCCCGGATAGACGCGTTGGTTTTCTCGCCGGTCAGGAAAGACATTTCGCCAAAAACGTCACCCTCACCAAGCGTCGCCACGCTGATCCGCCGATCCCCCTGTATCACCGACACATCCACCCGGCCAGATTCGAGGATAAAAAACAGACTGCCCGCCATGCCCTGCTCCAGGATCAGCTCACCGGGACCATAGACTCGCTCGACCAGCGCCGTGGCAAGCTGGCGGCGGACGTCGGGGGCAAGAGGGCGGAACAACTCAATCCGATCCAGCGATCCTGAACGGGTTTTCAGCAAGGCATCCTCACGTGCCTTATCGTCTGCTGGCGTGATCTGTCGCATATTGACATCGCGAATCGGGAACGGAATCGAAATGTCATTCCGTTTGAAATAGTACCAGATCCGCTCCATGACTTGGGTGCTAAGCTCCTCCTTGAGTTCAAAGTCATCGATATAAAACACTAGCCGGTAATCAATCGAAAAATCATTATAGCATCCAAGGCGCATCTTCGGGGCTGGCGAACGCAACACCGCAGGCACCGAGAGTGCCGCTTCAATCAGCGTCTGCCTGACTTTGGCAGGCGGAACCCCATAATTCACACCGACTTCGACAACGCAGGCGTGAACCGTCGTCGGCTGGGAAAAGTTCATGATCATCTCCCTCGCAATGGTGGCATTCGGGATCGTAACATAATCCCCTGTCTTCGTCTGTAGTCGGGTTGCCCGCCACGTCATATCGACAATCCTACCGGTATTTCCGCCGATGGTCACCCAATCCCCGATGACAAACGGCGATTCGGTGTTCAAGGCAAGTCCGGAAACCAGGTTGCCGAGCGTATCCTGGGTTGCGTTGCCGAGGATGTAGCCAACCACAATCGAGGAGACCGCCAGTACATTCAGGTTCACTTCGGGGAACAGCGTGCGCACAATAATCAGTAACGCAACCGTCGAAAACAGCCAGCGGCAGATATCGCGCAACACCTGCGGGATTCCGCCGTTCTTGCGATGAGCCAGGAGCACATCAAACAACCACACATCCCCTAGGCGAATCGCTAGATGGATCCCCATGAAAATCGAGCAAGCCAGCAACACGTCGGGAATCCGTGCATTCAGTTGTGCCAACGCATCGGAGCAAAACAATGTTACCGGGAGAAGCACGATAAGCAGATGAATAGCGATCGGGGAACTATTCAGCAGTTTGATCCGTCGCCGGACAATCCTGTAAAGCAAGAAAAGCAAAACACATAATGCGAGAGCCGAGCCCCCATTCAACGCATAATCCTGAATCGTCGTCATCGAATCTCCCATTCGCCGTTTTTAATGATAAACACCAACCGAGTGAGTATAAAGCGCGATACCCCGCCCGTCATCCTACTCGCTCCACGGCCTCAAGGTCAATATTTAAGGGCATCTGCCCTACAGGGCATAGGTGTATGTCAGAAAAATGAAGGATGTATCGCCGGTTGTGCGGCGCACTTCTTGATGGCTGCCTGAATCTCATCTGCCCGAGTGTCGTTCATCTGCTGCTTTTCCAGACAGCTTCGGCAATATCCGGGATCCCGGTTCAAGGATGTTACTCCTCTCATGACGATTCCCTTCGTGAGCTAAAGCTCTGGGACCCGTTCAAACCATGTGGATCGCCTCTTCGGAGGGCGGTGAAACGAGAACGGCGACCAGAGCGGATGACGAGGTTAAGGCACCCAATCGTTCACCCTCAAATATGAACACCGTCTATCGCCCCCACCCCAACCCAGATTGCGTTCGGGCGATGATCAGAACACTCGCCACGGACACTACGGCGTTCAAGAAGGCTCCCCATGCCATATCCACCAGCGCCACCGACGCGGGCCACCCCCGAACCGTAGCAAGGTTGGTGAGGTCATACGTAGCGTATGTGAAGAAACCATAAAGGGCACCGCGCCAGAGCACAGAGGGCAGCGGAAGCCCCACCTGAACCGCTGGCACGGTCACAAAAAACATGATCCCTATCACGTGCAGGGCATAAAACAAACCGGCCACGGGCCAGTTCACCTCCATATTGACAACGGTAGCCATCCGAGATTGGTAAAAGGCCTTGGCAACCAGTCCCAGCCAGAGCGCATCGAGAAGAAGGAAAACAACGAGCCCCCCACCCCACCCGAAAACATATTTGATCGCTGTTGACATAACGGCTCCTTTCCCATCACGCCGCAGTACTTCGACTGAGAGACCGCAATAATTTCGTGCGCAGGCGACTCGGTAACGCACCCAACACCGACATGACCACACTGAAACGTTTCGGAAAACTGATCTCATGCTGTCGACGCTCCATACCCCGCCGGATGGATAGGGCTGCCGATTCCGCAGTTATTCGCATCGGCATCGGAAAGTCATTCAGATCGGTCAGCGGCGTCTTGACAAACCCGGGACAGATGATGGAGACATCGATCTTCTGAGGCAGCAGATCCACCCGCAGAGACTGCAGGAGATAACGGATGGCGGCCTTCGATGAGCCATATGCCTCAGCACGCGGAAGCGCGACAAACGCCACGGTACTGCTCATTCCGACGAGATGCGGAGCAACCCCTCGACGCAGCAGCGGCAAGGCCGCTTCGACACCATAGACAAGCCCATTGAAATTAACATTCATCACCCGCGTGATGGACACCGCATCAAACGCGGGAAGATCGACGTACTCACAAATGCCAGCATTCAGGACAACACTGTCCAAGGCCCCGAAGTGGCGTTCAAGCTGCTGCGCCGCCATCTGGTTATCCTCACGCTGGCTGACATCCATAGGGAGCACAAGCACATCCCCCGCGCAATCACGGGCAACCTCCGCCAGCCGAGCGGCATCACGCCCGGAAATCGCCAGCCTGGCCCCGCAGTGGGCCAGCTCAATCGCCAACGAACGACCTATTCCCGACGACGCCCCTGTCACCCAGATGCGCCGGTTCAGCATGCGACGCCGATCCGGCACGTTTTCGCCAGCCTTGCCATCGCCCTGGGAACCCTTCATTTCGACTCTCCTTGCGGAACATGTTCCATCATACCATGCCAAAGCCTTTGGTCGATTGGATCGGCACCCAGCCAGATCCGGAAATACACGTCAGCAAACCCTGGCTCGTTAATGCCCCCCTGCCGTTGCCCGTTAAGCTCAAGCACGATACCTTCTTCCGGCACATACCACAGCAGGTAGCGATCACCGGCATCCACGGTCTTGAAGAATCCGGACATTTGCCGGATCCCTGCCTGATATTTGCGATACTCAGCGGGGGTGGTGTTACGCTTCAAGATCTCTTCCGCGGCCTCACCGAACTGCGGACCGGTGATGCGCCGGAAGTATACAAACTCAAGGGCCTTTGGGTCGCCCTTGAGAAGCGTCTGGCGAGTCGTGAGCGGAGGCGTGAACAGGGCAATATCACAACCGTTGATCATATAACGACGCAACCGCCCCACTCCCCGCAAAACAAGGTCAACCTCACCGATGCGCCGGGACGCTGAAAAGAGACTGACATCACCTTGTAATGCGGATGCGGAACTCACCGGGAGAAAGAGCAAGCCAGCACCCACCAAGGCGAGGAATGCGTGAAGCGTCCGCGTCAGACCTCTCAAGGCGGCCGCCCCCGTTGGTGCCTTGTCCGATTGCCAGCGGTGCAAGGCACCCGCCACCCAGACGAGCATCGCGAACACCCCCGCCCAGGCGACACCGATAATCAACAACGAGCGCCATGCCGGATCACCCAGCGTAACCGCATCAAACGGTACCCCGCCACGATAGGCCAACGGCCCGCCAATAAACCCTCCGAGAGCAGCCAAGCGCAGACGCCCGTACATGCCTTCAAGCCCCACCGCAATGTACACGCCAAAACCGGCCCACAAGGCCAGAAGCCAGAGCGGTGTCAGCGGATAGGGCATCACATGACGAGCCAGGTCAAAAATTCCAATTACGGTGAGTAAGCTGTCCAGAAAGAGGCCGGCAAGACATGCCACGACAGCCAGGGCGGTGATCCGGATGCGCAAGTGGGGCCAGATCAGGAACTGAATCAGGATACAGCCCACCGCCAGCTTAACGCCAAGACCATGAAAAACCGACGACGAGGCGAAATACACGGCGGCAAACCATACGCACTGATACAGCAGACTGCCCACGATTAAACGCACAAGCCGTCCTGAATTTCCCTTATTCATCACCCTCCCATACAAACCGATCAAAATATCACACGCAACCTAGCCCATCAGCAACGTACCCGCAACACTACATCATAATAAACGTCGTCACCAGCTAATCCTTACGCCAGCTCCTCACGCTGCTCCATCAGCCCGGAAAACCGATGCACCAGCCAGATCACCCGATCAAAGAGACTGGTTGCCGTAAACAGGTTGGCTTGTGCATCAGCCGCCAAATGGCGTTGCGTCTCGACGAGACCACTACGGAGTTGCTTCATCAGCTCCGAACGGTCAGACGTCAATGCCTGAACCGTCGGAATCAACCCGGGATCGGACGCTGCACTTTCCGCAAACACACAGAGGACCGCGTGCAGCCCCTCCACCAGACGGCCGCCTAGACCCTGCAATTCCGCCTTTGAAAATGCATCCGACAAGGCGTTGCTCAATGCCAGCGCATTGTCATAAAGCGGCTCCAGGATGTCCTGTCGAGCGCGACTATTGACCAGTCGCTCGAGCGCGGCATGCGTCTGGCACCGCAGCATGAGCGCATCCATGAAACTGGCAATCTCGCTCATCAAGGCAATTCCTGAAGCATGCAGCAGTCCCGGTGGCAGGGAACCTTCACGTTGACCATCCGTGATCAATGTTTCCAGCATACGTGGCAACCGTTCTATAAGCCGTACCTGCTCCCGTTCAACAAGATCAAGCGCTGTTTCGGTTTCCTCCAACGCCTGATCATAGATAAACGCAGGCCGGGCAAGCTCCTCACTTGGATCCGGCGGGCAGAATCGTCGAGCCAACCGTAGACAGGAAGCGGAAAACACCGTCATCACCAGCGCAGGAACCAATTGCAAGAACAGATAGACCCAGGCCACCGCAGCCTGTGGTGTCGCCCCCAGCCATCCGGCAGCAACCTTGATGCCATGCCACCCAGCGTAGATTTCGCAGAGAAACACGGGCAGCAGCAACAACACCCCTAAGCCTTTCAACCAGACTTGCATCAGCGCGATGACACGGCCGGTTCCGGTAAGATTCATCGCCAGCATGTAGATGTTGGCTCCCGAGCCTAGGCTGGCACCAAAAACCAGCATAATGGTCTGATCCATGGTCAGCAGGTCAGACGCCAGAAGGGTCAACGCCACCACGGAGACGGTGGCGGACGATTGGGCGACCAGCGTCATAACCGCCCCCGCAAACAAGGCAACCCCAAACGAACCGGACGCAAATCGTAAGAATTCAACAACCCAAGGCTCGTGCCGCAGCGGGGCGGTTCCCGATTTGATCAGCGATAACCCCAGGAAAAGAAGACAGACTGCAAGCGAAGCACCGATGAGATGCCGCCATTTCTCATGCTCATGCAGGCCACCGTAATAACAAAGACCAACCAAGCCAATCATGAAGAAAGCCAAGAGACGCATGTCGAGCGTGGCCATCATCACCAGCGCGGACGTTCCGACATTGGACCAGATGGCTATCGGCAGCGCACCGGACACCTCGACAATACCTGCCGTTACCATGGAAACAACCAGGAACGTTGCCGCATTGGTGCTCTGCGTCAAAGCCCCCGCCAAAACACCCAGCAGCGCAGTGCGGAGCCGGTTCCTTGTCGCCCGCGCCATGACGGCTCGCATACGATGCCCGGCCATCTGCTTCAGATGATGGCCGACCTGCTTCACACCGATAAAAAAAAGCCCAAGACCGGCGATGATGGCAGCCCAGTTCTCCATCTCAGGCTCCCGCCTGGCGGCGCAGCAAAACGACCAGCATCACCAGCGTCAGGATACAGCCAGCCGCCGTCGACAGCGAAAACAACCGACGGAACTGCTGATACCGAGCTAGGTCATCGTGGCGTAACGCCTGGCGCCGCAGCCGGACCTGATCGTCCACCCTCTGCACAATGGAATCCAGCTCGGATTCCAGAGGGCGATCGAGTCCGCGCACCTGCAAATCAACGGCCTGCACACTGGCCCCCGCATCAAGCCGGGCAAGCGCCTCGGCGTAACGAGAATTCAGCACGGCAAGCTGATCGGCTAATGCCACGCCTCGCTGCGCTATCTCCGACCACTGACGCCAATCCGCAGCTAGGCTGGCAAGCAGATCGAGCGTCATCCGTTGCTCCTTGCGAAAAGCCTCAGCGTATGTTGCATAATCGGCGGGTACATGCCCTCGTAACAGGATATTCTTCCACGCCTGCACCTGGCGCTTGAAATGGAGCTGGACCTCACGAACGCGTTCAACGCCTTCATAAACACGTTCCATTTCATCCTGCGCACGGGAGGTCATCACCTTGTGATAATTAACCCCGAAAACAGCCACCAGGCCATTTGCCATCATGATCAGCAGAATCATACCGACCAGGGGCACAACGGACTTCATTTCGCCTGTGTGTTTCATAACCCGGCACCTCTCATTTGTTCACCCGTGAAGGTTACCCCTGAAAATTCAAATGGCCAATCCGAGGTCTCGCCTTCGGCTTCGCCAACAGGTACTGCCCCACCCCGATATCCCGTTCAGCAAACCCGGCTTCGCAGCAACTGAAGTACAGCTCCCACATCCGACTAAACGAGCGATCCGGCCAAACCTTGCGGATGTGATCGATCTGGCTATAGAAATTGTCGCGCCACAGGGCCAAGGTACGGGCGTAATGGGACGAGATATCCTCCTTATGCACAAGCTCGAGATCCGTTTTACGGGCGATGGAATTCAACATCGCCGCATCCGACGGAAGACAGCTACCGGGGAAGATATAGGTATTGATAAACGTGGCCCGAGTGCGATGCTGGAGGAATAGTCGGTTCGGCACGGTGATGGCCTGCAAGGCCATCAACCCATGCGGCTTCAGCAACCGGCCGCAGCATCTGAAGAAGAGGTCCAGATAGTGATGCCCGACGGCCTCGATCATCTCCACCGAAACCAGCTTGTCAAACGTGCCTTCGAGCTTGCGATAATCCTCGCCCAGGACGGTGACGCGATCAGCCAGGCCAGCCTCCTTGATCTTCTCGGTCGCCCATTTGCGTTGCTCCGCCGAAATGGTTGTCGTCGTGACGCGGCAGCCATAGGTCCTGGCGGCGTGCAATGCCAGCCCCCCCCAGCCGGTCCCGATCTCCAATAAATGGTCGTCCGGGGTAAGCTCTAACTTGCGGCACAACCGGTCGAATTTCGCACGTGACGCCTCGGCAAGCGTGGATTCGGGGGTTTCAAAATAAGCACTGGAATATGCCATGGTCTCATCCAGGAACAGCGCAAAGAAGTCATTACCCAGATCATAATGAGCCATGATATTGCGCCGGCTTCCGGTTTCAGAATTCTTGCGGAAGCCATGCGCCATGTTCTGCAGGACGCGGAGTATCGACCCGAAACGACCGTCGAGTCCGTCGTACAGGTCGGCATTGTAAACCACGATCCTCAGCAGTGCCGGGAGATTATCGGTTTCCCAGTGGCCCTGCATATAGGATTCTGCCCAGCCGATCGAGCCGCCCAGCAAGGCATCAAGATAAAAAGCAGGATCCAGGACCCGGATATGACTGGTCAAGGGATATGCATCGGTCACCGAGCCAAAGATAACCTTTTCATCTCCGTCGGTAATCGTCACCTGCCCATGCGAAATATGCGACCCCAGCCCCAGCAGGATCCGCTTGGCCTGCCGATCCAGCCAACGCACGGGACGGTCGGATGTGCCGGATTGATCATCACTGCTCATTATGCATTACCCTCCTTGTTGATCGTACCCTGGGTCATGTTGGATGTTCATAAAACGGAGTGCGCTTCAACCACAACCGGAAAGCCTGCCAATGAATGCCTACCAAAACTTTCGCGGTCAGTGCCGGATACCCCAGCAGCACACGGGATAACGCATGCGGCGAAAGGTCCACTCGCCGTAGCGTCAAAGTGGCATCAAAATGTTTGCACGCATCGATACGATCCACCATGTGGATACTGAGCGCCTTGCCGGGCAACAAGAAGCTCCAGTCGTATTCCACATTCATCGGCATGAACGGGGAAACATGAAAAACCTTCGGGAAGGTCCACCTGAAATGGTCGGCTGCGGGATGTTCGTTCTGCCGCACATCAAGGACGTAGGCATGGCGTTCGCCCCACGGGGTATTGGTAATCTCGGCCACGATCGCCTTTAGCGACTGGCCATCCGCATCGAAGCAGTAATAGAAACTGACCGGATTGTAACAATACCCGAAATAACGGAAATGCGTCAGCATGCGGATCGGCCCCTCCACCGCCAAGCCCAGCTTCTCACGCACCGCCCCACGTACGGCGTCGACCAAGGGAATGGAAGCATCACCGAAATAGTACCGCCGATGAAACGAGGCCAGGTTCGGCGACTCATAAGACCAGCACCGGACGTCATCGAACAGATGCGGCAATTCATCCAGATCAACGTACATCAGGAAGATCCCGTAGCGAAAGGCATTCGCTACGGGCAGGAAACGCCGATGCCGGATATGCCCCTGGTAAATGCAACTGGCACGCGCCGGGGTCACCTTCGCCAAGCTTGTTTCTCGTTCACTCATAGCGATTTATTGAACGCGCTGCACACGCGCAAGGCACTCTCCACCCCGTCCTCATGAAACCCGAAGCCCCAATAAGCACCGGCAAAATGCGTCCGACGATTGATTCCGCTGATCTCCGCATGCCGCGACTGCGCCGCCACGCCATCCACCCGGTAGACGGGATGATCATAAACAAACCTGCCGATCTCGGCACCGGCCGCCATCGCGCGATCCGGATTGAGGGTCACCAAGAACTCCTTGCTCGATTTCAGACCTTGCAGGATGTTCATGTCATAGGTCAGTGTGGCACGGGGCTCATCCCCATCAGACACGCAGTAATTCCAGCTCGACCAGACCTTGCGGTGCGACGGCATCAACCGCTGATCGGTATGCAGGACGACGTCATTCGGCTGATACGGCAATCCCCCCAGGACCTCACGCTCCTCGCTTGACGCATCCGCCAGCATCCGCAGCGCCTGATCGCTATGACACGCCAGCACCACCTGCTCGAACCGCTGGACCTCGCACCCATTCACCACCACATCCACACCCTCCGCGTCGCGGCGAACGGCAACCACAGGAGACTTCACATGCACCGTCGCCCGTAATTGACCAAGCAGCGCCGTCACATACGACCGCGAGCCCCCCTTTACAACATGCCATTGCAGAAGGCGACTAAGATCCAGGAATCCGTGATTCATGAAAAACTGGACAAAGGTACGCAGGGGAAAGTGCATGAATTCAGACGGCGGTGCCGACCAGATAGCCGCACCAAACGGGACGAGAAAGTCACGAAGGAACATCTCAGAATATCCGTTTTGCCGGAGGTAATCGCCCATTTCAACGCTGTCGTCAAGATCACGGATCAGCCGCTTGAACTCGCCACGGAACCGCCGGATCTCCAGCAGCATCCGCAGGAACGAAGGGCTCACCAGGTTTCGACGCTGCGCAAAGACAGCATCCCACGTGGAAAATCCATACTCCAGCCCCGTCGCCCGGTTCATCACCCCGAAGCTCATCGAGCTGGGCTGCGCCCCTACGTTCAAGCGCTTCAGCAGCCGGACAAAATTAGGGTAGTTCTCGTGATTGAAAACGATAAAACCGGTATCGACCGCATAATTGCCATCGGGCTGAGTGACATCAATCGTATGGGTATGACCGCCAATATAGTCATTGGCCTCGAACACCGTCACGTCATGCTCCTCGCCGAGCAACAACGCCGAGACCAACCCCGATACCCCACCTCCGATAATGGCAATTCTCATCGATTATCTCCTTTCACACGCTGGCGGTTTCGGCAGATCCTTGAGGCACAGCATCGAGCGCAGCATGGCTTCTTCCGGGAGCTTGTAGTCCGTGAGCTTGCCATCCATGTACGCCTCGTAGCCCTTCAGATCCATCAAGCCGTGGCCCGACCAGTTCATCACGATCACCTTAGCCTTGCCTTCCTCCTTGGCCTGCTTTGCCTCGCGGATGGCTTGTGCAATGGCATGTGAGGTTTCCGGGGCCGGGATGAACCCTTCTGTCCGGGCCCACAGTATCGCCGATTCGTAGCACTCAAGCTGCTCGATCGCGGTGGCCTCGATCAAGCCTTCCTGCAAGGCATGACTGACCATCGGTGCCATGCCGTGATAACGCAACCCGCCAGCATGGATGGGTTCGGGAACGAACGTGTGCCCGAGACTGTGCATCGGCAAGAGCGGTGTCATCATGGCCACATCGCCGGAATCGTAGACATAGGGAGCACGGGTCAATGTCGGGCAGGCTGCCGGTTCGGTGCCGATAACCCGCAGATCGCGCCCTGCCGCCTTGTCCGCCAGGAACGGGAAGGCGATACCGGCAAAATTCGATCCGCCACCGGCACAGCCGATGACGATATCCGGATACTCACCGATCTTTTCGAACTGCCGTTTGGCCTCAAGCCCGATGATCGTCTGATGCAGCATCACATGGTTCAGTACGCTACCCAAAGCATAGCGTGTATCCTCACGCTGCACGGCCTGCTCCAACGCCTCGCTAATGGCGATCCCAAGGCTGCCGGGCGTATCTGGATCCGCCTCCAGGATCCGCCGTCCCACCTCGGTTTCGGTGCTCGGGCTAGCTACGCAATGGCCCCCCCACACGCGCATCATGATCTTCCGGAACGGTTTCTGGTCGAAACTGATGCGTACCATGAAGATCTTGCATTCCAACCCCATCAACTGGGAAGCGAACGAGAGCGCACAGCCCCACTGCCCGGCCCCCGTCTCGGTCGTCAACCGCTTGATCCCGAAAATCTTATTGTAGTAGGCCTGAGGCACGGCGGTATTCGGTTTGTGACTGCCGGCTGGCGAGACGCCTTCGTTCTTGTAGTAGATGCGGGCGGGTGTCCCCAGTGCCGCTTCCAGGCGACGCGCACGGTACAACGGGGTCGGACGCCAGAGCTTGTAGATGCCAAGCACCTCCTCGGGGATATCCACCCAACGGTCGGTACACATTTCCTGCTCGATCAGATTCATCGGGAAGACCGGGGCAAGCGCCTCCGGACCGATCGGTTTACCATTGATATCCACCGGTGGCGGCATCGGACGTGTAAAATCCGCGTTCAGGTTGTACCACTGCCGTGGCATCTCGTCCTCGGTCAAAACCACTTTGATCAACTCACTCATACCGCCCCCTTCTTAACCATGTCGAATACCACATAAAAGATATTCCGTAAACCTACCGTACCATGCCCCCATCCGTCAACACGTCTGTCGTATTTCGCTTGTTTCAAAAAATCAGCGTGTTATGGTCTCACCGCTTCCGGCACAAAGTGCCGACTTGAATTTACACAGGATTAAAGGATTGACAGGATGAGGTATCGATGAAATCTGCCGTTGATAAGCAGGCGACTCCGCTACGGAGCAAACGAATCCTGCTGGGACAATTCTGGAAACACGCCGCCGGATCACGCCATCTGCTGTTGCTGATCATCAGCGCGATGCTGGCAGACGGGCTCATGCAGGCGGGTGTCGTCAACTACCTGAAAATCCTGATCGACCGGTTGATGGCCGACCCCTCCGCCTTTGTGCGTCAGACGCTTCCACCGATGGCGGTTACCGGACTCGTCGCCGGGTTGTTATTCTTTCCCGTGGCTTACGTTGGGCACCTCGCGTTCAGCGTGCTTGGTTCCCGGCTGGCAACCACCTTCCGCATGGCCCTCTACCGGCACCTTCAGTGCCTGAGTGTCGGGTTTTTCAACCGGAAGCAATCCGGGGAGATCGCCTCGCGATTGACCCAGGATGTCGATAACGGGGTGCAGATCATGGTCGGATTTATCACCGGGGCGGCGTGGGCAACGGGGGTGCTTTTGACGGCACTGGTTAGCATGATTGCGCTAAGTTGGAAACTCACCTTGATTTTTATTGGATTAAATGTCGTATATTTCACGATATGGAACCGTTTCCGCCACCGGATTGGCAAAACGGCCCGCGAGGTACGCGATCAGGCAGGCGAGGTAACAGCCTGCGCCACGGAGGATATCGCGGCCGTCATGGTGATGAAAACATTCGCCCGCGAGGATCGATTCTATAATCGATTCGGAACGGCACAGGATCGGCTCTACAAAGCCCAGGTGCAGGCGGCCCGGATTACCCATGTTTTCGGCGATGTACTACAGGTGATCGGAAAATTCATCGCGCCGGTGATTATCCTTGGGACAGGTGCCCTTCTGGTAGACCGCGATGGGCTGTCCATCGGCTCGCTCGTCGCCTTCTGGAGCTATTGGGGTCTGGTGCAAGGGCCGCTTGGCACACTCTATGGTGCAGCCCCCGGCCTGGCCAGTTGCATGGCATCCATGAACCGGATCACCGATTTCTTTGAGGAAATGCCGCGCCCTGCCGATGCTCCCGGGGCCATCCGTTTCCATCCCAGTGAAGGGAAACTAAACTTCCAGGAGGTGGAGTTCACCTATCCAGGGGACAACAACCGACCCATCTTCAACAATCTAACCTTCGAGGTGCCAGCCCGAAGTTCGCTCGGCGTGGTGGGTCCCAGCGGAGCCGGCAAAAGCACGCTGGTGCAACTGGTGCTCCGTTTTTATGATCCGCAAAAGGGGTGCATCCGCATGGATGGCATGGATCTGCGCGAGATGACGCAGGAATCCCTGCGCAAGGCCACCGGCGTGGTCCTCCAGGAATCCCTGATGCTTTCCGGCACGCTCCGCGACAACCTGCTGCTAGGGGACGAACGCGCCACGGACGCGCAATTATGGACCGCCCTAGAACAGGCGGGAGCCTATGACTTTGTGCGCGCCACCCCGGAGGGACTGGACACGCGGGTTGGCGAACGCGGCGTTACCCTTAGCGGGGGGCAGCGACAGCGTCTGTGCATCGCCCGCGTTTTCGTGAAGAATCCGCCGATCGTGATCTTCGACGAAGCAACCTCTGCCCTTGACGGAACGACCGAGGCGCTGATCCAGGACTCCATGCAGCGTCTCCTCAAGGGACGCACATCAATGATCATTGCCCATCGTCTATCCACCATCATTGATTGCGATAATATCCTGATGCTGAAGGATGGCAAGGTACTGGGCCTGGCACCGCATGCCTCGTTGATGAAAACCTGCCCGGAGTACGCCGAGCTGGTTTCAAAGCAGCATCTTCACCGAGCAGAGGAATGACCACCTAGGCCAGATGCAAGCAAGGTTGGCATCGAGGACAGAGGTGCGTACTGCGCTGCGCGACCGTGATCCTTGTAATCAGCGTGCCGCAATGCGGACACGGTTCACCATCCCGGCGGAAGACGTTTAGCGCATCCTGGTTGCTTCCGCGGTGCCCGGCGACACTGTAGAAATTCACGGCACCCCGCCCAAGTGTCGTCCCCATGCCATCGACGCCTCGCTGAAGGACCTTGCGAATGGCAGCATACAACCGGTTACAGGCGACGGGTGACAGGCTGGACGCAATCCGGCAGGGATGGAGCCTGGCTTCCCAGAGGGCCTCATCAACATAGATATTACCGAGGCCGACAATCACGTGTTGGTCCAGGAGCAAGGGTTTCAGCATCCGCGCATGAGCCTGCATCAACAGGCGGAACGGCGCCGGTCTGAACGCCGCCGACAGGGGTTCCGGTCCCAGCGGCCCCAGCACGACCTCGGGGGTATCCGTCAGCGTCCAGCGCCCGAACTTGCGGGCATCGCGAAAACGAAGTTCACGTTGATCCTCCAGCACCAGCGCCACGCGTTCATGCGCATCGCGTGGCTCATCAGCCTGCTTCACGGACAGATTCCCGGTCATTCGCAAATGGATCAGCAGCCACAGCCCGCCATCAAGGGGAATGACAATATACTTGCCGCGCCGCTGGATAGCCTCGATGCGGCGCCCCCGGATCCGTCGTTCAAATTCGGGTACCGGCATCCCGCCCAGCGTGCGGGCCCAGCTCACACGACTGGCCCGCACGATGCCACCGACAAGCGCCGCATCACGCAACCCGCGCACCACGGTCTCGACTTCTGGAAGTTCCGGCACGGCACACCCCCTACCCCTTATGGACTTACACGGTACCCTCTGGAGGACACGCAACATACGGGAAGAGCGTTCCCCGGTTAAGGAGCATCCGGGGATCAAAAACCCTTTTCAACGCCCGCATCTGCGCCACGCCATCAGGACCATACATCATGTCGAGCATCTCGGTCTTGAGCTTTCCAATCCCATGTTCAGCAGACACGCTGCCACCCATGGACACAACCCGCCTCGCCCAGTCCCGGTAGATCGCCTTCCCCCGGTCATACTCCTCGAGCGTTTTCGGCAGGATATTGACATGCACATGATTGTTGCCGATATGCCCGAAGATGACATACTCAAGCCCGGCTGCCCGAAGATCCTGATGATACATTGCCATCACCTGGCGCAGACCCTCATCCGGGACCGACAGGTCAGTCCCCAGCTTGGTGAGTTTCGGGATCGATTTCTTGCGCTCCGCAATACACAGGTTAACCGCTTCAGGAACCGCATGACGGATACCCTTGAATACATCAATCTCCTGGCGGCTCGTGGCCAGCCATGTGTCATCCAGACGTCCCCCACATTCCGCCAAGGCGGTGCTGGCGACCTCCATCGCCTGCTCGACTTCGGACTCCGACTCGCCATGGAATTCGACATACACCGCCGTGTGCCAATGCAGCGGAATGACAGGCAGCGCACCGAAGGCAGGATTGTCGGCACGACAGGCACGTAAAAGCGAAAGCGCCTCGGCACTGAAATACTCGATCGCCGCCATGCCTTGCCTGTCCAGGCGCAGCCGCTCGACCCAGTCAAGCGCCGCAGCCTCGCTGGGTAGGAACGCGGTAAGGCCCCACGCCACGGTGGGCAGGGGGGTCAACGCCAGTTCAATCGCACTGATCACCCCGAGGGTACCCTCAGACCCAATGAACAGGTCGATCAGATCCATGTCATCCGCCGCATAGACCCCGGAGGCATTCTTGACGGCAGGCATCCGGTAATCTGGAACCTTGCCTGCATAGCGGGTCCCCGTGCTGGATTCCAACGCAAACGAACGACCAGACGTTTGGCACGCTCCTCGCCGGAGCACGAGCAGATCGCCGCCCGACAGGACGACACGCAGCGCCATGACATGCGGTCGAGCCGGGCCGTAGCGGAAACTGCGAGCACCGGAACCGTTGTTGGCCACCACCCCGCCGATACAGGCACCGGCCTCCGTCAAGTCCGGAGGAAACACATGCCCGTGCCCGAGGCGGCGATATCGAGCCAGCGCGGCGAGTGACTCGGCACTCCAGCCGGTGACATCAAAATCCCCGCCATTGACCAACGCCGTATTGAGCCCCTTCAGCGTTACGCCCGGCTCAACCTGCACAACATACCGTTCAGCAACGGCATCAACCCGCATGCCTGTCACCCGCGCCATACGGCCGACATTCAGGATCGTGCCGCCATCCGGCGAGGAACCGCCGGTAATGCCTGTTCGACCGCTTTGAACCGTCACCGGCACTCCCGTCTCTGCAGCCTGCTGCATGACGCGGACAATGTCATCCTCGCACTCCGCCAAGGCAATCGACTCGGCGACACCGATGCGACGGGACTCGTCAGCCAGATATCCCGCAAACTCACCTGTTAAATCGTGACTGTATTTCATACCTCTGGAGTTTATGCATACACAAACAATTGTCAACATGCGCTTGCAGAATCAGGAACATCAAGGTAATGTTTTCCACGATGCAATCAAACAAACAACTGACCTGGCCCTGGCTGATTCCGTTCTGTGCGGATGTCTTCGCAATTGTCGCCGCCTACGCCACGACCTACCTCCTGCGGTTTCATAGTGATTTTGGGGTACGCCTGTTTAATGGACTATCACGCATCGTCGGAACCGAATCGGGGGCTGTCGGCGACGTTTTGCAGGATTTCTATATCCACAGCGCCCTTCGATTGATCCTGATCATCGCAATCCTGGTGTGTACGCTTTACGTCTTGCGCAATCTCTACGCCGAGCGCGACCACCTGCTGCCCCGCGCCATCGCCTGGGACGTGGTCGTGGCGAACGCTACGGCACTCGTTATCTTTTACGCCTACTGGTACCTGACGCGGAACGTCTACCATCCCCGTAGCGTCTTCGCCTCGCTAATGGTTCTGAACACCGTTTTCTGCATCGCCTTCAGGCATCTCTCCACCGCCATCCTCGCAGGATGCCGCAAGCGCCTCGGCGTTGATCAGAGCCGCACCCTCCTGGCAGGGCACGGCCGTACCGCCGAATCCATTGCCGACCTCATCACGAACCATCACCCTCACGGCCTGTATATCGGTGGACGGATCAATACAGAGGGCATTCCATTTGATGTGGGATTCGATCAGATGCAGCAATCCATTCGTAAGGACAAACCCGATTTGCTGATATGCGCAGACCCGAATCACTCGGTCGCTAATATCATGCAAATTCTCGACATGACCCAAACGGCGGGAATCCCCGTAAAAATCCTGTCCCATGAGCTTGGCATCCTTACAACCCATGCGCACGTTCCCTGCGACCACATTCACGGGGAGCCCTTGATCCACTTCGACGCACCGCGCGGGGAAGGACGAATTGGAAAACTCCGGCAAGGCATCACCCTTTTGGTGGCATCCGTCATGTTGCTCCTTGTCTCGCCGCTGTTACTGCTGATTGCTCTGCTCATCCGCTTGACGAGCCACGGGCCTGCGCTCTTTATCCAGGAGCGAATCGGCGTCAACCGGCGCCCCTTCAGACTGTACAAATTCAGGACCATGCATACCCAAGCCGAAGAACTGCTTGCGCAGATCGAGGAGTTCAATGAATCCGAAGGCGCCTTGTTCAAAATCAAGAAGGATCCTCGCATCACGCCGATCGGGCGGATATTGAGACGTTTCAGCCTTGACGAGCTACCCCAATTGTTCAATGTGATCAAGGGCGATATGGTCCTGGTCGGGCCCCGCCCCCTGCCCCGCCGTGACTTCGAAAACTACTATGAGCAATGGCATTACAGTCGGCACGCTGGCCTACCCGGCCTGACCTGCCTCTGGCAGATCTCAGGTCGCAGCAATATCAGCTTCCATAACATGTGCATCCTCGATGTCTATTACCTGCGCAACCACTCCTGGATCATGGATTTTAAAATCGCGCTCAAGACGATCCGTGTGGTATGTTTCGGGGAAGGAGCCTACTGATGGAGCCGATGCGACTGCAGAAAGCGCTGGCCTTGGCAGGCGTCGCCTCGCGCCGCACCGCCGAGGCACTGATCAACGAAGGACGTGTGACCGTCAACGGGCATCCCGTTGACAAGATGGGTATGCTCGTCGAGCCCGGACACGACATGATCAGCGTCAACGGTCAGCCGGTGTCCTTCAATGCCCCCCCGTTGACGTTGATGCTGAATAAGCCCGCCGGTACGATCTGCAGTGCCAATCCTGATCAGGGAAAAACCGTCTTCGACCTCCTCATCGGTATCAAGGAACGGTTGTTCACCATCGGACGTCTCGACAAGGAAAGTGAAGGCTTGCTGCTGCTGACCAATAACGGCGACCTTGCCAACCGGCTTACACACCCGCGCTACGAACACCAGAAAATCTACGAGGTCACCGTCGGCTGGCGCGTTAGCCCATCCGCCCTGCGCCAGCTCGGGCAACCCGTGATCATCGATGACAAACCCACACTGCCCGCCACCGTGACGCTGATTGGCTGGAACCCCCGGGAACAGAGCACGACCTTGCGGTTTGTCCTCCGCGAAGGGCGCAACCGCCAGATCCGCCGGCTTTGCGAAGCCGCAGGCCTGAGGATCCGTCGATTGATCCGCACACAGGTCGGCGCATTGACCTTGGGAAATCTCAAGCCGGGAGCCTTCCGCCCTCTCACCCGTCAAGAGCTGGCCACCCTGACTGACGGAGACGACCACCCGGCAGGAAGGATTCCCAACGAATGAAGACGCCCCCCGCCAGGATCAACTATGCCGTTGCCGATCGCGACCTGAAGTATTATATCTTCGACTGGGATGATAATATCCTGCACATGCCCACCAGCATCCACCTGGAACGGCGCCACGAGAATGGGACCTGGGGGCCGCACTCGGTGTCCACGGCGGTGTTCAGCGTGATCCGGTGCGATGCCGAAAACTATCGTCCTCCCGATGGGGTTTGGGAGAATGCCTTCCGGGATTTCCGGGATATCGACGTCGATAACGAGAACATCTTCCTGCGCGACACCCGGACCGCTGTGGACCGGGTGGTATCCGGGCAGGACACGGCTGGCCCCAGTTTTGAAAAATTCCGCCGCACCCTGGTCGAGGGGAGGCTTTTTGCCATCGTCACCGCCCGAGGGCACAGCCCGGCAGTCATCCGGGAGGCGGTGACGTATTTCATTAATGCCGTGCTTACCCCCGAAGAGCACGCGGTCATGCTCAGCAACATCCGTGGCTACATCGCCTGTTTCGACCCGCAGCACATCGAGGCGACGGACGAGGAGGTCATGCGCTACTACTTGGATCATAACAAGTATCACGGCGTCATGTCCCCTGACTTTCGCCGACAGATGGGCCAAACGCCCGGCGCCTCGCCCAACACCGAGATCGGAAAACAGTTTGCCATCAAGGATTTCGTTGAGCACATCATTGCGCTGGCCCGCCAGCGAGGCTTGTCAAAGCCCATCAGCGTCGGGTTTTCAGATGACGACAAGGGGAACGTCGTGGCGGTCGAGGATTATGTGCGCAAGGAACTTTCCATGGAATTCCCCGGCGTGAAGTTTGTGGTCTATTACACGGACGACCCAAAGCTACCCTCCGGACGCAAGGTGGTGGTGCGCGGACAGCTATCTCTGGATATATGAGGCGGGCGGCGGCTTTATAATGAAATCGCGCCATGTGCCCGGATTCCCCGTATGACCAGCCTCGGCCGCCTTGATGATATTGAAGAGCTCCCGTGCCGTAACAAAATGAACATTTACCCCTGCGAGCGCCTCATAGAAGCGACGCATCGCCGGCCCCAGGATTCCCTCGCGGACGAGAGGGCTCATACCATGCGTATGCAACTTCACGATCACCCACTCGGGACGACCGATAACATGGACCTGCAACCGCAACCACAAGGCCAGCCGCTGCACCGTGGCGGGGTTGACGGCGGAGAGCTCGCCGTTCTCCAGACGGGGACAGAACCCGAATCGGCGCGACCGCCAATTCAGGCCCAGCGGTCCTGGCACCATCAGTAGCGTCCGTTCATCCTGAGCAACCAAAGGATCCTGCCCGGCCACGACCCAGGCGGCATGGCGGTGCCCACGCTCGCCGGAAAGCGGATCACGACCATAATAGACCGTATTAACCATTGCAGGCTGTGTCGGCGAGGGGGCGGAAGGGAACGTGAAATCAGCGTAGCACCCGGTTTCCCGCAAGATGGACAGTTCCTGATCGACACCGCACCAGTCCCCATCGGGGCGCGAATTGCACAAGGCCCAGTTTCCATGTACAAATCCGAACCGAGGGGTATTGTCCACGGTCCGCCCAAGCATCCCGTGCCTGCCCGCATACACATCGCGACAAGCCGTCAGTGCGGTCCGCAAGCCCTCCGCCGTGTCATTCCGATGGTGCAAGTGGATCTCCACCTCGCCCAGCCCCGTTCGGCAGCCATCCGCCAGTAAATCGAGGCAATCGCTGTCATACTCATCCCAGGGGTAAAAGAAGGTCTGCACCGGCGGACGGCCATCCGCGTCACGCACACCGTCCACACTGGCAGCGTAAGCCTTGAGCCAGCCGCGTACAGCCTCGCGAGCCGCTGGGGTCTCGCAGCCGCCTGTCACAACGCCGGATGGCAACACGGTTCGCACAAACGGTTCAAAATGATTGGCCACGCAAAACAGCACATGCACAGGTGCTTTCGATGACCGCCGACGCCGTATCGAGGCCAGATAGCCAGCCCCCCATTTTTCAGCACTGCGCAACATAACCGACTCCTGCTGGCGTCCACCTTTGCGGCTACCGATGCCACCCCGCCGATCCACTCCAGCCCAGCTTCTGTCGCAGAACCCCGAAGTAATCATAATCCGGCAGATGCAGGAAGCGAACATTCCGCTCGCTGCGGCGGATCTCCACCACATCATCATCGCAAAGCGCCCGGCCCACCTGTCCATCCACCGAGAGCCGCTGACCATGGACCGAGTCGACCCCGCGGATGCGAATCACCGTGGTATCAGGAACCACCAGCGGACGCGAACTCAGCGTATGCGGACAAATGACGGAAACGACAAAAACCTTGGAATCCGGCAACAGGATCGGCCCGCCCGCCGATAGACTGTGGCCCGTACTCCCGGTGGGCGTCGAGACGATCAAGCCATCACAGACATAGGTCGTCACCAGGCTCTCCCCGGCACAGACTTCCAACTTGATCGCCCGCGAGGAGGCACCACTGGAAACAACCACTTCATTCAGTGCGAAGAACCGGGATTCACCCACTGCCTGCCCGTGAACGCAACACTCGGCCACGCTACGCTCGGATACCCGGTAGGTCCCGTCACACAGACAGCACAAAGCCCGCTCCAGAGCCGCCTCCGACACACTCGTCATAAAGCCCAATGACCCGATATTCACACCAATCAGGGGCTTATCCAGACCTTGCAGACGGCGCACCGCCGCCAGCATCGTTCCATCCCCGCCCAGCACCAGCACCGCATCCACCGCATCGAAGGCCATCTCGCCCGGTTGCACCCGAGCCCCGGGCAACATCTCCGCCGTCTTGCCGCAGGCCACCAGCATCAGACCTAGCTTATGCGCCAATTCTGCAAGCTGACGCAGAACAGCAGGCGCCTGCGGCTTGTCTGTATTTGCAATCACCCCTAATGTTTTCATGCGTCCACCTTCTCCGGCTTGCGCCACCACCCAAGAAACTCCACATTACCGGCCGGGCCCAGGATCGGCGATTCGATGACGCCAAGCCACTCCAAACCCAGGGTACCAGTGCCAAACAAACGGATCCGCTCCTGCACGGCAGCGCGAACCGCCGGATCGCGGACGACCCCGCCTTTCTCCACCTGGGCACGCCCCGCCTCGAACTGAGGCTTGATCAACGTCACCATCTGCCCGCCGGGAGGCAGCAGCGCCACCACTGGAGGCATCACCAGGGTCAGCGAGATAAAGGAAACATCAAACGTCGCGAATTGTGGAATCGCTGGCAGGTCCTTCGCCTCCAGATAGCGGGCATTGAACCGCTCGATCACGATCACCCGCGGATCCTGACGCAGCGACCAATGCAACTGCCCCGTGCCGACGTCGAGGGCAATCACCTGTGCCGCCCCATGCTGCAACATGCAGTCGGTGAACCCGCCGGTCGAGGCACCTACATCCAGACAGACCAAGCCACCAACCTGCAGTCCGAATGATTCAAAGGCCGCCTGCAGCTTCTCGCCCCCCCGGCTGACAAACGGGGCCTGCGCCTTGAGCTCCAGCAGCGCTTCGCGATCAACACGCTGACCTGCCTTCGTGTGCGCATGACCATTCACCATGACCAGCCCGGCCAGTATCAGCCGCTGGGCCTGTTCGCGGCTTTCGCACAAGCCGCGTTCAACCACCAGCACATCCAGACGCTCTTTCTTTTCTCCCGCCACATCCCACCCCCCGAATAACATGTAACTGGAAATAACGATGCCACGTTATCATGGGTTTGGCAAGGCATTGTGCAAGGTCAATGATGCTGACGCCACGGAGGCAAGCCGTCATCTTTCGCATTAATCTTTCGCCCTAATCGATGAAATAGGAATGGAAAACGGTGCCGCGTCAACGGCATTGAACCCAAGCGCAGCAGGTGATGAACTTAGCAGCCCATGCTTATTACCTTGCAAATTATTACACTTTTCAGATTTACCCCACTCTCCCCGTAGCGTCTCCAGCACCCCGTGCAATATCTCATGCCGCCTTAACATAACCACACCCTGTTTCATGCTTCCGCCAGCCGCCGCCCCGTGCAAGTGAAGAATTGGCGCAAGTGAGATTCGAAACCAACGTGCCCTATCGGAAAAGTTCATTTCAGCATCCCCAGCTTTTGCATCAGCACCTCACGCATACGCGGACGATCCTTCGGGTATAGCGAAATCAACCGCTTGCCTTCCTGCTGGTAAAGCTTCTGTTTCTTGAGCATCCCGATCTTGTAATCGGTTGTGTCCATACCCCAGTATTCGATGTAGACATCAAGTTCTGGTAAATAGAAATCGGGGCGGATGGCAAAGCCTTCAATAATGCGGAAGCGTTCGTCATAGCGGTAGACAATGCCCGCCGCGTTGAGCACATCGCAAATCAGCCGTTCACCGTCCGACTGCACCAGCGTGCCGTCCTTGGCCTGGATGGTTTTGTTCAGTTCAACCGTCGTATCGAAATTGCGCCGTTCCAGATACACCTCGTCGAAGCACCGATCACAAAATACGCGCTGAAACGCCTTTTGCGAACGCGCGAATTCATCGGCACTAACCTTCACACCGCAACGGCGGCAATGCTGCACCCGGCTGGCGGCGGCAATTTCGACCGCTTTCTTGATCGTGATGCCAGCCGTGTAAACACTGCGTTTCACGTAATCCTTTTCCGCCGGATTGCGGTAAAGGTCGCGCAGGTCCGGCAGTGCCTTCTCGGCGGCCGCGCCGAATGCGCCAAGGGCCTTGGCCGCATACTGGCGGGCCTGCGGATGCGTATCCGCCAGCAGCGGCTGCAGCACCGCCACCGCCGCATCCGGCGGCACCAGTCCGGCCAGCTTGCCAATGCCCGCCGCCGCCAGGCGGCGCAGCCGGGCAGAACTCGAACCGCACAGTTGCGCAAGTTCTGGCAGCGCCGCGCCATCCGCACCCTCGCCAAGCTCCATAATGCGTGCCACCAGTTTCAGTTCCGTATGGCGGTCCATTCCGCGTTTCCTTTCCTTGCGCAAAGCCATCCTGCGTGGCGTCCTGGGGGACTTACTACAGATACAACCCCTCGTGGAGCAACAATAGCCGCCAAACGCGGCCACTAACCAACCGTTCCCATCCATAGCAAGTCCCCCGGACGCCGCGACGGATGCACGAACCAGCCAGCTTCGCCGCCGGTTGGCGGCAGCGCTGGACAACAGCCTCTTACTACATCTCGACCACCTTGCGAGATGCCATCTCGCAGCAAGCGGCAACCCGGTTATAGTCGACCATTAACCCTCACGAATCAAGGAAGTAATCGATGTCGATTGCGCCTTTAACCATTTCGACTTTCTGCTTTCCCCCACGTTCCCCGTCAACGTCGCCAGCACCCCCGGCAACAACTCAATGCCACCTGAACATAATCACACCCTATTTCATTCTCCCGCCAAACTCCATTGCTGGCAATTGTCGATTGTCCCAATACCGCCTGCTCCCCTTCCATATGTCGAATCACGGTCTCGTCGCCAACCCCGGACATTAAAGCGGCATCAAGCGGCATACCATTCAGCGGATCGGCACAGATCCGGTAATGTCCACAATGATGGCCTCCGATACAACGCGGCATCGTATCGTTGCAACCGGGGTACTGCCCAATAACTCAATCACTGGCAGTTCGATCTCGTCCTGAATGACCCGCCTTAAATTCCGTGCACCGAACTCGGCGCTTGCTGCCTTCTTGCACAAAACCTCGACCACGCCTGCATCAATCCTCAGGGTGATCTGGTGTTTGTCTTGCATGGTTTGCGCTAGCCACCCGAGCATATCGTTCGCAATAGCGGCCAACGCATCGTCCGTGAGCGGATTAAAGCGGACGACCTCGTCGATGCGGTTGAGCATCTCGGTCCTGAAGTGCTTCTTCACGTCCTCGTGAATGCCTTCCTCTTCCGGGGCCGCGTCAACGGCATTGAACCCAAGCGCAGCAGGACGTTTAGCCGGCGCTTTACTGCCGAGGTTCGATGTCATAATGAACACGGCATTCTTGGCATCAATGGTTTTGCCTTTGCTGTCCGTGATACGACCTTCATCAAAGACCTGCAGGAACAAATCCAGCACTTTCGGATCTGCCTTCTCGATCTCATCCAGCAGAACCAAGGCGTGCGGCGCCTTTCGCAGTTTGCCGGTGAGCTGCCCTTTCTCATCATGGCCGATATACCCTGGCGGGGAACCGATAAGTCGGGCCACGTTATGGGGCTCCATATATTCCGACATGTCCAGCCGGATCAGGTGCTGTCCAGCCCCGAAAAGGGTGTCCGCCAGTGCTCGGGCCAGTTCGGTTTTACCCACACCGGACGGTCCGAGAAAGAGGAAGACGCCAAGTGGTCGCCTGCGGTCGCTGAGTGCCGCGTAGGATAGGCGGAGTCGCTTGTAAACCTGTTCAATTGCCTGATCCTGCCCCATAACCCGCTTTTTTAGAGATTCCCTCAGTCCTGCCATGCTGGATTGTTCCCCCGAGCCTACCGCGCCAGCAATCACTTCCTCTGGAATCCCGTATTTCTCAGCTAATACGGCAATGACTTCGGCAAGCGTGACGCTGGCGGCATCCAGTTTGGCATTCTGGCCAACGGCACCTTGGATACTGAGCCCCGGCACACATCTCTGAACACAGGCCAGATCCAGAACATCAACCGCCTTATCGGGAAGATACCGCTCCGTATCGAAGCGAATCGTCAGATCAACCGCCGCCTCTATCGCCTCGTCCGATATTGTGGCTTGGTGGTGCTTCTCAAAACGCGGACGCAGTCCCTTGAGTATTTCCACTGTCTCGTCCCTGCTTGGCTCTGCCACGATGATCTTGTTGAACCGACGCTCCAATGCCGGATCTCTCTCGATGAACTTGTGATATTCAGCGGTTGTCGTCGCCCCGATGCACTTGAAGTCGCCCCTGGCCAACGCGGGTTTCATGATATTGGCGGCGTCCATCGGTCCGCTCCGGTCACCCGCTCCGACCAACGTATGTATTTCATCGATGAAGAGAATAATATTCGGGTCCGCCTTGACCTCTTCGAGAAGCTTCTGCATCCGCTGCTCGAACTCACCCCGATATTTTGTACCGGCAACCATGGCGCTCATGTTGATCTCGATAATCCGCCGTCCACCCAGTACCTGCTCCTCTTTACCTGCAGCCGCCCGCTGGGCCAGTGCCTCGACGATAGCCGTTTTGCCGACACCGGCCTCGCCGATCAGAACAGGGTTGCTCTTTGAACTACGGGCAAGGGTCTGGATAACCTGAAGCAGTTCCTTTCTCCGTCCAATCACGGGGGGCAATAGCCCGTCTTTCGCCGCCTTGGTGAGGTCACGCCCGAACTGCTCAAGAATCTTGCGTGGCGCGACAGCGGCTTCCGAATCCTGCTGTTTGTCGGCACCTCCGCCGGGTGCCGCACCGGGGTTCTGCTGATTTAAACGGTTAACAGCCAGCACCTTGATCTTCTCGCCATCATGGCCATTGGTCGCAAGAAGCCTCCATGTGCTGGATTCCTTTTCCGACAAAATGGCGACAAGCAAGGCTCCCGCATGGAGATGATCGAGCCCTGCCTTCGTTGCGACGTACTCAGCCGATTTAAACACATCACGGGAGCGAGCCGAGCGATGCATGACTGCGCCAGGCGTATGCTCGTAGGTTCCGGTCCCCAGAAGTGCCCGCATACGGCGGCGTAATTGCGTGGAATTGATCCCCTCGCTCTCGAGAAGCTCCGGCACGAAACGCAGTTCAGCAGCAAGCGCATTCGCATCCAGCCCGCGAGCCAGCAATTCCTTCAACACGTCTTCACGGCAAAAGTCGCCCCCCTTGGTCAGCGCCTCAAAAAAGTGCTCCGGTTCAATAAACTGGCTCCGCGCGGCAACGGCCTCCTGCAAAGCGACCCGCCACAAGAGATTGATCACATGACTATGTTTCATTACTCCACTTTCTTGCTGACCTTAGCTAGCACCGCACGCCCGCTTTCCGACAGGCGATACTGCTGTAGTCGGCTTCGGGGCTTGTCGGGAATGGTTGGCTCAATCCAGCCGGAACGAAGAAGAGGGTTGAGGTAGTTATTAAGGAAGGTTTCACGGTGTTTCAGATTCAAAAGCTCCTGAATCTTCTTCGCAGGTTGTGGGTGTTGACAGAACTTGAGGACTTGTCCGGTGACTTGTCCGGTGACTTGTCCGGTGACTTGTCCGGTAGCCGCCGCAAACGCCTGCTCAAGCATCGCCACTTGTCCGCCGACTTGGGGTGCCACATGGGGTGCGACTTGGGGTGTGGCAGTATCATCAACTTGGTGCCGACTTGGTGCCGACTTGGTGCTTTTCTGCATCGTTTCATCTTGGGCTGGGGCCGCTTTCTGGAATGTCATCCGGAACCCTCCCGTTGACTCCTCTAGATCCGGTTCCGGCAGGCCGGCGGCGGCGCAGGCGTCGAGCATCCGGTAAATCCCGCTTCCATACCGTTCGATGATCTCCAGGTCATAGAACACCGGCTTAAGAGCATCATCCCTGAACGATTCCTTGAACTCCACGGTTTCGGATTCGCCCTGCTTCAAGATATCCCATTCATTTTTGTTCATGTTGCTTCCTCCACATCCACGACGACGGATGTCAGGTTATCCTGTCCCCCGGCCTGTTTGCCAGCCTCGATAAGAATGCCGCAAGTGACCTCCGGGGTGTTGCCCTGCATCAATATCTCCCTGATCTTCGCGTCAGACAGCTCTCCCCACACCCCATCCGTACACAGAAGGAACCGGTCGCCAGCCTCCAGATCAATCGTTATCGTGGCGGCCGGAACATCGCCTTCCATGCCAGCAAAGCGACTGAGCCTGCCTCTTGCGGGATGGGTCTCCGCTTCCTGCGGCGTTATCTCGCCTTGCCGGACCAACAGCGCGACGATGGAGTGGTCTTCCGTAAGCCGCCTCATGCAGTCGCCGCGCAACAGATATGCCCGACTATCGCCCAGATGCGCTAAATGGAGGTGGCGGGGTGTGAAAACGGCAGCCACAACGGTTGTTCCCATTCCTTTGCATTCAACCTGTCGGTTGCCAGCGTCACGGATAAGATGACTTAGCTCCTCAAGCGCCTTCGCGAGGATCGCCCCGATCATCCGATCACCGCTTGAACAGGGCGGCGGCGCCTCAACAAGCCGCCGATGGATGATTCCCGGCAGCAACTCCTTCGCCATCTGCGCTGCCTTATCGCCTGCACTGTGCCCGCCAAGACCATCTGCCACGATGAAGATCCCATGTTCAATATCCACGAGGTAGGCATCCTCGTTCCGAATGCGCACGCAACCGGTATCGGAGCCGCCAGCGGCACGGATGCCAAAAGCCTCCTTCTTGTTGGCCTCAACCCACATTAGACAGCCACCTTTCTCAAAGCCGCCAGCATCTCCCCTGCATCCTGGTAGCGGTCTTTCGTGTTGATCTGGACGGCCTTCTCGATCACGGCCACGACGGCGCGCGGAATACCCGCCACCCGGTTTGACAGCGGCACGATGTCGCCGCGCAGAATCACCTCCATCGGGTCGCAACCACGAGGGAAATCGCGCGGGGTCTCGCCGGAAAGCATATTATAGAACGTCGCCCCGATACTCCACACATCCGTCACCGGCTTCACATACTTGAAATTCGTCAACTGCTCCTTCGGCATGAAGAACGGAGTGCCCGCATAGGCCCCGGTCACAGTCATGCCGCTGAATCCCGCCTTATCGAAATTCTTGGCCAGCCCCATATCGGCCAGCTTGGCTATCGGCTGGGTGGGCGTCCCGGTCAAAAGCACATTCGACGGCTTCAAGTCGCGATGCACAATACCCTTACCGTGCGCAAACGCCAGACCCTCCAGCGCATGCAGCATAATCGGCATTGCGACCTTGGTATCCAGTTTCCCGCCGTTCGCCGCCATGTAATCCGCTACGCTGCCGCCCCGGCAATGCTCCATCACAAAATAAAACGCACTGCCCGCTGAGCCCGAGCCAAGAATAGAAACAATATTGGGATGGCTAAGGCCTTTCAGCAGCCCGATTTCCTTTGCGAACTTGGTTCGCGCATCCTCATCCACCGCCACCCGTGCCAACATCACCTTGATAGCCACGGCGGCCTTGTCAGCCTCCCGTTCCGCAAGATAGACGGCACCGAAACCGCCAACGCCGATACGCTTCTTGATCCGGAAGCCCGCGATGGTCGGTAGCCCGTCCTTGGGAGCCGCTGGCTTGCCATCGTCCTTCGCCAGCATATCCCGGAGAACCTCTGCCGGATCCACCTGCATACTCTGCCGACAGGCCAGACAAATGTACGCCCCTTGCTGACGCCCGCCGATTTCCCCCGCCACATCCTTGCCGCAGCGATCACAAGCGACAGGGCCAACCGCCTTCTCGGACTCCACCCTCACGTCCATCACCGTCTCGCCAACCTTGATCACGTCACCATCCTTCAGGTCCACCTCGGTATACTTGCGCTTCTGACCCTCCTCTGGCGACTCACCCTTCGCACGGCTGCCGATCTTCTTCCCGTTCACGTAAGTACCGTTCAGACTCCCGAAATCCCGGATCCGGGCATCCGGCGGATTCACCTCGATCAAAAAATGCCGCCGCGAAATCTGCCCATCCGAAGGCAGGCAGCAATGACAATCCTCCAACCGCCCGAAAATGAAAGTATCATGCTCGTCGAATGAGAATGCTTTACCCTTCATCGCCCCTGCAGTGACCGCGATATTGACCTTATTACTCATTTTTCATGATCTCCCAATGGCCGCCTCTATCGGGTCCAATGCGGCGTATAATCCCTTCGCGCTTCATCTTCGCGAGTTGGTACTTAACGCCATTTTCTGTGATATCACCCAATTCTTCTGCAATTCGAAGTCGGCTTGCGGCTGGGTAATTCGCGAGAACATGCAAGATTTTCTGGGCAGTATCTGGGTAGTTCCCGGGTAGTATCTGGGTAGTCAACTGGGTATTGCTCGTCGGGTTACTGGTTAGCTCGACTAAAATTCCACCAGACCGCTCTATGAATTTTGGAGGAGGTAAATGCGCATCTTTGCAGGCATCGGATATTTTTTCCACACCACGACCCCATGAATCAATGTACCCCGCCTTATAGCAAACTTCGGCAAGCAGCGGATTGCGCGGAATGGATTCATGAACCTGAAGCAATTGTTCTATTGTCAGTTCCGCCGGCAAAACGCCTGCATTCCAAAGCGTCAGCCGATTATCATACACTTTCATTTGCGTCATGCTGCCGAGGTAGTTTCGATGCACCATGGCATTGAGCAGCATTTCTCTTAAAGCCGCCACCGGATATTCCATCTCTTCAATACGGTGGATGCCCTCGAATCGAATCGGCTTTGTAAGAAACTTTTTCTCCAGTTGTTCCATCACATCCCGGAGCATCCTGATCAGATTACCATCACATACCTCCTGAAAGCGCAGGTCTGCGTCACTGATTCCGAAACGTCCGATCTTGACAAACAAATTGGGATAGAATTCACCAGGATCCTTACCGAACAGAACGAGTGCCGCCCTGGTCAAACCATCACGGGTAAGCAAACGCAGTTTCTGCAATATTTCACGGGGCTTCAAATCGCTCAAATCTGGAAGTCGGCCCGCTTTTGCCGCATCCCTCCTGAAAATATCAATGGCCGCATCGTCAATATCTTCCATGGTCGCCTTGCCTTCGACGACGCGATCCCAGGTCACACCCATTTTCTTCAGCAAGAAATCGGTTAAAGCGTGACCTTTCAACTCCT
>JFJP01039644.1_pt1 | contig 30673 bp, 33 predicted proteins | sample 431651 | NCBI WGS metagenome assembly JFJP01 (sample SAMN02602958, study PRJNA72255) | Microbial mat metagenome, whole genome shotgun sequencing project. | biome: fresh water; feature: sink hole; material: water; isolation source: purple microbial (photo- and chemosynthetic) mats found in... | reverse complement strand
TTTTAGCCCCGAAAAAGCTTTCGGCGGGGTTTGGTTCGCCTTTTCCTCTTTCGTGGCCCGAAAACGTGCCCATTAGCGCCAAAAACAAATCATGCGCCGTCGTATACCTAACCGACAAATCAAAATTGTAATTGAAATACGCCATTAGCGAAATAGCGGCCTGCGTTTTTCCGTTGCCGCGTTCTCCAACAAACGCAAAAGTCCCGCCGTATTTCAAAGCGTTTTTCGCTTCCTGATAAATCGAAAGCCATTGTTCGGAATCGTTGTCGCGCAATGGTCTGAAATCTGAATGACGCTTCGACGCCCCGAAGTCGGTCATAGGTTCACAAAAAACCGTCGGTTTCGGTTTAGTTAAGGAATAAATCATCGATCGCATTCAATGTCCTTTCTTCGAACTGGCCGGCATATCTATCGACAACCGATTCATTCTTTTTAAAATTGTTTTTTTCGTTGTTTCTTTTCCATGTCGCCAAACGCTTTTTGCAGTCGAAAACCTTTTGCATTTCAAAACGCATCTTCAAGCCGCCGGCATTTGATTCCGTCCAATATTCTAAAAACTCATTCAGAACGGTTTTCCCGAATTCGCTTTCGAATTGATTCAAAGAGTTTTCGAAATCGATCTTTCTTTCTTCAATTGTTTTTTTGCGAGTGCCGGTATTTTCCGGCAAAATATTATTATCATTATTAATCGTTATTAAATCATTATTGTTTGTAGCTCGCTCGCGTTTCACTTCCGTTTCAAATGCGTTTCGTTTGCGTTTCACTTCCGTTTCAAATGCGTTTCGTGAATCTTGGTATTTGTCGTAATTGCAGACACTTAACCGTGTCGTTTTTGTTACGTTTTCGGTTTCGATCATGCCTTCGCGTTTTAACAAATCAAAGAATCTTTTCGTTTTCGTTTTTGACCAGTTCCCGAATAGTTTCCCCCATGTTTCGAGCGACTTATAAGACTCGCCGCGCTTGCAAATAACCACTTCTTTTCCGATTAAAACTCTTTGTTCGGAATGGTTCACGTCTATCAATATCGTAAGCCATGAACGCAAATTTTCCGCGTCGCTGAAAATCCAGTGATTTTTTATTGATCTATTTATAGAAATCCAGCCATCGGTCATCACGAAACCCTTGTCACAAGAACACATGGTTTCCCGTCGTGAATAATGGCGGTCACTGTTATTTTAAATCCTTTTGACGGGCCGCAGGCACGAATAGATTTACCGTCCTCCACTTTCCCCCAAATAAAAAAGTCGCCGTTCTTAGAAAGCAATTCCCACGGGTACTTTGCTTTTGACTTTTTCTGCATACCTTCGCCATGACTAACTAACATAAAACCTCCATTTTGTTAAGCTAAAATAATTACCGCAAAAGATAAAAGACTAGAAAAGAATAGAATCGCAGTGTTTAAAAAAGCCGGACTAATCCGGCGTTCTTATTGTTTCCAGTGTCCAAGCAAAGCGCGCTCGAAATAGTCAATTCCTTTTCGCAAATCTTCGCGCCAGTCGGCGCCGGCTTTTAATCCAGCGCGCAAAATGTATTTCAAGCCGCGGGATATGTTCGCGCGCGGCTTTGCAGGTATCTCTTCGCGTTCGTCTATCGATTCCAGTATTTCAATAGGTTCGGTCGCTTGGCTTTTATAGTGCTCATTTGGCATTCTTTAAAATCCTTTCGATATGCGTCAATGTTTCCGAACCTTTCGGTTTGTTTTCGTGAATCGACCGAAGAACCGAAGCCGGATAGGAAACGCCGGTTTCTTTTGCGATTTCAGCGGCAACGGCTCGAAAATCAATGTTCACGAATTCTTTTTTCAGCTTTCCGCGTTGATAAACAATGTTATTGACCATAATCAAAGTAGCTTCGCTTTTCAGCTTTCCGCGTTGTACTTGCGAAAGATAAGACGCAGAAAAATAGCGACCGTACTTTTCGACGATCGCGCTTGAAACTTTGTGGAAATCGATTTTATGTAATTGCATTTTTGAAACCTTTTGTTTTGAATGGGAAGGCGCTTACATTCGCAAGCGCCCCGCGCGCCGGAAATCTGAAAAACGGCGCGCTAAAAAAATTAAAATGGAAGATCATCATCGAACGGCGCCGGCGCGACTGGCGCGGCCGTTGCCGGTTGCGTTGCGCCAAAACCGCCACCGAAGCCGCCAGTATTCCCAAAGAGATCGCCGCCAGCGGTCGCCGCTTGTTGTGGCTTCGCGCTCGCCGGCGCAAGTTTATCGGAAACCGGCCGCTTTACGGTTGCGGCTTCTTTTCCTTCGATTTTTTCCGTATACGTTTGCCATGTCTTCGGGTCGTAAAAGTGGCCGCATTTCATCGCAAATTTAATTTGCCCATTTTCCTTAAACTGAAAAACGCCGTCTCGCTCTTGATCTTGACGATATACGCCGATGCCAATTTGCAAACCCTTAAATTCGTTAATCAAAAACGCGTCTTCGCCTTCTACTTTCACCGGCTGATATGTAAGAGTGGCCAAACCTTTCAAGCCGCAAAGCGCGTTTATTTTGTCGAAGTCGAAAAGCTTCGAGCCGTCGGCGCCATGCGTGTACATAGTGACATAGTTAAGACGTTCCCCGTTCGCCGTTACGCCGTTCAATTCAATGAATCGCGCGCCGTTTTGAGTTTTCCCGACGTAACATTCGCCAAGAGTTACTGGATAGTTGCCGCCCTTGTCGATGATTCCGGCGCGGTCCGCTTTCATTGCCGATTCTTTTTCGAAAGTAAAAAACTGCTGGCTCATTGTCTAACCTCTTCTGTTTTGGTTTTGGTTTTGGAAATAGTGTTTTTTGTTCCTGTCTTTTGCAACATTGGTTCGAAAATAGTTTTAAAATCTTCATTCCCGACAATATCTTTCAAAGTTTTTTGAGAAATCGAAACGTCATTTAATAGTTGAACCCTTTGTTCGTCGTTAAGGTTTTCAAGAATCGCGGCGTTTGAAGGAAAAGAACGAATCGCTGACGTTTTAAATTCAAAACCGGCGACAACTTCGCCAGCGTCCAAACGGCGCTTCACTTCTTTTTCAACATCTTCGGCCCAATCAGAAACGGCGCGCGCGAACTCATAAAGCTTTCCAAGCTTCGATCCGTCAAGCGTTGAAACATTCGTTCTGTCTGTTATTTTGAATGATTCGACCGTTTCCGGCAAAACCTTTTTGACTTCTTTCGCTAACGCGTTTCGAGCCTTGCAGTTCAATTTGTGCGAACACCACGAACAATAGTCGCAAACAGTCGGTTCGGCGTCCTTTCTATTTTCAAGGCGTTCGAACATTTCATCGAAATACGCTTGCAGTTCGGCAACTTTGAAAACGTGCTTTTGAACGGTTTGTTCGCGGCCGTATACTACGAAAGCGTAAACCGAAGCGTCGCCGGAAAGGTTCAGTTCTTGCGCGGCGGCTAAACAGTAAATTTTCATTTGGCCGGAATAATCGCGAACCAAACCGCTTTTATAGTCAACGACAACAAGTTCGCCGAGTGAACCGCGAAACGTAACGTCGGCGGTTCCTTCGGTCATTCCGAAAGAAGACGTGAACGCCGCAACCTTTCTTTCGGCTTGTACCGAAGAGTATTTCGCGGAAAATTCAGAAAGCAAAGAAAGAATTTTATAGTATGCCCAATCAACCGAATTCACTTCGGATTTTGTAAGGTTTTCAAGCGTCCAGTCGGCGCGCTCTTTTGGTACATTCAACGCCATTGTTTCGGCGTCGGTATGCTTCAACAAATCTTCAAGCCGCGTGTGTTGCAATGTGCCCCGTTCGGCCGCTTCGCCGGCTTCGCTCGAATCGAATCGAATACATTTTTCGAATTGCGGAAACTTCGACGGAGAAAATTCGTGGTGATACGATTCTATTTTTTCTGTTTTCATTAGTTGGCACCTTTTTTAAGATTTACAAGACTTTCAAGATTAGACGAAAGGCGATCGACAACGGCTTCGGAAAGTGCGAAAATTGACATTCCTTCGGGCAAAACTCTTTTGGAAACCAAGAATGCGGCGGCTTCGGTTTCACCGTCTAGCGCTTCGATAAGTCGTTCGAGCTTTGCAGAAATGCCGTCAACCGGCAACGCGGCGACCGGTTCGCGCTTTGGTTCTTTTGCGGCGGCTTTCTCTTCGGCTTTCGTTGGTTCCTTTTTGAAAAATTCGGTTACTTCGCCGGAAATCAATTCGCAAGTAAAAGAAATGCGTTCCCCCCAAAAGTTCAAAAGCAATTGTTCGATAGCTTCGATTCCTTTCGGCGTTGCTACTGCGTTATATTGGCCGGAAAGCTTCGCTGTGTACTTCGCATTAATCTCTTTATTGCCGAATGATATTTCGGAAGGCATAAGAAGCGAAACAAGAGCCGGCCGATCTTTCGAAATGAATTTTAAAAACAACTGAAACGTTTCGTCGTCAAGCGGTCGCGAACTTTGAACGGGTTCGTCGAAATCATCTTCGAAAACGGCGGTTTGCTCGAATGACGGGCCGGAAAGTTCCGTGAAAACTTCGGCGTCGCTCTTTTCAAACGGTTGATTCACTTCGCCGAAATCGGGTTCGTTTTGCGGTTCCATTTCCGGCAACTCTTCGCCGTTGTCGTAAGCGTTTACGCAATCAATTACAAAATTCAAGTCGTTCGGAATCGATTTTTCGAACATTCCTTCGGGTGACTTTGCCGTATTTTGACCGTTCGTTTGCGTTTCAAATGTATAAACGCCGTCATTGACCGAAGTGTTCAAAACGATAGTAAAAAGCGACTCAAGCCCAATTACATTATCAACCATACGACCGGCCGTTTTAGCTTTTACCCCGCCGCGTCCGTTGTCTTCTACATGAGACAAAAACACAACAACGGCGTCGTTCGGCATATCTTTGCATAGGTCGGAAATTTTGATGAAGCCTTGCGCTATATCCGTGAACTTGTCATAACCCTTAATTTTAGCGTCGCGAATTGTTTTCATTCCCGCGACAAATTGGTAATCGTCAACGATAATCTTTCGAAAGCCGCGGCGATATGCGTACTGCAAAACAGCAACAACGCGTTCAACATCGTCAACGGCCGCCATGTTTCCGACGTTGCCGTTCAAATCTTGGATCGGCAAATAGTTTTTTTTCCAGCCGCGAAACGGCAAAGCTTTCCCGTACACGTTCAAGACGAACGTTTCTTTCGGGTTTAAGTTTTTCAGCGAATGGCTTTTTCCGGTTCCCGATTCTCCTAAAACTAGAATAGTACGCGCCATATATGGCCCCTTTAAAAAATGGTTTTTCCCTTGAACGAATACGTCGTTCTTTTCCATAATATATATAAAAACAAAAAACAAAAAACAAATCTATTTAAAAATAAAAAAGCCACCCCGAAAACCAATTCGAAGCGGCCGCCCCCTATGCGCTATTTTGCGGAATGTCACAAAATAGAAAAAATACCTTTAATCACTTTTGAACCGACTTCGAATTCGTTCGGCGAAATTTGTTCCGGCCGCTCTTGAACGGCAACGCCGGCAACGGTTGACCAAAGAAACGCCGCCAGTTCGGAACAAAAAAAGCGGCTTTCGCTTTGCGATACGCGGACCGGCAAGAATGAAACAACGCCGCGCCAATCGTATTTTATTTCCTTTTTGCGGCGGTACATTTCGCAAAGCGTGTTGTTCATTGTTGATCGAACTCGATACGAATTCAATGCGGCAACCGAAACGACATCAACAATCCAGCGGTCGCGGCTTTCTTCGGTATACTTCGAAAACGGCGAAAAAACAAATCCCGTTGCGGTCATTTCTGCAATTAGTTTTTGGTTTCCAACTTCGACAACGATTCCGGCGTGCGTTGCCGATGTTGCCGGCGCCGCGTTCTTTCCTTTTGTAATTCGGCGAATGATTTTCGCGAACAAAGAATCGCCGCCAGTCAAAACGACGTCGCCGGCCTTCATTCGTTCGTATTGTTGTTTCGTTATAGTTTTCATGCGACGCCGCCGTTTTTGATTGAATAATGGTTTCCATCGTTGAACCGGCCGCCCCAAGAACCGCCGAATCGTTCCCACCATGAACCATACTTCGCGTGCGCGGTTGTTGCGGTTTGGTATACGCCGCCGACAAACAAGTTCACATCGGCCGCCAGCTTGAAGTAATGCGTTGAATTTTTTATATGCCCTGTGTTGTCATCGTCGAATGTTTCGCCGTGTGTGAATGTGTCGCCTTCGCTGTAAATTTTCAAGGCCAAACCGCAAAACATTAGCGAAAAGCGTTGTTGTTTTTCGGAAAGTTTCTTTATAGTTGCCGCTGGCTTTTCCCGTTCGAGCCGCGCAAGTATCGACTCCACTTCGCCGAGCGCGTCGGAAAGCTTTTTCTTTTCTGATTCTTTCAACATTATTTCTTTTCCTTTTTCTTTAGTAGAGAATGCAAACCGTCAAAAAGTAGATACAACAAAAGACCGTGATTCCGTCGGTATTCGTTGACCTTCCTTTCTGCAATCTTGAATTCGTCAATCGCAAAAATAGCAATGTCGGAAACATACGAAACAAGCGCGCTTTCCGATATGTACTTGTCGGCCTTCCCCGATAATACCGGCGCGCGATATTTGGCGCGCGCGTTCATGTACGGGACCAAAAATTTTATTGCTTGTTTTCCTCTTGTTTTAGAGTACGACGCCAAAAGTTCGCGGCCTTCGGGTTTCGTGTATTGGTAAGAATGAAAACCGTTTTCGCGAATCCAGCCGCATGACTTCGAATATAACTTTTCGACGGCGCGCGCTATATCATGCTCAAACCTTTCGACCGTGTGCGCGAACCGTTCATTTTGCAACCGGTCGCAAGATTCCGAACAATTATCCGGTTCGACCGGTTCTTTTTTCATCTTCAAACCGTCGCGTTCGAGTATCGAAACCCCGCCGGCCGCGAATGTATCTTCGAGCGAATCGCACAAGTCGCGAATGTAATCTTTTACTTTCCCGAAATGCAAATTTCTGATTTGTGATTCTTCGAAGATATGGTCACGCAAACGAACAACATAAAAGAATATTGAAGTTAGAACGGCCGAAAAGAAAACGGCGAACAAAACAATCGCAACGTCGCGATCGACTTTTTGAATCAGTGAAAGAACATTTGAAAGAATGTATTCCATCTATTGAACCGCCGGCGTTTCGTCGTAATGTCCGACAAGCGCTTTTTCGTATACGGCTTTTAGTGCTGTTAAAAGTTCGGCCCCCGAAATAGTCTTCGGGTCCCCTGCGAACGAATAATCGACATTTCCCGAAACGACTTTTAAAAGAGAAACTGATTTTGACGCGTCGATTATTTCAACGAATTCGCCGGTTTCTAATTGGCCGCGGGAAAAGAAATCGACGGTTCCTTTTCCCGCGGAAATAGAATCGTCAGTTCCGCGAATCGTTATTTGTTCCGTAAAAAACCGCGTCATTTTTTCGACTTCTGTTTTTACCTTTTCAACTCTTTGATACATTTGAAACCCCTTTATTTAAGAACCGCAATATTCAAAACGCCACCATTGCAACCGAACGACGGTCGCAACCGAACCGAAACTGTATTTGCCGCCGAAACATGACCGAAAATCGAAACGCTATTGTTTGCCAAATTTCCGTACAATGTCGCCGAAGGCGTCAATACAACCGCGTCACCGACGGCCGCCCCCGTTACGGTTGCCGAAATGGTTGTATCTGTGTTAGAAGTCAAAGCCGGAACCGTTGCGGTTCCTTTTAGTGTAGAACCGGCGGCGCTTGACGGGTGAATATGATCTTCGCGCGCGTACTTGTCGGAAGTACCGACCGCGGCCGTACCATCGGCAAGCGGCGCCGCCGTTGCCGGCTTCGCCGTTGTTAGTATCTTACTTGTAACGCTAGAATACTTATAAACCCGAAACCAACCGGAAAGAACGCCCGAAAAAAGCGTTGTTCCGAATGAATTTTTCAGAACAATAGTTTTTGCAAGCGGCGCAACGGTCGCAATAAAATCGACAAAACCTTCGGTCGGAAAGTCGGCCGAAACCGTAAGTTCAATAGTCGAACTACTCGAAGTAAGTTCTACAACTTTTCCGAAACCGTCGGCAAGTATAGTAACGCTGGCGCCGTCATTCGTTCCCGAAAGCCGGTTTTTTCCTGTCAGAGTTTGGCCGCGTTCGAGCGTCAATAAATCTTTTGCGGCGGTAATATCTTCAATTCCGCAAAGAGGCAAAGACGCCGAACCATTTTCGTTGAATTCAAGTTTGAAATCATTTCGACGCGAAATTTCATTTTCTGCAAAAAATGTTTCGCCGCCAGCGTTGAAACCGACGCGCGCTTTTACCGTTTCATCACAATACAATGGCCCTTCGACAACTTGCGAATCGACTTCGCTTTCTGTTGTTCCCGAACCCGATTCGACAACAACGGAACCTGTCGAAGAATTGTGATTTTGATAAAACCCCGCCGGCGTTGGTAAACCGCCGGCGCCATAGTGAATTGCGTTTGTCCAGTCTAGCGCCGATGTTGTAACAAGCCAAAACCAGCCGACGCGCGCAAGGCGATACGAACCCAAACTATAAACGGGATAGCTAACGCCTTCAAAAACTGTAAAAGTTCCGGTCGCCGTGTATGCGCCATTTGCCGCCGATACGCCCGAACCGGAAACGTTGAATTCGCCAGTCGTCGCCGTTGCTGGCGCTCCGACTTGCCATTTTCCGCGCTTTGGTTGCGCAAGGCCGCCCGAATCCAGTTCGCCAAAGTTTGTTGCGCCAATGTTGCCGCCGTCGCGCCCAGCTTGAAGCGTTGCCGATAATCCCGCCGCGGTTGCCCCTCCGCCGGAACTTTCGCCGACATTAACAATTCCGGCCTTTGTAGTATCTGAAAAGTTTGTCGTCGCTAAATCAGTGTAGATTTGAGCGCGCAAAATTGCATAACGCAAAGCCGGCGAAACTACAAAATTTTGAAGATCGGTTTTTAGTGCAGAAACAGCGGCGGCCGAATTCGCGTATTGACTTTGCCCCAATTGCAAAACAGCTTTTCCCGTGTCGCTTTTTAAATAAAAATAGTGTATTGTAGCTTGTTGACCAGTCAACGCAACCGCGGAACCGGCGTTGTTTTCATAGTCCTTTGGTACAACCGTTTGATTCGCCAAATATACCGAACCGTTTTTAAAAACAACGTCGAAAACCGCCGGCGTTGCCGCGTTCCCGATTGCCGGAATCGATAGCACATTTGGGTCGGTTGCGTTGTCGCCGCTGTTTATATCTCTTTGAAAAAGTTCGCCGTTTGTCACGTAGAACGAAAGCGCCGGCGCGGTCACGCTATGAACCGAAGCGCCTTTTGTCATATCTTCAAGCGTTTGATAATCTAAAAAATCCGACAATAAATAGCCGTTAGAATTAAACATCGGACGAATCGAAAAAACTTCTGTGATAGTGCCGCCGGCGACGTTTACCATTGCAAGCAAAAGAAGCGTTCTTCGTTGCGATCGCGACAAAAGAGCGAAAGACGTTTGAACCGTTCCGGTTTGATCGATGTACACAAACAAACCGCCGGAGTAAGTATTATCAAAAATAGCGCCGCCGTTTATTGTAGATTCGGGCCAGTTTACTGAATTGGTCAAGATGTTTTCGGGGTCTGTGTAGTTATCAACAAGAATTCCAGCGCCGGCCGAAACTGAAAACGTCTTGTCTCCCGTTTTTGTCACTTCGCCGCCGTGTAATACGCTCGAAATATGCGATTCGCCAGCGGCGACCGAATCGGCCGAACCGAAAACAACATTTCCGAGATTATCGACCGCAATATTTTTTTGGCCAAACCCCGCCAAATCTGAAATAGAAACGGATTTGACCGGCGCGTGATTCCCTTCGCTAACTGCGACGATAAGATTCGAATCAGAATCTTTCGCGGCGATTATTCCTTCGCTTTTGCCGATTCCTATCATTTTAGTTTTTAGTGTTGCCGATAAGTCGGCGCGCGTTGCTTTTTCAACGCGCCGAACGTCTTCGTTTCTTGTGTTCATCGTCAAGAACCTTTCGTTTTGCCTTTTATGAAATTAGGCCGGTTTCTACTATTTCAGAATCGTTCGTTCCGGTTTCAATAATATCAGTAACTGCAAAGCCGCTTTCGTGTATTTCAGAGGTTTGAACCGTGACCGGCGGCGCAAAGAATAGGGTATCGAAAAGAATCGACAATTTGATTCGATGTTTTCGCGTGTCAACTCCAAGAGAAACAACGCGGCCGTTGCCGTATTCTCCGACGGCCGGCGTAATCAGCGCGTCGGAAAATAAAACCTTCGACACAAGTTCACGCGTGATCGTTTGCGGCGTGATTGGTAAATCATAATTAACTTGCAATTTTTGACGCGTTGACCAATAAACCATGTTTTCGAAATATTGCCGGCCGTATTCTATCGTAGAATCATTAGTTGTTACGCCGTCGAATAGATTTCGATCAATAGCAAACGTCAATTCGGTTCGATCGGTCGGCGGGGTTCGTTTCCGTTTGTTGATTAAATAGGAATTGTGCGCGACTGTCCAAATTTCTTTTGCTTCGGCGTAATCGTTCACGCCGCCGACGTAACTTTTCCAGCTTGCGTTTTCTACATCGGCAAACGTGATTTGTTGCCCCGTCAACGTTCCGACCGGCGAACCAGTGACCGTCGGCGAAATCGATTCCGGCTTTAATTCGATATATGTATAGTCGTTTATATCGATATAAGACGACTTGACAACTGCCGAATAAACGACGCCGCCGACCGTAAATTTCGTAAGAGTTCCCGCCGGCGGAAGTTTTGACCAAATCGAAGTGTATGAAATCAAAAAAGCGTTAATTCCCGAATAAAACGAAAAATCGCCGTTCCCGTTTTCGGTATATGGCAAATAAACAGCGTAATCGGGGAACGCGTCGGCGTCAACTTTCGCAACAAACAAGCGTTGCCGCCAGTTGTTGTTTTCTTTGTGCGCTTTTACCTCGAATTCATTAAACGCCTTTTCGACAGGAGACGTTGAAAAATTCGAAATAGTATCGTCGATAATACTTGAATCATCGTCGAATGACTCTGTTGATTCGTCGTTTAACCAGTCAACGAAAGAAGCTTCGCCGAAGCGGTTCGTATATCCGGCAATAAAACTTTGTTTGCATACTTGCGTTACAATTTTGAATTTGTCGGTTTGTTCTTCGATTTGGCCGCCGACGAACCAGTTGTCGCGCGTCGGCAAATCAACCGTTTCGCCGGTCAAATGCGAAAGCAATTCGGGAACCGTCGAAATAGTATTCGAAGTTGTTTTAATTTTCAAGTCTTCAACGCTTTCGATAACTTCGGAAACATAAAGGCCGGCCGCGTTCATTTCGAATTCAAAAGCGTCGCGAATTCCATCGTTGTAAACTGGAATCGTTGCGTTCGATACGGTTGAACCGTCGTTTTTAGTTGCCCCGATAACAAAAACCGAATGCCCTTCGGCGCTTGGAATCGTTGCGGTCCGAACCAATAAGAAAACCTTTTTCGCTTCGCTTTCAAGAGCCTTCGCCGTTTTTTCGATAGTCTTACCATCGGGGTAAATGTAAGCGCCGTAATCGCGCCAGTTCAAAGCCGTTTCGATTGCTGTTTTCGGTTTCGAACCGTACAATCCGCCGGCCGGCAAGTTTGACGCGGCGACGCTTTCCAGTTCCATTCGGTACTGATATTTTGAGCGCGGCCCGAACGGTATTGGAGTCCCCGAACCACTATCGGCGGCCGTTCCGTACCTCGAATCCTGTGTTTTGCTTTTCATTAAGCTTATGTTCGGAATATAGAATTCTGAATCGTCGGCAAGCTTTAATGCGTTCCCAAAATCGGGATTTTCAACCACATCATAAACGGCAATTTCGTATTGCGGGAACATCGTACTTTTTAAATATGATTCGTCCGAAACAAAATTGTTGACCGTCGCAAAATCAACAACGCCGCCGGCGCCAGTTTGGGCCGCCGAACCGTAAAACGCGGAACCGTCCGCAACGCTAAAAGATGGTTGATCGCGAAAAACATTTGACCAGTTAAAAAAGCCATTTGCGCCGCTTCGCATTACAACGAAAGGCGTTTTTCCATTTGTCACTACATCTTCTGAAAATTGCATTTCGAACAAATGACCTGCCGCCGCGTCGCTCTTTGAAAAAACGCCGTCGGAACTACAATCGCCGGAAAGCGAAAAAACCTTCGGAGTGACATTTTTAAACCGGAATGTTCCCGCGTCTATTTGTGTCAAATGGTCCGACGTTAGCGGGTAATATGTCACTTTTTCCGGCGACGTTCTTTTTGTTGCTGTTGTATACTTCGGAATCATCGAACCGGTTATCGGGTCAATTGTACCGTCTATGTTGATTTCATCGCCTTCGGAAGTAATAGCGACATACTTTCCGTCAACAACAACAAAGTCGCCGTTTTCCGGCTTCGGGAACTCAACAATTTTTTCGTAAAACGAAACGAACAATTTTTCGCCAACTAGCGACGCCGTTTCCGCTACAATGTCGGCGGCGCTGGTAATGTTTCTTACAAGTTGCGGTTGTACGCCGTAAAATTGAGTGTAATCAATCATAGAATCGGGTATTTCTGAAATCGGAACGCGCGTCTTTTTGAGGTTCTTCAAAGTTCCGTCAATCGTTGCGGTTCCATCGCTCGAAACAATCGGCGTGTCGCTTACCAAATAAACCTTTTCCGAACCGGTTATTTTAACGAATGAACCTTTTTTTATTGCCGAATATTCGCCGCTCAATATCAAAGAGAATTCGACACCTTCAAAACTAGAAACCAAATATTCGCCATAATGCCAAAAGCCATTGAAGTATTGATCGCTCATTTCTTTGTATGCCGACTCTTCGGCGCCGTATTTAATGTCAAACCGGTACGCGTTCATACCGAACCGTTTTTCGGTTGTCGTAAAATCTTGACCGACATTTAGCGCCGTGATCGGTTTTGCACTAACTAAAACGGCGTCGGCGGCCGCTATTTCTTTATAGCTGGTATATGTCCGGCCGAACGATTCGTTTTCAATCGTCCCTAGCAAATAGTTTTTTGAATCTTTAAATTCGAATTCGAATTCGGAGTCGTCGAAAGCGTTGAAACCAAACGCCGTTTATAATAACAAAGAACCGAACCGAAGATCCGCACAAATACAAACCTTCGGTCGTTGTAAGTTTTTCGTGTATTGAATTGTGATTTGACAGCGTAACGGCAAGCGAAGAAAGAAAAGCGAAGTCGCCACCGGAAACTATGTCGATTGATTGCGTTGAAAACCGAACGCCGTCTTTTTTCAACAAAAGGCCGGAAAAGTATTCGTCAACTACCGGCGTACCATCTTCAAAAGTGTCGGTCGGCGCTGGCGAATATCCATCGGTCACAAACCGGAAAACGCCATTGTTTAGCTCAATTTCGGCGTCGGTAATCGTCGAATCGGTCACAATTTCAACAGCGTAATGAATTTTGTATAAAGTATTCACAATTAACCAACTTTCACAAGATCAATAGAAACCCGAAAATATATCGCCGAAATACGCTCGAACTCGAAAGCGTCCTTCGAATCATCGAAAACAACAACATGAACCCCGCCGCCAGCAACCGCCCCGAACATATTCGAAACCCCGAAAAATCCATCGGTGATAGGGAAAGCCGTTCCGCGCTGATTCCGGCGGAAGTTCATGTATTTTTTCAAATCTTCGCGGTTCAAAATTGCCGACGCGCTGAACTGATAGCGGTCTTTTTCAGAATCGAAAAAATAGTTGTTCCGGTTGTACGTTTCTGAAACGCTCGAATTCCAAACCCCGCCGCCGCGCCATTTTGCAGATATACAACGAACAGAAGTCGGCAAGACGGTTTCGCCTTCAAACGAAAGGTCGGTCGCAAGAAACGAAACGGTCAAATTGTAAACGTTGCGCGTTGTCCCCTCTTCAATACTAATCTTTGAAACAACGGCCGAAATCACGCCGGAATGATTCACGTTTTCACCGAAGAAATGCTCTTCGAATTCCGAAAGTTCGACCGCAATTCCGGCGACTCTTATGCGGTCCAGTTCTTCGACTATTTCGGAAATTTCCGTTCGCTTTCCCTTGAAAACGAACTCCGTTTCGTATCGGTCGCTAGCCGCGCCGCGGTCGATCGAATGCAAATTTCCGTCGGTCGTTTCCGCGAATCGGTAATTATAGAAAACTCTTGGTTTGTATTCGCGAACCTTTGCCGCGACGTTCCCGATTTTCATATTGTTCGTCCGTTCGCCTTTAATTCAATCAACATATCTTCAAGCTCACGCAATTCGTTTTCTCTTACGTTTCCATAAATATTGACATTTACGTTTCCGCCGCCGCCGGTTGTACCGTTTGCAATGTCATAAAGTCGCCTCTGCTGTCTTGCATTAAAGAACATTTCACCCGATTGCGCCGTTACAACTCTATTGTCTCCGTTCATCACTGGCGCGCCGTTGAACCCGTCAACCGGTCCCCCGCTCGAAAACGATTGCATTTCAGAACTGATTCGGGCCGTATTCGCCGCCGCCGCGCCCAAAACTAGCGCGGTCGTTCCGGCCCCAAATCCAGCAATCAACGCCGGCGCCGCAAACCCGAACGGAGCGAACGCTTGCGCATAACCACCCCAAATCGAAGGAATCGAAGAAACCGCGCCGGCCCAAGTCTGCGCGATTTGCATTCGACCTTTTCTCTTCGCGATTTCCCGTTCGCGCTCCTCGGTTTCTTTCGCAATCTTCTTTTCTTCGATTTGCCGCCGGCGGCCGGTCACGATCATCATTGAAAGCTTTTCGTTTTGCGCTTCTTTCCATTTTTCAAGTTCTCTTTGTTCCCGCGATACGGAAAGTTCGAAGAGCGATTCGCCCAGCGTCGCCATAGCATCGACGCCGACTTGCGCCGCCATGAATGCCCCGTTCACGATTTCCTCTTGCTCTTCGGTTGTTCCGAACAGCATCGACAAAGCATTCGGCCGGCGTTGTTCGCCGTTTTTGTCCATGTTTGCAACGAACTTTTCGATTTGACCGGAAATTTTCGCATCGTCCAAAAATTCAAAATCTGCAAAGCCGAATTGTTCTGATTCGAGCAACGCAAGCGCGGCCGCCTTTTCGCGCTCAATTGCGGCAAGTCGGGCCGAAGTGTACAAAGGAATTAAACCGGCGCCGGAATCGGCCCCGTCGATCATGTCTCGCATAAATTCCGCGCGGCTTTCTTGTATCTTTTCAAGTTCGAGCGAAAGCGACTGGCGATTCGCGGCGATTGCGTCGGCGGTCTTCTTGTCGCCGGATTTGCGCGCGGATTCAATCGAATCGTCGAACTTTTTGATTTGCGCTTCAATGTCGCGCAACGTGTCCGCGTAAGCGTCGGAAATGTCGTCGCCAAGATTCCGAAGCGACATTTTTTCGACTTCGACTTGCGATTCAAATTTTTTAGAAAGTATACCGGACCGGCCGCCAAGCGCGCGCCGAACGTCCGCGTTCATTTTGTCAGAACCGGCCGCAAGATCGGCGAATATGTCGGCGGTCGTTTTCGCCTTTTGGCTTTCGATTGCTTCAAGACGCCGCAAAAGATCGATCGTTTTTTCGAGTTCTTCGTTTTCTGTTTTTCGGGCCTTTGCGTTGTCTGTTATAACCGGCGTAACTTTCCGAAGTGAATCGGCTTGTTGTTCGCCGGCTTCAATCGCCTTTTTGCCGTCGAATGTCCAGTCGGTAAACATTCGCGAAATCGATTCGTTCGTTTTGTTCGCTTGTTTTTCTATTCCTTCGAATGAACTTTTTGTGTATTCATCGACGAATGAATACAATTCCGTCGCGGCCGCTAATGGCATTCCGAAAGCGCGGCCCAAAGCTTCGGCGCCTTTCACAATGTATTTCGTCGCTTGCAAGAATCCGACAACGACCAAATTGAATATTTCGCCGGTCATTAGCATTGCATCGGTCACGACATTGAAAGCTTGCGTTAATTTAGTTGCAACGATTCCGACGCCCGAAAGAACGTTTCCGAGAACAACCGCCGCGCCGGTGATAATATCCCAGCCGGCCGAATCGGAAATCGTGTCGGTCAATTCTGCAAATGTTCCGACAAGCGGTTCTAGCGCGGTCTGTTTCAACTTCAAAAAAAGCGCGTTTACTTCGGTTTGGTTTCTCTTGACCTGCGCGGAACTGGCCGCCATTTTCCCCGATGTTGAAACATACCGGTCGCCGGCGTCGCCTAAAAGTTCGAGTTCTTGCCGGCCGGCGTTTAACAGCGGCGTCATTTTCGAAGACGATTCGCCGAACAATTTCGACGCCAGCGCGTTTCGTTGCGTTCTGTTTTCCATAGTAGAAAGCGAAAGAATTGTTTCTTTCAAAACGTCGTTATTGCTTCGCATATTTCCGGCGGCGTCAACCGTCGCGACGCCCAGCTCTTTGAAAACGTTCGCCGCTTCTTTTGAGCCGTTGCGCGCTTCGAGCATTTTCATTGTCATTTGTTGCAATGAAACTCTCAATTCGCTTGTCGTTAAGCCGTTTCTTTGCAAAACCAAATCCCATTTTTGATACTCTTCGGCGGTCGTGTTTAATACTTGCGACTGAATCGAAATTTCCGCGCCAACTTTTGAAGTTTCCAATAGAAACTTATACATTGCTGCCGAAGCGAAAGCAACCGCCCCGCCAAGCTTCAAGAATGACGCCGATATACCGGTCAATGCAGAACCGGCCGTCGCGACCGCTTCGCCAGTTTTAACCGCTTCTTTTCCGAACTTGCCGATTGCGGTTCCGTCGAACGCCGCCGACATTGTTTTACCGGTCGATTTCACCTTTTGCGCGAACTTGTCAACGCCGAATTGTATTTGATCTAATGACTTGTAAAAGCCGCTCGAATCTAGCTTAATTCCTAAAACGATCGCGTCCATTTGAACCCCTTTTTATAAATTAGGCAAAACCCCGCCGCCGTTTGTTTTCGATTTGAGAAACCCGTTTTTCGCCGCGTTGTATTTCTTTGTGAATTCCCAAACAAACGAAATTGTATCGCGTGGGTGCAAAGGTGTGTTAAATTCTTTGTAAAACGAAACCAGTTCGTATAAATCATAGACAAACGGCGGGATTTGCGATATCGGACAATTAAAATATTCTGTGTCGGTCGTTGTGCTATAAAAGACGCTTTCTTCTGAATCTTCGAATTCGCCGCGCTCGAATTCCGGCAAAAAACAACAGCGTCGTTCGATTTGGTCGGCGTGTTCGCAATCGTTACACGAAAAAGGAACCCCGCCCGAATGTATCAAAGCCAGCGTTTCAACCGCTGATTCGAAATATTTAAACATTGTATCACCTCAATGAAAAAGGGAACGTTTTTCGCGTTCCCTTTGGTTTATTCATTCTTTAGTATCTACGCAAGGCCGGCGATCTGATAGAGCAATTTCAACAAATGCGCTTTCAATCCTACCGGCAAAGCGGCGAACGTTTCAAAATCGGCCGGCGGGGTTTCCGCAACGGTTGAATCGGCTTTGAATTCGAATTCGTACCCCGTTGTCAGATCATAAAGACCGGACCAGCCGCAAACGTGCGCGCGAACTAATTCATTCAACGCGTTTTCAAGTTCAACGGCTTCGGTTTCCGTTTTTCCTTCGGAAAGCGTCGCGCGGCGCTTTTCCTTCAAAATTCCGACGCTTTCCGTTGTAAGCATTTTCATTTTGAAAGTTGGCCAATATTCCGCGGGAACGCCTTCAATTTCGATTGGGCATTCGACCGTTTTCGAAACAACCGAAAACCCTTTTAGTTTCGAAAGCATTTCCGGCGAAAGCTTTGATTTTTTAGTTGTCGCCATCATCGCCGCCGATTTCGACAATCAAAGAACCCGCGGCGTACTTTTCCGAATCAATAATCGCGTGAACGATCATTTCTTTGGAATCACCGGTTTTCACTTCGATTTCATTGTCGCCGGCGATCTTTTTCAAATCGTCTTTTTTAAGCTTCATAAAGTCGGCTTCTGTCAAGTGTCCGGCTTTTTCATTTTCAAGGTTTGGCGCGTCCGCTTTTTTACCTTCGGCGGCGTCCAAAAGTTGATTCAAGAATTCGTCGGAATTGTTCGCTTTTCTTGCGCGGTTGAATCTTGCGAGCGTTTCGGTTCTTACGTTTACATTCGGCATTTTTGGCCCCTCTTCAAATAGGTTTTTGTTGTAAGCAATCGCCGAAACTACATTTTCGGCAACATCGGAAAAAGTAACGGTTTTTATTTCATCTCGAAACATTTTGATCGAGTTCACAAACTTCGGATAAACGCCCCGAATATACGGGAACAAATAGGTTTCGAAGTTGCTTTTGAGGTTCCAATTTTTAAGAGCGCGCAATATTTCGAGCCGGTATATTTGAATATAATCGTCGCGCAAATCGAATTTTATATCGGGAATCTTTTTCGAAACTAGCGGGAAATAATGCCGCTCGATTTTCAGAAAAAGCGCGTTCATTTCGGCCTTGCCTTCGGCGCGGCGATAGCTTATGGCCATTTTTGAAAGTTCCGACGCTTCTATTTCCGACATTTCAAAACCCTATAAAAAAGGAACCGAACATTCGCCCGATCCCCAATATAAAACAAAAACAAAACGAAAAACTCAATAGTCCGCGATTTTTTCTTTGAACCCGATAAAATACGGTATTTCGGAAACGTTCGCGGGAATCGATGGCGTCGGAATCCACAAAGGCGAATCGCCATCGATATTGACCAGCGCGCGCGCCGTCATTTTGTTTCGCAAAATTCCGTTCGCGTCTTCGATCGTTTGCGCGTTGATTTGAGCGCGCGCAATGAAGATTGAAAAGAATTCCGAATCGAATTCAATTTTGTAAAACGTTTCCGTTGAAATGGCTTTGAACCAGTCGAACGCGGAAAGCGATTTCAAAAGCGGGTTTAATACGAAAGTCGGTTCAATTCCATCAATAACAAAGTTTTTTATTCCCGATTCAGTGTTTTGACATTCGATCGGAATGATATTGTTCCCGCTCTGAAAGTCGATCGACGTGATACAAAAAGAAGATTCGTCGCCGCTCTTCAAATCGGTAAACTTGACCGTTGTATTTCGAAGAGAATCGGCAACGGTTCTTTGCACAAAATCGGCCGCCAGTTTTGGAACGTCGGCATTTCCAGCGCGGTTTTCCGGCGCTTCAAGCTTGCCGGAATAGTCGAATTTAATCATAAAAGGCTTTGCGGTTCCTTCGGCCGTGATTCCGAAGTTACCAATCGCGCCGGCGGCTTTGCGCAAAGTAAATTCGTCGTCTTCGCCATCATAAGCGACATAACAAGCCGAAACGGTTTTTTCGCTTTCGGTTTGCGACGGGTAAAAGACATGAGTTCCGACGGCGTTATTTGTCGCACTCAAACCGACAGAAAGCTTTTTCATTCCGCAAGAATTAAAGAATTCCCCGAATTCTAAAACGTGTTTTGCGTCGGTCGGCGTTGCGGGAACCGTCGCCGGCGTGAATTCCCCCGCCGTAACTTTCATTGACAAACCGATTTTTGCTTTTAGCTGGCCGACAATCGATTCGTCGGCGCCATGCCAAGTACCGGTCGCAAATTTGCTTTTTTCGTCGTCGCGGTCGATTTCATCTTCAAAGGAAATTTCGCGCGCTCGAAAACGAACGTCGTCGGTTGTCACGGTTGTTTCGAATACGCCGGCGACGGCTTCGGGCTTAATCGCCAGCAATTCGGAGTTTTTGAGAATCGCCATTTGTGAACCTTTCAAAAAATTGGAATTTGGTATACTCTATTTATTAGGCCGGCTTTTATATACAAGCCTTCAAATCGGGGTTTCTTGTGTCGCGCGCAAACGTAAGAAGCCAGCGCGTTTCGACGGTTCCCGTTTGAATTCTGTCGTTCGTAACATCTTCGAAAACGCGCGTCATTGTCTGAAAATCAAACGATTCGACAAGACCGCCCAAACGATAGTTTTCATTGAATAGAAAAAGCTGATCGGAAAAAGATTCGTTCATTTTTTCGCGAATCGCCTTTTTCGGGTTTTCTCCAGCGACGCCGGAATTGTGAACTTTGGCTTTTATCACTAATACGATTTGAAACAAATTTGACTTTTGCCCCGAAGAAAAACCGGCGGCCCGAACGCCGTCGGAATCTTCAATTCCGAATTCGTAATTGACGGCGGCCGCATCTTTCGACGCCGCGCGGTTTGACGCAATCGACAAAATTTCATCGAAAATTTGAACCGTTCCCGTTTCCGTATAATACGTATATCCGGTTGACTGCAAAGTTTTGTCGATTGAAAGCAACGCCGTTTCGATAGCCGCTTCTATTTTGTTCATGTATTCCATCTTATGACGTCCTAATTAATTTTCCAGTGAAAACAGCGCGCGCCGAAGTGATCGCGCCGGCGGTCCCTCTTATGATTTCCGGCGACAATTCAGAACGCTTCTTTTCCGCGCGGCCGTAAAACTTTTCCGACATTCGGACATATACGTCGTCTTCTGTTATTTCTACATTTGTAACGCCGATTGAGTCTTCGGCGAATCGGTACGTCGCGAAATAGTTCATGAATGACTTTGCGGTGCTTGAAACCGGTTCGGCGATTTCATCTTCGAGAACGCCGCGGTCGTTTGCTAAATCTTTGAATTCGTCGATCGCTTCGAGAACATAAGGTTCAAGCGCTTCGGCGGGGAATCGCTTCAAATGAGCGCTGGTAATGTCGGAAACTTCAAAAATTGCCATAGGTGAAACCCCTTTACAAAAGTTTATTGAATTGCACTATCGCGCCGTTGAAAGCCGACGCGATACGCTGGCGAATATAGGTTTTGTTTTGTTCAAGTGCTTTGTCAAGAAACGGGTCAGGTTTCCATGTACCATGCCCCCGAATAATAAAAATACCGTATCGCGCTTTTTTAATATCAACGCGGAAAAGCATTCCGTTTTGGTCAGTCAACGAACCTTTCGTTTCGGTCGCGCCTTTTAGCCGGCCGGTTCGCTCTTGGTATCTGTGAACCTCTTCTTTTGCGGCGCGCAATAATCTTTGCGAAATATCCTTTTCGGCTTTCTTCAATTCCGGCGTAGAAATGACTTGAAACTTGCGCACAATGTCTCCGGCCAATTTGTTGACGTCGAAAGATACTTCAATATTTCCCGCCATTATTTCGCCGCCATGATTCGGAATCGTTTCAACTGGCATTTACAGTTCGGGTGCGTGTCTTCGATCGGAATCGGCGCGGCTTCGATCGGATAATTTCCGGCGCCGTAACCGATGTTTCGATTTGCGTGTTCGTCGCATATATCAAAAATGTCGTGATCGGGCGAAAGCGTATAGGAAACAACGAAAACCATTCCGGCCGGCAAAGCCTTTTGTTCCTCTTTAAAACTGGCGACGTCTTGCGCTGTGACTTCGGAAACGTATTCGGTTTGGCCAAATCGTTTCACATTATAGCCGGCCGCGTTTTCGACCGATACGCGAACGGCGTATTCGGTTTGGTTTGTGCGAACATCTTTTTCGATGTTCTGCAAAAGAGAATCGAACGCTTTTTTTCTTTCGCGATCTTCAAGAACGTCGTAATTTGCTGAAAACTTTTCAAATTCTTTTCGAAGAGCGTTTCGGCCGCGCAAAGCAATTTTGCGCCGCTCTTCGAGAATTGCAATATCGGCGGCGATTCTATCTTTTTGTGCAATCGTTAAATCGTCGCGCGAACCGGTCCGTTGTAGCTTATTGATTCGGCCGGTAATCTTTCGCGCGATTGTTGTTTTCGCTTCAATCGTTCCGTTTAAATCAGAAAGCGACGCGGCGATTCGTTCGACTGAATCTTCGGCGGCGTAACGTTTCAAACGATCGATTCGACCGTTCAACGGTTGCGCGTTTTTCATAAGCGCTTTGTGCAGTCGTTCCGACGTTTGGCCGTCAAGAATCGGCAATAGCAAGTTGCCGTCTTTTGAATATGCGTACTCTTTGTAAAATTGCTTTTCGGTATAATCGGGCCGGCCGATTCTGATTGAATCGAAAACGAATTTTTTTGAAACATCTTGAAAGCCGCGTTCTGACAAAAACGAATAAACATCGTCAAAAAACTGTGTCGGTGTCAAACCGTTTTTTATCACTGGCAAATTTTCAACGGCGTCGGAAACTAGCGATTCAACAAACCGGTCGAAATCTATTCGCAAATCAATATATTCGTTTTCAAGTCGCGCCAAAATTGCCCCGCTTTCAAAAAAGGGAACGGCCGAAAATAGCCGTTCCCTTTTCAAGTTCTACGCGTCAAAAGGTTACTTTGTGACAACGCCGGCAAACCAGCCGGAAGTATTCAAGAAGTCGTCGCCGTAAACCATACCGTACTGATTGAACGACGCCGGTTTTGTTTCCGACGGGCCGTCTTTTACGATAACAGTACCTTCAACAAGACCGAAACAAGAACGTTTGCCACCTACAACGCCGTATTCTCCGGCCGCAAGACCGCCGAGAACGCCCGCCGGAAGGTTGTTCGACGAATAGATTTCAACGCCGTAAAGCATGCCGAGACGGCCCGATTCGATTTTGCCCGAAAGACCTTGGTTCGACGCTTTTGTTCCCAATTCAGTAGTAACATAAATTTCAATGTAGGGCGGAACAACAATCGCGGCGTCGCTTTCGATGTTCGCTTCTTTCATTTTGGTCGCAAGCGTTTCAATGTACGAAAGCGCCTTTTCGCGTGTATTGATCTGTATCGGTGTACCGGTCACGCCAAGAGTTGCCGAAGTTGTCGCGCCGGAATGAACGTCGGCAAAAATAGTTTTGTCAATATCGTTCGCGATTTTATACGCCGCTTCATCGGCATAAGCGCCGGCGGTTGTAAGCGCCGAAGATTCGGCAATGTCGGAATCTTCGAGATAGAAATTGATAAATGGGAAATGGTCAAGAATGATAGTTTCAGAACTTGACGTCGCGTTTTCCGGCGCGATTCCGGTTCCGGTGTACTGATTCACTGTAAGATCGCCGACGCGCGGAAATTTGTAAGATGAACCGCGGCCCAGTTCGCGCATTGTGCGAATTGCGACAACGTTACGAGCAACCATTGTTTTGTTCAACTTGTCGATAATCATTCCGACAACGACTTCGGCTTGGATAAAATCTGTTAGCTTGCGAAAAGCCATTTCGAACCCCTTTTTGTAGTTTGTATCTTTGGCGATTCGTTCGCCGTTTCAATTATTAGGCCGGAACGATTAACGCAAACCAGCTTGCGCGCGTATCGTGTCCATATTTGCGGCGATTTCAGCCGGTGAAAGTTTGTTTAGTTGTTCAAGAGAAAGCGCGGCCGGTTTCCCGTCAACCTGCGAATGTTGCGGCAAAGAGACGCCGCGGCGCTGGTCAACAATAACCAAATCGGAATTTTCAGCGACAACGCCGGAAACGTAATCGTCGAAAAGAATCGTTTTGTCGCCGTCAACTTTTACAATCTTTCCGTCAATAACTTTCAATTTTCCTTCGGCCAGTTCCGCGCGAACGATATGTTTTGAACCTTTTAGTTTCGGCCCGAACGCATCATTCAACGCCTTTTCAATGGTTCGCGAAGTTGCGTCGGCTTCGGCTTTTTCGGCTTTCAATCTTTCCGCGTCACGCTCTGCAATAAGTAATTGCACTTGTGATTGTAAACTTGTAAGTTCGGCCGGCGCGGTCGATACGGTCTTTTTGACATTTTCGACGAAATCTTTCAAAACGCCTTTTTCGGGGTCGAATCCGATTTCGTTCATCATGTCCAAAAGTTTTTTGCTTTGTCCGCTTTTCTTGTCGTAACTGGTCTTACCGAAATCGGCTTCGGTTTTAACGATTTCGTCAAGTTCCGCGTGCAAAGCCGCGTCGGTCACTTTCGCTTTAAAAGCCGCGATTTTTTCGTTCAACTTCTTTTCGTGCTCTTCGCGATTCATCTCTTCACCTCTTCGGGTTTTTGGTTTTTCGGTTCCCTCTTCGGGGTTTTACAAAATACTATTATCGGCAATCGTCGAAACCAACTTTTCAACGTCCGTTTCGACGCGATAATGATTCGCCGACATTTTTACCAGTTCGGCCGCGAAAGTCGCGTTGATTTGCGGCGAAAGGTTCAAATCTAAAATGCGTTCAATCGTCGAAACTTTCCGGTCGAATTCGTCTTGCGTCGGCCTGTAGTTTTGCGGATAACGAACAACGTAATTTGTTATTTCGCCAGTGATCGCCGTAAACATAAGCGCGACCATTTGTTCAAAACGTTCGGCAACTTTCGCGGTTTTTTTGATTGCGAAGTTTTGGCCGATAAATTCGTATGAGTGAGCAACGCCGGATTTGCTCGAATTCCCTTTGTTTACCGCCGAAGCGCCAAGAACATTCGCCGCTTCAATAAGCTTTTGCAGTAAATCGCCGCTCATGTCGTTCATGACGCGCAAAATGTCCGACGCCGGCGAAATCCATGTTGGCGCCGAAACAGAGCCGTCATAGTCCCCGCCGTAAATCAAAAGATTATCGGCCCCGATTTCGACCGTCCCCTCGTTCGCTCTCGATTGAATAGCCAGCGTCGGAAAAGCGCAAAGGCGTTCAATATTTCGCTGTTCAGAATCTTTGTTAAAAACACCGTAGTTCATGCGCGCAATGTCGTAAAGCGGCGGTTGCGGCATAACGTCGCGCGATACTTTAGAATACAAAGCGACAACCGGTAAAATACCGAATTCGTGGTTCTCTTTTGTTGTCGGCATTTCAACAACCGCGCCGTTTTCAAATGTCACAAGAACGCTATATTCCGACGTCCATTTGCGATACACACCAACAACAACGCCGTTCGAACTGGTTTCGTTGTACTCATGAAATGAAATCGAAGTAAAGGCCCCGTCGGAATTCAGATCAAACGAACCAACATCGGCCGCGCTCTTTGTGATAAGATACGGGAACGAGCGGCTTTCGAGCGCTTCGGCCTTTGTGTCGGCGGCGTCCGTGTCGTTATTCATTACGGCAAAAGAGACGCCATGCAAACGCGAAAGCGTCGTTGCGTACTCCGTTACTTCTTCAATCGGGGTTCCTTTTCTGTCAGCATTCTGTAGAAACGCCGCGAATAAATCCGAGTCAGTAGAACGCGCCGCGTCTTCGGCGAATACCGGAACAACAAGCGAATCGACGATTCCTTTTACATAATTTTTGTAGTAAATATTTTTTTTCCGAGCGGCAAGTGACTTTTCTTTTGCGTGGGCAACTAAATAGTCGCCGTTCTGAAAACCGCCGGTTCCGAAATACGCGTTTTGCGTAAATTGGTAAACATTATCTTTTGTCGGTAGCGTTTCGCTGGCGAACCCTTTCGTTCTAGTTGTAAAGATTTGCACTTCGGCCCGATTTGAAGCCGGTAAAACAACCGATTTCCTCTTCGAACCCGTATCGCAACGCGTCCAAAAGGTGATTATATTTGTCGATTGGTTCGGGGAAAACTTCGCCGTTTTTCTCTTTTCTTGTGTACAATTGCAACTCTTCTTTCGTGTGCTTGCATCGTGGGTGAACCACTATTTTGCACTGCAAAAGAAAATCGATTCCGCGCAAAATACTTTTCTTCGCTTCGGTTGCTTTCGTTGCATTCAAACCGAACGTTTGCAGTTCCCGAATCGACTTCGGTTCAGCCGCGTCAAAATAGATTTTTGGCTTGTACAAATCATTCAAAACGATTTTTTCCTTGATTGCATCGGCCAAAAGATCGTTCGTCAATCCGGTTTTATAGATTTCGTCAAATATGTAAATCGTTTTCGTTTTCGCGTCATATCTGCAAAATATCGTTGTGGCGGGGTCAATCGTAAACCCGAAATCGCCGCCAATTTTCAGCGGGAATTTTTTCAAATCGCTGGCGTTGAAATGTTCTTCTTTCCAATTCTCGAAAACGCGCGAACCAAGTGTTCCGAAATTGCCTTGCGCGTATACTTCGAAGAAATACGGCGAAGACTCTTTTAGACCTTCGAGAAAGTCGATTTCCTCTTGTGCGAGAAAACGATTGTCGCGATATGTTGTTTTCAGAATCAAAAGTTCTTCGGTTTCGTAAAGCCGAATCGAATCGTCAATTCCGTTTTTCTCGAAGTAATCTTTATATAAATAATGCGTTTTGTAAATCGGGTTGTACGTCAAAAACGTTTGTTTTATAAACGGCGTTTTCCCGCGCATACGAATGCGTAATTGTGTAAGTGACGCGCGCGAAACTTCCGAAGCTTCTTCAATCCACAATTTTGAAAACGCGTCCCGATGTATCGGCGTGATCGACTTAATTTTTTCAACATCGTCGCAACCGACAAACTGCAAAGAACCGCCAGTTTTCAAACATTCAATAAAAAATTCGGATTTGTTAATTCTGAAATGTTTTTTCAGTTTCATTCGTCGAATTGCCTTTGTCACTTCGAGCCAAACCGATTTTTTCAACGACGTTTGTGTTTGCCGCGCAACTAAAACCGCTTCGCCGCGCAACGCCCAAAGAACCGCAAACGTCGTTATCGTGTGCGATTTCCCCGAAGAGCCGCCGCCGTAAACGTGCAAAAGCGGTTGTTTCGCTCTTATTAGTGGCAAATAAGCTTTGTTGAATTGCCTCGCGTCGAATGTCACTTTCATTCGGAATCGTCCGCGTTCGTGAATTCAATATGAATATCGGAAAATTCGCGGTCAATTTCCTTGTCGCGGTCTATTTCGTGTTCTGTCTTTTTCTTTTGCAGTCGAAGCGCGGCGCGTTTGTCCGCTTCAATATAACCGTGTTTGCTCTTCAAAAGGAACATTGAAAAAGCGGGATTCAAAGAGCCAACCGAAGCGCCTTCGATTATCTTTTGTTCTTGAATCGCGCGAAGTATTGCAAACTTCGACGAAATTTCCGCGTCGGTTTCTTGGTAATATTGCCATGAACTTGCAGAAAGCTTTGGCGCCAGCTTCGCAAGAATCAGAAAATAAGAAATTGAAAAGTTTGTGATTTTCGTCTTGTCGGCGTCTTGCTTTGAAAACTCTTCGATTGCGTCGTTCATAATCGATACAAGTTCGGCGCGGCTGTATTTCGCGGTCGTTGCTTTTTCGGTTCGGGGAACTGGCGCGCGCTTCTTTTTTTGCGGCGCGGCTTTTGGCAATGGTTTCGCAACGGGTTTTGTTTCTGCCGTCGCTTTCTTCGGCCGGCCGCGCTTCTTTGGCGCTGGCGCGTTCGGCGGGGTTTGCTTTTGCATTCGTTTACCTCTTCGGGATTTTAAAAACTCTTCGGTTTCACATATTAGGCCCAAAAAAGAAAAGGAACCGAAAATTCGATTCCTTACAACAAGCGCGTTCAATAGATTTTCGCGGCGCTCAAACTATCGACGCTATCGTTATATGTGATTTGTTTCGCTACAACATTTAGGGCAACAGACAGGTGCTCCACACACCAAGCATCTGTAGATAAGAATAGTCCCACAATGATCGCAAAATTCATTATCGCTTGAATCTGGTAACATATCGGATAATCCGTCTATTGGTTTACCTGTAAGTTCATCATACATAATTTTCATACATAACCCTTTCTATTGGTGGTGCTACTCGCACCACTCGTACACACCATAGCGGTGTTATTTTGATTCTTCGAAATATTGACAAAAATCATCATTATCGACAAATGGTTGAATGTAGACAATTCCGTCATCTGGTACATTGTTTTTGTTCTGACACAAATACCCAATATCATTATCATGCGTTGAGAATGAGCAGTTTTTACAGCATTGCTTTTTCACATCTTCCTCACTTTTTCGAGTGCTCGTCATTCTCTACTTCGTTTCTTTTCAAAGTTGTACGAGTAGCGTTTAGGCAAAGCTCGATTATTTCAACATTTTCTTTATTAAGCATCGTTCCCCCATAACCATCTTGGTTCGTGATGGTCTTCGCTTAGGCTCAGTCACACGACCAAGCCGTTATACATTTTTCAAAAGAAAGGCCGACACTCGCCGGCCCCAAGCAACCGCAAAACCGATACAATACAGTGGCAACATTGATTAAAATATATATATATAAACAAAAAACAAACCACAAAAATAAAATATTAGAAACTATTCAAAAGCCGGTTCGATCCCTTCGGCCTTGAACAGATCGTCGATACCTTTCGAAATAGTGTCGAACGCTGGTTTTAATCGCTTCGTTTCCGCGTCGAATAATTCTTGCGTTGAAAGCGTTTCAACTAGATCGGTTTGAATAGTTTCGCCGGCGACATAACGAACGGCAAATTCAAGCATTCGAAACAATTCGTTCGAAACTGATTCCGGCAATTCGAAGCCGTCGCCGACGTATTCGCCTTTACAGTTGAACAATGCTGGCGCATAATACGAACGGCGTTCGCCAGTTTCAAACTTTAACGCCGATTTTAATTCGAACGAATGCGCGGTTCCTTTCACCTTCAAACGAAAGTTTTGTTCGTGCAACATCATATTCGACCGGTCGAAGAGCAATTCAGAAACGTGCGGCAAATATGCGGAATGCGCAAAAAATACGCGCGAAATATCGGCCGCGCATCGCGTGAATTGTTCGGCGAACTCTTCGGACGGCGCCGCGTCGCTCTTCATCACAAATGTATTTGTCGCGCCTTTTGTGGCGTCGTGCGTTTGATATTCAACGACAGTTTCTTTTGTGGAATCGGAAAATTTGATTCGTTTAATAAAAGTTTTCATTTGAAACCCTTTCGGTTTTTGTTTTTAAGTTACGCGCGCCGCTTCAATGTTATTTCAACGCGCGGGTTTTCTTTATCGTAATCGGGAACCAAAACAACGATTCCCGTGTTTTTCCAGTCGTCGTCTTTCCAAATGCCGTATTCGGTCAAAACGTCTTGAATCGAATCGGCTTTGTTCGTCAAATCAGCGCGGCGATTGTCGGGAAAGAATATTCGGAACTGCGACATCTCGAACGATTCTTTCCAGCTTTGAAGGCCGGCCGCCGATAGTTGTAAAAGCGCGGACCGCCGCCAGCTTTCATATTCTTTCGAACTAAAAATTCCGTTCCGCGCTTTGATCTTTGAATTTTTTTTAGACGGAATTCGGCCGCGAATGACAATTCGCAAAACGCTATTTTCCATCATTTGAAACCCTGTCGATGAACTCTTCAAAGAACCGTCGCCGTTCCTTCAAGAACAGCCAAAAAGACCAAAGCCATGCAAAGCCGACGGCGATAAACAATATCACGAAAAACTTCAACAAATCCATGCGAACCCCTTTTATAAAAATTCTGTCTTCAACAATAACGAACGCGGGAACGCGTAACGCTTACCGCTGGCGACGTTTTCCGCTGAAATATAGCCGCCTTTCGTCGCTTTCCCTAATTTGTATATATTCCCGTGTTTACTCTTTAGTTTTGCACCGGAAACAACGCCGAACAACTTTTCGAACAACAAAAAATATTCGAATTGGTCCTTTTCTCCGATTCTAGTTTCAACGCGAACTAGTTTTTTACAGTCGCTTTCTTTTGGGTTCAAAATCAAGTCGATTTCAAGATTCAAAAGAGCATACCGACGCAAAAGGTTTTCACGAACGGCGGCCCGAAATGTTTCGGCTTTTTCGCGGCCGCCCAAAAATGCAAATTGCGCAAACGGAACGGCGAACCAATCTTTCGCCAAAATATAGCCGTCAATCATTCCATTCGACAAAACAGCAAACGAACCAGTTTGGTACAACGCGGCCGAAAATGCGCGCGTGAACTCTTCATCGTTTTGGCTTTTCATTGCATCGTAAACAAAATCAATCGCCGAAAAAAGAGCGCCGTTTACGTTCGTAATAAATTCGTCATTCCTTCGCAATTGTTCCGGCGAAATATCCCGCGCGTTTTTTTGTAACACTAACGAACCAGCGCCCCGCCCCGCCTTTTCCCCTTTTAGATTTGTTTTTTGTCGTTTCATAGTTTTTCGATTCTTGCAACTTAACGGCGTAACTTTGCCGCCATGTTTTCAAGAACTGCGGCGGTTTCGGTTGCAATTCTTTCCGTTTCCGACTTGGTTTCAAGAATCCCCGAAACGCAAATTTCATTTTCGCTTTCACCATGCAAAAACGCTTTCGCGCTTTTTCCGCTTTTGCTAACAAATGCCTTTTGACCTTCAACAAGTAGCGCGGCATATTTGTTTTTCAATGTTCCGACAACGACTTTATAGTTTTCCTCTTCTATCAAAATATCACAACTAGAACCGTTTGGCCGCAAAATGATAGAAGGAATAGAACGCAATTGTTCGCCGGTAAATTCGTGTTTCATCGCGTTCGTGTTCGCTTTCAAGCGCTTGTCGACTTCGGCGTTTCTCTTTTCAATGTTTCCGATTTTAGAGTTCATACGATTCGACCTTTTCGCTTTTGGTTTCGGTTGTTTTTGGTTTTTCGGTTCGTTCGCTATTTTCAATCCATAAGGCGAATAGAATATTAAACACAAAAAAGAATACAATCGCGGCGGTCGCGACCTTTCCATTTCTCAGATTTTCAAAACCCATTTTTAGTACCTTTTTCCGTGTAGTTTTGCGCGCGACTTGTTGAACCACATTTTCAGTTCAATATGCCGGAAAAGATTCAATTCAAATTCGTCGCAAAAACGAATCATAGTATTCAAATGGAAATGAAAGCGCGATTCGGTTTCGTGTGAATCATTACTGCAAAACCCGATCGGCGAAACAAGCAAAAGAACCGAACGCGCCAAAATTTGAATTTTCCCGTGAACGGAAGTAATTTCGGCCGAATGCGCATATTCCAGCAAAACATCGGTTCGAATTATATCCAAATCGATATTCAAACCGCCAGCCAAATCTAGCAACCGAATAAATGCGTCGGCGATTTCGTCTTCGAAAGTATCTTTCAAGTGAACCCCAAATAAATCGGCCGGCAAACCCTTACA
>JFJP01001173.1_pt1 | contig 30678 bp, 28 predicted proteins | sample 431651 | NCBI WGS metagenome assembly JFJP01 (sample SAMN02602958, study PRJNA72255) | Microbial mat metagenome, whole genome shotgun sequencing project. | biome: fresh water; feature: sink hole; material: water; isolation source: purple microbial (photo- and chemosynthetic) mats found in... | reverse complement strand
AGGGAAGAAACATTTTCAGGGAGCTCAAAAACACTTTTGACGGCCACAACTTCCTTTCCGTCAAATGCGAGATGACCTAAATAGTTACAAACACAATTTGCGCTTTCAAAATCGTCAAGTGTAGTTCAACCTTCTAAAAAGCAACAAGCAATGGCAAAAAGTGGATTTGTTTACATCATGATCAACCCTTCTGTAACCCCATTTTTGAAAATTGGCAGAACTTCAGCCGAGAGCGAAAGGCGGACGAAGGAATTGAATCAGATTGGGGCAGAGCTTTGGTAGATAAACTTGCCGAATACATTTGCCGACAACCCAATTGTGTCCACACTGTGGACACAATTCAATGAAGAGCTATGAAAAAAGCAACAAGAAACCCATTGATAACCAACCACAAAGGCTTGGACCTCATCCAAAGTGTTGACCATTGCTCCCTTGCCAACGCGATCGAAGAGGAGTTGAGGAGGAAGCCCAAGTTTTTCATGCCCTTTGGCGCCATTGGTAAAACGGATTTGGCGAAGGCGCTGAGCCAGTATGATTTCTTGTTTCCCCAGGAGCTTGTCAACCTGTGGATCAAATTCGGAGGAGGGGAATTTTGGGAAACTGAAAACATTTTGCACCCCTTGCCAACGGACGATGAAAGCTTGGAGGACATGGTCAGCTATAACAAATTTGCCTACGAGACCGGATTCGACCGCGCGTTTCACATCTTCGCATCCAACACCGTGGAACTGGTCGCGTTTCACAAGGTCAACCATTCGATCAAGATTTTCCGCCCGAAGGAAGAACATTACAGGGAAGACGGCCAATTTGACAACATCCTTGAATGGTTCAACAGCATCTTTCAAGACCAATACGATTCTCTCGCGATAACAATCGCTGGCTTCGAACCATAAGGCCAAGTTGTGTCCTGTTGCTCGATGAAAACTAAACCGCCGCATCCTTGGTTTTTCCCCAGCATCTCAATAACTTTGAAGGCGCATGGGCCTCAAGCCCTTGGCCTTGGATCGATGCTCGAATCGGAAGACAACGCGATGAGGCCATGAAGAAGGGACAAAGGCTTTGGATGCGGGAGGAGCTGATCGTGGCGGTGAACCTCAAATCTCCTAAGCAATCCTTTTTGCGCTACCGACACGCTCTTATGAAGAACCAAGTACTTATGTTTTTTTAATGGGCGAACGCTGGGCGCGAGACTTTTGGCACAATACTCGGTAGTCAGGACCGTTTTACAATACAAATTTCATAACTTTGCAATATGATGAAAGCATGGGATTTAGGACGTTTCGTAACCCACTACGTGAATCAAAAGGGGGATACAGTTTCACACAAGAAACTGCAAAAGCTCTTGTACTACCTTGAGGCTTGGCACCTGGTCCACTTCGAGAAACCTTTGCTGGAAGAAAGCTTTGAGGCTTGGGTCCACGGCCCTGTTGTTCCGGAACTTTACCGAAAGTTGAAAGCGTTCGGCTTCAACAATCTGGAAGTTGTCAACGACGAGTATGACAATATCGACAAGGAAGCGGAAGCAATTCTTGAACGCAACTCAATAGGCCCAGAGCAAAAGGAGTTGATTCAAGGCGTCTTGGATCGTTATGGCAGTCTGACTTCTTTTGAGTTGGAGCTCTTGTCGCACAGCGAAGCTCCTTGGATCGAGGCCAGGAAAAGCATCCCCCCTCACGTGCCTTGCAACAATGAAATTTCCAAAGAAAGAATGCGGGACTTCTATTCAAAATTGAATTGATAATGGCTGGTGGAAAAAAAGGCGACAAATTTCAGATTCCTGACCCAAAGGCTCGACTGGATGAAATCAAAAAACACAAATCCAAATACAGTTTTGGAGAAAAAGATTTTGCATTTCATGACATAAGGGACTTGAAGCCTGTCTTTGCTTTTGACTATTTGTCATTGAACGAAACGGATTTGTGTTTCAATTCATCGGACCTGACAAAAGGCGATTTGATAGGATTGCTCGATGGGTTGAAGCGAAACTCATCCATAACATACCACGAACTGTCAACCAACAAATACTATAGATTCCACCCCATTGATTTTGAAAGGGACAAAATTTCAATCCGAAAAAAGGATTTCAAAAGAGCCTTGACCTCTAAAGAAGACGCTCTTTCTGACGACGAATTGCCGACATTATACCAATTTGACCTACATTACAACCAAAAGGCAAGGGCTTGTGGTTTTTTGTTCAAGGGTGTTTTTTATTTGGTTGGGTTCGACAACAATCATGTCATTTACCCTGGCGGCAAGTAAGCCCAGACCTTTCCGGCCAAGTTGCGATTCCGATGAAGGATAGGGCTCTGCAAGTTTTGCCAATCCGCAGGGTTTGCCTTTTGCCGATCCCAGGCGGGGCATACGGGGCAGAAGGCTGAAGTTCATCCTCGGCGGCACCGAACAAGTCCCTGGAAGGCAAGAGGTTGGCCAGAGCGAGCCGGGCATCCGAGGCCAGTGGTGGCCCTTGCGCCAGAAAGTTCGGCCCAGGCCTTTGGGTTTTCAAAATTCGCCGCGTACCTTTGGTGAAGTCTAATCGCGAGTTCCCTACGAAAACATCGAAAGCCATGAGCAGGATCAGGATAAAGAACTTTGGCCCTATCAAGGTCGGTTGTCTCGATAGCCAGGGCTGGATCGACCTCAAGAAACTTACTGTTTTCATCGGAAATCAGGGAAGCGGGAAAAGCACCATCGCGAAGCTGGTCTCCATCTTCACCTGGATGGAAAAAACATTGAGCAGAGGAGACTACAAGCCGAAAGAGTTCACCGTCCACAACAGATTTCGGAAGAACTATTGCGCCTACCATCGAATTGAAAACTACTTCTTCGACTTGGCAGGCAAGGACACCGCCGAGATCGAGTTTGAGGGCAGCGTGTACCATTTCAAATATTCCCAAGGATCATTTTCCATCGGGGAGATTGAAAGCGCGGGGACCTACCATCTGCCCCAGATCATGTACGTTCCAGCGGAAAGAAACTTCATCGCCAACGTCAAGACTCCCAAGGCTTTGAAACTCACTTCCGATTCGCTGGTGGAATTTGTGGCCGAGTATGACAAGGCAAAGCAGGAGATGAAAGGAGCGATGAAACTCCCTCTGGCCGGTGAGCTTTATGTCGAGTACCAGCAGTTGAACGATGTCGTTTACGTGAAGGGACCCAACCACAAGATACAACTGAAGGAAGCCTCCTCTGGAATCCAGTCTGTCGTCCCTCTTTACTTGGTTTCAAGTTTCCTTTCCAATGCTGTAAAAGCGCAATCGGAGACTTCCCAGAACATGAGCAGCCAGGAAATGGAGAGGTTCCGAAAAGGCGTTGAGGAAATCTGGGCAAACGACAGCTTCACCGAAGAGCAAAGAAGGCTGGCCTTGTCGGTCTTGTCCTCAAAATTCAAGAAGTCCGCCTTCGTAAACATCGTCGAAGAGCCCGAGCAGAACCTTTTCCCAAGCTCACAGAAAGAGTTGATGAACAGCTTGCTGGCGCAAAACAATCAAAATGAAGCGAACAAGCTCATCCTCACAACCCATAGCCCCTACTTGATAAGCCATTTGACGATAGCCATCAAGGCAGGGAGGCTCAAAGACAGGCTGAACGAGCAGCAAAGGGCCAAACTGGACGCGATCGTCCCTTTGGAATCGTCCCTAAGGCCTGAAGACGTGGCCATTTACGAGCTGGATGAACGCGACGGTTCCGCCAAAAGGCTCGGGAACTACGAAGGAATCCCGTCCGATAAGAACTACTTGAACACGCAGCTCGGCACAAGCAACGACTTGTACGATTCCATTTTGGAGATCGAGGAGGAGTCATGGGCATAGACTTTTCCAAAACCGAGTGCCAAACGACAACCCGAGAAAGAAGGTTTGGCATCCATGACGCCGAGGACAACTCACCCGCGAAGATCATGCTCGAGGACGAAAGCAGTTGGAACGCGACGGTCATCCATGACAACGCGAAAAGCATTCTGCATGTGGCCATCGACCATCGCATCGAAATCAGGCGCGAGAAGGGCGAAATGGACAAGCGCTGCGATTGCATCTTGGTTTGTGAAGATACGCTCATCTTGCTGGAGCTCAAGAACAAGCGAGGAGCATGGCAAACGGAAGGATTGGCCCAGATTGAAGCCACGCTGAGGCGTTTGCGACAGGAAGGGCATCGGTTTTACAGCGAGTCCCCAAAGCGAAAGGCGATAGTGGCCAACAGGAAGCATCAATTTCCCTCATTCGTGGAATCCAACAAAACAAAGAGGGAATACTTCATGAGGCAGTACCGGACGAGGATCCAATTCGAGGCGGAAATCGTCATGTGATGCCAAGTCGCGTTCAAAGGTGTTGGTTTGCCTTGAAGACTCGCCCAAGCCCGAAGGGGTGCCATGATAAGCGGAGCCAAGCCCAAGAAGAGAACCCGGAAGGGGTGAAATCGTCCTCGTGGGGAGGAAGTAATGCCGCCCCTTCGGGGTTCTCGTCCATCGCACGCTTGGCTGGCTGCAACAATTCCAAGCCTTCAGGATTCGCCCAATCCGTGCCATGAGCCTGTCTTTTCATCCGAATTTCGCAGAAAGATGACGATTTGCATTGCTTACCAACGAACGCAACCTGGTATGAGGCGTCCTGTTCGGCAGCAGGGCATGGACCCACCGTCCTTCGTCAACAAAAACAAAAAACCCTAAAAATGCTTAAAGGCACGATATTGCCGAAACCAAGCTGGCCCGTGCTGCGTTAATGCCCAAGAACCAAAACTACAATCCCCATGGACAACTCGAAACCGACCCCAACGCGCGGCCCTGGAGGAATGCGCCTAGAGACTGACCGGATGAGCTACGACGATGCGGAGCGTAGCATCCAGAACCACAAGCAATTCTACATGGCCGTGCTGCTGTTCATCGCTCTGGGCGGCTGGCTGGCGGCCGTGTTCCTTTGATCGGCGGCTGGGCGAGAGGCGGCCTATCAACATCCCCCGAAAAAAGCGAGAACCGCGGGCCTTACAGCGCGCGGTTCTCGCTTTTTTGATGGGCAAAACAGAACAAAGACAAGGGCCTCAGACGTCAAGCCCGTAGTCGCCGTAGCTCTGCTTCATGCTGTTGATGTAGGTGGAAAGCTCTTGGCTCTTCTCGCGGAGCATCTGGGTGTTGACCTGCTTCTGGTAGTCGTCGGGGCCGAGGCTGGAGAGGCGGTCGAGGTCGAACTTGATCTTCTTGAGGTTGGTGAGCGAGCCGTCGATCTGGCTGCGGACCTTCTCGCTGTCGCGGGCCAGCTCGCGGACGGATTCGTAGAGTTCGAGGTTCTGCGAGAGGGCCTGGTCGTAGCTGGAGCGCAGGTCCTCCTCGGGCGACTTGGCGATAAGCTCGCGGTACTGGTTGATCTTCTCCTGGATGCCCTGCATCTCGCCCGAGTAGTTCTGCGCGCTCAGTCGCTTGTCGCGCTCCACCAGGGCCTTGACCTGCTCCACGTAGGTCTCGACCAGGGGGGCCAGGTCGGCCACCACGTCCACGCCCTGCTGCCGGGCGCCCTCCATGCGGGTCTGTATGTCCTGCTTGAGCTGTGCCACCTCGCCCATGATCTTGTCGTGGCGGGTGGTCGCGGGCGTGCCGCGCTGGGCGTAGGACTGCCGCTGGAAGCCCTGCGCGCCACTGGCAGGCGGGCCGAAGCGCACAACGCCCGGGGCCGTGGTGATGGGGCCCTCGCCGTTGTTGGGGTCGTACCTGAAGTTCGAGCGGTTGTACTTGTAGTCGAAATCGGTCTGGCCCATGAAGAGCAGCACCAGGAAGTCGATGAAGCCGACCAGGAGGGGGATGCCCGTCCAGAAGAAGAGCAGGTAGAAGATGCCCAGGGCGGGCTGGTTCAGGTAGAATCGGTGGATGCCGATACCTCCCATGAAGAAGGCCAGGAGGGTGGCGGTGGTCTTGTCTTTGCTCATGGTTCGTCGTGCTGGACGAAGGGACGGCGGCCCCTCCGCGGTGTTGGTTGTCCAAAGATAAGCAAATCTGTCTCCATCTTGGGCCACGCCTGCCAAAAAGTCGCGCCCGCCCAGAGAGGCCCCACCAAAACGCCAAGCCTTGCCCCAAATTGTCCATCGCCCGAGGGCTTGGCTTGGCGTAGCTTCGCGGCCGTCCCGCCGTTGGGATTCGCCTAAAAATCAGCAGAAAAGCATGAAAAGCATCCTCCACAAGGCCCAGAGCCGAGGCCTGGCCGAGCACGGCTGGCTCACCAGCCGCCACACCTTCAGCTTCGGGCACTACCACAACCCCGAGCGCGTGAACTTCGGCGCCCTGCGCGTGCTCAACGACGACATCGTGCAGCCCGGGCAGGGCTTCGGCACGCATCCGCACCGCGACATGGAGATCGTCTCCATCCCGCTGCGGGGCCAGCTCCAGCACCGCGACAGCATGGGCAACGGCTCGATCATCCGCTCGGGCGAGGTGCAGATCATGTCGGCCGGCACGGGCGTGACGCACTCCGAGTTCAACGCTTCCGACAAAGAGCTGGTCAACTTCCTGCAAATCTGGGTGTTCCCTCGGAAGAACGGCGCGGCGCCCCGCTACGGCCAGCGCGACTTCGCGCCCGAAGGCCGGCGCAACCAGCTCCAGACCGTGGTGGCGCCCGAAGGCACCGACGACCAAGCACTGCCCATCGGCCAGGATGCCTGGTTCTCGCTGGCCGACCTGGACCCCGCGACGGGCCTCGACTACGCGCTGCACGCCAGCGGACAGGGGCTGTACGTTTTCGTGGTGGAAGGCTCGGCCGTGGCCGCGGGCCAGCAGCTCGCTCGGCGCGACGGCCTGGGCGTCTGGCAGACCGAGGGCCTGCGGCTGGAGGCGGGAGACCAAGGCGCCAGCCTGCTGCTGCTGGAGGTGCCCATGGGCTGACAAGCGGCTTGGAGCGACGCGAAAAAAAGGGGAGCCCGACGGGCTCCCCTTTTTTCGTTCAGAGCGCGGCCATGCTTTCGCAGAGCGAATCGAGGAAGCTCTTGAGCGGCCCCGAGGCCATCATCTTCATGGCGAAGCCCATGTCGGCATCGAGCACGAACTGCAAGTAGCAGAACGAGCCCATGTTCTGGATGTTCACCGCTATCTGGTACGGGAAGACGTTGCGCCCGTAGTGCTCGATCAGGATGCGCGTATGCGGGACCTTGTTGATGACGCGCATCGAAAAATCGCCTATGCCCGAGAAGTTGAACGCGCAAGTGTCTGTGGTAGAACGCCAATCGCGCACCATCGAGGGCGCCAGCGGGCCCAGGTTGTTCAGGTCGCTTAGGAAAGTGAAAACCGCCTCGGGCGACTGGTTCAGCTTTTTCTTTATACTTTTGATGGTGGACATGGCCATTCGCTAACGTTAATAATGATGGGCAAGATGAAAAAAAACAAGAAGGCCAAGCGGCCCAAGCAAATGTATAAAGTTTTCTTCAACGAGCGTTGGATCCTGCTTTCCGACGGGCGATCGGCGCTGCCCGAAACGCATTGCCAAGAGCGTTTCTCCTACGAGAAAACCTCGGGGCTGCGCGCGAAGATACTCGAGTTCGAGACCTCCGAGAGCGAAAGCCTGCACATCTGGCATCCCGAATTCAAGAAGCTCAAACGAGACTTCCTGCGCTGCTTCAAGCTGCGCCGCGCCGCCGGAGGCCGGGTCTGGAACGAGCGCGGCCAGGTGCTCCTCATCCGCCGCTGGGACACCTGGGACTTCCCCAAGGGCCACCTGCACGAGGACGAAAAGAAGCGCGCCGGAGCGCTGCGCGAAGTGGCCGAGGAATGCGGCATCCACCCCGACAAGGTGCTCGGCAAGCTGCCCACCACTTACCACTGCTACCGCCTGGAGGGCAAGCTGGTGCTCAAAAAGACCTACTGGTTCGAGATGCTGGCGCAGGGCGCCCCCGAGCCCAAGCCCCAGGCCGAGGAGCAGATCAGCGAGGCCGTCTGGACCGACGCCGAAGACCTGCCCGCGCGAATGGCCGGCGGGTTCGCCTCGCTGCGGCCGCTCTTCGAACTGCCGCGGCTCGCGGGCGAGTAGCCCCGCCTGCCGAAGGCTCAGTTGCCAAACAAGCCTCCGCCCGGCGCCTGTCCGCCCACGCCCGAGGCCCCGCCCTGGCGCTGCTGCTGCATCTGCCGCTGCCGCCAGCCGTCATAGACCAACGTCATGCGTTCGAGGAAATCCTGCGAGGGCGACGCGGCGGGCGACATGGCCAGCCTGCCCGAGGGGTCCAGCAAGTAGTAGGTCGGGTAGGCCTTGACCTGGTACGCCCGGGCGATGTCGGGCCGGGCCGAGGCGTCGAGGATGGGCCAGCCGTAGCCGCGGGCACGGGCGAAGGCGCGCATCTGCTCGAAATCCTCGTCGAGGCTGATTGTTACCACTTCCAGGATGGCCCCATGCCGGCGGCGTATCTCGCCCAGCAGGGCCATTTCCTCCTGGCTGGTGAACGACTGGCTGTGTACGAAGTTCAGATAGACGAATTTCCCTTGGAAATCCTTGTTTTCGAGCATCTTGCCATTCAGGTCGGGCAAGGCGAAGGCCGGGGCGAAGGCCCCGAGCGACAGCCCGGCCACCTCGCGGAAAGCCCGGTTGGCGGCCTCGCGCAGCGGCGGCACGCTCATGCGGGTGGTGGCCGAGTCGAGCAAGGCCAGGGCCGCGGGCCGCGGGAAGTCGCCGCTGTGGTAGCCCTGCAGGAGCGAGCGCAGCAGGACGTACTCGCGCAGGCTGTCGTTGTCGAGGGCCGGCTGCTGGGCCAGGATGCGGTCCAACTGGGTGTAGCTTTGTCGCTGGACGATGGCCCGCCCGATGCCCTCGGCCTTGCCGTTGACGTGCAGGTAGATCAGGTGCTGGTCGAAGATGCGGTCCAGGGTCTCCATGTAGGCCGGGTTGTTGGGCTGGAAAGGCTTCCCCTGGAAATATTCCCGGATGATCAGGTCGCGGTTGCGCTGGTAGGAAAGGTAGCGCAGGTAGGCGAAGCGGTACTGGGCATATTGCCAGAAAAAGGGATTCTGGACGCCCTCGAAGGGCTGCGCGAGGCTGTCGATGTTGCGCTCGATGCGCTGGGCCTCGGGCTGGAGCGTAACCTGGTAGAAGTTGTCCACCAGGAAGTTGTCCAGATTCTGGTCGAACAGGCGGAGCAGGTAGTTGAGCTCGTCTTGCTGCCCGTTGCTGACGGCAATGGCGAAGGGCATGGGCACGAAGTAGGGGTTGAAGCGGTCGGCCTCGGTGAGCTCCTGCTTCTGGGGCAGGCTCAGGCGGTAGCTCTGGCCCGGCTCGAGGACGACCCGGCCGAGGAACGGCCCGAGGTCGAGGTAGGCCACGGTGGTCTGTCGGAGCTCGCAGGTCAGGGCGAAGCCGCCATCGGCCCCGACGACGGCGCGGCCGAGCACCTGGCGCCCCCTGGGCTCGAAGGTGCCTTGGGCGTAGAAGACCAGGGTGTCTCCGGCATGGGTCTCGGCCTTGCCGGAAAGGGTTGTCGAGCCTTGGTCGAGGCTGATTTGCTGGGCCTTGGCGGGCATCGTCCCCAGCACGAAGGCCAGGGCCAGGAGCGCCAGGCGGGCGGCCCGTCGGGCTTGCGGAAGGTTCATAAGCGGGAGGGTTTCCCCCTCTTGTTCAAAAAGATTGCCACGATTGCCCGCCCCTTGAAGCCAACAGCCCCCGAAGGCAGGACCTTCGGGGGCTGTGCGGGCGCGGGGCATCGAAATCCTAGGACTTCTTCTGCTTGGCCCAGGAGTCGCGGAGCGTGGACGTGCGGTCGAGGTGGATTTCGTCCGCGCGGTGGCTCGCCGTGGTGAAGAAGTAGCCCACGCGCTCAAGCTGGAAGTGCGTGAACCTGGGCAGCTTGGCCACCGCGGGCTCCACCAGGCAATTGTGGAGGTACTTCAGAGAGTCGGGGTTGAGGAACTCCTTGAAGTCCCGGTCTTTGTGGCCATCCGGCGTTGGGTCGTTGAACAGCCTGTCGAAGAGGCGGATGGTGGCCGGGCGCGCGCGCTTGGCGTTCACCCACTGGATGGTACCCTTGACCTTGCGGCCGTCGGCGGTCGTCCCGCCGAAGCTGTCGGGGTCGTAGGTGCAGCGCAGCTCCACGACATTTCCCTCGGCGTCCTTGACGACCTCCTGGCAAGTGATGTAGTAGCCGTAGCGCAGACGCACCTCGGCACCCGGGGCCAGGCGGAAGTAGTCCTTCGGCGGGTTCTCCATGAAGTCGTCCCGGTCGATGTAAAGCTCGCGGGAGAAGTCGAGCAGGCGCTCTCCGGCGCTGGGGTCCTCGGGGTTGAGGATGGCCGGGTAGATGTGGGCCTGCGTGGGCGGGTAGTTGGTCAGCACGACCTTGAGGGGATGGAGCACGGCCATGTAGCGGGGCGCGGTCTTGTTGAGGTGCTCGCGGACGAAGAACTCGAGCAGGCTGAGGTCGATGACGTTCTCGCGGCGGGCCACGCCGATGCGCTCGACGAAGGCGCGGATGGCCTCGGGCGGGTAGCCGCGGTTGCGCATGCCCGAGAGGGTCGGCATCCGCGGGTCGTCCCATCCGGTGACGACCTTGGTCTCGACCAGCTCGAGCAGCTTGCGCTTGCTCATGACGGTGTAGCTCATGTTCAGCCGGGCGAACTCGATCTGCTGGGGCCTCGGGCGACCCGGCTCGGCCAGGTTGTCGAGGAACCAGTCGTAGAGCGGGCGGTGTACCTCGAACTCGAGGGTGCAAAGCGAGTGGGTAACGCCCTCGAAGTAGTCGCCCTGGCCGTGGGCGAAGTCGTACATGGGGTAGATGCACCACTCGCTTCCGGTCCGGTGGTGCTCGGCGTGCCGGATGCGGTAGAGGATGGGGTCGCGCATGTGCATGTTGGGCGATGCCATGTCGATCTTGGCCCGCAGAAGGTACTGGCCCTCGGGGTAGTGGCCTTTGCGCATCTTGTGGAAGATCTCGAGGCTCTCGGCGATGGGCCTGTCGCGCCAGGGGCTGGGCTTGCCGGGGCGGGTGGGCACGCCGCGGTACTCGCTCACCTGCTCGGCGGTCAGCTCGCAGACGTAGGCCTTGTCGGCCTGGATCAGGCGCAGGGCAAACTGGTAGAGCTCCTCGAAGTAGTCGGAGGCGTAGCGCACGGGGCCGTCCCACTCGAATCCGAGCCAGCGGACGTCCTCCTGGATGGACTGGACGTAGCGCTCCTCCTCCTTGACCGGGTTGGTGTCGTCGAAGCGGAGGTTGCATTTTCCGCCGAACTTGCGGGCCATGGTGAAGTTGAGCACGATGGACTTGGCGTGGCCGATGTGCAGGTATCCGTTGGGTTCGGGCGGGAACCGGGTCTGGATCGCGCCGCCGTTCTTGCCGTTTTTGAGATCTTCCTCGATGATGGTCTCGATGAAGTTGTTCCGCTTGTCGTCAGCGGGTTCCGCTTGGGGATTTTCTTTCATGGAAGGAAAGATTTTTCGATATGGGACCACGAATGTAAGAAGTTTTGCCGACAAGGCAAGGCCTGGGCCCGCTCAGGGCTGGCGGGTGTACTTTTCGACCGACTCGCGGATCTTGCCGTCGCGGGGGTCGAACCGCCAGCGGGGCATCCCGGCGGCGGCCACGCGGTTGCAGCGGGTCAGGCGGTCGGCCGTGGCCAGGACGCCCTTGGGCAGGCCATGCCGCCGGATGAGCTCCTGGCTGTAGGCCGAGCATGAGGGCACGAAGAGGCAGTCGGCGAAGAACTGCTGGCTCAGGTGGCGCTGATAGACCCACAGGGCGGCGCCCAGCGCCAGCGAGGCCGGGTTCCAGCGGCGCCAGCCCTGGCGCTCCGAGAAGCCGAAGCGCAGCTGCCTGGGGGCGAACTCGGCCCGCTCGAAGCGCGACTCTGCCAGCCAGGCCCGGGCCGGGTCGGGCGGCTGCGCTGCGGCCAGCGAGGCCCAGAACGCCAGCGCAAGCGCCAGGGCCAGGCGCCTCAGGTCAGTCCAGGCTCTTGGCATCGGCGGGAATGGCGAAGTCGAAGTAAGGGCTTTGGGCCGCGGCGTCGAAGAGCGGGTTCTCGAAGGCGAAGCGGTTGACCACGCTGTCGGTGCCCTGGCCGTACTCCACCTCGGTTATCCGTGTGGGGAAAGGCAGGACGCCCGGGGCGCGGTGGTAGCGCGTGAAATAGACCTTCTTCAGGGCCGAGCCGTCCAGGGCAAGGTAGCCCATGTAGATCGGCAGGTTGTCCTGGTGGACCAGCTCCACCCACTGCAACTGGTCTTGCAGGCGCGCCGGGGCCAGCCAGCGCACCACTTGCAGCGCGCCCTCGCGGCGGCTCTCCAGCAGGGTGAAGCCCAGGTCCTTGAGGCCCATGTCGTAGGTCTGGCCGCTCAGGAAGTAGAAGACCGGGTGGCTTTTGGACGAGAACATGGGCGAGCTCTGGCGGCTGACCTGGTTCGCCGAGGGGAAGTAGATCTGCACCTGTCCGAACTCGTCCGAGAGATAGACGTACTCGCGGGGGTAGGTGTAATGGCCGACCATGCGCTTCTTGACCAGGTCGAAGAAGAGCCGGGCCTCGACGCGGGCCACCATGCCGTTGGCCAGCCTCTCGCTCTTCATGTCGAGGGCCACCCGCCGCGGGGCCAGGCCAGGGGCGAAGGCCAAGGCCAGCAGCAGAAGCGCGGGCAGAAGCGGCGCCATCCAGCGCCAGGGCGTTCGCGGTCGTTTTTGGTTTTCCATGGTCAGGATTTTTGGGCAGGGAAAAATGCCGCCGCTAATTTCCGAAAAACATCCGAATTGGCGACCAAGTGATGATTTTCGAGCCCGGAATGCCCCGCTTCGTCCGACGGGCCTGCGGGTTTCACAAAGCCAAGGGCCGATTGGGCGAAGCCAAAGCGGCCTTTGGTGAGATCCACCCGGCTAATCTGCGGGCGACTGCGATTTTTGCCCGCAGCAAACCAAGGTGCGACGCCCCCCAACTCGCCGCGCCAAAGAACTTGCCCCTCGGCCCAGCGCCAAGGCCGCCTTCGCGACAAGCCGCAAGCTCTACGCCCCGGCGAAGATTTTTCTGTGTATGCTTTTGGTCAGCCCGCCGCGGGGAAAGCGTTCCCCGTTGGCGGGCTTGTTATTTTGGGAAATGCTATGCCATCGGGTCGTGGCCCGACGCTATTTTTGGCAAAAGGCAGACAGAAAGGCCAGTTTAGGGCTATCTTTGCCCAAAACCTGTCAACCCATGAAATTCGAGCAGTACCCGATACACGAAGGCATCAAGAAAAACCTGGCCCTGAAAGGATTCCGCCGCCCGACGGACATCCAGTTCAAGGCCATCCCGCACATCCTGGCGGGCGAGGACGTGCTGGCCGTGGCGCAGACGGGCACGGGCAAGACGGCGGCCTTCGCCATCCCGCTGGTCCACCTGCTGGACCTGCGCAAGAAGCAGTCGCGCTCCGACGCGGTGCGCTGCCTGGTCATGACCCCCACGCACGAGCTGGCCCAACAGGTCGCGGGCGTCTTCGAGGACTTCGCCAAGAACACCCGGGTGGACTGCCTGGCCGTGCATGGCGGCGTGGAGCAGGACGCCCAGATCGACCAGCTCCGCGAGGGCGTCGATGTGGTGGTGGCCACCCCCGGCCGGGTCTTCGACCTGGTGAGCCAGGGCCACCTGCGGCTCGACCGCGTGGAGGTGCTCGTGCTCGACGAGGCCGACCACATGCTGGCCAAGGGCTTCTACAAGGACATCCGCGACCTGCTGCGGCACCTGCCCCGCAAGCGGCAGACGCTCTTCTTTTCGGCCACCATCGACGAGGAAATCAAAGACCTGGCCTACTCGCTGGTCTCCAAGCCCATCCGCATCCAGATCTCGCCGAAGGATCCCGTCTCGAAGAACGTGGACCACGCCGTGGCCTTCATCGAGATGGACCACAAGCGCTTCTTCCTGGAGCGCGTGCTCAAGACCCACCCCGAGAGCAAGGTGCTGGTCTTCACCCGCACCAAGGTGCGGGCCGAGCGGGTCAAGGCCGCCATGGAGCGCGTCGAAATCAGCGCCCTGACCCTGCACAGCGACATCGAGCAGGCCGAGCGCGAGCGCGTCATGGCCCTGTTCCGCTCGGGCGAGGCCCGGCTGCTCGTGGCCACCGACATCAGCGCCCGCGGCATCGACATCCCCAACGTCGAGCTGGTCATCAACTACGACCTGCCCGACCTGCCCGAGAACTACGTCCACCGCGTCGGACGGACCGGCCGCGGGCAGGCCCACGGCAAGGCCGTGACGTTCTGCAGCCCCGAGGAGAAGCCCACCCTCGAGATCATCCAGTCGTTCCTGGGCAAGGACATCGTGGTGCTCGACATCCACCAAGACGACTACCGCGCCACGCTCGACTTCTCGGAACAGCCCGACAGCGACTGGAAATCGCTGATGGAGGAGGCCGACAAGCAAGAGGTGCTGCACAAAAAACGCGTGGCCCGAAAAGCCACCAAGAAGGCCCGCAAGCCATAAGGCCTGGAATCCTCCTGACCCACCCCAAAAAAAACCTAACATATCCCCATGAAGACCCTCAAGCATGTCCTTCTCGGCTTGCTGGCCCTGCTGCTCCTAGCCTCCGTGGCCGGCATCTTCCTGGTCCGGCACCTGGCACGCCGCGCCTTGCCCGACCTCGACGCCACCCTGGCGCTGCCCATCCTCGACCAGGAAGTGCGCGTTTACCGCGACGCCGAAGGCATCCCGCACATCCACGCCCAGAACGAGGCCGACCTCTACCGCGCCGTGGGCTACGTCATGGCCCAGGACCGCCTCTGGCAAATGGACCTGCTCCGCCGCGTCACACAAGGCAGGCTCTCGCAGATCTTCGGCAAGGACATGGTCAGCACCGACCTGCTGATGAGGGCCTTGCGCATCGAGGAGAAATCCAAGGGCGTCATCGCCCAGACCGACCCGAGCATCGTGGCCGCGCTCGACGCCTACTGCCAAGGCGTCAACGCCTACATCGACCAGAACGCCGACCGCCTGCCGCCCGAGTTCGCCCTCCTGGGCTACGAGCCCGAGCACTGGAAGCCTGAGCACTCGGTCAACCTCGTGGGCTACATGGCCTGGGACCTGAACTCCGCCTGGGACGCCGAGGTGCTCCTGCACAAGATCGCCCAGCAGGTGGACACGGCCATGCTGGCCGAGCTCGTGCCCGACCTCGACCGCCAGACCGTGGCCTCATTCCGCGACTTCCGCACCGGGGAGCTGGGCCTGCGCGAAGACCTCGAACGCGACAGTCGCCCCATCGAGGAGCTGGGCCTGGGCATCTTCAACGGCAGCAACAACTGGGCAGTCTCCGGGGCCAAGAGCCAGGACGGAATGCCCATCCTCTCGAACGACATGCACCTGGGCCTCTTCGCGCCGGGCATCTGGTACCCCATGCACCAGTACGTCGAGGGCAAGGTCAACGTTACGGGCGTGGCCTTGCCGGGCCAGCCCCTCATCGTGGCCGGGCACAACCAGGACATCGCCTGGGGCATGACCAACGTGATGATCGACGACCTGGACTTCTACCAGGAGACCGTCAACCCCGAAAACCCCGGCCAGTACCTCTTCAACGGCCAGTGGGTGGACTTCATGGTCCGCACGGAGGCCATCGCCACCCAGGAGGGCGAAGTGGTGCTCAAGGAGCTGCGCTTCACGCACCGCGGTCCCGTGGTCTCGGAGCTGCACGGCGTAACCGACAAGGTCATCTCGATGCGCTGGATGGGCAACCAGCCCAGCAACGAGTTCCGCTCGGTCTATCTGCTCAACCGCGCCCGCGACTGGAACGAGTTCCGCGAGGCCCTGCGCACCTTCCGCGCCGTCAGCCAGAACGTGGTCTATGCCGACAACCGCGGCAACATCGGCCTGCAATGCGCCGCCGGCATCCCCCTGCGCGAGGGCGACGGCATGGCCATCCTGCCCGGCCAGACCGACCGCTACGACTGGAAAGGCGTCGTCCCCTTCGAGGAGCAGCCCTTCGAGTACAACCCGCCCCGCGGCTACGTGGCCTCGGCCAACAACCGCACCGTGGGCCCCGACTACCCGCACCACATCAGCCACTGGTTCGACCTGCCCTACCGGATCGACCGCATCCGCCAGATGCTCGAGGCCAAGGACAAGCTCAGCGTCGAGGACTTCAAGGCCATGCTGGCAGACCACAACTCGCCCTTCTCGCTCGAGCTCCGCGACCTGATCGTCGAGTACTGCAACCCGGCCCAGCTCGGGCCGCAGGCCGCCGACGCCTACGCCCTGGTCAAAAGCTGGGACGGGCACACCGGGGCCGAGTCGGCGCCCGCGGCCATCACCGAGCTGTTCTTCCTGAACTTCGTCACCGAAATGGCCCGCGAGCACCTCGACGACGAGCTGGCCCGCGAGCTGCTGGGCTTCAAGATCCTGGTGCGCAACCTGTTCGCCCAGAGCACCGCCAACCCCGGCTCGCCCTGGTTCGACCGGAACGGCACCGCCCAGCGCGAGGAGCTCAAAGACTGGGTGCCCCAAGTCTTCGAGGCAACGGTCGCGCAGCTCGACGAGCGCCTGGGCAAGGAGCCCGCCGACTGGCAGTGGGGCGAGCTGCACCAGCTCCAACTGCGCCACCCCATGGGCAAGGTTCGCGCCCTGGCGGCCATCTTCCGCCTCAACTCCGAGGCCTTCCCCGTCGGGGGCAGCTTCCACACCGTCAACCCCTACGCCTTCCCGCTGACGGACAGCAGCTTCACCGTGACGCACGGGGCCTCGCACCGGCACATCTACACCACTTCCGACTGGAACCTCTCGCAGACCATCCTGCCCACGGGCACCTCCGGCATCCCCGCCAGCCCGCACTACTGCGACCAGACCGAGCGCTACGCCAACAACCAGTTCCACCCCGACTGGTTCGACCTGGACGTGGTACGGCGCGAGGCCCTGCACACCACCGTGCTCAAGCCCTGAGCCCAGTCGGCTCGACGGCCGCGCCAGTCTGGGCGAATGCCCAAGGATTTTGCGAAAGCCCTGCCCCCGCGGCGGGCTTTCGTGCGTTTTTTCGTATCTTCACGCCATCCGCCAACCCTAAATCTTTCCGCTTATGTCCCTGCCCACCGACAGCTATTTCATCTACGAGGACCTCCAGGTGCAGTGGTCCAAGCTCACGGGCGTGGCCCCCAACCCAACGCCGCTGCTCTACCGGGTGGACGTCTCCGTCCGGCCCGAGGATTTCATGGGCCACATGGGAGCCGAGTACGCTCCCCGGCAATACCACTTCTTCGGCCCCGGCGGCAAGCCCGCGACGGTCCGCGTGGGAGACATCGCCCTGCGGGGCTCCTCGCTTTCCGAACGGCGCGAAGGGCTGCAACGGAGCCTGGACATCACCCTGGAGCACATGTCGGGCGAGACCCTCGAGAAGAAGTACCTCTTCAACGGGCCGCACCGGGGCGACTTCGTCTTCAAGCTGCCCGAGCTGGTCAAGGAGATGCGCCTCTACGACATGGCCGGCGGATTCAAGGGAGACCACAAGCTGGCCGCCCTGCAGATCGAAAAGGCCGAGGTCCAGGGCGAGCTCAACAAGGAAAGGCAGGTCAGCGCACGCCTGCTGGCCGAGCTCGAGCAGGCCCGCAAGGACATGGCCCTGCTGCAAGCCCAGAACCAGAAGCTGCACAAGATGCTCCTGGAGATGAAGGAGGACGCCGACTCCATCTCGCCCCAAGACATCGAGCTGGCCCACCCCGACCAGGCCTGGGCCACCGAGCGCAAGCAGCTCATGCACACCATCGAGGCCCTGCGGCTGGAGCTCGCCAGCCTCCGCCCGCGGCTGGCCAGTTCCTAACCCAGGCAAAACCTTCAGACGCCGAATCGCATGGAGCAATACAAGTTCAACTCCGCCGCCCAAGACGGGACGGCCACCCGCGTGGTCGAGATGAGGAAGACCCTCGAGAAGCTGCTCAACGAGCAAGGCCCCAGGCTCTCCGACTTCTCGGACCATGTCAGCCAGATCCATTTCACCTACATCGCCCTCGACCAGAAGCTCCGGCTCTGGCACGACGAGGACTTCATCTACGAGGAAAGCCCCGAAGGAGGCCGGCTGGAGATGCACATCCACCTCGACTTCGAGCGCTTCCGCACCCTGCCCAACGCCGAGGCCATGGACATGATGGCCCAGCTCTTCCTCAGCTCGCTCGACCGCCTGCGCGACCTGCCCGACCTGCCGCTCTTCCAGGTCAAGCCCTTCCAGGGACAGACCCGCCAGGTCTTCGAGAAGGCAGGCCTGCTGCTGGCCACCGCCCAATAGCACCCCGCGTCCCGCGGATGCTGGAAAGACCGGAAACCGAGCCTTGGCCAGCCTCCCCGCATGTCCCCGATCCCGAGATAAGGAAGAAAGAAAAAATTAAGACTCCACGGTCTTTTATTTTAAGATTTCTTAAAGACTTCTCCTATCTTCGCGGGGCAAAGAAAACACGAAAGCATGGACGACTTCTTCGAAAACCCGGCCTTGTTCGCAATGGTATGGGAGGGCTCCGCGAAGGCTCTGGCCCTAACCGACACCAGCGGGCGCATCATCAAGGCGAACAAGCGCTTCTGCAAATTCTTCGGAAGCAGGGCCGATGGCTGGCAGGACGCCATGCTGCCCTTCCAAAAATGGGGACTCGACCCGGTGCTGGGCATGGCCTCTGGGCAGACGGCCGAACTCGAGGCGCTGTCGCCCGCGGGCGCAAGATTGTCGCTTCGGATCAAGAAGCAGGATTTCGAGCAAGAAGCCAGGCCCATGTGGCTGTTCCGCATCCTGGACGTTACCCAGCACGAGGAGCAGAAGCGGCAAATCGAGCTGGGCAACGCCAACGTGATGGCCATATTCGAAAACGTGCAGAAGGTGATGCTCCTGATGGACAGCCAGCGCCGCATCAAGATTTTCAACACGACAGCCCGGGAGTACTTCATCCGCGTTTTCGACGAATGCCCAGAAGCAGGCCAGGACCTCCTGCCCTACATCGCCCCGCATCACGCCGCCGATTTCCTGAGCCACTTCGCCCAATGCCTCGCGGGAGAGGTCATCACGACCACACGCGAGCTCGCCACGCCCGAAGGCATCCGCTTCTTCGATTTCACCTACACGCCCATCGCCAGCCCTGGGGGCGACAACGACGTGATACTCATGTCCGTCGAAACCACCACCGAGCGGGCCGCCCAGCGCGAGCTGCTCCACGCCAAGGAACGGGCCGAGGAGAGCGACCGCCTGAAATCGGCCTTCCTGCGCATCATCTCGCACGAGGTGCGCACCCCGATGAACTCCATCCTCGGCTTTGCCGACCTGCTGGAGCGCCGAGGGCCCAGGCATCCCCGGACCGGCGACTTCATCGACAACATCGCCCGGTCCACCAAGCAGCTCCTCAACGTGCTCGAGGACGTGCTCGTGGTCTCCAAGATCGAGGCCGGCCTGCTCATGCCCAAGGCCTCGCGCTTCCCGCTCAAGGACCTCATCCAGGAGCTGGCCCAGGAGACCCGCTCGCTGCGCCGCGACGCCCCGGAGACCCTGCTGGAGGAGACCTTCGACCCCGCCTGCGAAGACCTGCGCATCAACACCGACAGGCAACTTCTCCGGCAGATCCTGTCGGTGCTGCTCGACAACGCCTTCAAGTTCACCCCTTCGGGCACGGTCCGGCTGGGCTGCGCGCTCGAGGGGGGGCAACTGGTCTTCTCGGTCGAAGACACAGGGCTGGGCATCGCGAAGGAAAAGCAGGAGACCATCTTCAAGAGCTTCAGCCAGGCCGACGAGAGCATCCACCAGTACTTCGGGGGCATGGGCCTGGGCCTGTCCATCGCGCTGGGCGCCCTCAAGGCCCTGGGCGGCCAACTCGAGCTCGACTCCGAGCCGGGCCGGGGCACGCGCTTCGCCTTCCGCTTCGAGCTTTCGCGCCTGCTGGCCGATGGCCAGGGCCAGCAAAGCGCCACGCCCTCCCCCGAGCCGCCAACGACCCCTTCCGAAGGCGAAAAGAAGCCGATGAAGCGGCTCCTGATTGTGGAGGATGAACCGCTCAACTTCCTGTACATCAACGAGCTGGTGGCCGACCTGCCCATCGAGGTCACCCACGCCACCAACGGGGCGAGCGCCGTGGAGCTGGCCTGCGCGCAGGAGTTCGACCTGGTGCTCATGGACCTGAAGATGCCCATCCTCTCGGGCGAGGAGGCGGCCAAGCGGATCAGGAAGAGCCGGCCCAACCTGCCGATGGTGGCGCACACGGCCTTCGCCGAGTACCGCGACGACTACCGCGAGCTGGGCTTCAACGCCTTCCTGGCCAAGCCCTTCACGCTGTTGGGGCTTAGGCCGCTGCTCGACAAGTACCTCTGGCCCTGAAACGGGCGCGGCCGCGCTAGGCGTGCGGGGCCAGGGGCAAGGTGAAGGAAAACACGCTGCCGTGGCCAGGCTCGGACTGGGCCTCGAGCCGTCCCCCGTTGCGGCGGACGAAGTCGATGCAGAGCTTCAGGCCCAGGCCCGAACCCTTTTCGTGCTCCGTGCCGTAGGTGGAATGGTGCTCGCCCTTGACGAAGATCTTGTCCAGCTCCTCCTTTTTCATGCCCACCCCGGTGTCGCGCACGCTGACCTTGATCCAATGGCCATCGGACTCGGCCAAGACGAAGACGCTGCCGCCCGGCGGGGTGAACTTGACGGCGTTGGAAAGCAGGTTGCGCAAGGTGGTGGAGACGAGGTTGTAGTCGAAAAAGGCTTCGGTCTTGGCCAACAAGAGGTTGCGCAGCACCACCTGCTTGCTCTGGGCCGTGGCCATGACGATGTCGAAGTTGGTCCGCGCAAGCTCGTAAAGGTCATGGCGCGCGGGCGAAAAGTTGATGTTGTTCTGTTGGCTACGGGCCCAGAGGAGCAGGTTCTCGAGCAGGCTGTAGGCCGAGCGGGCGCTCCTTCCGGCCGTCGAGAGGATGACCTTGACCTGTCGCTCGTCGAGCGAGCCATGCTGCAACAACTGGATGATGGTCTCCAGGTTGCCCACCGGGGCGCGGAGGTCGTGCCCGATGATGGAGAAGATCTGGTCCTTGGTGGCATTGGTCTCCGCGAGGAGCTGGCGCTGTTGCTCGATCTTCTCGTAGGCGGCGGCGTTGTCGAGGGCCACTGCCGCGTAGTTGGCCAAATTGCTGACCATGTCCACCTGGTAGGGCGAGAAGCCTCCCGGGCGGCTCCGCTGCAACGAAATGACGCCCAGGCACTTGTCGCCGATGCTGAGCGGGTGGTAGAACAAGGTCGGCATGGGGTTTCCCACGTGCTTCGAGTTGGGGATGAGGCCGTCCCTCTGGGCGAAGTCGGCCAGGTGGATGCCCCGGTTCTCGCGGAAGCACAGGGCGTAGAAGCTGTCGGCGCTGTCCACCCCGATGCTCATCTGCCCGAGCGAGCGGCCATGCTCGACGATGTTCATCAGCCTCAGCCGCCCCTCTGCGGGCTCGTGCAGGGCCAGGGCGAACATGTCAGACTCGATCAGGCTGTTGATGTGCCTGTAAACGGTCTCGACAATCTGCTGGGTCTTGAGCTTGGTGGTGATCTCGCGGCCAATCTCGCCCAGGAGCTTGACCGAGGCGTAGGCCTCCTCGATCTCGCTCTTCTGCCGCTTGCTCCGGCGCAGCGAGAAGGCCAGTTGCAGCATCGAGCTGACCCGTGCCAACAGCTCCACCTCGTCGATGGGCTTGCGGATGAAGTCGGAGGCCCCGGCGGAAAGGGCCGTCTTGAGGTTGGCCGAAGTGGTCATCACGCCCGAGCACATGATCACGGGCAGGTCGCAGGTGCTGGGGTCCTGCTTGAGCCGCTGGATGAACTCGATGCCCGACATGTAGGGCATCTCCCAATCGGTGATGACCAGGTCGGGCTTTCGTATCCGCATGATTTCCAGGGCCCGGCGCGCGTCGAGGGCCTGGAGCACGTCGTACTGCTCTTCGGAGGCCTCGATGATCTCCAGGATGGCCTCCAGATTGGACGGTTCATCGTCAACGATAAGCAAAGTCGCTTGTGGCATGGAAATTCGAGGTTTTTCGCCAAGGCGAGGCCGGGATGGCCCTCGCTTTCTGCCGAATTTCGGAGCAAGATAGCAATTTTGGGGCAATTGTGAAAAAATGATAATTCTTGCTGTTTGTCAACCTCCATCGCCTTGGTTACAAAGGACAAATGGCAACCGGGGCCCCAACCATCTTGGGCTTTGACCGGTTGCAAAGCTCTCCTATCGCGCTCATCCACATTGGCTTTATTTCATGGGTTGGAAAACCCGAATGAACCCCCGCCGCGAAAGATTGCCTATGGACAACTGAAATGGCAGGCATTGTCCGTCATTTTCCGGATTTCTTGCCTGGCATCCGGATGAGGTACTTATCTTTGGCCAGCAAGCAAAAAACACAAGCACATGGACAAACTCGCGTTCATCGAATCCAAGATCATCGGCTGGGAGGCCTTGGAGGCCACGACCTCGGCCTGGCGCCTGCGCGGGCAGCGGGTGGCCTTCAGCAACGGCTGCTTCGACATCCTCCACCGGGGCCACGTCGAATACCTGGCCCGCGCCGCCGAAATGGCCGACCACCTTGTCGTGGGCCTGAACTCGGACGACTCGGTGCGGCGGCTCAAGGGCCCCGGGCGGCCCGTGCAGGACGAGCGGGCCCGGGCCATCGTCCTGGCCTCGCTGCACTGGGTCAGCCGAGTGGTCGTCTTCGGCCAGGACACCCCGCTGGAGCTGATCCTGGCCCTGCGCCCCGACGTGCTGGTCAAGGGCGCCGACTACCGCGTCGAGGACATCGTCGGGGCCAAGGAGGTGCTCTCCTGGGGAGGCCAGGTCCGCACCGTTGACCTGACCCAGGGCTACTCGACCACCAACATCATCAACAAAACCCGCTGAAAGTGGCTAAGGCTAAGAACGTTTTCGTCTGTCAGAACTGCGGTAACAAATCCCCGAAATGGGTAGGCAAATGCACCGCCTGCGGCGAGTGGAACAGCTTCGAGGAAGAAGTCGAGCTCCGCGACAAGGACCTCGCGGCCCTGACCTTCGTCGCGCCCGGCCCGCCCCTGGGCGACAAGCCCCTGCCGCTCGACGAGATCCCCGACCAGGACCTGCCCCGGCTGGACACCCGCAACCAGGAGCTCAACCGCGTGCTGGGCGGCGGCCTGGTGCCCGGCTCGATGATCCTGCTCGGCGGCGAGCCCGGCATCGGCAAATCGACCCTGGTGCTCCAACTGGCCCTGGGCCTGGGCGCCCTGCGCACGCTCTACGTCTCGGGCGAGGAAAGCCCTCGGCAGATCAAGCTCCGGGCCGAGCGCCTGCCCCAGAAGGGCCAGGGCTGCCTCATCCTGAGCGAGAACTCGCTCGAAAAGGTGCTGCACCACGCCCACACCGTCCGCCCCGACCTGCTGGTGGTCGATTCGATACAGACCCTCCAGACGCAGAGCCTCGAGGCCACGCCCGGCTCCATCTCCCAGATACGCGAATGCGCCAGCCAGCTCATGCGCCTGGCCAAGGGCACCCACCTGCCGGTGCTGCTGATCGGCCACATCAACAAGGAGGGCGGGCTGGCGGGGCCCAAGGTGCTCGAGCACATGGTGGACGTGGTCTTGCAGTTCGAAGGCGACAACCAGCACGTTTACAGGGTCTTGCGCGCGACCAAGAACCGCTTCGGCTCGACGGCCGAGCTGGGCATCTTCGAGATGTCGGGCCAAGGCCTCCGCGAAGTGCCCAACCCCTCGGAGCTGCTGCTCTCGCAGCGCGACGAGAACCTCTCGGGCGTGGCCGTAGCGGCCAGCCTCGAGGGGATGCGCCCTTTCCTGATCGAGATACAGGCGCTGGTGGGCACGGCGGCCTACGGAACCCCGCAGCGCAGCGCCACCGGCTTCGACCTGCGGCGGCTGTCGATGCTGCTGGCCGTGCTCGAAAAGCGGGCGGGCTTCAAGCTGGCCAGCAAGGACGTTTTCCTGAACATCGCCGGGGGCATCCGCACCAGCGACCCGGCCAACGACCTGGCCGTGGTCTGCTCGATCCTCTCGTCGGACCTGGACCTGGCCCTGCCGCGGCACGCCTGCTTCGCGGGCGAGGTGGGCCTCTCGGGCGAGATCCGGCCCGTGAACCGGGTGGAGCAGCGCGTCAAGGAGGCGCGCAAGCTCGGATTCCGGCGCATCTTCCTGTCGAAGTACAACGCCAAGGGCCTCGAGGAGCCGCCGCCGGGCATCGAGCTGGTCTTCTGCGCCAAGGTGGAGGACGCCTTCCGCGAGCTGTTCGCCGGATGAGCAGGCTGGGCGATCGGCTGCGGGCCCTTGCCCCCCGCGGGGCGGCGCGCTACCTGGGCAACACGGGCTGGATGATGGCCGAGAAGGTGCTCCGCCTGACCGTCAACCTGCTGGTGGGCACGGTCTGGGTGGCCCGGCACCTGGGCCCCGACGGCTTCGGGGTGCTGAACTACGTGCAGAGCTACGTCTGGATGTTCGCGGCCCTGGCCGGCCTGGGCATGAACGAGGTGCTGGTGCGCGAGCTGGTGCTCCGACCCGAGCGGCGCGAGGAAATCATGGGCACGGCCATGCGGCTGCGGCTCGCGGGGGGCGCCGGGGCCATGGCCCTGGTGGCGGCCAGCCTGCTCTGGGTGGAGCAGCCGCCCCTGGTGGAAGCCCTGGTGGTGCTGGTTTCCAGCTCCTTGCTGTTGCAGCCGCTGCTGAGCGTGGAGTCGGAGCTCCAGGCGCGAGTGGAGGCCAAGCACGCCACCTACGCGTACTCAGCCAGCATGTTGGGCGCCAGCCTGCTCAAGGTGGCGCTCATCGTGCTGGACGCCCCGCTGGCCTGGTTCGTGGGCACGCTGCTGGTGGAGCAGGTGCTGCTGGCGGGGGGCTTCGCGTGGATCTACCGCGCCCGGCTCGGGCGCTTCTCGCGGACGCGCTTCTCGGCCGAGCAGGCCCGGCTGATGCTGCGCACCTCGGTGCCGATGATGCTCTCGGGCGCCTTCATCTCGGTCTATATGAAGATCGACCAGTTGATGCTCATGGAGATGCTGGGCAAGGTGGAAGTGGGGCGCTACGCCGCCGCGGTGCGGCTGAGCGAGGCCTGGTACTTCGTGCCGGCCGTCCTGGCCAACTCGCTCTTCCCGGCCATCATCGCCACGCGGGCCAAGGACCTGGGCCTGTACGAGCGGCGGATGCTGCGGCTCTACGACCTGCTCTACTGGATGTCGCTGGGCGTCGCCGTGGCGATGGGCCTGGCGGCAGACTGGCTGGTGCCCTGGCTCTACGGGCCGGGCTACGAGGGCGCGGCGGCCGTCCTGCGCATCCACGTCTGGGCGGGCGTCTTCACGGCCCTGGGCGTGGCCCGCGGCAAATGGATCGTAGCCGAGGACCTGACGCGCTTCACGCTCTACTACATCTCGATCGGAGCCGTCGTCAACGTGGCGCTGAACTGGCTGCTCATCCCGACCAGCGGCATCATCGGCGCCTCCTGGGCGACCCTGGCGGCCTACGCCGTGGCGGGCTACCTCGCCCCAGCCCTGTTCAGGCCCACGCGGCCATCGTTCGTCATGATCAGCAAAAGCCTGTTCTTCATCGGCTTGCGCCAGCGCTGGAATATCCTTTCAAGCAGGCAATAAGCTCATCAACTGCAAATGATGAGCCGTAGGCTGAAGCCTACGGCAATTGATTACTCCTCTTGTCGGACAGCTAGAGTCAATTGCCGCAGGCTTCAGCCTGCGGACAGCAAGGAATCAATTGCCGCAGGCTTCAGCCTGCGGACAGCAAGGAATCAATTGCCGCAGGCTTCAGCCTGCGGACAGCAAGAAATCAATTGCCGCAGGCTTCAGCCTGCGGACAGCAAGAAATCACTTGCCGCAGGCTTCAGCCTGCGGACAGCAAGAAATCACTTGCCGCAGGCTTCAGCCTGCGGACAGCAAGGAATCACTTGCCGCAGGCTTCAGCCTGCGGACAGCAAGGAATCAATTGCCGCAGGCTTCAGCCTGCGACAGCAAGCAATCAATTGCCGCAGGCTTCAGCCTTCGGCAACGAAGCCATACCGTTTCAGCAGCTTGTCATACTCGGTTTGGAATGACACTTTCGCGTGGTGTTGTTCCTGTTTGAAAATGTAGTTCCTCACGATGTCCAGCTTGTCATCCCCGACGCCGACGGCCCAGTACTGGTCCTGCCAGCCGAATTTCTCGCTTGTCAATCCGTTTTGGTTGATCCAGTGTGTTGACTCGCCTTTCAGCAATCGCACCGTGTCGCTGAGGGAAAGTTTGGGATTCAGGGAAATCAGGCAATGCACATGGTCGGTATAGCCGTTTATGCAGTCCAGAAAGATCTCCTTTTGCCGGGCATTCTCGCGGATGTGCGCGAAGACGTCGTGCCGAATCTCATCCGACAAAAATGGAATCCTGTGCTTGGTTGACCAGACGAAATGAGCGTAGATCTTGATGTAGGACATGGCTTATGGAGTTTTGATGCTTCATTGAATCTTTTTCTGTAGGCTGAAGCCCCTGAATCTTTTGCCGTAGGCTGAAGCCTACGGCAATTGATGAGGCTCCTGAATCTTTTTCTGTAGGCTGAAGCCTACGGCAAATGATGAACTTTTGCCGTAGGCTGAAGCCTACGGCAAATGATGAACTTTTGCCGTAGGCTGAAGCCTACGGCAATTGATGGCAGTTGATGCCTTTGCGGTAGGTTGAAGCCTACTGCGGCAAAAAAAATCAAATTACCGCAAGTTTTAACCTGCGACAGCAAATTTATCAAATTTCATCAATTGCAGCAGGCTTCAGCCTACTGCGACAAATATATCAATTGCCGTAGGTTTTAACCTACGGCAATTGATGGAATTGGGAATTTGTTAAGGCTTTGGGGCATGATCATTGAGGAGTTGGAAAGATGTCCGCCAAAAAACCCACACGGTGCGCGGCACCACAAACATCCACCTCCAAAATCATCAAAAGAATGAAAAAAATTCGTTGGGTCTTCTTCGTGGCCGTCTTCGGCCTGCTTTCCGGAAACAGCTTCGCGCAGGGCCAGGCCGCGGGCATCCAGTTCTTCCAAGGCACTTTTGCGGAGGCTCTCGCGAAGGCCAAGGCTGAGGACAAGCTGGTCTTCATGGACGCTTACGCCGAGTGGTGTGGGCCTTGCAAGTGGATGGCGGCCAACACCTTCACCAACGCGCAGGTGGGCGAGTACTTCAACGCGAACTTCGTGAACGTGAAGATGGACATGGAAAAAGGCGAGGGCCCAGCCCTGGCGCGCGAGTACGGCGTGCGGGCCTACCCGACGCTCTTCTTCATCAACCCCGATACCCGCGGGGTGGTCCACACACAGATGGGCGGCCAGGCGCCGGCGGACTTCCTGCGCACGGGCCAGACGGCCAGCTCGAAGGCGCGCTGAGCCGATCGCCAGTGGCGCGAAGGCGCACAAAAGCAGAAAGCCCACCGGAATCGGCGGGCTTTCTGCTTTTGCGGGGGCGCGGGGCGGGCTCAGGCCAGGCCGAGCTTCTTCTGGAACTCCTGGAGCTTGGCCAGTTCTTCCTCCTTGTTGCGGCTGGCGTTGTTGGCCACCATCGACTCCATCATGTTGACGAACACCTTGGTCATGGAGCGGTCGCTCTCGGGGTTGGTGTCGAACTCCAGGAGCTTCTTGGTGGCGGCCACGAAGCTGGCTTCGTACTTGGCCAGGTTACGGCTCAGGAAGAGCAGCTCGGCGCCGGCGCGCATGTCGAACTCCTCGTTGAGCATGAGCTCGTTGGGCTCGGGCACGAGCGAGAGCATCTCGAAGAGGTCCATGCTGACCATGTCGTCAACGGTGATGTTGCGGGCTATCTTGGCCAGGATGCGCACCTCCTGCTCGTCCACCTGGCCGTCGCTGGCGATGGCCAGGGCCGTGGGGGCGAATGAGAGGAAGGTGAAGATCTGGGCGTTCGACATCTGGAAGTCGCGGTCGGCCATGTACTGTGAGAGTTGCTCGCGGATGGCTTTGAACCTTTCGCGGATGCGGAGCATTTCGGTTTGGCTTGCGTCCATTTTTGTAAGTCTTTTTTAGTTGGTTAGCGGATTGACTCCTCTAAGATATACATTTTCTCTGACAAGCGATCGTGCGGAAAGTGCTTGGGCTAAATTCGCGGGGCGCCGCCCCGGACGCGGGCCCGCAGAACTGGTTTTCGCGGCCAGGGCATTGGAATTGTCGGCAGGGGGCTTATTTTTACCCTCGAGACAAACCAACGACAACTCAAAAACGCGAACGCATGAAAACATTTTTTCGGATCTTGCTGGCCCTGGTCCTGCTGGTAGCCCTGGCCCTGGGCGGGTTCTACCTCTACACGCGCTACTTCGCGCAGTCCGAAGGCCAACGGTCGCCCTTTTCCATCATGCCCAAGGAGGTCATCTTCGTGGTGGAGACCAACGACTTGAGCGAGGCCTGGACGACCATCAGCGACAGCCGCGTCTGGCACCACCTGATGAGCGCTCCCGACTTCGAGGAGATCAACGGCTACATGGTGGAGGTGGACGCCCTGCTCAAGGACAACGCCCCCATCCGCCTGCTGCTCGCCGACCGCGACATCTTCCTGGCCGCGCAGATGGTGCCGGGCAACGACTATGACTTCATCTTCGTGGTGGACCTCAAGGGAACCGCCGCCGTCTCGAACCTGCTGACCGAGGCTATCGGGCTGGCGCCCTACGAGGTCCGGCACACCGAGCACCAGGGGCAGGCCGTCATCGAGCTGGTGGACCCCGAAGACCCGGAGTTCGTCATCTACCTGAGCATCATCGACAACCTGCTCGTGGGCTCGTTCCAGCGCCAGCACCTGCAGAACTGCATCGACATCAAGGACCAGCAGTACTGGGACAAAAACGAGAAGTTCCAGTCGGTCAAGGCCGAGCTCTCGGGCAACAAGCTCTTCTCCTTCTACTTCAACTTCAAGCTCTTCGGCGACTTCTACAAGGTGTTCATGGAGGAGGAATCCGAAATGGCGACCATGCTCGAAGGTTCTCTGGCCTACTCCGCCCTCGACTTCTTCCTGGTCGAGGACCGCATGAGCTTCACCGGATTCACCAACCTGGACAGCATCCCCTCCTACATCAACGCCGTGCTCGAGACCAGCCCGTCCGAGCCCAGGGCCTACCGCATCCTGCCCGACCACACGGCCCTCTACTTCTCGATGTGCTTCTCCGACTACTACGCCCTCCAGAAGCGGCTGGTCGAGCAGTTCGCCAGCGAGGCCGGGGCCGAGGAGGTCGAAGGCTACGACAAGTCGCTCCAGCGCGCCGAGCGGCTCCTGGGCCTGAGCCTCGACGAGGCCTTCTTCCGCTGGTTCGGCAACGAGTTCGCCTTCGTCAAGCTCCAGCCCTCGGCCGACACCCGCATGGAGGACGTGCTGGCCTACATCCACGCCAACGACATCGACCTGGCCAAGGAGAGCCTCGACGAGCTGCTCCAGCACATCCGCCGCCGCTCGCCCCTGCGCTTCGAGTCCGAGCTGTACCAGAACCACGAGATCAACTACCTCAACACCGAGAAGGGCCTGTTCATGCTCCTGTTCGGCAAGCTCTTCAAGGACATGGACAAGCCCTACTTCACCTACATCGACGAGTTCGTGGTCTTCAGCAACTCGGCCAACTCCCTCAAGCAGGCCATCGACGCCTACGTGCTGGGCAAGTTCCTGCGCAACAACGAGAACTTCGACAGCTTCCGCAACGAGTTCAGCGCCAAGGCCAACATAACGCTGTTCATCCAAATGACAAAGATGTACGAAAACATGCTGCATTACAGCGCGCCCGAAGACCGCGCCGAGATGCAGGCCAACAAGGAGCTCCTGCTCAGCTTCGCCCGCGTCGGATTCCAGCTCACCAACCAGAACAACCTCATCGCCACGGCCTTCATCGCCGACCACGACACCCTGGCCTTCCTCGAGGAGCAGCTCGAAATCATCCAGGGCGACGCCACCGAGCGGCTCTTCAACGCCGAGTTCGACTCCCTGGCCTTCAAGATCTTGCCCGACATGCTCGTCGAGGACCGTGGCGAGCAGACCCTCACCCGCCCCGGCGGCAGCCGCCTGGCCGAAGGACGCGCCAACAGGGGCGAGCCGGACGGCCTCTGGCGCAGCTACTACCCCAGCGGCAACCTCTACGCCAGCGTCAACTACCAGGACGGAAAGATCAGTGGCATGGCCACCTTCTTCTACGACAGCCCCGAAAACCCGCGCAAGGCCGAGCTGAACTTCGAGGACGACGTCATACAGGGCATCTACCGCGAGTTCTTCGAGAACGGCGCCCGCAAGGTCGAAATCGAGTACAAGGACGGCCGGTTCGACGGCGACGCCCAGTTCTTCCACATGAGCGGCTCCGTCCAGATAACCGGACAGTACAAGGAAGGCCTCAAGGACGGCCGCTGGGAATACTTCGACGAGCGGGGCGAACGCATCGGTCGCGAACGCTGGCGCGACGGCCAGCGCCGCCGCGAGTGAGCCCAAGCCCAACGCATCCACGAAGCCCGCGCCGCTTGGCGCGGGCTTCGTGTTTTTGGGCGGATGATGCGCACGCTGTTTTCCTGCCAAGGACCGCAATAAAGTCTAATGATTCCTGGCGCGATACTGACGACCTTAGCCCTGGACATCTGCGATTTTGAGGAGTAGTCCGTTCATCGGGTAGGTAAGTGTCTGAAATTATTTTTAGTATCGTTTTGGCGTCTATAAACACATAGGCACATAGTTTTTTTCTATGCGACTATGTGTTTTAACCCTATGTGCCTATGTTTTTTATGTTCTATTCCTTAATAGTGGGACAAAAAGAAATGCTTACATTGCACCATGAAAAAATACGAAGCAATATTGGCCAAGATCGCG